>Ga0209702_10008500_pt1 | contig 11908 bp, 11 predicted proteins | sample FRY01_FD_187210 | JGI IMG/M metagenome (GOLD analysis project Ga0209702, IMG submission 187210) | Freshwater microbial communities from Lake Fryxell liftoff mats and glacier meltwater in Antarctica - FRY-01 (SPAdes) (version 2) | ecosystem: Environmental > Aquatic > Freshwater > Ice > Glacier... | reverse complement strand
GCCGCCATCAGCACCATCTTGGCACGCAGCGCGCAACGCACGCTTTGCAGGCTTGACGTGCTCCAGCGCAGCAAGGTCTCCACGTCGCCCTCACCAAAATCAAACTCTACTCTGCGGTTATTCATGGAAAAACTCCTCGCAATTGCATTTGTCGCTTTTGGAGAGGAATTTTACTAAATAGTTCAATATATATGAAACACTACACTAGTTGACACCACAACCTAACGAACGTACTATCGGGAAATAAATGGTTAGTGAACTCCCAGCAGTACGGTGTGCCATCCAACCGGAGACATAGACAAATGCCGAAGACGATATGTAAGGCCCTCGAATGGCACGCCCTGCAGACGCCCCACAAGCTCGCAGTGCTGGCGGCGGGTGCGGGGGATGAAGCTGGCCTCACTTACGCCCAACTTTGGAATCGAGTGTGCCGTGCGGCTAATGCGTTGCGTAGCCTCGGTGTCGGACCAGGGGATCGCATAGCACTGCTGATGATCAACAGCGTTCAGTACGTGGAGGCGTATCACACCATTGCTGCACTCGGTGCCTCGGCGGTTCCTCTGAATTTTCGCTACGTGGCCGCCGAGATCGAATACGTAGTCAACCACGCTGAAGCGAGCGTGTTGATATTTGACGCTGCGTTCGAAGGGGTTGTAGACGAACTTGGCGGGAGGCTCAAGACTGTCAAAGGCAATTTGGTCGTCACTGACGCTTCGTTGCCTGGAAAACTATCTTATGAGGCATTGTTGCAGACGGCATCGGCCAAAGCCCCGGACGAGGACGCCGACGTCGAAGGCTGCTTCTTTCAGGGCTACACGGCGGGCACCACGGGCTTTCCCAAAGGGTGCGTCAACTTGCACGGCCACTTTGTTGATTTCTTCAAGCGTTGTGCCATGATTTACGACATCGGCTCCAGCAGCATCGAGATTATTGGCGCACCCCTCTTCCATGAGGCGCCAACGCTGTTCATGATGACGCAGGTCTTCCGCGGAGGCACTGTCGTTGTAACGTCAGACCCTGCCCCAGCGAATATGCTTTCGAGCATCGAACGACACCGGGTCACTTGGGGGTTTATGGTGCCAACCATGTGGGACGGCATTGTCAGTAGCGGGCTCGCGGCAGAGTATGACTTGTCATCTATGAAGTATCTAATCAGCGCTGGTGCACCGTTAATGACACATACCAAGGAAGGACTACTTGATATCTTCCCGGACGCCGACCTCAACGAGTTCTACGGCGCGACTGAAGTAGGCATCGTCACTAATCTGGCCGGCTGCGACCAGCGCCGCAAAGTTCGTTCTGTGGGGCGTCCGATTCCGGGCTTTCATTTAAAGCTCGTGGACGATGATGGCCGTGAAGTCATACATGGCGAAATAGGCGAGATATGGATTCGAGGACCGATCCTCATTCGCGAATACTACAAGAACCCCGAGGCTACCGCGAGCGCGCGGCGCGGCGAGTGGTTCACGCTGTCCGACATGGGCCGCTTTGATGATGAAGGTTACTTGTACATAGTGGACCGCAAGAAAGACATGATCATCACCGGCGGCGAGAATGTTTATCCCGCTGAGATCGAGGCGGTGCTCAGCCAGCACCCAGCGGTGCAGATGTGCGCCGTCGTTGGCATTCCAGACAGAAAGTGGGGCGAGATCATCTATGCTGCCGTTGTACCGAAGCCAGGCGCAATTGTGTCGCCAGAAGACCTCGACGGCTACTGCTCTCGGGTGCTCGCCCGCTTCAAGATTCCCAAGCGCATTGACCTAGTGGCCTCACTTCCGATGTCTTCATTCGGAAAGATTCTGCGGCGGGAAGTGCGAAAGCCATTTTGGGAAGCTCAGCAGCTAAATGATGGAGGGTCACTGGTGGTCGGCCATGCCTATTAACAATTTCAACAGGAGATAAGACAATGACACATGCAACAAAACTAATGAACGTTCAATCGAGTGCATTTAAGTATTCTTTTTCTCGGCGACGTACGCTCGCGGCATTGGCAGCGCTTGGCGTTTTCTCGACGTCATCCGTTTTTGCGCAGCAGGAGTCATTCAAGATCGGCGCTGTCTATGCGGTGACTGGCCCCGCCTCGTTTCTCGGCGATGTCTCAGCGAAGGCTGTGCGGCTGGCCGTCGACCAGGTCAATGCTGCCGGTGGGATCAAAGGCCGCAAGGTCGAATTGATCATGGAGGATTCTAAGAGTCAGGAAACGGCGGCCATGTTGTCCATTCGCAAGTTGATCACGCAGGACAAGGTCTCCGTGATCCTCGGCCCGAGTCGCACCGGCGACGCCATGGCTGCTATCCCTATCGTCAATGAAGCTGGCGTGGTGATGCTGCCACCGGTGTCCGGAGTGGGCGTGATCGAGCCCGTGGCGCAGCGCAAATTCGTGTTCCGCCCAGGGCAAGGTGGTGATCTTTCGGTGGGCAAGGTGCTCGACTATGCTAAGCGCGCGGGATGGAAGCGCATGGGTGTGCTTTACTCGTCTGACGCCTACGGTGAAGACGGGCGTGACAACATGCGCAAACTTGCGGGCAGCAAGGGCGTGGTGATTGGCCGGGAAGAATCGTTCGCCCCCACCGCCACCGACCTCAAACCGCAGTTGGTGAACTTTCGCTCCGCCAATGTCGATGCGATCTTCGTGCACGGCATCGGCGCGCCGTCCGTCCTCGTTTACCGCAACGCAGCGGAACTCGGCTTAAAGACGCCGCTGGTTTCCGGTCATGGACAAGCGAACTCAGCCTTCCGCAAGGCGGTGGGCGAGGACGTGGTGGGGCAGCCGGTGGTCGGAGCGCCGGTGCTCATCTGGCAGGAACTGCCCGCGAACCATCCGCAGCGCGCGCCAAGCGAAAAGTTCGCCAAGCTGTACCAGGCCAAGTACGGCACGGCTCCCGACATGTTCGCTGGTGTAGCCTACGACTCGGCAATGATGGCGATCAAGGCGCTAGAGGAAGTCGGCGACGATCGCACCAAGATCCGCGACTGGTTCGAGACGCGCGTGAAGAACTTCGTCGGCGTTACCGGCACGTACACGTTCTCTCCCACCGACCATGGCGGCCTCACGAGCGATGCGCTCGTGATGATGATCGCTACGTCCCAGGGCTGGCGCCTCGCGGACTACGAGAAATAAGCCTCTCTCACTGCTCCTCACTCCGCGCCGCGCATAAGAACCATGGATTTTTCCGCTATAGCCCAGTTCGTATCCGGTGGCGTCACCGTGGGTGCCGTCTACGGCCTGATAGGTGCGGGATTCAGTTTGGTCTTCAAGACGAGCAAGGTGGTGAACTTCGCACAGGGCGAGTTCGTGGTACTCGGCGGCCTCATGGCCTACACGCTGATAGCGCTGTTCGGCGGCGGAACGTTTTCCGCCGTCACGGCGATTGGCGCCACGCTCGCGCTTGTGGTCGGGCTGGCGGCACTGCTCTACGCGGTGCTGAGGCAGGCGCGCAAGGGCAGCGACGAGTTCACCTTCGTCATGGTGACGCTCGCTGTTGCGATCGCCCTGCGCGGCGGCGCGGGGTTGGCATGGGGCACAGAGTACAAGACCTTCACGCTCTATCCGCGGGGCTCTGTGACAGTGCTCGGCGCGGTCATCACATACGGTGCGCTGATCACACTGGCGGTGACGTTTGTCGTCTCCGTGGGGCTGTGGCTCGCGCTGTACCGAACCCGCCTTGGGAAAGCCCTGCGCGCGTGCGCTGACAACCCCGCCGCGGCGCAAACCGTTGGCATCGATCCCAAGCGCATGGTGCTTTACGCCTATATGGGAAGCGGCCTGCTTGGCGCGCTGGGTGGTGTACTGATCACGCCGTCGCTCATGATGTCCTACGACAACGGCGTGATCCTGGCGCTCAAGGGCTTTACCGCGGCAGTGGTCGGCGGTCTGGTGAACCCGTTTGGCGCGATTGTAGGCGGGGTCGTGATCGGCGTGATCGAAGGACTGGGCGTCGGCATGTTCTCGTCGGACCTGCAGAACGCGTATTCCTTCATTGCGCTGCTGGTCGTGCTGGCCGTACGGCCGCAGGGCCTGTTTGGCGGTCGCGCAGAGCTGGCGAGATGACGCTTCAGACCCTCACCTCGCGCCCGCGCGCGCTCCTGTGGCTGCCAGTGCTATTGCTGGGCGTTGCGCCATTGCTTTGGGGCGATGCGTATCAGCTCAGCGTGTGGACCTTCATTCTGCTTGGATTGATCGTCGTTCTCGGTCTGGACGTTCTGCTGGGCTTCGGTGGCCAACTCTCTCTGGGCCACGGCGTGTTCGTCGCCGTGGGAGCATACAGCACCGCATTGCTCACCACCAAGGCGGACTGGTCCGGCTGGCTTGCAATGCCATTCGGCATGGCGGTGGCCGCGCTGCTTGCACTCATTGTTGGCATTCCGACGCTGCGCCTGCGCGGCTACTACCTTGCAATGGCGACGCTTGGCTTTCCGGTCGTGCTCGATGGCGTGTTGCGCCATGCCAGTGCGTGGACCGGTGGTTCGTCCGGGGTCGCCGGTGTACCACGGCTTGCTTTCGGATCTTTCGTACTGAAGGATCCCGCGCAGATGTACTGGTTCGTATTCGTTGTAGTGTGTGTCGTATTCCTCATCACGGAGCAGCTCGTGCGCTCGCGCTTCGGTCTGGCGCTCAAGGCAGTGCATGCGGACGAAGCGGCCGCATCGGCGCGCGGCATCGACGTGGCTAGGACCAAGGTGCTGGCGTTCATGTTCAGTGCGGTGCTCGCCTCTCTCAGTGGAAGTCTGTACGCGCACTACGTGCAGTTCGTCGCGCCGGACACTTTCGGAATCTCATACTCGATCATGCTGATCGTGATGCTGGTCGTAGGCGGTGCGGGCCGGCTGTGGGGCGCTGTCATCGGCACCGTTGGCATGATGTGGCTACCGGAGATGCTACGCTTCACATCAACTTGGGAGCCCGTCGTCTACGGCGTTACTCTGGCCATCGTGTTGCTGTTCGCGCCGAACGGCATTGCAGGTCTTGCCCGCAGGCGTGCCACCAGATCCATGCCTGCAGGGGAACGCACCACCAAGGCTGACACGACGCTCGCGCTGAAGCAAGAGGGCTGCGGCGACGGGCCGTTGCTTACGTTGGAAGGCGTCAGCAAGCAGTTTGGCGGCGTGCGCGCGGTGAGCTCACTCTCGTACAAAGTCGCCCCTGGCCGCGTGCAGGCTATCATCGGCCCTAATGGTGCCGGCAAGTCCACATTGTTGGCGCTGATCGCCGGCACGCTGCCGCCGAGTACTGGCGAGATTCGTTTGGGCGCTCGTCGCATCGATGCTCTGCCTGCGCACAGCCGCGCGCGGCTGGGAATAGGCCGTACCTTTCAGCACACCCGGCTCATCCCCGGGTTGACGGTGCTGGAGAACGTGGTGATCGGCGGCCATGCGGTAGCGGCAGACTCTGCTGCGCAGTCTGAAGCGCTCGCCGCTGCGCTGCTGACACGGCTTGACCTTGCTGGCGTGGCCGATGCGTATCCGTCAGAGATCAACCACTTCCAGCGCCGCCTCACCGAGATCGCTGCGGCGCTTGCCGGTCGCCCGCGCGTATTGCTGCTGGATGAGCCCGGGGCAGGGCTGTCTTCCTTGGAGATCGGCCAACTCGTCGAAATGCTACTCAGCCTGCGCAATGATGGGGTTTCAGTGGTGCTGGTCGATCATGTGATGTCTCTCGTGATGGCCAGCGCACAGGAAATACTGGTCCTGGAACACGGCATACTGATTGCACAGGGCGAGCCGACAGATGTAGTGCGCAACGAACACGTGCGCGCAGCGTACCTTGGGCGCAGCACCCTTGCCGAGGCCGAAGCGCAGCGTTCACCCGCTTCGCTGCGTACACCGCAGGAGCAAGCCGAATGAACCGCGCTCTGCCGCTTCTGCAAGTGGCCAAGCTTTCGCTGCGCTATGGCTCCAACGTCGCGGTCAATGACGTGGCGCTCGACGTGGCCGCCGGCGAATTCGTCGCGCTGGTGGGTGCCAACGGGGCGGGCAAGTCCAGTTTGTTCAAGGCCATTGTCGGCCTAGAGCCTGTATTTGCCGGCCGCGTCGTGTTTGCGGGTGCCGACATCACCTCGCTCGCCGCACACCGTCGCGTGGCAAGCGGCATCGCATTCGTACCCGAGGGCCGCTGGGTCTTTCGCGACATGAGCGTCGCGGAGAACCTTGAGCTTGGAAGCTATCTGCGCAGTGGAGCAAGTCAGAGGAGTGCGGTGGCCGCCGATCTGGCGCGGGTGCTCGAACTCTTCCCGCGCTTGGCAGAGCGCCGTGCTCAGATCGCCGGCACGCTCTCTGGTGGCGAGCAGCAGATGCTCGCGATCGGACGCGCGCTAATGGCAAGCCCTCAACTGCTCGTGCTCGACGAACCCTCGCTTGGCCTTGCACCACGCGTGGTTGAAGAGATCGTCATGGTGCTCAAACAGATCAACACCGAACGCGGGCTATCAATTCTGGTGGCCGAGCAGAACGCCGTGCTGGGCTTGGGCATGGCGCAGCGGGGCTACGTCCTCAACGGCGGCCGCATTGTGCTCCAGGGCGATGCGGTCGAACTCGCAAAGGAGCGTGAGCTAATCGATTTTTACCTGGGAAGCTCTATGAATGAAAACGAAAGGAAAGTCGCATGACCGCAGAGGCCGAAACAGCAGCAAGACTGGCGAAATACGCCAGCACCGAGAAACAGCAGCACTTCGAATCAAACTTTCTCAAGGATGCGGAAACGTATGAGACGTGGGACAGTGTCGAAATTGGTCGCGCCTTCCCTGGCAAGCTGAAGTTCAAGGTGAAACAAGAAGACGTGCTTCACTACAACTTAGCGATGGGAGAGATCGATCCGCTGATGGTTGATCCCAAGGCGGCCAGGGAGTTGTCGCCTACGCACGAACTCATCCAGCATCCACTTTTCATCGTGCAGGTAGCCTTTTACTGCATCGAGAACGGCCCGGGCAGCTGGATCCGTTCGCCAGGTGCACGCAATCCTGGCCAGAAAATAGAAATCTACGAGCCGTTCAAAGTAGGTGAGGAAATCGCCATGACCGTCGTAGCGCACGACCGTTGGATACGCCGCGGTAAGCACTACATCACCGACAAGCTTGACTTCCATAACGAAGCAGGCGTGCTCAAAGCTGTGTGGTGGCTTACGCTAATCATTCCCCAAAACCGCGAAGGCATTATGCGCTTCGCAAAAATGTAAGTGAGGTAGCTATGATGAAGATAACCCGTTTCTCCGAAGTGCAGGTCGGTGACGACCTGCCACCCGTCGAGCAACTCGTCTCGCAGGCGGTGATCGACCAATACGCAGTGACATCGCTAGACTACAACCCTGTGCACACAAACGCGGATTGGTGTACGCGCGCCCAAGTGTTCGGTATGCCGTGCACCGTTGGCCATGGCATGTTCACCCAATCGCTGATGGCTTCCGTGCCCATCCGCGCATGGGGTGCAGGCTCCGCGACGTTCCGCTCGATGGAGGCAAAGTTCACGAAGCCCGTGCCGGTTGGCACGGTACTGAAGTGCACCGGCAAGGTAAAGGAGATTCATCCGATCGGCCCAGGGCGCAACTTTGTAGTGCTGGAGTTGCTGGCTATGGACGCGGCTGATACGGTGATGGGCATCGCCACCGCGAGCGTGGCCTTGCCGGATTAAGTTCGATGCAGGAGGTCTTTGTCCTCGCCACCGCGTGCACAACTTTTGGCAAGCGGCCAGAAGATTCGTTTAAATCCCTCACGGCGCAAGCCTACGAGGCTGCTTTGGCGGACGCGGGTATGGCTGACGGCTCGTGCATAGAGCAGGCCTGGTTTGGCAACTGCGGCATGGGCACTTTCGGCCAACGCAACATCCGAGGGCAGGTTTGCTTCATCCCGCTGGTTCGCGAGGGTAGATTTCCGGAGCGCGTGCCGATGATCAACGTTGAAGGCGGGTGCGCAACGGCCTCAATGGCATTCCACGGGGCGTGGAAAGACATCCTCTCAGGCCAATGCGAGGTAAGTCTGGCGATTGGCGTGGAAAAAACGTTCTTTCCGAACGATCCGATACGCACGCGTGAAATTTTCGAAGGAGGCATCGACCAACTCGACCCGCAGGAGTGGCAAGAATACTACCTGCGCGCTGGAGCGGCGGCAGACAAACCGTTTGCTTTGGGTGCCGGTGGCGGCACCGTATTTATGGATACGTACGCCATCCAGGCCGCTTATCACATGCGCAAGTACGGCACGACCCAGCGGCAGATTGCAGTTGGCGCATCCAAGAATCACACAATGGGCGCTCTAAACCCATTAGCCCAGTATCGCTTCGAGGTGACGCCCGAGCAAGTGCTGGAAGACCGCTTGGTCAGTTACCCGCTCACCCGTTCCATGTGCGCTCCTATTGGGGACGGTGCCGCGGCGGCGATTCTATGCTCAGCGCGAGCGCTTTATTCATTCCCGCCAGAAGTTCGAGAGCGCGCAGTGCGCGTGAGGGCAAGCACCCTGTCAGGCGGCAAGTACCGCGGTTTCGACGAGCCGGGTTTGTCGCAAATCGCGGCTAAGAAGGCTTATGCGAGTGCTGGGCTAGTGCCTTCAGACATTGACCTAGCGGAAGTGCACGATGCCACAGCCTTCTGCGAAATCTACCAATGCGAGATGTTGGGCTTTTGCGAGCCTGGCCAAGGCGGGGCGTTCGTGGAAAGTGGAGTGACTTCGTTTGCGGGATCGCTGCCAGTGAATCTTTCGGGAGGCTTGGTTTCCAAAGGCCATCCCGTTGGTGCAACGGGGCTGTCGATGATTCATGAACTCGTGACACAGCTACGCGGCGAGGCCGGTCAACGACAATGCAAGGATGCGGACATTGCACTCGCTGAGAATGGGGGCGGTGTGATCGGATTTGACGAAGCTGCATGCTCGATCATCATTCTGCAACGTGGACAGGGGCACTAAGATGCAGACGCGCAGGGCCTCAGTGCGCCACACCAGTGCGTACGATATCCAGAATTTTGCGCGCAATTGTCTCCGGCGAGTCCCCGCCCTTGGGCAGGTACCAAACGCGAGACCACGCCATGGCGCCCAGCAACGTCATCTTCAAGTACTTGCGGTTGGCTCCGCGACGCAGCGGCACGGCATCGACCAAGCGTCGGAACACTGCCTCATAACGATCTCTTTGCGCGATGAGGTGTTGCCGCACCTCGGTTTCGTGGCGGCGCGGCATCTCGCCGAACACGACATGGATCAGGTCGAAGCCGGCCAGCAGCGCCTTCATGTGGGCGACGCAGGCGACCTCAAGGGCCTCCCACGGATCTTCAATGCCAATGATGGCTTTCTCCACGCGCTCGATCATCTCGATGGCGCTTTCCTCGTAGATGGACGTGAGGATGTGGGTCTTGGAGGAAAAGTGGTGGTACAGCGATGCGGGTTGCACCTTCACGAGTTCGGCAATGTCGCGCATCGAGGTGCTATCGTAGCCATGAGCGGCGAAGAGCTTGGCGGCCGCTTGGAGCATGGCCGGGCGCTTGTTAACGGAAGCAGGGCCCTCAGTCTTTGCGCGATTCGCTATTGCTGAAGAAACTCCTTTAGCCATGAAACCTTACTGCCTCAGATACTTGTTGAACGTTCGTTAAACTTTACCATACTTTCCAGATATACCTATGTATGACGATGACCTTCTGACTACTAAATGTATTCGCGATCCACATCCATTATTCGCTCGAATGCGGCGTGAGCGGCCAATTCACTGGAACTCACGTTACCGCGCCTGGATCGTGACGCGCTACGCTGATGTTCTTCGAGGCTTGCGAGACTCGGGGTTGTCGTCTGATCGAGTGGGCGCATTGCTGCAATCCACGCTGATAGATAACCCTGGACGGCATGCCCTGGAACTTTTGTCGGGGTGGATGGTGTTCAAGGATCCACCTGACCACACCCGATTGCGCAAGCTCGTCAGCAAGAGCTTCACCAGCCGGGCCGTGACGCACATTCAGGAGCGTATCGACTGGATCGTTAGCGATCTGCTTGATCGCTGCGAGGCGCAGGGCCGCTTCGACCTGGTGGAAGACATCGCGTTCCCACTACCGACTATGGTGATCGCGGAGTTGCTTGGTGCCCCGGTATCCGACCGGGAGCGGTTTCGCACTTGGTCGGATGAAATCAGCCCCATCGTCTTCGGCAGCCTAGATTCGACGGCGCGACGTGCAGCCGCGGAGGTCGCGATCTTGAACTTCGCGGACTATTTCAGCTATCTCGTTCGGCGCTACGAAGCGAACCCTGCCGACAATCTCGTCACAGCATTGATCGAAGCGCGCGATAGCCGCGATGCCTTGTCTCACGACGAGGTTATCGCGACCTGCATGCTGCTCTTGTTTGCGGGCCACGAAACCACCACGAACCTGATCGGCAACGGTGCTTATCAACTGCTCAAGCATCCCGTGCAGCTGCAACGGCTCAAGGAGAACCCGCTGTTGGCAGCATCGGCTGTGGAGGAGACCCTGCGATTCGAGGGACCATCCAAAATCGTTGTGCGGCTTGCCGCAAAGCGGCTCGAGTATGGCGATGCGGTGTTCGAAAAAGGGCAACGGGTCTTTCTCGTGCAATCTTCCGCTAACCGCGACGAAGAAATTTTCGCGCGCGCCGAGGAATTCGACATTCTTCGCAAACCCAACCCGCATATCGGCTTCGGCTTCGGTATTCACTTCTGCCTCGGCGCGCCATTGGCGCGTAGCGAAGCGGTCGCGGTGTACTCCAGCCTTTTCAAGCGCTTCCCACTAATGTCGCTCACCCAAGACGAGGTTCCATGGGAGCCTGTTCTTTTGAGCCGCGGCGTGTTGTCCGTACCAGTCACTTCACAAACAGAACAAGGAGCATTTTCATGACCGCAGTCGTATTCGGAGGTTCCAAAGGCATTGGCCGCGAGATCGCTCTTTCGATCGCATCCCGCCAACCCGGCGCAACTATCGCAATCAATTATGCGCACGACGATGAAGCTGCAAAGGACACCGCTACTGAAATCGAGAAACGGGGAGCCGTTGCGCTGCTGGTCAAAGGTGACATCTCGTCTGCGGAGGGTGCGCTGGATGTCGCACGCCGCATAAATTCGACATGCGAAAGCGTCACCGAAGTGATCCACGCTTCAGTGACGGCGTTTACCGCGCCAGCTCTGTCAGTGGATCTGTGCAAGTTCAACGAGGCCCTACAGTTGAATGGTATGTCGTTGCTGTACGTGGTGCAGGCTCTGCGACCTATGTTCCGAGCGGGAACCTCGATCGTATTCCTGTCCAGCAACGGATCGAAGGTCGCTATTCGCGGTTACATGCCGTTGGGTGCCCCGAAGGCGCTTGCCGAGTGCCTCGTACGCTATCTTGCCGTGGAACTGGCAAAGGAGCAGGTGCGGATCAATATCGTTACGCCGTCCGGGTTGCTCACCGATGCCTTCCGCAAGATCGTTTCGAGCGTGGACGAAGCACTCGAATTTCAGCGCAAAGCGACACCGATGGGACGCAACGTGACATTCGATGACGTGAATGACGCTGTGGCTTACCTAACGTCGCCTGCTTCGTCGTTCATGACAGCGCAGGAACTGGTGCTGGATGGCGGCTTGTACACCCGCGCCCGATGAATGGCGAGGGTACTGTCAACTTAAAAGGTTCTGTCTGAAAAACTTGATGAGGCGCAGAAAGGTGGCACCGCCGCTCAGAGAACAGAAAGCCAAGTCTTAGAACTGATCAGTTGCAAGCATGAGTCGACCACTGGGGCAGTGCAACTGGGCGCGGATCAAAATTGGACTGTCTGCGCTGATTGAATCTTGACCCACCCTGCTGATTCAATATTGACCCAGGACGGATAGTTGCATTTTGATTCTGCAACTGTGGATAAGTGTACTGAACATCTGGTTTTACTGCTTCTCCTAGTGTAGTGTTTCACTCTGTTTGAACCGTTTTGAGTTTTTCCCTGGCACGTAGGACCTT
>Ga0209702_10008493_pt1 | contig 11918 bp, 7 predicted proteins | sample FRY01_FD_187210 | JGI IMG/M metagenome (GOLD analysis project Ga0209702, IMG submission 187210) | Freshwater microbial communities from Lake Fryxell liftoff mats and glacier meltwater in Antarctica - FRY-01 (SPAdes) (version 2) | ecosystem: Environmental > Aquatic > Freshwater > Ice > Glacier... | reverse complement strand
TTGCGGGTTTTCTTGAGGTTGAGATCGAGGTGCAAGGCGGTTTGTTTCATGCTATGTATTTTATAGCAATATCAGGTTTTCGGCAAGGACTTATTGCACAAAAGTCACGGAGTTTTGCAGAGTTTCCCTAGCATCTTTTTGTAGACGGATCTTCGCTGTGCGTTGGCTCGCTTGCTCACCGCACCCGTGATACCCGGCACGCCCAATGGTTGATCGACCTCAAAATGTTCCCCGATGAGAGCAGAAGCCATATTGATCACCAGACCATTGCGATCGCAAATGACGATTGAGAGGTCGAATACCTTGTTGGCGGTCGTCGTCTCTGTCTTGACAAAGGCAAACAGTTTCTTCTTTGGCATGATGTTCTTTCGTGCTAATGAATTCTGACACCGCCCTTAGACAGATTGATCACCGTTACGACTCTTCAACTTGTTGGGCTTGGCTTTAGGCCTCGCGGAAACGGTTTGTAAATTTCGACTCAAGATATCCGACACGTCAAACATGCTGACTTGAGCTTCGATATGGTGACTGTGCTTGCCAGTAAGGGAAGCCTTGATCAAACCAAATTTTCGATATATGGCCGCCATCGCTCTCAACTTCCAATAACCGTGCATGCATGGCGTCACGTTTGTCCATGCTGCGCAGATTGGTTTCCACGAACCTGCTGGTTTGATCTCTAGCCAACTGCGGTAAATCGTTTTCACAACAGCACCACATTCAAGTCAACGCCCAGCACCTCTTTAGCCAGGGGCAACAGATGATCATGGTGCGTCAGAAACACGACCTGCATCTTGCGGGAAAGCTCACCGAGCACCTTTAACCCGGCAGCCGCTCGGTGGTCGTCAAAGTTGATGAACAGGTCATCCGCTATCAAGGGCATATTGAGTCCTTGGTCGATCTGGAGTTCCAAGGCCGCCAGTCGGAGCGCGAGGTACAACTGATCTCGGGTTCCTTCGCTCATGCCAGTGACATCGACCTGCTGGGCATCTGGGCGAATCCCGAACAGGCGGGGCGCCTGCTCCTCAGTGTCCACCAGCAACCGACTGAATGAGCCACCCGTCAGAGTGCTGAATATGGTGGATGCCTTAGCCAGCATCGGCCCCTGCTTGGTTTCCCGGAATTTCTCCATCGACCACTTCAGCAAGCGCGACGCTGTGTGCAACTTCAGATACCGCTCTGCCGCATCCCCCATGGATGCAATGGCTTCTTGGCGTCGGGCTTCTGCTTTTGCAGCCAAATCAGTGCCGTCGAATGCCTCAAAGGCGGACTTCTGGGTTCCGTGGCGGGTGCTCAAATCGGCGATTTCCTGAACCACGTCGCCGGATAAACGACCATATCGTTCAAGCTCCAACTTCAACTCGTCTGGGCCGATACCGACAATTTCTGCACGCAGATCATCGACTGCCAAGCCGTCGGCGGCCTGGGATAGCTCCTTGCGGGAAAGATCGATTTTTCGCTCCAACTCCCGACGAAGATCCGAATGTTCGATTGCGATGCTCAGTGCGCTGGCTTCGTCGACACTCGCCGCAGTCAAAAGTGGTGCCAGACTGGCCTGCACCGCCAGTTGTTTTTGTTCGGCTGCCAGCAGGTCTTCGGTAGATCGTTTTAGACGCAACTGCCAGTCGGTGGACGCTGCTTCGGCCCGCTTGGCCTGATCCAGGCGCTTGATCAAATCCAGAACGACATCCTCGGCAGCTTGCCCGATGAGGTCGGTTGCGGCCCGCTCGGCGAGCGCCGACGCCGTATTAGCCAACCCGTCCATGTCAGCCTGCATGGTGTCGATGCGCTCGCTACGAATACTGCGAATCTTGTTCAGCAAACGCTCGATTACTTGCATCCCTTCTAGTTCAGATTCGACTTGGTCGGGGAAAATCGATGTTGCATAGCCTGCAGCCTGAATTGCGGCTTGCCAGGACTGTTCCCAGCCGCTCCACACCTCCTGCGCCAACTGAACCCCGCTTTGCAGGGCCACTAGGCTGTTTGTTCCCTCGTGCAATTGCTGCTCAAGGGTTTTCCGCTGACCGCGCGCCTGATCGGCCAGTGCAAGTTGAGCCCGCGCTCTGAGCAGGCATTCAGAAAGTTCCGGCGCAGGATCATCTGACGCTTCCATGCGAAGCAAGGACCAGAGTGCCAACTGGGCCTTCGCTCCAGCGTCACAATGGGCTTGCCTTTGCCGTTTAACTTTAGCATGCTCGGTCTTCAGATCAAGGGCAAGCTTGCGTTGCTGAATCCAGCTGGGCGCCATATCCAGGGGAAGTTGTGGAAGTCCGCAAGCATTGCTCAGCACTTGCCACTCACCCATGCGGGCCTCCATGCGCACCTGTACGCCTTGCAAACGCTTTTGTGTGGCCTGAAAGTCCAAGCGCTGCTGCTCAACCCGTTCTGCCTTCGCCTGACGCGCCGCCTCGTGTTGCGCACGATCAAGACGAGCATCGGCCAAGTTATCGGCTTCTCCAACATGCGACTCAAAATGCTCCGCCCGTTTGGGTAGCTCCTGCGGCGCAAGCTTTATGGCATGCCACTCTTCATCACGCGCTCGGCGTGCTTCTTTTACCTGCTCCCTGGACACCGGTTGAAACTCGCGCACCAGTTGCTGCAACTCCAACTCCAGGCGGTCTAGCTCCTGTGTCTTGTTGCCCGACTCATCTTGCAGCGATCGAGACTCTGCTGCATCAGCACGGTGTTGATCTATCAGACCTTGTATCAGGACCACCTCGGGGACGACCATCTCACCCAATGCTTTCGGCTCGGCACGCCATACCCCCAGAGCCGCCAAACCAGATTCACGAGCTTCCAGCAGGCTGTCAAGTTGCGCTTGGAGATCGCTCAATACAGCGGAATGGTCTCCAAGCTTGAGCGCCTGCTCTACTGCAGAAGCCAACGCCGGGTCGACCATGCCATCCGTCAGAGCCTCCAGTGCTTGCTGCGCCTGTTGGATCTGCTGTTGTTTATCCGTGAGACTGTTATTGGCGGCACTCAGCTTCTGCGCCAAGGCAGCCCGCTCTTTAAAAAGCCGCACAAGGCGAGAGCGAACTGGCGCGGCTGGTAAACGCTGCCGAATGGTGTCCTCGCTCTCTGTCTTCCAGCCCAAGCCTGCGGCCAGCTCTTGCAGGTGCAGCCATTCCATCCGAATTTCCTCGGAGCGTTTGATCATGTCTGTGTGGTGGGTACGAAACTGCAACCTGCGTTCATTCAGCTCCGTGATATCCGCTGACAGTGCCATCATGGTCTGATCCACCCGTAGCCCAGCCAGTGTTTGCTGCGCCTCGTTGATGTCTTTCTGCAGCCGCTGCAAATCAGCATCGACCAACACCATGGACTGTCTGGCTGCACTCAATATGTTGGCGGCGTTTTCAGCCAACACGGGAATCACCCCGCTCGCAAGCAATTCGTCGTGCTGCGCCTGTGCAGCATCCAGCCCCAGTAGCATGGGCCGAACCCGGCGTATACGCTCTAGTCGGCTCAGCTGTTGGCGAATTTCGGCATCGCGCTTGCGCGCAGAAGCCAGCGTCTGCTCTGTCAGCAGCAATGCCTCGTGCTGTGTCTTCCAGTCTTTGGTTCGCAGCGTTGAGCTTTTGAAATCAGCATTGGCACTGTCGTAAACGTCGAGCGCCTGGTAATAGGCACGCGTTGATGATTTTCTAGGCGACCAAAGAGCATCGGCCTCGTCTTGCAGTTTCTGCAATGCTTCACCCAAGTGCTCAATACCCGCTGCCGACTGAAACAGCATGCGCCCAACATCATCTGACGCAGAAAGAATGCCGGCACCCCCTTCAACCAAGGTCGTGTGATCCAGCGCATACATGCGGTTGAAGGCCTGCGCCTGGAGCGCACCCAGCCAGGGCTGCAGCGCCACGTCAGGCAGTGCCCCATCTTGCGGCGTGCGCAATGTATTTTTATTGCCCTTGGTGCGCTCAAACGCAAGGGATTGCGCTGGCGAGCCACTGGAAGCGAGGCGTTCCAAAACGCCACCAATCCGCAATTCCGGCATCGGGTGAAGAAACCCCAAGGGCGTGCGCGCCGGGATTCCAAAGAGCCAATCACTAATGGCCGACCGTACGGTCGACTTACCCGCCTCGTTGGGGCCAACGATCAAATGAATGTCTTGCCCCCGCGCCGGAAGCGTCAAGGCGCGGTCAGTGAATTTTCCATATCGGATCAGTTTGAGTTCTTGGATGCGCATAGTTTTAGGCTCCGGGCGCTCAAACGGGTGAGCGGGCATCATTGCCAACGCGCGCCATCAGCAAGGGTACAGCCTGGCGAATGCGTTCAGGCACGTTGGCAAGTGCATCCTGCCGAAGACTCGCAAGATCCGGAACACTCTGCAACACGTCATGCGGCAGCTTCTCAAGCAGCGCCTGCCAGTCGGCCTGCAATCCGCGTACAAAATCCAGGTCATCTTGGGCAGACAAAGCAAGCTTTTCAAGCTCCACCAAGGCGTCCTGGCCCTCTGCGTCGAATGGAGTCTGATCAGGCACCGATGCCTCGCTGGCTACTCGCACTTTTTCAATCCAAATGCGGTCAGCATCCAGCGCAACCGCCTGCGCAATCACCTCTTGCCGCAGTTGCCCCTCATCGGCCACCAAGTCTCCGTGCGCGGCAGAACGCCCCTTAAAGACCACACGCACCGCCAAGGGAAGGTCAGCTTTGGCGCTGTCCAGCAGTTCGCTCATGGCCTGCCCGGCCAGCCGCACCGCACCTCTTCGATCAGTCACGGTGCTGATATCGATCTCCAAAGCATGCCAGCGCAAAACGTCAACTTCCAGCCGCTCAATGTCGATGATCTCGCCATCCTCCGCGCTAACCAGCAGTGCCCCGCGAGAACCCGTCTCCCGAATGTGACGCCCCTGCAAATTGCCTGGATAAGCAATCGTAGTGGCACCGCGTTCAATCCACTGTGCATGCACATGCCCCAGCGCCCAGTATTGGTAGCCCTTGGCTTGCAACTCGGCCACAGAACACGGCGCGTATTTGGCGTGCTCCGAGTTGCCTTCCAGTGCGGTGTGGAGTACACCAATATTCAGCCAACCAGACACAGGGTCTGGGTAGCCTGGCACCAAGTTATCCGTAGTGGCAGCCACCTTGAAGCTGCGCCCGTGCAGGGCCACCTTGAGAGCGTCGATTCGAAACGTCTCTGCCTTGCGTGAGGAAAACACATGGACGTTGTCTGGCAACTCCAACCCCTTGGTCATCTCGCTTTCAGCATCGTGGTTGCCATACAGCAGATAGACCGGAATGCCCGCCTGCCGCAGGCGGCCCATCTGGCGAATAAAAAATAGACCCGTGTTGAAGTCCTTCCAGTCACCGTCATAGACATCACCGGCAATGACCATGAAGTCGACTTTTTCATCGAGGGCGACATTCACCAGGTTTTGGAATGCGTCGCGCGTTGCCGTTCGCAAACGCTCGGCGGGGGCATCGGGATAAGAGGACAGGCCGCGTAATGGGCTGTCCAAGTGGATATCGGCGGTGTGTATGAATTTCATCTACTTGTAGCTTGCATCAAACCCGAAAACTGATGATTCTTGAACGAGGAGCAAAACAAAATCCAGTGTGTTTTTCTTGTGGTCAGCCATGGTGTCGCCCAAACACAGCTTTGGAAATACCGATCCCAAATGCCAACGCACCGATCGTTCCCAGGATTCCGGGTCGACGGGGTTCGGGTGGCTCATAGGTGGGGGGCGCCTCGGCCAAGGGTTCAACCTGGATATGCAGCCTCTTCGCCAATGCATCAAGCTTGGCCATCTCAGGCGGGCTGGTCATTTTGAGGACCACCGTCAGCTCGATGTCGGCAGTTGGGGTGATCCCGCGCTTTTCTAAAGCCGATGTCGGGTTGGTAATGGCTTGAACCAAGTCATCCAGCCACTTGCAGATTTCACGGATACGATGGCGATACACGCCCAGAAGCAGCTTGCGCGCCTCGCTTGACTCAGGCCCGTCATGTGACGATTTGACCTCGTGATAACCGTCGACGAACTCTGACAAAACCAGCTCAAGTCTGCCTGCTGCCCGATAGGCTTCTGCCATTCCGGCACTCTCATCTTGTATGAGGTTGCCCATCAGATCGTCAAGCCGGCTCGACAAGTGGATCAATGCTTGATGGATAACGCCCATGTGTCGTACAAGATCGTCAACGATCAAAAACTCGCGCCCTGACGGTTTGACCTTACGTGTAATTGCTTGATGCAGGCTTTTTGCAACCGGTTCAAGTGCCTCGCCAAGAAAGGCGACCCGTGATGGGAGCCTATAGACCACATCTTCGAAATTTGACACGGTCGGTCCCATCATCAATGGAGTTTGCAGAACCGCATGCGCGGGGAACTTCCATAAACCGTCCTGTGGACGGGAGGCTCAACCAACGCCGATTTCGGCCACAACGACTTGCACCCAGTTAGGATACAAACGTGATTGAAAGGTGACGTAGCAGTTGCCATAATTTGCAGCATATCACCAGCAAGCGACAATGCACGTCGCATGAAACCAGTGCAGGCCTCGCAAACAGCCAGATGCCTACCACCAAAACCGCAAAGCGACATAAACTGTCGTTTACTTAGCCGATTGTTCTATGGAACCAATTTTTGGCGGGATACTTGGGCTCGTGCGGTTGGAATTCCTATCCTTTCGTCCTGAAGGCCACACAAGACAAAGTGCTATCCTTGCCCATGGTTATCCCGGCGTCCAAGCTCAAGTTCTACCCCTTGGTGCGGGCTCTTGGCACCGAAATAGAAAGCACCCCAGACGGACCGCGTCGCTTGGTGCATGCTGTGCTATTTCTTTGGCAACAAAAAGCGTATCCACATCTCACAGGACGAGCCCCGAATGGTACAAGAGACTTAATTTCAAGGGAGCGCGTCGGCAAGTTCGCGACTTGGTTGGCAGATCAGCCTTTCAATGACGCTGCCTATTGGCTCGCTTCGGCGTATGCCACTTGGGTTGGCGAAGATGTGCGATCAACTAGAGCGCTCTATTTCACTCCCCCCAAACTGGCGGACCGCGTAATCGCCAACCTTATCGCACGTGGTGGGTCAATAACCAAGCACCACTGGCATGACCCGGCTTGCGGGGGTGCAGCATTCCTAGTGCCAATTGCCCAACGCATGGCCCAGGCCTTAGCCAATCAAGGGCTCGAGCCCAAAGCCATTCTAAGAAAAGTGGAAACACAGATAAGTGGCAATGACCTTGACAAAACCCTGCTGTTAATATCAACGCAGTTTCTGCTGATGGCGTTGGCCCCCTACGTTGTTGCCAGCGGTTATACCCCAGAATTCCGTCTAAATAACAGAGATGGATTGCTCGCTGAAATTGACAGCAATTTTGCGCCCGATGTCATTGCATGTAACCCACCCTACCGAAAACTGAATTCGAGTGAGACCAAGAAATACGCGTCACGGTTTCGAGATGTCATTCGCAATCAGCCCAATATTTACGGCCTATTCATCCGAAAAACGATTGACATTGTGCGAAGTGATGGTCTTGTCGGGTTGTTAACGCCCACCAGTTTCTTGTCTGGGGTGTCGTTTTCCAAGCTACGCACATGTGTGACAGAGCGCACCGAAGTACTGCACATGGATATGCTTAGCGACCGCGAGTCCATGTTCATTGCCGTTGAGCAGGAAACAGTCATTACCGTTCTAAAGAAGAGCTCCACGGCCATTACCACGGAATCAAATCCTGATGTTTGTGTGCTGAGCACCGCCGGGGACTTTGTAACGGTAGGAAAGTGCTATTTGTCTCCATCCGGCGGGATTTGGTCAATCCCCCGGTCGGACACAGACGCTCAATTGATTAGAAGCGCCGAAACTTGGAAAACTAGGCTCTCAGACTACGGTTACACCCCAAAAGTGGGTCACCTGGTGCCATACAGGGATAAGCGACCTCGTTTTTCAACACGGCCAAATGTCAAAGACCAATCTTGCATTGTGCCAATCCTTTGGGCCGGAGACATCACCATAAACGGCCTTATGCACGGTCGAAAAACAAAACAGAAACGTACAGATTACTTTGTGCGGGTCCCCCACTTCGGCCATGAGAGCGTGATAACTCGACCCTGTGCTGTGCTTCAAAGGTTGACTTCAAGCGACCAACCTCACCGGTTGATAGCAGCGGCAGTACCGTCCGAGTGGCAAAAAGCGCAAGGAGGTTTTGTTGCCGAGAACCATGTCATTTCGCTAATTGCATCAAACGAATGTGCTTTCCAGCCTGAAGTGGTTGCTGCTCTGTTGAACTCGATTCTGGTGAATCGCTTATTTAAGGCGATATCCGGCGCAACAAACGTGGCAGTCGCAGAACTCAATGAGCTACCACTTCCCCCTCCGGAGAGTTTACGGAAAGCGTTGACGCGAAATGCAGACATGAACGCGGCGGTGCACGATGCCTTTGGCCTCCGTGCATAACTGAAAAAGGGAGCGAAAAGGTGTTATTTCTACATTGGGGATTGGGATGAAACCGGTCTTTGACAATCGGGCTAAAAGGGCACGGTGGGAGCAAGCTCCAAAGCTACCCGACAAAAACAAGCAGAACATAGCCAAGCTGCTGAAAATTGGTGCCAAGATACCTCCTGCGTCTGCAAACCCCCCTCTCTTGACAAGTCCGGCCGAGGCCGGTTCACTTGAAGCACCTCCGCCTCCCCCACAAACCGTCCTTAAGTCGGGAGATAGCGGACTCAAATACTATTCCCGAGCTGACGAAACTATCGAGTTGCATACCCAACCCTGGGCGAACGAACTGGTCAGCACATTGCTTGCGGCATCAGCCCGGGGAGGTGTGCACCTTTGTCTGGTATGGCCCGTAAAACTCGACTCCCTCGCGCTATTACACGGTCTCGCCAATCTGGAACGAAACTTTGATGGTGACCTAAAAGGCTTAAGGACACTGCTGTTTCCGGGGTTGTCGACGTGGTGCACAGTCCTGCAGTCGGTAGTCGTCAACCGAGTGCAATTGAGTGACAAGTATCGCTCGCTCTGGAAGGTTGAGGATGGGGAGCATAAGTTTCAATGTAAGCGCAAGTCAGCATCTTTTGAAGCAGTTCTGGCTGCACTAAATGACATTCGAATTTGGCAGCCTGAATTGCCGAATCCTTCTCTAGGCGAATTGGTGCCACCGTTCAGCTATGACGCCAAACAACGTGAATGGACCGCAGTGGCGCAAAGCCCTTTGGAACGGTCACTTCGTAAGGTAACAAACCGTGCACACAAGAAAACACTGCGTAGCAAGGTAAATAGCGAATGGGGCTTGGCGAAGAAGGCACCAGGTGCGCTGATGGTCTTACACCCAAACGCAAGAAAGGACGTTTGGAAGATGGCCCTGTCCTCGTCGCAGCTAAATGAGGGGGCAAGCCCGGACGTTTTCCTGTTGGATGCGACTTCCACAACTGAGCGTCGGTATTACAACGCCGTAAAGAAAATCCCTGAATTCTTGCGGTATGCAAAAGACAACGGATTTTCCAGGTCGGGCGCGGTCGTTGTCACAGATGACCCAAAGACATTTTTCTTGTTGCGCTCTCGTCTGGATGGACTCCAGCTACTGCCTGAAACCCATGTTTGGGCTGCAGAGGCAGACCAACCCATCCTGAGTGCGGTCCCTCTTGCCCAGGGGTGGAAACCGGAACAAAAAAGCAATGCCAATTTCACCACGACTATTGTTGACCGAGACGCCTCGTCAGTTGCCCTAAGATTTCAACGATTGGCTCACACAGTTGCCGAAGACAGCCCGGCGCACGACGCCTTGATGGCAGCATGCATGTATGTTCTGTGGCTGAGTAACATGCCAGTTGGCTACAAAGATTTGGGAGAGGACTTTACTGCCACAGGAGGGGAAACTTTTTCGAATCAGCAAAGCGCGTGGAATCCGCATGTGTTCAAGATAAAGGCGGCCCTGCTGTCGGGCACTCTAAATGACCACCGAACTGAAGTCGAGCATGCTCTCGACAAAGCAAATGACCTCATCGACAGGTGGTCGGACGCGACCCCCATGGCCTTGAAACTGCTTTCTGAGGTGAAAAAACACACCTGCCACCTGCATGGTGGCCTGTCGATAGTTCTGCCGAGCCAAAAGAGCATTCGCCTGGCGCATCGGTTTCTGGGAAGAAAGCTGGGGCAGGACTGGTCCGAAATTCAACAGCGTTTGAACTGGCACACATTGGCATCAATTGGCGCAACACTCGACGTTGGGCGAGACGGATGGGGAATTGTTTTTGTTGGCATCAACTCCAGTGTTTTGCGCTTGTTATTGGCGCATCCCAACATTCCACATGGGACCGCTATTTTAGTTGCCTACCGCCAAGCCCTGTCTACGGTTGTGACCTTGAAAGCAATGCTGAGTATTGATGCGTTCAAGGTCTACCACGGGCGGATAGGACTGCTGGCGCAAGAACTGGAAAGGCGTCTCCAGGATGTCCCTAATCCTTTGAATATTGAAAGGCTATCGGAAACCTTGTTCAACTTTAGTATTGCTGACGTCGGGGGCTCCAGCACCGCCACACAGCAGACTTACTATAAGTTTGACTTGGAGAGCGGCGAGCGGGCCTATTCGTCTGGATGGATCTATCGCTATAGCCCTGACGACGACCCCTGTTTTCTGCGCGCAAACGCCAGTGGCATAGCCGTGGGCGACCTGATTTTTGTTATGAGTGACGAGTTGAAAGGAAGAATTGAGTTGTTGCTTGGCTTCGATAGCGTGGCAGTCAATTCCCGCGTTAACCCTGCGCGTGTACTACTGAAGCTCTACCACGATGACGTTCAAACGCGATGTGAACTGTTCTTCACGGCCACATCGCGTGCTGCCCTTGCGAGGGAGATACATGCCAAGATGGAAAAGTTGGACCCAGCAGCGGCCGATTGCAAACCCGAGCGTATCCAGTATTGGCTGGCGCTGGATGAAGGGGACAACCGTCCCCATGCATCCAAGGACTCCCAGTTCTTCAAGATTTTTTGTCGAGCATTGCAGATTGACGACAGTAGTGCCGACCAACATTGGATGTTTATCCGAAATGCACGGGCTGCAAGCCAACACCTCGGACGAGAGCTCGCTTTCCGGTACTCGGAAGTTATCTTTGCGACCGAAAGCGCAATGATTTACCGCAAAGTCCCCCTTGAAACCATTCAACAGCTTCAACAGGAAGCACTCCGTTGCGTTGACCGTGTTGTTGGAATAACAGCACCCACAGCAACCGCTCCCTAACGAGGAATAATCAATGCCCGTACTCAGCAAAGACCCCAAAACAATTCATGACGGGTACAAAGAAGCTGTTGTTGACAGTCTGCTAAACAATTTGTCCGCGCGCCTTTCTGGCCGTGGCGAGTTCTACGGTGTCATTTACGGTAACAAGCCAGCTGCGGTGCTCATGTCTGAGTTCATTGTGCCGATGCCCGTGGACGAACGAGTAGGCGATGAAGAGGCTGACCCAATTCATATTTGTGCTCACGGCCTTGACTTTCAAATCAGCACAGAATCCATTGCAGAGAAAATAGCAGTAAGCGTTACGGCTGCGATTTATGTTCGCATCATTCCGAACGCTGAAGAAGTTCGGCCTGGTGGCCGATTAGAAGTCACTTTCCCGCTGACAAGGCCCGCTAGCCTGGAGCTGCGGAATCGGGTTAACGTCGCCTTATCGAGCCTGGTAACAGAATTGGGTGGCAGAGCGCATCCGAACTGGCCGGGGCGGAGTTACGACGCACGTAAATCCGTTTACGAGGCCCTTGGCGTTCCATTTGATAACACCCTCGACCGGACAGCTGAAAGCTCATCTGAAGTATCCGAGCCGACAGTGGATGCGGATGTCAGTAGTGATCTGGCCAGTTCCGCAACGGACGGAACTTCTCCACCAATCGAGGTAGCGGCGACTGATGAGCCTGCTCCGATTGGCGAAGACATCAAACCTGTTATTGAAGTGCGTTATCGTGTTGGGCTACCTGATGCTT
>Ga0209702_10008492_pt1 | contig 11918 bp, 6 predicted proteins | sample FRY01_FD_187210 | JGI IMG/M metagenome (GOLD analysis project Ga0209702, IMG submission 187210) | Freshwater microbial communities from Lake Fryxell liftoff mats and glacier meltwater in Antarctica - FRY-01 (SPAdes) (version 2) | ecosystem: Environmental > Aquatic > Freshwater > Ice > Glacier... | reverse complement strand
AAGTGGGCTGCGCCACCTGCGCCGGCAATGATTACGGAATATCCTTTTATATGGGCATTCTTGCTAAAATCGAACAATTTTTCCGGTGTACGGTGTGCCGATACAATATCAACATCTACCTCAATATCAAAACCTTTTAATATATCAATGGCTTCTTGCATAACAGGGAGGTCGCTAGTACTACCCATAACTATCGCTACTTTACTCATATCATTGAAAATTTCTTATTCGCTTATCACTTTTATCGTGTTCTTTACTTGTTCGGCTATTTTTCTAGCCTCACTAATGTCGTTGTTTACAATGGTTACATGACCCATTTTTCGAAAAGGCCGGGTCTGCTTTTTTCCATATATATGAGGGGTGACACCTTCTAGTTTCAATATTTCCTCCATATTTTCATAGACAACATTTCCAGTGTGTCCTTCGGCTCCAACCAAATTCACCATAATACCAGCAACTTTACTGGCAGTATTTCCCAATGGAAGGTCCAAAATAGCTCGGATATGTTGTTCAAATTGATTGGTGTAGCTGGCTTCTATACTATAATGACCACTGTTGTGGGGTCTTGGAGCTACTTCGTTTACCAAAATTTTATTCTCTTGTGTCTGGAACATTTCTACTGCCAAAAGCCCAACATGTTTTATTTTATGGGATAATTGTAACGCTATTTCTTGAGCTTTTTCCGCCACCTTGGCATCTATCCTGGCAGGACATAATACATATTCTACCTGATTGGCCTCGGGGTGGAATTCCATTTCCACTACGGGATACGTCTTAACTTCCCCACTGGCGCTACGGGCGACAATAACGGCAAGTTCATTTTTAAAATTTATCATCTCCTCGGTGATGCATTCTCCGGAAGGAAGACCGTTTAAATCTTCCAATTTACGAACTACTTTAACCCCTTGTCCATCGTATCCAAATTGGGTAGCTTTCCATATAAAAGGAAATTTCAAACCTCCATTGGTAATACTGTCCTCAATCTCACTCTTGTAGGCGAAACGCTGAAAATCTGCTGTGGGTATACTATTGTCAATGTAGAACAATTTTTGTTTTGCCTTGTTTTGTATAATGCGTAATGCACCGGTCGGCGGAAATACCTTTAAGCCTTCATCCTCCAGTTTTTCTAGGGCATCCAGGTTTACGTTCTCGATTTCAATGGTTAACAGGTCTACTTTTTTGCCAAAGCGGTATACCGCATCAAAATCCATTATATCACCTTTAAAAAACTCATTGCAGGCTATTTTTGAAGGGGCTTCCTCAGACGGGTCCATTACCTTGGTATGGATGTCAAATTTTCTTGTTTCGTACAAAAGCATCTTACCTAATTGACCGCCTCCTAGTATTCCTAGTTTAAATTCAGAAGAAAAATAGTTCATTGGAAATGATTCGCTTGTATTAAAGTAGATTGTATATTAGGAACAAAAATACATCTAAATCTTAGAAACTAGGCTTAGACCGTTAAAAAAGAGAAATCAAAGTGCTATATTTGGCATCTTAAATTTATTATAAAAACAACAGCCTTGATTAAGCTACACGACAAATATTTTAAGCCTTTTATAAGTGAAGGTGAAATTATGGCCGCAATTAAAAAGATTGCAGACCAGGTGGCTGTGGATTATAAAAAGGAAACTCCCATTTTTGTGGGGGTCCTCAACGGCGCCTTTATGTTTGTTTCAGACTTTTTAAAGGCTTATCCATACCCTTGCGAGGTATCCTTTGTACGCTTAAGCTCCTACCAAGGACTTACGTCTACAGGAATAGTGGAGACCTTGTTGGACGTTCCCGAGAATATTGAAGGTCGCAGTGTTATTATCTTGGAAGATATCATTGATACCGGTAGGACCGTTAAAAAATTAATCGACTTATTTTCCAATACCAAGGTAAAGGAATTTAAAATTGCCACCTTGTTTTACAAATCTGAGGTTTATAACGGGGAGTATTATATAGACTATTTTGGTTTGAAAATCGAGGATAGATTTATAGTGGGCTATGGATTGGATTATAATGAATTGGGAAGAAATTTAAGAGAAGTATATCAACTAAACCAAAAGCACATGATAAACCTAGTTTTGTTTGGAAAACCTGGTGCAGGAAAGGGCACGCAGGCTTCATTTTTAAAGGATAAATATAATTTAAAACATATTTCTACAGGAGATGTTTTTCGTTATAACATTAAAAATGGTACGGAACTGGGCACATTGGCAAAATCTTATATTGACAAGGGAGAATTAGTACCCGATGAGGTTACCATTAAGATGTTACAGGACGAGGTAGAAAAAAATCCTGAAGCCAGTGGATTTATCTTTGATGGTTTTCCTAGGACAACGGCTCAAGCCAAGGCATTGGATAATTTTTTAGTAACAAAGGAAATGAGGATTGATGCGACCATTGCTTTGGAGGCTAACGATGAAGTATTGATACAAAGATTATTGGAGCGAGGTAAGGTAAGTGGCAGGACCGATGATCAGGATGAAAAAATGATACGTAACCGTTTTGATGAATACAATGAAAAAACAGCCCCCTTAAAGGATTACTATGACGATCAGGGGAAATTTCATAGTGTAAACGGAATAGGTTCTATTGAGGATATTACTAGCCGCTTGGCAAAAGTAATTGAAGAGTTACAAGCAATTTAAGATCTGGCCAAAAGCGAGTTTTAAGTCTAGGCAACAATCGTCATTAATAATGAAGGCCTTGGTTGGTTTGTATAATTGGAACCTACAGCGATTTTAGGGTTTAAGGTGTTGAATTATAGACATATGGTGGCCAGGTGTTGATGGACCATGGATAAATAAGCTAAAAAAATGACTGAAGGAAATTTTGTGGATTATGTAAAAGTGCACTTGGAATCCGGTAAAGGAGGAAAAGGTTCTGTGCATTTACATAGGGAAAAGTTTATAACAAAAGGTGGGCCAGACGGTGGTGATGGTGGTCGTGGGGGTCACATTATTGTCCGAGGCAATAAAAATTTATGGACTCTATTAGGGTTTAAATTTACAAGGACTTTTAGGGCAGGTCACGGTGAACATGGTAGTAAGAACCGTAGTAGTGGTGCTGATGGCCAGGATGTATATTTGGACGTACCCTTAGGAACGGTCATTAAAGATTCTGAGACCCAAGAGGTGTTGATGGAGATTACCGAAGATCAGGAGGAAAGAATTCTTTTGGAAGGCGGTATGGGGGGTCGAGGTAACTGGCATTTTAGAACAGCTACCAATCAGACACCCAGATACGCACAACCCGGTGTTAGTGCACAGGAATTGGACCTTATTTTAGAATTAAAAGTATTGGCAGATGTTGGTTTGGTAGGTTTTCCAAATGCGGGTAAATCTACCCTTTTATCTGTACTTACTTCTGCCCAACCTAAAATTGCGGATTATGAGTTTACTACTCTAAAGCCCAATTTGGGAATTGTAGAATACAGGGATTTTAAAAGTTTTGTTATTGCGGATATTCCCGGTATTATTGAAGGCGCAGCGGAAGGGAAAGGACTTGGGCATTATTTTTTAAGACATATAGAACGGAATTCTACTTTACTATTCTTAATTCCGGCCGATAGCAAGGATATTTCCAAAGAATACGAGATTTTGCTAGATGAGCTTCGAAGATATAATCCAGAGTTGTTGGACAAGGACAGATTGATAACAATTTCTAAGTCGGATATGCTGGATGAAGAGCTTATTTCGGAGATGAGGCTTGAGCTGGACAAGGATTTTAAGGATATTCCATATATGTTTATTTCATCGGTAGCCCAGATGGGACTGGTAGAACTAAAGGACAGACTATGGGCAATGCTAAATAAATAATTTCATTTATTTTTTTGAACAGATAGCTATTCAAGCTACCTATTGCCTTGCGTTTTAACGAATACTTACCTTCATAAAAAACGGCATTAATAATTTTTGCTATTTTAGAGCATGTTTAAGAAATTGTACACAATCTCTTAAACATGCTCGTATAAAAATCTGAATAATGAAAAGTATAATCCCATTCGTGTTATTGGTCTTTTTAGTTTCTTGTAGTACTATTCGTGTAAATTATGACTACGATAGGGACACCGATTTTTCTAAATATACCACCTATAATTATTATCCGGATATGGATATTGGTTTAAGTGAATTGGATTCTAAAAGATTATTGAGGGCCATAGATTCCATTATGCGCGGTAAAGGCTTTTTGTTGTCCGAAGAGCCGGAATTTTTAATAGGAATTATGAGTAGGTCTTTTCAAGCACCAAGAAACAATACCGTAGGTGTGGGCCTAGGTGGAGGTGGTAGAAATGTAGGTGGAGGTATGTCTATATGAATTCCAGTGGGGGCAGCAAATGTTGAACGGGAAATTCAGATTGATTTTGTGGATAGCCAGAAGGATGAACTATTTTGGCAGGCCATTACGGTAAGTTCCCTTAGGGAAAATAGTTCTCCCAATGAAAGGGAGCAAAAACTACAGGCATTGGTTGCCAAAACCTTTGAAAAATACCCGCCAAAAAGTAGAAAATAAGTTTAATACAATCTACATATTAAATATCTGTAATATTGTTAATAAGAAGCGGGACCAATAATTTGGTCCCGCTTCTTATTTTTTGGAATATTTTTTATTAAAAATTATGGTCTAAGTATATCCTTATATCTGTCCTTGTAGGCGTAGAGCATCACTATATTAAGAACAAGCAAGACTAAAGTTAGGCCAATGGAACCTGGTTCCAAAAATGCATTGAACAATAATGCATTTACCGAAACGGTCATAAGGATAATCATCATCAAAGCACCAAATTTGTTTGTCAATAATGAAAGTCCGGAAAGAATTTCCACTATGGCTACCACATAAAGGGTATTTGTACTCATTAAAGCTGAAAAATAGTTCATAGCCGCTTCGGACATTTGCCCTGCAGGCATAAAATGTAAGAATTTATTCGCCCCAAAGACGATAAGGAAAAGTCCAAAAACAAAACGCAATGCAATAAAAAAGGTAGAGTTCATAATTCTTTGGTTTTATGTTAGTTATTTATGAAATTATGAAAAAAAGCAATACCTTTTTATTAATCTTATGTTTTTTTGCTATTCCACTGCAATTCTTGTCCCCTCACTATGGCTACTAAATTCTGGTGCATACATACTTTGTATCGTAGTAATCCCATTACTGAAATCACCTGCATTGTTAACCCTTAAGTCATATTCGAATACATAAACTCCTTTTGGCAAATAGTCGAAAAAGAAATTTGTGCTGGCATCTTTAGTGCTCTCATAGAAGCCCAGTCCGTCTTGCCATTTATAACTGGAAAGTACATTGATGGGTTCCAATCCAGCAGCTCTCATATCTTTCATATGCACAAATTCCATGGGTCTATCTGCCCTTAATTCAATTCTTATTCGAACCAAATTGCCCACATTTAATCGTGTTTCGTCATTGATTTCCGATATTACCTCACCCGTATCTGTGTTCGTTTTTAAGAACACTTTCTTTTTTAATTTCAAAGGTGTATCTGCAGTCGTAATTTTGTCCAAATCCTCAAAATATTGCCAGTACAAGGCTCCCCAGGCAATTCCATTTCCTTTTTTAACAAGTTGAACCTCCGCCATTTTCGGAACTACTTCGTTTTTGGTCCAAGTGGTTTTAAAATATCCAGTACCGGCTTCCACTTTAACATTATCCAGTTTGGAAGCTTCAATTTTTTCTCCTCCCACCGTTACCTCAACAGCATCCGTTATGGATAACCAGTCACTTCCCTGCAATAGTAGTGCATATACCGCATCTGTGGTCGCTTTTGTAGTTTTCCATTGGTTGGTCTGTTTGTGCTTTAACAACCATATTTTAAGGTTGTCTATAGTTTTAACATCGTTTTTAATTTCAGAAAAAGCTTCGATCAATAGTGCCTGGGTCTCTATTGGTGCTTGGTGCCAATGCCAGGAATTGGTGTTTTCTTTCCAATACATACCCAATTCTTCACTAGTAATACTATTTTCTTCCAAGGACTTGATTATTTTATTGGCAGTTATTGTATCATTATTTCTGTATAGGAAAAGGGAAAGAAGTCCCTTGGAATACAAATCCCGCTTTACCCAAAATTTTTGCGCCTGTGTTTTATAGTATTCCATAATTTCATTAACCTTTTTAGGGATTAAAATGTCTGGAAAAAAACTGCGCATATATAGGTAATGCAGCTGGGTCTGGCTCAAGTGATCATCGTTCAGACTTCTGGCGTATTTTTTCATTTGCTCGTATTCCTTTACAAACTCCTTGTCCAAATAAGCAACCGCATTTTCTGTTATTTCCTGTACTTTAGGGTCAACGCCTTTGTTGGTCCCGGATGCTCCTTCTCGTCCTTCGGTGGATGTTAGTTTTTTAAGATGCCCTAAGCCAGTGATAATATGTTGTGTGATAAACCGGTTTTCCGGACCGCCATTAAACCAAGCCCAAGCACCGGATGACATTTGGTTCTGTTCTAGTTTGTTAAGGGCATTGGTCTGATTATTCTTCAATTTATTAAGATCAAAGAGCAATGCTATACGCTTCTTTTGTTCGCTTTCAGATTGGGCATCTCGCAGCCAGGGTGTCTCCTGAATTAAAATCGATTTTAATTCTTGATTCTTCTCAAGATTGCTCAATAAGGCATCTGAATTGGCCCATTGCTTAAATACCTCTTGGATTCTAGGATTGGAATTGGCAATGTATCCACCCAAGGTGTAGGCATAGAATCTCGAAAATATTTGCTCATTACAGTCATAAGGGTATTCCATTAAATAAGGTAGGGCTTGTACCGCGTACCACGCTGGGTTGGAAGTTATTTCCAGGCTAAGTTGGTGATGCTTTAAGGTAGTGGAATTGATATTTTTAAGTTTTTCCAAAGTAAAGGTCTTTGTTTCATTACCTCGTACCCACATTGGTAAGGTTTCGGTAACCAACATACGGTTGGTAAGTACAGGGAGTACATTTTGTTCCCCATCACTAAAATCGCCCGCTTTTGCCATTACTTTATATTGGATTGCTTCAATTCCTTCTGGAATTTTTAGGTTCCAGGATACTTGAGTATTTCCCTTGGCATCTACGGTAAAGGAATTTTCGGTTTTAGCTGTTCCTAGACTGTCATCAGTAATCAATAATTCATGGGTGATATCTTTACCGCTTAGGGCATCCAGCAATTCCAGCCTCGCTATTCCATTAAGCGATTTGTCCGTAAGGTTAGCAATTTTTGTGCTTATAATTATTTTATCGCCCTCACGTAAAAATCGAGGTACATTGGGGGTAACCATCAATTTCTTTTGCGTGACCGTTTCCAAAGTAGTAGTGGCACTTTGCAAGGTTTTGGTATGTGCCAGCAACTGTAATTTCCACTTGGTTAAAGCTTCGGGCGTTGTAAAGCTGAAAGTCACATTACCATCTTGATCGGTCAGCAGTTGAGGGAAGAAAAAAGCCGTCTCTTGAAGATTTTTCCGAATCTGAATATTATCAAACCCATCCTTTTCAACATTGTTGTCCTGTGGAACTTGGCTGCCCGCCTTGTTTTCTGGAGCTGGTGTCCCAAAACCGGTCACTACTGTTTCTTCCAGGGCTTCACTATCCGCTGATATTTCCATTATGGCACCCGGGGCACTGCTCTTCATCATCATTCTTTCCCTCCTGGCGTAGCCATATCCAAAATGGAAGTCGAACCAATCCAAGGAGTCATAATACTGAGGGTCATAGGCGAAACCGTCCCCAAAATTTAAATAGGTGTTAAAAGAGGTAATCCCGTAACTTTTATTGGCATTCAGATTCCCGTGGGTATAATATTGTCCTCTGTAATTGGGGGAAAAATTCCAATGATGCCCTTGAAAAGCATCCAATGAGGCGTCGTACATACTGGCCAGCAATTCTGCCGTTACCTTATCTCCTTTAGGCCCTTTAACTTTAAAGGACCAAGTTTCTTCCGCTCCAGGAAGTAACTTATCCCTGAAAGTAAGCGTTTCTATTTCAAGGTCCGAACTGGGGTAGGGAACAGCAATGGAAAGGCTTCCCGTTTGAAATGAATTAAATGCTGAGTAACTATAACTTATGGCAAATCCACCTAGGTCGTCCGCCGTAACGGGAATTTCGATAGACTTAGAATTATTGTGCAATTCAATGATATGGGTTGCCACAACTTTCCGGTCTTTTTCAATGAATACGGAGATAGAAATATCCTCGGCACAAGAGAGGAAGCTAAGCTGTACTTTATCCCCTATTTCATAAGTACTTTTGTCCGACTTGATTTGAAAAAGCTGATTGTCGGCCAACTTCTTGTCGTTATCACTGTATAAAGTAGTTTGCGTAATATCCTTTACCAGTTGTCCAAATTTATCCTTAGTTTCCAGTTCTATGACATATTTACCGGACATCCATTTTTTAATGGTACCTAGGCTAATTTCCTTAGATTTTCCTGTATCAAAACTGGAATCCCATACCAGTTCACCCTTTTCCCAATAGGCGGAATTGTCTTCCTTACCAAAGGCTTCATGCGGATAAATTTCCTTGAATTTGGACTTTCCAAAGCCATCATAATCAGGCGCTGCCCATGGTCTTGGTCTTAAGACATTGCCGGGCGCTTTTAGTTTATACATTTTCAAGGTTCCTTGTGCTGGAACAAATTGCCCGTTTAGGTTATTGGTGGAAATAGTAATCTTAGGATTCTTTATATCCTTATTTAGGAGGTCTGCAATTTGGATATCAGCGGTAAGCGCATGATATCCAACGTTGATCATGGTAGTTGCACTATGGGTCTCGCCATTGAGGTCTGTGACGTCAGCGGTAACTTCATAATTAAAGGTGGGTAAATTTTCTTTGGCAATACTTAGGTCCGGTAGGGCCTTAAAATTAATGGTGTATTTTCCATTGGCATCAGTAATTATTTTGCCATGGGCAATTTCTTGAGGGGTGCCATCAAAATAGGGTAGGTGCCAATAATACCATTTTGGATAATAGACTACCCGGCGTACGGTGTAACTTACCTTGGCGTCGGTAATAAGGCTTCCTGCATAAGCAGTGGCCTTACCTTGAACGGATATACTATCATTAACCTTGTAAGTCTCCTTAACCGGATCTAAGGCGGTTTCAAATTTGGGACGTTTGTATTCTTCCACTAAAAAATAACTATTACCGCTAATATCAACTTCTTCAGAATCTACTTTCAGATAATAATTACCTGTAAGTCCGTTGTTGGGTAATATGAATTCTCCTGAAAAGGAACCATAATCATTGGTCTTAAATTCTTGTTGGGCAACTTCTTGATGGTTAACATCTATAAGGCTTACCGTTAATTTAGTTTTGGTAAGTACGGAGGATTTATCATCTTTTTGCACTATCGCCAATCCTTTAAAATATAAGGGTTGTCCCGGCCTGTAAATGCTTCTGTCCGTAAATAAAAAACAGGAATAGAGGTTGTCTCCCTCCCCTTGGTCATAATTGCGATTAACATAAAAGTCATCAAAGAAGGCCTCTTCATCTTTTGCGCTAACCAGGATATCTACATTGTTCCAGCGCTGGTTAGATAAGGGAAGGGTTACCATGCCTTTTTCATTGGAAATCAAAGTCTTGGTCAGTACAGGTCTTTCGTAGTTTAGATTATAGGAGAATTTTAAGGTAGCCCCTGAAATGGGTTTTCCGTGGTTGCGATCAATTAGCTGGAAGTGATGATCCGTGTTGGTTTGACTCTCTACCAATGCCAGATTGGTGACTTGGATAGGGCTAAAGGAGAAAGTTGTTTGTGCATCAGGATTTGGGAGGCCTAAAATGATATAGGACCCGTCCGCCAATTCAGGTAAGGGAATTTCAATTTTATGGGATTGATAGTCCTTTTCATTAATGAGTTTTGCATCCCATTTTTTAACTTCCTTTAGCTTTTGAATAAATGCTAATTTCTTGTCCTCAGGATATAGCTCGTTAAGCTGTTTTATTTCCTTTTGGGAAATCTTGCGAGCTGATAAAAAAATCTCATTCAGGTTTTTATATTCTACAAGTATACGCGAAGGCTTGTTGGTCGGAATATATCTTTCCCCGGTCAATTGAATGTCTTTGGAAAGAATCTCTGATTTTAAAGCTTTACATTTTTCTGCGCCCCTAGTATTTGGAAATTGACTTATAACAGATTCGCAAACTGCCAAGGCTTCTTTCTGTTTCCAGCGGTGTACTTCTTTGGTATTAGGTTGATAGGTATTACCCCATTCGCGGTACAACAATGCAATTTCATATAGGTATAAGGCTGAGTTTTTATTATTTCCTAGTGCTTCGGCCGTGTTCTGCAACACCTCCAAATACTGTTGGTCCTTATTCTGGAATACGGCATGTTCCCTTATATATTTTATTCGTTCTATATCAACATCCACAAATGCCAAGCTTGAGGGGTCCTTGGAGTGCATCTCCAAGAGTTGCTGATAAACCAATATGGCCCTGGCTTGCAGAGAAGTTTCGTCATCACTACTAATTTTTTGTTCAACAAATTGTTTTGCTTCAAATAGTATTTCGGGCATATCCAGTTCAAATTTATCAGCTGGCCGTGTAATACTGGTTTCACTTGTCTTATAAAAATCCAAGGCTGAATGGGCTAAAAGATCAAACAGGGTAGGGCGAAAAGTTTCCGAGCCTTTTTGTTCTGACAAGATTTCTTTGAACGAAGCTACTTTTAGCTGTTGTAATTTCGATGAATTCTGTAATGAGGCAACAAAATGTATGCTAATTTCATGGAAAATAGTGGTTAGGTCCCAGGTTCTAAAGTCAACAGAATCTACTTTTTTCTTTGTTTCTGTACGGTCGTAGAATTGATATCTATTTTGTTGAAAATATTGCCAATACATATTCGCCAAATAACTTTCCAGAATATTGGTGGTGGGGAATTGGCTTTGGGCTATTTCCAATTTAAAGTCTTGCACTATTTTTAATTGGGCATCTTCCTCTAAGGTTAAGGCGTATTTGGAGGTGTATAAAAGGGATTTTATGATCTCAACAGAATTCTGCTCTTTTTGGGCCTTTTTGGAAATTAAGGCTACAATATTTAGGGCGGATTTTGTGAGTGCCTCCTTTTCAAATTTTTGTACCCTTTCCCAAAGCGCTGTATAAGAATCGTTGATAGATTGGGAATGTCCCATTTGAGAGAATAGAATTATGGTGAATATTGTTGCTATCTTTTTCATCGTAATAATTTAAGAAACAAAATTGGGCTATATATTATGGTATCGCAAGGGTAAATGAGTAAACTGTACTTTTGAATGAGCAAACCGACCTTGAAGTGCTTAGATGCAAAAAGAATACCAACGTTGCTTCCGAAGTACACCGATTTTTTTCTCAGTCTATAGAAGCATTAATTTCCTTTAAGAGCCCAATACTTTTGGGCAAAGTTGGAAACGCGGGGAATTCTGTTCCGAAGCCAACAATTTATAGATATTTAAGCAACCCACCATCTATTGGAATATTGGTTCCGGTTATAAAGGAGGCGTACTCGGATGCTAAGAAAGTAACCAAATGGCCATATTCCGCTGGATTGCCAAATCGGCCAACAGGAACATGGGTGAGCATTTGCTTTTCAACTTCAGCAATCGGAATACCCAAGGATTTAGCCTTGGCACCATTAAGTTCTTTTAACCTTTCCGTATTAAAATATCCTGTCAAGGTACTGTTCACTGTAATGTTGTATTGGCCAACATCGGAAGCCAAGGTTTTGGACCAGGTAACTACTGCGGCCCGAATGGTATTGGACAGCGCCAAATAGGACAAAGGTTCCTTTACCGAAACAGAGGCTACGTTAATAATTCGTCCATATTTCTGGGCAATCATTCCCTGGAGGGCCTGTTCCGTTGTAAATACCACGGTCTTAAAAAGTAGGTTGAACGCATCTTGATAATCTTCTGATGTTTTTTCCAAGACCCCTCCCGCTGCGGGTCCCTGGGTATTGTTAACCAAAATATCAA
>Ga0209702_10008485_pt1 | contig 11925 bp, 7 predicted proteins | sample FRY01_FD_187210 | JGI IMG/M metagenome (GOLD analysis project Ga0209702, IMG submission 187210) | Freshwater microbial communities from Lake Fryxell liftoff mats and glacier meltwater in Antarctica - FRY-01 (SPAdes) (version 2) | ecosystem: Environmental > Aquatic > Freshwater > Ice > Glacier... | reverse complement strand
ACGTATCAAAATAAATAAAAAGGAATGTAAGGTTCCTATTAAAATGACAGATATCAAAGCAAAAATTATGAAACACGATGATACATTATATAAACAAATTTTTGAAGAAGAAACAGAAAAAGTAATGAAACAGAACCTAAAACGAATTATACCAAAGGTATTATTGACAATATAAATAATTATTGAAAAGTACAAGTATGTACTTTATCATTAGAGCATCTAATATCATCATAATCGTATGATGTTGAATAATAAGCATTTTTTATATTATATTTTTTTATAGTATTTTGACAATTAGGGCATGGTCTAGAGTATTTTAAAGGATTATCAAGGCTATCGGGTCCAATCCTAACAATATATATATCACACTCGTTCAAAATATACCTTTGCTTCTTTTTAACATGTGAAATAGCAGCAACTTCCGCATGAATACTAAAGTCTCCCACATAATAATTAAAACCGGATGCTATTATTTTATCTTTATAAATTATAATTGCTCCATGTTTATGTGTATATACGGGGGACTTAAGAGCAATTTTAGATGCTATATCTAAATATGACCTCTGTTTATCATTAGACATTTTAACAAAAGAATCATCTATACATTCAAAGTATTTTGATGTAAAATATCCTAATTTTTTACTATCGTATCCTTCAATACCTTCCTTATATTTTTTTTTACGATTATTACTGTTTCCATTTGAGAGATGCAGTGCATTTCTAACGTCAGTCATACTATTTTACTTATGTAATTATTGCTTTTTATATAATATAGTTATCAATTTTTTAAATAGTTAATAGTTATTCATATATTAAAATGAGTACATAATCTTTTTTTTCCAAGAATATATGGAAAATGTTAAAAGTTATAGAAATATATAATTATGTACTCAAAATATATTCTTAAAGATTTGCAAAATAGTTATAAAGAATGATGTTAAATAAAATGAGTACATAATCTTTTTTTTCCAAGAATATATAGAAAATGTTAAAAGTTATAGAAATAAATAATTATGTACTCAAAATATATTCTTAAAGATTTGCAAAATATTGTTAATAATGATGTTAAATAAAATGAGTACATAATCTTTTTTTTCCAAGAATATATGGGAAATGTTAAAGGTTTATAGAAATAAATAATTATGTACTCAAATAGTATTCTCAAAGATTTGCAAAATAGTTATAAAGAATGATGTTAAATAAAATGAGTACATAATCTTTTTTTTCCAAGAATATATGGGAAATGTTAAAGGTTATAGAAATAAATAATATACGCTATGCTACTCAAATAGTATTCTCAAAGATTTGCAAAATATTGTTAATAATGATGTTAAATAAAATGAGTACATAATCTTTTTTTTCCAAGAATATATAGAAAAAGTTAAAAGTTATAGAAATAAATAATTATGTACTCAAAATATATTCTTAAAGAATGATGATAAAAAATGATTACTATAATATAATAAGTAATAATGGATAAAATAGATCAAGAAACTAAAAAGGATAAAATGGCAAATAAAACTAAAATATGGAGTATAGATGAAACAAATCAATTGCTACAATCTGTTAATACTAAAAAATGCTATGAAAAAATAGCATTAGAACATAAAAGAACACATTCGTGTATATTAGCAAAGGTTATATCATTTATTATTTATCCAAAATATGAAATTGATCCAGACATTCAAAAGTTATCAACAGAATATAAAATTAAAAATACATTACTATATTTATATATCAATAATATAAAAAAAAATAATGAAAATATTTATAGAATATGGACTATAGAAGAAACAAATCAATTACAATTATCTGTTAATACTAAAAAATGCTATGAAAAAATAGCATTAGAACATAAAAGAACACATTCGTGTATATTAGCAAAGGTTATATCATATATTATTTATCCAAAATATGAAATTGATCCAGATATTCAAAAGTTATCAACCGAATATAGAATTAAAAATAAATTAGTTGAAACATATATTGACAAAATGAATATTTTAAAATGTGATATTAAAATTAAAAAGAAAAGACATTTTACAATTATTGACGAATAAATATATATATTTTTTTATATTTCTATTAATTGATTAGTAATTAATAATTCGTGTTCATAGCATAGATTATGAACTTTAAGAGAGCATGTGCGACCAACTCTATGCGCCCTTCCAATTGCTTGTTGTTTATCTACATCCATAGAGTGTAATATAATAACATCAGTAGCACAATTAATTTCTATTCCAGACCCTGCATATTGTGTAGTTAATAAAATTACCTTTGTATTTCCACTTTTAAAATTATTTAGTACATTCATCATATGATTTGTATGACCTTTTAGTGAAGCATATGTAATATTATTTAACATTAGAAGTTCTATAATTTTTGTAAAAGAGTCTACTCGACTAAATACTATGAATTTACCTGTTAAGTTATTTTTAATTAATTCAATTAATGTATCTTCTTTATTTAAAATTCCTTTTCCTAAAATAGCTTTATTATTATTTTCATTATCAATATCATTTTTGACTGGTACAATCGCTGTTAAGTTTTCTGTACTATTAATAACTCCTCTACATTCAGGGCATTTCCTAATAGCATTGACTGATATATTATTATTAAGATGTTGAATTAGACAAGAACCACAAAATACATGTGTGCAATCTAATATAATAGGGTTTGTAATATTTTCAAGACAAATAGGACATGTTTTTCTATCAATTTCAGAAATCCTCTCGGTCAAATCTTTCAATTTACTTTGTAATATTATTAGTTCGTTGTCAATTATTTTAATCTTATTTGTTTTAACTTCTATACTAATATCAAGTCCTTCAACATAATCCCTCTCTTTTTGTTTATTAAATATGGATTTATTCATATCGGTGCAGATTAATTTGACAAATCCTTCTTCTGTTTCATTTTTACCTCCCAATTCTTTGATTGCACCAGATATATCATTAGCATTAATTTTTTCAAGAACAGTTTGACTAATATAATTTTTAATAACATTCAAATATTTAGACATTTTACATAAATAATAAGTTTCAATTATTGATGGTATTTTAAAACTTTCCCTAACAAAAGATTTATTACATTTTACTAATAAATAATTAATATAATCTTCTTTTAAAATGTCTTTAACATTGTAATATTGCGAATATGGAGAAGAAGAAATCTTATCACAAATATTTAAATATGTTCCACTAATCAACCATATAAATAAATAACTAAAAATATTTATCTTATTAATAATATCATGACATTCGTCAATGATAATTCTTTTCCATCGTGTAATATAATTATCTACACAATCAACACTATAATATTCTAATAACTTTATCAATGTAGTATTTTTAATAAGCACTACATCAAATTGATTAAAATAGTTTATAACATCATCTTTATTTATTATCTTATTTTCTGGCATGTGTTTTTTAATATAAATTAAACTGTCTATCGCCACATATTTTAAGGTTGTATCGTTTTCTAATGTTTTTTCCCATTGAACATAAACCGGTCCGCGAGGAACAATAATTAATGTAGAATTAATTAATTTATTAATATCAGGTATTTTTTTATTATCAGTTACAGCAGTAAAATAATTATAAGCCTTGTTACTATGGAAACTATGTGTCATAACATTATTAATATGAATATTTTCCAATGGATTTTCGGCAATAATAGCTAATGCTGTAAGTGTTTTTCCATACCCTACAATATCTCCTAAAATACCAATATTTGTAGAAATTTTTATATTCTCAAAAGAAGAATTGTCATTATTATTTTTTAAATATTTATAATTAATTGTACCAATATTTTCCATATGTATAGCCTTGTATAAAGATGCTAATTGATGCGGTTTTAATCCTTTTTTAATTTTTATAGGTTGATTCGCGCGATTTGAAAATGAATCAATTTCTATATTGTATATAATGTCATTATTATGAGACATATATAACTTTTTTATCTATTATAATATAATTATATTTTATATCAATTTTTTTAAAAACTTTATTAATTGAAATGATATAAGAAATATTATATAAAAGAATATATAAAATGTCAAGTTATGCTGACAAAGTAGTTAATGCAAAAATGGGATCTGATGATATTCCTGTTTCTCCCAATAAAAAAATTGTATTTGCATTACCAGGAGATAACTTTAGTTCAAAGTTTATGATTTCTTGGACATCTACTATTGGTAAACTTTGGGAAACTAAACTTTATGATATTATGATTTCGCCAGCTACTGGTTCTTATGTTCCTTTTGTTAGGATGCAAACTCTTGGGCTTGATACATTAAGAGGACATGAACAGAAACCTTTTAATGGTCAAGATTTTGATATTTGGATAACAATAGATAGTGATATAATATTTACACCTGAACAAGTTATTGAATTAATTGAAAGTACTGACCATCACCCAGTTGTATCAGGAATGTATAGAATGGTTGATTTAGTTAATTTTGCTTTTGTCAAAGATTGGGATGAAACTCATTTTAAAGAAAATGGAACATTCAAGTTTTCTACTCCCGAAGAGATTGAACTATGGAAAAAAGAAACATCATTTAAATATTATCCAGTTGTATATAGTGGAATGGGTTTCATGGCAATAAAAAAAGAAGTGTTAGATAAGATGAGTTATCCATATTTTGATTCTGATACGCATATTATAAAATGTGATAATGGTAAAGTTATAAAAGATATTTGTAGCGAAGATGTAGCATTCTCTAAAAATATTTTAAAGGCTGGTTATAATATTATGATTAACACAGACATTCGTGTAGGACACCTTAAAAAATTAGTTATTTAAAATAATAATTAATTATAGAATAATGGAATTATTATTTTTATTAATTGAAAAACTAGGAGTTTATTCTCCAATATTTTTAGTAATATTGTATATTTTATATTATTTTATATCTAATTCTTTAATATTTATATTTTTTATTTGTATTGGTTTTGCTTTTGGAATATATATGAATAAAATAATTCGCGAAAAAGCAAAAACATATTTTAATATTATTTTATAAAACATATTATTTTTTATTATTTTTTCCACCGATAGGTTTTCTAATTGTTGGTTCTAATCCTTTTTTATTAGAAGATATTTCATATATATTGTCTCTATTATTTTGAGATAATGGTAATTTAGATGTTTTAAAATTATCTAAATTTTTATCTTCATCGCTAGAAGATTCTGAATCTGTTTTATCTTCATCACTGGAAGATTCTGAATCTGTTTTATCATCATCACTGGAAGATTCTGAATCTGTTTCATCTTCATCTTTAGTATAAGACTTTGAATTTTCATTAGGATAAGGAGTTGCTCTATTGTAATCTTTAGTATAAGACTTTGAAATTTCCTCCTCTTTGGGTTGAGAGGTTGTTGATCTATCGTAATCTTTTGTATAAGACTTTGAATTTTCATCTTCTTTAGGTTGAGATATTGATCTATCGTAATCTTTTGTATAAGACTTAGTCTTTTCATCTTCTTTAGGTTTATCAAAATAATTAAATGGAAAATAAGGCTTTTCTTTATCTTGTAAATCTTGTTTATAATTTTCATTAAATTTATCACTTTCACGAAGTTTAATTTCTTCAGTTTCTATAAATCTTTCTTTAACTTGACTTTTCAATCTTTCTTGTTCTATCAATCTTTCTTGTTCGCGTATTTCCAATATTTTTCTTTCACTTTCTATTTTTCCAATCACTGATGTATCTGTTTCGTTAATTTTATTATTTGAAAAAATATTTGGTAAATATGAATATTCTGATTCTACTTTTGCTGGTATTGCAACATTTGTATATAGCATTTCATTATTTGAAATAGAACCAACGGGTTCTGCATCCTGAATAGGAACAGATGTAGATGATACATACCAAAAAATTATGCTTATTATGAATATTAATAGTACAAAAACACCAATTCCTATCATGACCCATTTAAACTTATCCATAATGTTCTTCTTTTCAATAACTTCTTCATTATCATCATTTTTGCTTACTACTTCTGGTTTTTCCCCAAAGATATCTTTAATTTGTCTAGAATTCTCATTTTGTCTCTCTTCTAAAAGTCTATTTGTTTCTCGCGCAGATACAAACCTTTCCAATATCTCTAACCGTTCTATTAACACATCATTGTTAATTTTTTCAAGTTTTGTTATTAATGATTCAATAATTGACATTTATAATTGAACTCTTCTATATTAATAAATCAATAAAATAATATGTTTTTCTTCTTAATAATTAAGATATAATATATAAATGGGTCTATTAATCGCTGTTCATGTTAAAAGATGGATTAATGAAACTGAATTTAAAAAATATGTATTTGATACAAATGTTAATAACACATACGATAGTAGTTATACTATTATTCCTGAATATATATTTCAAGATAATAATACCATAGACGCTTTAAACAAAATAGCATATTATATTTTACAATACGAAAATAAAGTCAAAACAAAGATATTATCTATACCTTTTTATTGTTGGGGTGAAGATAAATTACCTATATCTTTTAGTATAAAAAATATAAAATGGAAGGGATATAATGTTAATCCATTTAAATCTAATGATAGAAATGCGGAAATATTAAAAGAACCAATTGAAATAATAGATAACAATGTTCTATTTAATAGAGATTATGTTAATATAGTTTTTTTATCAGACTTTCAATACAATATTAAATATTATTTTGAAAAAAATATTAATAATAATGAATTTACAAAAAATATAAAAGACTTTATTGAAAAAGAAAAGTTATTAGTTAGTCTATATAAAAAAAATATTTCCAATATTAAGATTTCTTCGGAAGAATATTATAATATTTCATTTGAATCAAAAATTGAAAACTTTGATACAATTTTAATGCTTTTTGATAAACTTCATACAAATGATAAAATGCAATTAATACAATTAATAGACGATAATTATAAGGTTATTTATAAATTATTTAAATATCATACTTTTGAAAATGAAAAAGAACTCTCTATGATTTTTAATCTTAATAATATTAAAGATTATGGTTGTCTCAATATATATTATTATGGTAAAAATGCTAAAATGTCTATATTCAAAGATGGTAGAGTTGTAATATATTTTAAATATTCTATAGATAATGGTAAAATATGGAATAAAATTATTAATGACAAAAATGACTTTATCATTTATATTAAAGAATCATTAAATATAAATTTAGAATTTAAAGAAATAGATATAAATACGAGAATAAATTATATTATTGACAATACGGAATATTCATCTTTGATAAAAAATATAGGTATTTATGCCAATGTATTTGATGCGATTATATTCAAAAAGGAAAAGAAAAAAAACAGTGGTTATTATGCATATAAAAGAACATCCGACTTCATTAATAGTGTTTTTGATATAACATCATATATAAAGTCTCGTATAATTGTTGGTATGACTGAAGAAGATATTATAAAAGAACTCGTTAACTTTGGATATACAAAACAAGAATTATTACCTATCGTAAGAAATGAACTCAAAATGATTGGAGATATTGGTTATAATAATTTAGATAATAATGTTAAAATTATTGAAGGAACATATATTGTTGTTAAAAAAGGTATTGGTGGATTTGAAATTGATATCAAAAATTGTAAAACTTATTTTGAATTAGAGAATTTAAAATATTGGTTAATAAGAATTATTGAAAGTTCAAGAATAATATTAAAGAAAAATCCTGTTAAAAATATAATATTACCTATTCCAGAAAAAATTAAGCCTAAACAAAAGTCAAAGTCATCTTCTTCATCATCGTCTAAAGATGATTTTGAATATTTTGACATTGATAATATTGTTTCGTATAATTCAAAAGGTGGTGTTCCTAAAAATGTAAAAAACGATAATAATAAAAATTATTTAATCAATAGATTGCGAAATGCCGACAAAGATCTATATAGAGATAAAAACAAATCAAGAAAATGCCAAAGAGAACATCAACCTGTTGTATTATCTAAAAAAGAGTTTGAAGAACTTAAATCTAAAGGATATGATAAACTTTTTGATAATGTAATTGAACATGGTATAAACGAAGATAATAAAAACTATTATACATGTCCTCGTTTATGGTGCCCTATTAGTAATATTCCTTTGGACGAAAAAATAGAAAGTCCAATATGTCCTATTGAAAACGAAGAGCCAATGTATATGAACAAAGATATGAAAAATGAAAGTCTTCCAAGATATGCGTATTTAATAAAAAATATTAATATACCTTGTTGTGGTAAAAAAAATCCAGAGAATAAAAAAGAAACAATAATAAAGAAAAAGAATAAGAAAAAAGATGATGATAATAACGAAGATAAGGAAGAAGAAGATAAAAATTATATTATGAATAAAGTTCCTCTACCTTATAAAGGAAGATATGGAGACATACCAAGAGAATTATATAATATATTATATCCAGATAATTACAATGAATATATAAAAAATTGTTCCTCTCCTAATAATATTAATAAGAAGGAATGTATTTTGAGAAAAGGATTAATTGATATTAAAAAAGTAACAAGTAAATATGATAATATAATACATACAATATCTTATTTATTGGGAAAAACAAAACAAGAGTTTATTAATGAAATTATAAAAGAATTAGATTTAATAACATACATATCTCTTGATAACGGAAATGTATGTAAAGACTTTATAGATATACACCCAATGATATATGATGATAATATTGAATTATATAAAGAATTTTTAGAATATAATAAAAAGTTTCAAACAAGTTTTCTTGATATACCAAGTATATCAGATGTAACAGAAAATGGATTATATAAAAAGTCTCGGTTATTATATATTTTTAAATCTTACAAAAAATATATTACTTATTTGTCTGCTGACAATTATCCTTTTGATAAAGGTATTCAATATTTATATTCTTTAATAGCGGTAGTGTTTAAAAGACTTATTGTTCTATGGGAGGTTGAAAAAAAAGACGATAATGTTGATATTAAAATGGTATGTCCTTATTATACTAGATTTATTGACATTGAACCAAGTTTAGATAAAAATGTTAAAATGCTTATGATAGTAAAAGAAAATAATTTTTACGAACCTCTTGTATCAAGAGCCATTAATATGAAAACAGATAAGAAAATATTATTATTAGATAATCACCCATTAATTAGAAATATATTATTGGAATGTGCAGAAAAAAATAATTTTAAAAGGTATGATATAAGTATTTTTAATAATAGAGAAAATATAAAAGTACTAAATAAATTGATAAATGATAAAAGTGAATTATTTAAGTTTGAAACATTAATAATTAATAGCGACTTTACAATAGATAAAATTATGTTAAAAAACAATATGATTTTAAGATTTAAACCACAATCTATTGTTATATTACAAGCATTGGTTAAAGGTTTTAATATTAATAAGGTTGTTTTTCACGAAGATATAATTGGAAAAGAATATACTATAAAAATATTGAAAGAAGGTTATCTTAAATATAAGGAAAAAATTGAGAAAATAAACGAGATAGGGTTTACATTAGATACTGGTATTTCTATACTTCAAAATGAAGTATTAATGAAAAATAAATTAATTATAAGTCATGATAATATTAACAATAATAATAATCAGTTTATACCAATAGGTAAAAAAGACGATTATCACAAGTATGTAGAAAGAGATAATATTGAAATGAAAACATGGTTAAATGCACGAACTATGATAAAAAATAAATTGTTAAGTAAAAAATATACTGACGAATATTATAAACAATTATCTAAAAATACAAAAAAATATATTATAAAAACTTTATTGGATGAATTTAATACTGAAAAATATGATAAAAAAGAAATTAAACAAATACAAATAATATTAGAGGAAATACCGTTAACATCTATTTCTAATATTAAGAAATGGTATAATGATTCTTTATTACATGTTAAATACGATTATATTAACGAATTGTCAAATAACGTAACTGAGAGTGTTGACGAATTGATATTTACACAATATAGTATATCTAATAAAATACCAAAAAATATATTAAAATATCATGAAGCATTGCCTAATGGATCTAATGAGTTGGAAAGTGAAATACATATAGATCAGTACAAATTATTTGATAATAATAAAAATTCTATTAAAATACTCAATTTTCCAGATGTTTTAAATGGTCCAGAAAATGTATTAAATACAAAATGGACAAAATATAAGAAAAAAATATGGTATAAATTAAGATATATTAAACACAATTATACTCAATACTCGTTAAATCATCTTTTCAATTATTTATCTTCTAAATTAAATATTGATATTATATCATATGAAGAAATAAAAGAAAAGTCTAATACATATTATAACGAAGTATTTTCATCAAATAGCAACGATAAGAAGAAAAAAATAAGAATAAGGGCTTTATTTAAAGATCCTCATTTTTATAATACATATGTTGCCGAAATGAACAATATTAATAAAACAAAAAAAACATTCAAAACATTACGTATATTTAATGAAACATATTTTGATGATAGTTCTGTAAATGAAAGAAAAAAAATAATTAAAAATATATTACAAAACAATTTATTATCATATCCAAGTGATATAATATTATTTAACATCTCTAAAATGCTTAATATCTCAATACTAATAATACATAATCGTGCTGAATATGGAAAAGGGATTGACGTAGATAAACGCGCTGGCGACAAAGATTTGAATATAACTACAACAATTTATCGCGCAACAGATGATATATTAAAAAGACCATTACTTATACTTTTTAGAAAGATAGAAAAAACACATATTTCTTATTATATAGTTAAGAATATTGATTATAATGAATATTTTTATATGGAATTGGGAGATAGCCCCGATGAAATCAAAGATAAATTATTAGATTATAGCAAATCTTCTAATTATTTATCTTCTGTATCCACATCATCCATATAATTTTATACAAACTTTACTTTTTGTTCCGGTAGTTTATAACATCTACTATCATTCTTTGTTAAATCAAACTTAACCTGTAAATCATCCTCATAACATCCACCATTGTCGTCTTCTTCGTCTTCTTCATTAATTTCAAACAATTCAACCTTTTTATCAACAACATCTTTTAATAATTCATTCATATGTTCTTCGTCTATTAAAATACGACTATCTCCTGTTCCACAAGGTGGTTGTTGTCCCAACATAACATTTGCAGATACTCCATTTACTTTATCGTATTCTGAGAATATACTTGCATTAATTAACATATCAGTAGTTTCTTCAAAAGATGATTTCGCCAATGGTCCAATATCACCTCTATTAATACCATGTCTATCAATAGACATCAATTGTCCTTTATAAGTCATTGTATCTATCAATAGAGACATATGTCTATAATTCATAGAACCTTCACTAGTAACTGCTATAAGTTCTTTATACAAAGCATTTCTGGCAGCTTCAATACCGAGAGTATCATAAATTTCGCGAATATCGTTTGAAATAGTTCTTACAGAATCAATATTTGGATTAGCAAGAATATCAATTAAGTTTGTTCCGTCTGTATCAAGAACCCATTCAACAATATTATCAAACTTATTAGATTCTTCATTATATTTTGTATATTTCTTCTTATTTAATGAAACCTTTTTAATACCCTTGTATCCTTTTAATAATATTTGATATACAATATTATGTTCAATTGCTTTAATTGTCGCGATTTCATCTTTATCATCAATATCTTTTAATGCGATTTCTGTTAATTTAATGCGGAAAATACATTCTTCTGCATTATCATCACTATATATACAATCTACGTATTTGTCATAAGCTGAATTAATTTTTGTATATATATCTATCATCTTTAGATTTAATAAGTTCATTTTAGTTTTATCAAATACTAATCTTAATACCCATGGAGATGTACTGCGTGCCTTGCAAACAT
>Ga0209702_10008483_pt1 | contig 11926 bp, 23 predicted proteins | sample FRY01_FD_187210 | JGI IMG/M metagenome (GOLD analysis project Ga0209702, IMG submission 187210) | Freshwater microbial communities from Lake Fryxell liftoff mats and glacier meltwater in Antarctica - FRY-01 (SPAdes) (version 2) | ecosystem: Environmental > Aquatic > Freshwater > Ice > Glacier... | reverse complement strand
AAGCATACAAATTGTCATCACATTGTAACAATAATAACCCTAAACTTACACCGATCTCCTGTAGGATAATATGTATCGGGTAGAGGTACTACTCGTAAACTTACAAGAAAGAGAGAGACCCAATGAAACCCACTTATGAGAGTGTTCTAGTAAACTTACAGGACTGTTCACAAGCCCTGTACACAGCGACCGAGATGATGGGCGAACTCAGAGGCACAGCCTCTCTGGTACATGAAGCCGAGTGCGCCCATGTAGACATCTATGAGTTGATCGCTACGGTGTCCAACATCGTGGAAAGTCGCAAGGCTGTAAACTTACACCTAGTGTAAACTTACAACCCCGAAAGATTAACCCCGCGCCCCCTGCGGGGTTTTTCTTTACGCCTGTAAACTTACAGCACTGTAAACTTACAGCACTGTAAACTTACGGGCGGGTGGAGCTCCCCAGCCTGCGTAGGAGACGCACCCGTGAAATTATTTTCACCCTATGTACCATTTTTAGTACAACTTTATAATGGGGCGTGTAAGTTTACAAGTGTGTAAGTTTTCTAATTTAACTTTATGAGTACCATATTTAGTACAATGAATTTAGACAATAAAAAAAGCCCGCCGTTTTCACGGCGGGCTTTTACTTGCCTTTATTTATTTACGGAATAGCATTACCCGATAGGCGTTATCGTCATTCTCATTAGACGCTAACGGCGTACCATTCTTGGCATAGCGAACATATCCAACATTCGCTAGTGACTTGTCAAAGTCAATAAGTTTTTTCATAATTGCCCATACTGCCAATTCAGGACGCATTACGCCGTGACCATTAACGGTACTACGCTTGGCGCATACTTGGAATTGGAATACTGATACGCCAAATTCCATCGCGTGAATTCTTGTATCGTTGCCAGCGATAATTTTCTTTGACGCTAACGCCGTATATAACGCCGTGATGAATTCGGCGTTTGGCTCTACTTGCCTTGTGCGATTACTTGCCGATACTAAATTGCCTTTGGCAATTTTCACAATTAAGGCTAGGGCTTTTTTCTTTGGACTTACTTTGGGCTTTGCGGTGAGTGTCAATTTTCTACCTTCCGTGAATGTCGGCGGAATTGCCTTACTGTAAGTGTACACGGCCATATTGCCGTAAGTCAAGTGTATAAATATACGGCCTAAAGTATGGCCACTCACCCTGTAAGATTACACGCGAAAAAAATCTTTGATATATCAGACCCAGTAAGATTACACGGTAAAAATGTCTTTATGGCATAGCATATTCTTACCTAAATTAGGGTACTTGTATTACCCGATTATTTACACTAGACTAGTATTGCTAGCAATTTCGCTGGCAGTAAACTTACAAAAAGGGGAATTTATGTCGGAGGCTAAATTAAAGGCTGGCGAGACTTTGGCCAAATTGTATACCGTTCGCATTATCTCAGATGATAACGGCCTGAATCGTGTAGTCGTTTTTGACGGTAACGATTATTATACGCAAGGCCTAGAGAATTGTAACGCAGATGACGCTATTGACTGCGCCACTAGCATTATAAATATGATAAACCAGCACAATTCCAATTCCTAAACTTACAAAGGAGTAATTTATGAAAAAGATCAAGCGTTTCATAGGCAATATCATTATCGCACTCGGTACTGTCGGGGCGTTTATTCTATTTCTGATTATGTTGTCTAAGATATTTACAGCCCCGTAAAGTTACACAGCAGAAAGATTAGCCCCGCTGAAAAGCGGGGTTTTTCTTTGCGCGTCTAAACTTACACAGTTGTAAAGTTACACCGTTGTAAACTTACAGGCAGGTGTAAGTGAGCCTGCGGCCTCACTTACACCTGTGTAATTTTACGCCATTGTAAGTTTACATTGAATAACTTTATGGGCGTGTAAGTTTACAGATAAGTAAGTTTATGGAATGTAATTCTACAAGCGTGTAATATGGCGAAACCTAATCTTACAGGGATGTAATGTGTTAATTAGTCAATGTTTATAGGGGTTATTTAGTAGTTGCTATTGCCATTTGGTTAGGGTATGATGGGGTTAAGGCAATTCCGCTGAATAACTGAAAGGGCAAATGATGAAAGATCCAGATCGTAACTTTAGACCGATACTGAAAGTCACGGCAGATATGCGCAGGACTAGGGATACTGCCTACAATGCGATGATGAGCGCACTATTGGATAATCTTGACGAGACTGTAAAGTTACAGGCTGAGCAAGACTTTAATAATGCGTCTGCCGCGTATGATCTAATGGTGATCGCAGAAGCGGCTATCTATCACAACAGGACAGCGGCAGAGATCGCCGCAATTATGAAGCGTCGTGGCGTATGATAGTCCGCACGCCTAAGTGTTGCCAATGTGGCGAGAATACACTTGTAGAGATACCAGTAAACTTACACGGCAATTATATGTCGTGGCGTAATGGCACAATGTTCATACAAGACGCATTCCCAATGTGGGATCGTGATAGGCGTGAAATGCTGATCACGGGTACGCACCCAGCCTGTTGGGATAAAATGTTTGCCGACGAAGACGAGTAAAATTACAGTCTAGTAAAGTTACACTCTAGAAAGATTAGCCCAGCGCCCTCCGCTGGGCTTTTCTTTCACCTCTGTAAAGTTACACGCTTGTAAACTTACGGGCGGGTGTATTTTTAGCTTGTTTGCTAAAAATACACCCGTGTAACTTTTCACCTCTGTAACATTAGGTTTAATATCTTTATGTAAGTTTACACGCCTGTCCTTTATGAGCCGATAAATCTAGTGTCTGTGTAAGTTTGCTGAAGAGCCTTGTAAGTTTGCTAATTCATAGAATTGTTTTGAGAAACTTAGCAAAGCCATATAGAATAAGGCTTTGCGGGCATTGGGCTATTGGCATATTGTCTAGCATTGGGCTATCGTAGTTCTTGTCGGATACAGACCGCCGACACCAAACGAAAGGCAAAAAAATGGACTTTGAGTTTATCAACGAGAGCGATATGGAGTTTGTGCCTCGTGGGCGCAAGACCACCGTACCGCCAGAGTTAGTCGCCGCATTGGGCAAATTGACAGTCGGCAAAGCCTGTAGAGTTACAGGGCTGAAAGTTAATCCAAAGGCTCTAACCTTTAAGACAGATAAAGCCCGTGTCGGTGCGGTAATCCGTCAAGGTGCTAATCAGGCAAAGGTCAAGGTGTCCATTTCTTGGGCGCAAGACGGTACACCGCAGGTCGTCAAGCGTAAGTAACCCCTTAACTTACAGGACGGTAAGTCAGCCCCTGAGAAATCAGGGGCTTTCTTACGCCCCAGTAAACTTACACAGCAGTAAACTTACACAGCCCGAACGCTTACGCGGGTGTAATTTTAGCAACGAGCTAAAATTACACCCGATGTAATATTACACAGCCCCTACACACTTTTAGTACATCTTTGTAAGATTACACGGGAGAACTTTATCTAAACCATATTCTAATACCTGGCTGTAAGATTACACGCCCCGAGCCGCAAAATTACAGGCGTGTAAGTTTTCAGGCGTGTAAGTTTTCAGGCGTGTAAGTTTTCTAGCGTGTAAGTCTACACACTTGTACTTTATCCCACCGACTTTATGACCTTCTGTGTAAGTTTTCTGAATAGGCTTGTAAGTTTAGCAAATGAGAAAATTCTTTATAGATCGCCATGAAACCCTTATATCATAAGGGTTTGCTAGAATAAATAAATTCGCATACGGCTTGCTATTTGCTATGCTGGGGTTGTCAGATAAAGTCCGCTGACATTCACAGAAGGGTCATATTCATGGAATTCGAATTCATTGACGAAGGGGACATGGAATTTATTCCGCGTGGGCGCAAGTCCAATGTTCCGCCAGAACTTGTAGCCATGTTGCTCAAGTTCCCGAAGGGCAAGGCGTGCCGAGTAGTCGCGCTCAAACTCGATCCGAAGGCGAAGACCTTCAAGACCGACAAGGCTCGCGTGGGCGCAACGATCCGTTCGGCTGGCAAGCAGGCGAGCGTGAAGGTGCGCATCGCATGGGCGAGCGATGGCACGCCAATGATCGTGCTGGCAAAATAGCACGACTGTAAAGTTACACGGAATTGCCCGCCCGCAAGGGCGGGTATTTTCTGGCTCTAGTAAACTTACACGGATGTACAATTACAGCCCAGTAAAGTTACACGGTCAGTAAACTTACAAGCCAGTAAACTTACACGGCTTGATCGGGCGGGCGTAAGTGTGGATGTGACTCACACTTACGCCCGCAGTAATATTACACGCTTGTAAGATTAGTGTAGTGTAAGATTACAGCTCTGTATCTGTCTAATCTTTTATATTAGAAAATGTATTCTCTTTTATACTTTGTTTTATCCCGCCCTATACTTTATGGGGTGTCAATAATTGGATTAAACATTAGAACTGTAACAAGACTGTAAATAGTAATGAAACATATTCGCTATCCGTTGGGGGTAGACTTGTAATACGAGATAAAAGTATTATCTCTATTTAAAAGTAAAACATTATCCAAACCCTAACCGAAAGGCAAACCAATATGTTAGAAATGAATTATTATCAAGAACAATTGTCTAAGACAATGGAAAGAGTTCATTCAATTCATTGGAACTTCTGTACTATTGTGGAAACGGCAACATTTGGCGATGAAGTAAAAGGTAAGTCTTACCAAAGCATTAACCGAATGAATAAGGCAGTAGAGATACTTAGTCACGGATTTGTTTTACCTGAAACCCCAGACTTTGACATTATCCATAATCTTCGCCAATGCCAAGCAATTATAGATATAATTGGTCGTTTCGTTAAAGCACATTTCATTACCGATTATTTTGGCATTGACGCAAGCAATATCCAAAAGGCTTATCTTGACGATATCAAAGAAATTAACCTTTCCTTTGAGTTTATTAACGACACCAATGACAAATGGCTCGCTAATCCTGATCGGGACATATAATGATCTATAGTCGTGAATGTTACCGTAATCCACACTCTCACCTAAAAGAGCATAATTACAAATATGTTGGGTCGCGTCAAGCCGTGTTTAATTACGATCTCAATATTTTGTCATATCTGGATTTTGTTTGCCAATACTGCGGTGATCTCAATTCTGTAACCCAAATCGCGAGTGCTGACCAATCTATTAGCGTAACAGTAGATTAAACCCAAACCTTACCAGCCAGTAAACTTACAAGGAAGTAAACTTACACGCGCTAGAGCCTATTGTAAGATTACACGCCTGTAATCTTACGGATGGGTGTAATGTTACAGCATGTCAACATTACACCCATGTAATATTACACACATCCTTTATGAGATTTAATATACATTTCTATATCTTTTTTCTAATCAGTACCCTATACCAAAAACAAATACTAAACTTTATGAAAACCTTTATCTGTACTCTTTCTCCCGTGTAAGATTACAACCCTGTAAACTTACACCCCAATTTTAAATATAAAAAAGGGTTAAGGCTAACCCTAAGGCTAACCTTAACCCTTTTACAATTCGGTTCTTTTATCCCTTAATTAGTTTATTTCTTTAGCGTAGAGAAACGAATTGCTGGAATTGTTTCCTTATGCCAATGAATTTGTGAACCATAACCCAAACGCTTAGCCAAACCCCGAAGAGTTGCTGAAACTTTTGCCTTATAGTTCTTGATTTCTTTTCCGTCTGTCAATTCTTTTGGAATTGACATTTCTGTGATCAAAACAAATTGCTTTAACGCAACTGAATTGTTCTTTTTGATCTGTTCCTTTAGTTTATTTACGAAACTATCTGGAAGATTTGATTTACGCCCTCTCGGAACAAAAACCATATCCTTTTCATCAATAAACTCAAATTCCATTTCTTCACTCATAGTTTTACCTTATCCTTTGTTAGTTAGTTTGTTTAATGACTAATCTAATTTGGGATAAAATTACCGATTTGCTTGATCATCTTATCAGCACAAACAATTAAAACCAACCTGACACAAAAGATATAAAATTACTTTTTAAACCTTGATTTAATCCTTAACCCAATTCTTAATCGCTTAGCGAGCCTGTAAGATTACACGCCTGTAACTCCAATGTAATCTTACACGACTGTAATGTTACATTGAGTACAGATAAAAAAAAGGATAATTCTTTATCTGATATATCAGGTAAAGTATTATCTGTTCTGTGCCTTTATGACCAATCATTTAACCACCTAATTTTTGGAACAATTGTTCCATTTTTGCTGGGTGAGATGTTTCATTGTAATTTGAAGGTAATGGCTTGCTCTATATCCACCTAATAGTAAGCCTTAATCCCTAACCTATTAGGCAGACCTAATTAACCCCGAATTCTTTTACAAATACTCTGGGAAATACATTAATGGGTTGTCACGCTAATTGACACGCAAGTTCCCTTGCTAATTGTTAGACAAATTCCCTGATATATTGAATCAATATTCATTTTACTTGTTGGGTCTCTTAATCCTTCAATTATAGAATCATTCAATCAATCAGTAATCTTTTCTAAGCCTTTATGTAGAGGCAATCCCTTCCTTTATATAGCCCGTTTTCCATTAGCTTTATTTTCGGGGTGATGAGTGTCATTTACCTATGGATAGAGACAGATATAGATAAAAGCATGCTTTTAACCGTTTTCCAGCAAAAAGCATGCCTTTTACCCGTGTTTCCCTTATATTATAAGGGTTTTAGGTGTCTTTTACATACATTTAGACATATATCCCTCCCATATATTTAATATATATAGGACTTTACTAGCGTATTTACTATACCTTTGCTAACAGTTTTTAGGCTAATCCCAGGGTAAATTGTGTCCTTAGATATCTCTGTCTGCTATCTATACTCTGAAGTAAATACCATTAAACCCTTCAGACCCGAAATTAAAATGGGCAATCATTAAGATCGGCTTCTTTAAAGAGTGCTTCTACAATATACATATCAACCCTCCTTTATTAAACCGAGTCTTTGTTCCGAAACATCGCATTAAAATACTCTTCCTTTAGCCTTTCATATTCCAACATCTTTACCACCACTTTATCAAGGCGGTAGGCGCACTCTTTAAGATGTTCTTTACCCAGAGCAATTGTATACTCTTTCCCGAGAAGCTCTCTTTTTAATTCAGTTATCTCTCTAGCCGCCCTTCTCATTAACTTGGCATATTCCCAATCCTTCGTCTCAAAATCAACCTTAATAAGGTCTGCTTTACTTATTAGTTCTTCTACAAGATTCATATTAAGCTCCTTTATTATTAAGGTCGGTTCCAGCAATCTTCTGTAATCTATATATTTCATCAGCCGCTTTATATAATAACTCGGCAATGGCATCATTATCCGTTATCTGCTTCCCCATGAGATAAGCATTATTACGCAATTCATTAACAATATTCATCTGGCTTTGCCCATCAATAATGCCCTTTAATCTTACTATTTCCTTAGCCCCGATTCTCATCAATTGACCAACATGCTGGTCATCTTTAAAATCAAGGTTATATGACTCTTCCGTTAATTCCTTAACTATGTCTATTTTAATATCTCTGATATTGTTCATTTTAATTACCTCCTCGTCGGTCTATCCTTTGCACAACTACATCTTCATAACCCAGGTTTGTCCAAACCTCGGCTATTTCTTCAGCTCTACTTTTAGATAAAGCATAAGCATTAACTTCACCACCCCCGACCCAAACACTATATACAATATCACCACCTTTTAATGGAATCATTACTCCTCGCAATCATGACCATAGGCCATTTCATCACCATTAAGCTTCTTATAACATTCAGGGCAAACACCATAATAATGTTCTCCTATAACCTCATCAACTCTAATCTCTACCCGATCAATTTTATATACCTTATTCATAATCTAACCTCCATCGTATTCTGGGCCATTTTCAAAATCACTATATCTACTAGAAATCTGATCTTCTAATACTTGTTCTTCCCACTCTATATCTTCATCTTCATCCACTTGGCTTTTCCAATTTATAACCGTCTCCATAAAGGTTTTATTTAAGGCTAGGAAGTTATTGTAATTGTTTAAAACAAAAACTGCATCTTCTATAGTCTTATAATAATCATTCATCCACGGATATGAATTTAAAGTTTCCGCGTATTTTGTCTCATTGAAATCCTGAAAAAAGAGTCTAACCTCATCAAGATTATTCATGATTTCTGTTAGGTCATGCTTACCAATTCTCATTACTTTCTCCTTTAAATATATCCCGAATATATCTAATAAATATTATATTTATCCTATTGATATTATGGCCTTAATGTTAGGACTATTTAATAGATTAATTATATATTTCTTTCATCACCAAATCATGAGCAAAGCGCACACTATCTGTATGAGCAGTTTCTTTCTTAAACCGCTTCAACACCTTACCATTTCTCTTAACAATGGCAATACAACCATTATCACTTACCTCGGCTGTAATGCCATAACCGTACTCTATTGTTTCCATTTTATTTCTCCTTTAAAAGTAGACTAATTATAATAATAGATATACCAGTAAGAAGAGTTGAGATACCAAGCCACTGTAGCGTTTCAGCTAAACAGGGTGCGTTTCTCATACAAGATCTACTGTTATTGGCATAATTTCGTTCTTCAAGATAGAACCAAAGACCAATAAAAAATACTATTGATCCAATGATTGTAAGATAATAAGACTTAACTTTCATATTAATTATTCCTAGTCCAAATAGTCATTACAATAGCTGGAATTATAGCAAATAATCTACTGGTTATAGGACTTATAATAAACAGCGTTACAAAGATCATAATTATTGTTGATCCAATTCCATATCCTTGAAGAAAGGTATAAAGTGGAATTCCAATAAGAACAGCAAGATCTGCGTAAAATATGAACATACCAATAGTATTATTAGCTATTTCTTGTTTATGATTAAGAAACATAATTTCTCCTTTTACCAGCTCGAACGATAATACAGGCTGTAATTATCGTCTATTAGTTTTATAATATTCTCAAGCGTTATAATTGTGCGCTCTATGTCTTCAAAGTAATAGTCATCATATTCAGTACCCCCAAAGAAGAAACCTTCTACTGTTGGAAGTAATACATTAGCCAGTGTCTTATCAGCAATCGTTTTCCTGCACAAGTCCAATAAGTCTTCTATTTGTGAAAACCCAACATTACTCTCTCGGCAATCATCAACTCCATCTTGACAATTATCCACAAACCAATTATGAATATGGTTTGATTTACGCCAATACCCAACCTGTATTGCAACAATTGCCGCTGGATATGTCGCGTTTTTAACCAATTCTTCAGCCCCTAATAGTTCAATGATTTTTTTATATGTCCCATTAGGTTCGGTTGATAAAGAACTACTAACATATGTCTTTGCGTATAGATATTGATCAAGGCCCATCTTAATTATCTCCTTTTTGTCGTTTATTAACTTGTAATTCCGTAGCGTCAAACTCAAACTCTCTATTCTTAATTTCACCGTCATTAAACATATCGTAAGCCTTATCCCTTGCGTGAGATTCATCTTGTGCTTCTACTATTACAGAAGCCCAAATTGATACCACATATTTTTTCATTTCTAACTCATAAGCTTTCATTTAATCCTCACTATTTCTAAAGCGTGGTTCTCCATATTCATTTGCTAAAATGATTTCTCCATCAATAATCCTATTAAGGACATCAATGGCGGTGTCTGGGCTAATTGAATTCATATTAATGAATAAATTATCGTTGTCCCAACTTTCCATATCATCTTCGTCAGCATCGCCATTTACACGATTGCTATAATCCATCTCTAAAGGGTATTTATTATCGAAATAATAGAGATACTTCCATATACAACACTCACCCGCACTATATAAATTATCTCCTTCAGATTTAGTTAAACCCAGAAAATTGTTTGCTTCTGTAGAAAACAATTTCATTTGGTTCATTTTAATCAACCAGTCCGAACCATCATCTTTTTCTTCAGATTTAGGCATCGTCCAGTTATTTGCTAATGCTGTTGCAAAGCCAGCAATACAACCAACTGAGTTACAATCAAATAACTTAGTCCCAACATCAATGAATTCATATTGAACCCTATCAGATTGATATGAATTTTCATTCAATGGTATGTCCACATGACTAAGGAAAACAGCCATATTAAACTGTTTCTTATTAGCCTCAATAGCTTTGACTAATAGCTTCATATTATCTTTGTTCATTAATATATCTCCTTGTCTTTGATAAGACCCTTATTAAACATTACTCTGAAATGCCTAGCACAAAAGATTGTTTTGTTATATATGCTAAGTTTTTGCTCACAGTCTCTATAAGCACAAACTCCAGTCCCAACCTTTCCCATAACAGTTGGGTTAATTAACTTTAATAATTCCTTCCTTCTAGCCTTGGCTATGCGGTTATTTTTATAAATAACCTTTTTACGCTCGGGATCTTTTTTTGCCTCTGCCCACCAATTACGATTTCTTCTCTTTATCTCTTCACCAGTTCTTATCTTTACAGCTGACATCACACCCGTCCTTTTAATAGTTTGTTTTAGGCTAATTGATTAATTACAAAACTAGGCGTGCCTGACAAGCCAGCCAATATGATTTCTCCACTCAATATCCTTTGGAGAACATCAATTGCTATTTCTGGGCTAATTGTTTTATATTCAATAGCCATCTCTGAATCATCTTCAGTATAAGCACTATCATCTTCATCAGTGACATAAAGACGGCTTAGTGACTCATCATCAAACTCTAATTCACCATACATTTCAGGCAATATCGCATTGTTCTCATTTGAATCACTGCCATACACGCTTTTAACCAATTTCCATACTGAATGCTGGTCGGCAAAGAATAGATTTGTTCCTTCTTGGTAATTAAAACCAAGAAACTCATTAGCAGTTTTCGTATAAAATTCCATATTTGCTTTAGTTTCTGCTGGCATTGTCCACTTATTTGCTATTGCTGTTGCAAATCCAGCGATACAACCAACAGTATTACAGCCAGAAAACAAAGTCGTTCCTTCTGCTATTGTATATTCTGATCTTGAATTCATTTGGTATGGTTGTAGATTATTCCCATAATCATATCCGAACCCAGTCTGCCCAATAAAGCATTGCATATTAAAATGCTTACGGTTGGCATCAATTGCGTCTATTAGTGTTTGCATGTTTTCCTTATTCACTTTTTGTCTCCTCTGTCAATAGTGTGTTTATAAAATTTTGCTTGATACTCTTTTTAAAGGTATTCATATCTTCTTGATAATCACTTATCTGTCCCGCTGACAAACCTTTAGGTATTGCACATACAGCATCTTTTTCAAAGAAGAATACTTCTTTATAATAATCAAATGCTTCATTCCAATATGTAACATCTATAGAGTCATGAATTCCTTGCGCAACCGCAATCATTAGATGACTATTATCACTCAATGCCCAAGTCGGATTAGAACGAGAAATTGCATGAATAACTTCATTAGAATTAGAATTATGACCTTCAAACTGTGGATCATAATAATCATCAGCAATTAACCAACCTGCCGCACATTTCGTATCCTTGTCAGTATTTCTATTAATGCTCCGATACATACACTCATTATTAGTCATGTATATACCATGATCATTGTCTTCATCTTCATCCCCGATCTCATCAAACTCGTTTATATAATTCCACTCGGTAGACATAGAATCTTGATTTATCAATGATTTCTTTACATGATCCCAGGCTTCTTTATCATTATGAATAACAACTTCATAATCTTTAATATCTGTTTCCATTTGTGACTCCATTCGTCGTATTACACTTTTGGACATAACTGGTTCATTCATTGTATTCCTCTCCATATTATTTCATGAAGGCTAAATTGGCTATTGTAATCGTCTGTACGGTTTTCTAATGCTATATATGGAGAAAGGGGACTGGTTTCTAATAAATAGAAAACCAGTCCCTTATTTTAAACTACTTGTTAATTAATT
>Ga0209702_10008481_pt1 | contig 11926 bp, 10 predicted proteins | sample FRY01_FD_187210 | JGI IMG/M metagenome (GOLD analysis project Ga0209702, IMG submission 187210) | Freshwater microbial communities from Lake Fryxell liftoff mats and glacier meltwater in Antarctica - FRY-01 (SPAdes) (version 2) | ecosystem: Environmental > Aquatic > Freshwater > Ice > Glacier... | reverse complement strand
CAGAGAGTTAAGCTACGTTCGCCACCCCGATAAACCCGGTCCGGTGAATAAGACGGGCTAGAGAAAATGTGCACACTGCCTTATTCACCGCAATTTACAATGCAATGCAAAGAAGCGAAGCCTGTAATACCTGATTTTAAGGAAAAATTAAAATATGGACAAGAGAAATTCATGCCACACAGGCAACAAGTAAAAATAGAATTAGACAGACAAAAAGTATTAATTCGTAAAATAGATGATCGAAAATATTAATAGAAATTTTGTTATTTTTAAGATTTATTATTATTTATTTAGTAAATTTATCGAAATTATATCTTAATACTAAGATAATGGGCGCCTTGATAAACACATTTGTCCTTCCGTAACCCACGCTACTGGCTTTGTGGTCACAAATACAATTCCCATTGGCAATCACTATACCCCCCCCAGCCGCCGGAGGCCCTTAACGACCGCCGGAGGCCCTTAACGACCGCCGGAGGCCCTTTTCCTAACCGTCCAGCTGGCGTGTCAGCAGCACGACGTCGGCATCGAGATCATGATCGCTAGCGCGGAGTTGTTCGATGCGTTTGACGGCGTGCATCACGGTGGTGTGATCACGCCCCCCGAAGCGGCGGCCGATTTCTGGGAGCGAGCGCGGGGTGAGTTTTTTGGCGAGGTACATGGCGATCTGGCGCGGGCGGGCGACTTCGCGGGCGCGGCGGGCGCAGAGCAGATCGGAGAGTTTGAGGTGGAAATGTTCGGCAACTTTGCGCTGGATATCATCGATGCTGAGCTTGCGTTCATGGGCGCGCAGCAGATCGGCCAGCGTGGCGCGGGCGAAATCTAGCGTGATGGGCTGGCGGGTGAGCGCGGCATAGGCGATGACGCGGTTAATCGCGCCTTCGAGTTCGCGGACGTTGGCGGTGATTTTGCGGGCGAGGAATTCTGTGACATCTTCGGGGACGGGGATGTTTTGAGACATGCCGGCGGTTTTGGCGTGCAGGATGTTGAGGCGGAGTTCGTAATCGGCGGGGTTTATGTCCGCGACAAGGCCCCAGGCCATGCGGCTGAGGATACGTTCCTGGATGCCTTCGAGATTTTGCGGCGACCGGTCAGCGGAGAGGACGAGGCGTTTTCCGGCGCTGATGATTTCGTTCATGGTGTGGAAGAATTCTTCCTGGGTGGAGTCTTTGCCGGCGATGAACTGCACGTCGTCGATCATGAGCAGATCTACGGTGCGGAGTTTTTGTTTGAACGCTATGGCTTCTTTAGCGCGCAGGGCGGCGAGGAATTCCACCATGAAGTTTTCCGCAGACATATAGACAATGCGGGCTTCGGGCTGGCGGGCGCGCAAGGCGTTACCGATGGCGTGCATGAGATGGGTTTTGCCAAGGCCGGTGGTGCTGTGCAGGAACAGCGGATTGAATCCGGGCGCGCCGGGGGCGGCGACGGCGAGCGCCGCGTTATAGGCGAGCTCATTGGATTTGCCGACGACGAAACTTTCAAAGCTGTACCGGCTTTCCAGCGGCAGGCCGAAGGCGGCTAGGGGGTTTTTTGGGGGGGCGGCAGTTCTTGTGGGGACGGTGCTATTGCTGCTGGCGGAAGCTGGGGCGCGCACGGACAAGATGACATCACGGCTGCCGGCGCGGTGCTGGGCCCAATGGGCGCGCAACCTGTCAAGATAATGGGTGGCGACCCAATCAGCCTGGAAAGCGCTGGGGGCGGCGAGGTGGATGTCGGCGCCATCGCAGCCGAGCAGCACGAGCGGGGCGAGCCAGGTTTCAAAGTTACGGTCCCCCGATTCGGCACGCAGGGCGGCGCGAACATTGTCCCAGAGCGCCTGAGCATCTTCATTGGCCGGCGACTCTGTGGCGACCGCGGCTGTAGGGGACGCGGGGCGGGAGGCGGGCAAGTGCGAGTTAATCAAAGCGCCGATGCTAGCGGCAGTAGTATTTTCATCCGAGGCTGACAGACCGCGCCCGGCGGCCGGTACAGGAGATGAAAACGCCGAACTTGCCACTGACTAAACTGCCCTTCCCCTGACGGGTTTACCCCCCATCATGCTGCAGAGCTTGCGCTCCTGTAATGGTTCACCCTTACCGGGTGGACTGATCCGCTGACCATGAAATGCTGCACTTCAGCCTGAAAGAGCATGGTGCCCGTTAGGATAAAGCGTCCCCAGACCGCAGACATGCAGTGTGAGATAAACAACCGGTCTGACGTTCAGCCCCTCACTGCCTGAGCAGCGCCCGGAGACTGTTCCGATGAGGCTGAATAGACCGGTCTGGAGGGCCGGGGTCAAGGGTTAGAATTATGTAAAATGAGAATAAACCGGGTTGACACGGCGTTCAGCGGATTCGGGGGGGCGCCGGGGTAAATGGCTGGAAATTCATGACAATCATGTGAAGCTTTAATGACAAGGGAGAGAGTCGAAACTGCCAATACCTTGTTTTTCGTATCATTTTCTTAAGGAGGTGGGGGCGACGATTCGGCTGGTGTCGGCGCGGCAAACTGTGGCCGCGTGTCCGGACAGGGTTTGCCGGAAGCTCGGCAGGCTTTTGCCGGGCCGTTTTGGGCGCCGACTCGCAAATAACTTGCGAATCGGGTCCGGCAGGGGGGTGGCGGCATCTGGTCTGGACAGGAAAACGGCGCCGGGAGGTGGTCCCGACGCCGCTCGTAATCTGTGTTTGAATTAGGCTGAAGCCAGCGCCTTGACCTTTTTGGCCAGCCGAGAAATTTTGCGGGCCACGGTGTTCTTGTGCAGCACGCCTTTAGCGACGCCGCGCATCATTTCAGGCTGGGCAGCAGCAAGCGCAGCAGCAGCTTCAGCGGCATCCCCGGAAACGATTGTCGATTCGGCTTTTTTCACAAAAGTGCGAATACGGCTGACGCGCGCCTTGTTGATGTCGGCGCGGCGACCGTTTCTGCGGATGCGCTTTTCTGCTTGGGGCGTATTGGCCATGAATGATCCTGAAATTGGATTAGCGGGTTACAAATTACATGCAGCGCACGCGAGAGCCTGCACCGGACGAAAGGCGACATAGCCTTGGCGGGGCAGACGGTCAAGCGCGCTGGCAGGCAGCGCAGAAGAAGGTGGAGCGGCCGGACTGGACGATGCGGGTTATGGGCCGGGCGCAGCTGGCGCAAGGCTGGCCTTCGCGGCCATAGACTTTGAAGCCGGTTTGGAAATAGCCGAGCGTGCCATCGGGGGCGGCGTGATCCCGGAGCGAGGAGCCGCCGGCGGCGATAGCTTCTTGCAGGACTTGCGGCACGGCGGCGGCAAGCGCTTTGAGGCGGGCAGCGGCGATGCGGCCGCCGGGGCGGCGCGGATCGATGCCGGCGCGAAACAGGGCTTCGCAGACGTAGATATTGCCGAGCCCGGCGACGAGGCGCTGATCAAGCAGCAAGGCTTTTGCGGGGGCGGCGCGATTCGCAAAGGCTGTGATGAGCATTTTGGCGTTGAAATACGGGCCCAGCGGCTCGGGGCCGAGGCCGGATAGCCAGGGGTGCTGGCTGAGCTTTTCGGTTTCGATAAGGCCGATGGCGCCAAAGCGGCGGGGATCATTGAAGGCGACGACGCGGCCCTGATCGGTGGTGAAGATGATGTGATCATGTTTGAGGGGTTCGGTGGGATCTAGGCGCATGCGGCCGGACATGCCGAGATGCAGGATCATGGTATCGCCGCGATCGGTGCCGATAAGGCCATATTTGGCGCGGCGGGACATGGTCAGCACGCGCGCGCCGGTGAGGCGTTGGCCGAGATCTTGCGGCAGCGGCCAGCGCAGATCGGGGCGGTTTAACTGGATATGGGCGAAACATTGGCCTTTCCACGCCGGGGTCAGGCCTTGCATCACGGTCTCTACTTCAGGAAGCTCTGGCATGGGGGAGCTTTATGCCGCGTTTGCGCGCGCGCCAAGGGCGGGCTAACAGGCGCGCTGTAGTTTGGGAGACAGCGGCGGTGCAAGAGACGGTCAGCTTTGGCTATGATGAGGTGGCGCCTGCGGAGAAAACCCGGCGGGTGGGCGCGGTATTTGCCTCGGTGGCGGCGCGTTATGATGTGATGAATGATCTGATGTCGGCGGGCGCGCACCGGCTTTGGAAGCATGATTTTGTGGCACAGGTTAATCCGCGGGCCGGCGAGCAGATTTTGGATATGGCCGGCGGGACCGGCGATATTGCGTTTCGGATGGCCGCGCGCGGGGCTGATGTTACTGTGGCGGATATTAATCCGGCGATGCTGGAGGTGGGGATTGCGCGCGCGGCGGAACGCGGGCTGACCAGCCTGGTGTGGCGCGAGGAAAATGCCGAGGTGCTGAGTTTTCCGGACCGTAGTTTTGATGCTTATACGATTGCGTTTGGCATCCGGAATGTGACGGATATTCCGGCGGCGCTTCGTGAGGCGCACCGGGTTTTGCGCTTTGGCGGGCGGTTTTTCTGCCTTGAGTTTAGCACCACGACCTGGCCGGGGTTTGCGAAGGCCTATGATCTGTATTCCGAGAAATTGGTGCCGAAGATTGGCGAGTTTGTGGCCGGTGACGGCGACTCATATCGCTATTTGATTGAGTCGATTCGGCGGTTTCCGCAGATGCCGGCATTTTCGGCGATGATTGAGACGGCTGGGTTTAGCCGGGTGCGCTGCCGGCCAATTTTAGGCGGCGCGGTGGCGGTGCATAGCGGGTGGAAGGTTTGAGCTGCCGATGATGGCGATTGTGCATCTCTGGCGGCTTTTGGGCTGGGGCCGGCAACTGGCGCGGCATGGGGCGCTGCGGCCTTTTGAAGGGCCGCGCGCGCCGCTGAGTTTGCGGCTGGTGGCAAGGGCGGCGCGGCTGGGCACTGGTGCGGCGAAAACGCCGGATTATGCGGCCGGGCTAACCGCTGTGGGGCCGGCGGCGATTAAACTGGGGCAAGCGCTGTCTACCCGGCCTGATCTTATTGGCGCTGAAGCGGCGGCGGATTTGGCGCGGCTGCAAGATCAGGTGCCGCCGCTGCCATTTGCGCAGATTGAACCTTCTTTGAATGATGCGCTGGGCGGGCCTTGGGCGACGAAGTTTAAGAGCATTGATCCGGTGCCGGTGGGGGCAGCATCAATGGCGCAGGTGCACCGGGGCGTGACCCTTGAAGGCCGCGAGGTGGCGATAAAGCTGCTGCGGCCCGGCATTGAGGCGGAGCTTTACCGGGCCATTAGCACCTATGAATGGGCGGCGGAGCATTTGGAACGGCTGGGCGGGGAATTTGCCCGGCTGCGGCCGCGCGCGATTATCGCGACATTTCGGACCTGGACTGAGACCGAGATGGATTTGCGGCGCGAGGCGGCGTCTGCCTCTGAGCTGGGCGAAGCGCTTTTGGGCATGCCGGATTTTGTGGTGCCGGATGTGGATTGGGAGCGGTCGGGCCGCCGGGTGCTGGTGATTGACTGGATTGATGGCATCAAGCTGAGCGACACCAAAAAGCTGGCGGAACTCGAGTTTGACCGGCGGCGGCTGGCGTCAGTGTTGGTGGATGGGTTTTTGTCACAATCCATTGGCCAGGGGTTTTTCCATGCCGATTTGCATCAGGGCAATTTGTTTGTGTTGCCGCCCGAGGGCGGGCTGGAGGCGCGGATTGCGGTGATTGATTTTGGCATCATGGGGCGGATGAACCGGCGGGCGCGCAAGTATCTGGCGGAGATTTTGTTCGGGCTGATTACTGGCAATTATAAACGCGTGGCAGAGATACATTTTGAGGCCGGCTATGTACCGGCGTTTCATAATGTGGATGCGTTTGCAACCGCGCTTCGGGCTGTGGGGGAGCCTGTTCGGGGACGGCGCGCGCGCGATATTGCGATTACCGATCTCTTGGAGGGGCTGTTTGCGATTACGCGCAGCTTTGACATGCCGGTGCAGCCGCATTTGCTGCTGCTGCAAAAGACCATGGTGATGGTGGAAGGCGTGGCGCTGACCATCGATCCTTCGGTGAACATGTGGGAAATGGCCGAGCCTTATGTGCGCGACTGGGTGCGTGAAGAGCTGGGGCCGGAAGCGCAGATTGCGGACCGGCTTTCCGAGACGGTGGAGGCCCTGACGCAGTTGCCGCGGCTGTTCCGGCAATGGGTGGACGCACATCCGATGCCGGGGGCGGCCCCGCCGCAGCCTAGCCTGCCGGTACGAGAAACCGGCAGCAGGGGGTTTGGCCTGCTGCCGGTTCTGGCCGTGTTGGGTCTGGGTGTGGCGGCGGGCGCGCTGCTGTTTTAGCGCATCACCACATCGACCCGGCGGGCGTTTTCGAGGCTGACGTCGGCATCAGAGGTTTCGGCGGGCTTTTCTAGCACCACCGAGGCTTCCGGAATGCCGGCAGCGATCAGCGCAGCCGCGACAGACTGGGCGCGGTTTTTGGAAAGCTCGGCATTGGCCACCGGATCACCGGTGGGGTCATTATAGCCGGACACAACCAGCTGCTGCTCGGGATTGGCGCTGGCATAGGCTTTCAGAAGCTCGGCCTTGAGCCCGAAATCCTCGGCGACTTCGCTGCTTGATACATTGAAATACACCGACAGCATGGGGACGCCTTCGGTTTCTGCCGCAACAACGGCCGCGCCTTCAGGCACAGCGGACATAACCGGGACGGCGATGGCAGCGGCGGCGGGAGCGGCGATGACGACTTCGGCCGCCTCAGGGGCGGACGGCGACACGACCGCATAAATGCCGATGCCGCCTAAGGCGACGAGAGCGAGCGGGAGCCATAGATAGATTGGACGATAGCCAGCGATAGCGCGCTTGGGCTTGACGACCACCGGAGCGGCGACCGGAGCGGCAGCGGCCATGGCAGCTACAGGCGCTACCGGAGCGGGGGCTGGCGGCGTTACCGGTTTTGCTACCGGTGCCGGCGCGGCAGCCGCTACGGGCGCAATGGCGGCAGCGGCAAGTGGCAGGACGGCAGCAGCAGCGGCGCGTTCCTTGGCGGCTTTGGCGGAGACGAACATTTCCAGCTTGCTGTAATGTTTGGCGAGGAGATAATAGACGGTGACGCGGTTTTTGGTGGTATCGGCTTTCATCACCTGGCCGATGGCGGCGATGGAGGCATCAAGCGCGGCATCGGGATCGGCCAGGCCCATTTTCTTTTTGAGGAAGTTCTCGCGGACACGGTCAGTTTCGGTGGAGTCTGAGAAGGAGACCAGCTGGCTGTCCCGGTTGCGGAGCGCGATGCCGCAATAATTTACAATGCCGGTGATTACGTAAGGATCTGCGTCTGCATCATATTTACGTACGTCTACTGCCCAATCTTCAGCCATCACTTCATCCTTACCAAATTGTCGCAGGGCGGACGCTAGACCGATACGGGCGCAAGGTAAACCTGTGTTGCAATGACTTTCTTCTGCCGCGCGGCTCGTCTAGATGGGGAGGGTGCAGGGCCGGACCATCCTTCTTGTCATTGGCGGCGGTATTGCTGCTTATAAGGCGCTTGATCTGGTGCGGGAGCTGCGCCGGGCGGGCGTGCGGGTGTTACCGGTTTTAACCGATGCGGGCGCGCGATTTGTGACTGAGATCAGCTTGTCGGCGCTGGCTGAGGAGCCGGTGCGACGGTCCCTCTGGGCGCTGGAGGATGAGGCAAGGATGGGGCATATCGCGCTGAGCCGGGCGGCGGATTTGATTTTGGTGTGTCCCGCGACGGCGGATTTAATGGCGCGGGCGGCGGGCGGCATGGCCGATGATCTGGCGACGACTTTATTGCTGGCGACAGATACGCCGGTGATGATGGCGCCTTCTATGAACGTGCGGATGTGGGAGCATGCGGCGACGCGCGCGAATGTGGCGACGCTGCGGGCGCGCGGCGTGGTGATTGTTGAGCCTGAGGTGGGGGCGATGGCGTGCGGCGAGACCGGGCCGGGACGGCTGCCGGAACTGGGCGCGCTGATGGCGGCGGTGGCAGGGCATTTTGCAAGCGGGCCACTGGTGGGTCGGCATGTGATTGTGACGGCGGGACCGACGCATGAAGCGATTGATCCGGTGCGCTATATCGCCAACCGCTCTTCGGGAAAGCAGGGGTTTGCGATAGCCGCAGCGCTGGCGGGGCTGGGGGCGCGGGTGAGTTTGGTGGCGGGGCCGGTGGGGCTGGCGACGCCTGTGGGGGTGACGCGGATTGATGTGGAAAGTGCGGCGCAGATGGCGGCGGCGGTGGAGGCAGCGCTGCCGGCGGATGCGGCGGTGATGGTGGCGGCGGTGGCGGATTGGGGCGTGGTCGCGGCGGATGTGAAGCTGAAGAAGGGCGCGGGGGCCCCTGCCCTGCAGTTTCGTGAGAACCCGGATATTCTGGCGGGGCTGGCGGGGCATAAGCTCAGGCCAAAGCTGGTGGTTGGCTTTGCGGCGGAAACGGGGGATTTGCTGGCCAAGGCCAAGGCCAAGCGGGCGGCGAAGGGGTGTGATTGGCTGGTGGCCAATGATGTGTCTGAAGGCGTGTTTGGGGCAGATGCGACGCATGTTCATGTGCTGGACAGCGAAAGCGCTGAAGATTGGGGCGCGGCGAGCAAGGATGCGGTGGCGCGGCGGTTGGCATTGAGGATAGCGGATGCGTTTTGAGACTGAGATTCAGGTGATGCGGCTGCCGCATGGCGCGGATTTGCCGTTGCCGCATTATGCGAGCGCGGGGGCGGCGGGGATGGATGTGGTGTCTGCCGTCGATATGACGCTAGCGCCCGGCGCGCGGGCGGCTGTGGCGACGGGGCTGGCGATGGCGATTGCTGACGGGTTTGAAGTGCAGGTGCGGCCTCGGTCTGGGCTAGCCTTGAAGCAGGGGCTGACGGTGGCCAATGCGCCGGGCACGATTGATTGCGATTACCGGGGCGAGGTGAAGGTGCTGCTGATAAATTTGGGCGAGGCACCGGTGGTGATTGCGCGCGGTGACCGTATTGCGCAGCTGGTGGTCGCGCCTGTTACGCGGGCGGCGCTGGTGGAAGTGGCATCGCTGGACGAGACAGTGCGGGGCACGGGCGGCTTTGGTTCGACAGGCGTGTGACCTCGCTTACGGACCCTGAAGTTGAAAGATATGCGCGGCAGCTGATCTTGCGAGAGATTGGCGGAGCGGGGCAGCTGCGGCTACGCCAAGCGCGGGTGGCGATTGTGGGCATGGGCGGGCTGGGGTGTCCGGCGGCGCTATATCTGGCCGCCGCTGGGGTGGGGGCGCTGACGCTCATCGATGATGATGTGGTGAGCGTGGATAATTTGCAGCGGCAGATTGCGTTTTCTGAAGGCGATGTGGGGCGGCCCAAAGTGCTCGCAGCGGCGGCGCGGCTGGCGGGGCTTAATCCGTTTGTGGCGGTTGACGCGCAGGCGGTGCGGCTGGGGGCGAAGAATGGCGCGGGGCTACTGGCCGGGCATGATCTGGTGCTGGATGGCTCCGATAGTTTTGCCACCCGGCTCCTCGTCAATGCAGCAGCGGTTGCGGCGGGGATACCGCTGGTTTCGGGCAGTATCGGGGCGTTTGATGGGCAGCTGGGGGTGTTCAAAGGGCATCTGCCCGCCCTGCCCTGCTATCAATGTCTGGTCGGCGAAGCGCAGGACCGGGCGGGGACGAGCTGTGCTGATGTGGGGGTGCTTGGGCCAACGGCGGGCATCATCGGCAGCTTGATGGCGCTGGAGGCTTTGCGGGAGATTGTCGGCTTTGGCGACAGCATGGCCGGCACGCTTTTGCTGCATGATGGGCTGGCAGGGCGGCAGCGGCGGGTGCGGCTGCCGAAAGATCCTGGCTGCGGGGTTTGTGGCGGTGGGGGTTGATGGGTAAGGGTGCCTCCGGCGGCCCGGACCTTAGGCCCCAAACCCCATTTTTTGGGAGTAGTGCGATTTCGTCGGAGCTTCTGAAAGCTAATTATTGGGGTTTGGGGCCTAAGGCCCCAACCGCCGGAGGCCTCTTTTGGTAAAAAAAACGTCTCGCAAAAAACAGCACGGGCTGTTGGCGCGCGTGGTGTTTGGCGTGCTCAAATTTGGTGTGGTGGTCGGGCTGCTCGGGTTGATTGCGCTTACCGTCGCGGTGGGGGTTAGCTGGTCTGGGTTGCCGAATTTTAATGAGCTGAAGAAGTCCCCCAATGGGCAATCTATTGAGCTGCGGGATGCGGACAATCAGCTGCTGGTGAGCCTGGGGCCAAGTTATGGCGAGTGGCTGCCGTATGCGCGGATTCCGCAGACGATGCGCGGCGCGATGATTGCGGTGGAGGATCGGCGGTTTGGCTGGCATCCCGGCGTTGATCCGATTGGGATTGCGCGCTCGGCGGTGGTGAACTTTCGCGCCGGGCGCAATGTTCAGGGCGGGTCTACGATTACGCAGCAGCTGGCGCGGAACCTGTTTTTGACCTCCAAAAAAACCTTTGGGAGGAAGGGGCGCGAGGTGGTGCTGGCGCTGGCGCTGGAGCGGAAGTTTAGCAAGGAGGCCATCTTAGAGCTGTATCTGAACCGGGTGTATTTTGGCGGCGGGGCTTATGGGATTGATGCGGCGAGCCGGCGGTTTTTTGGGCATCCGGCGACGACGCTGAGCCTGGCGGAGGCCTCGATTATTGCCGGGCTGGTGAAGGCGCCGTCGCGCTATGCGCCGTCGGCGGACCCGGAGGCGGCGCGGCGGCGGGCGGCGACGGTGATTGGCGCGATGGTGAAGGCCGGCGACGTGACGCCGGCGGAGGCGTCGGCGGCGGACCCGACGCTGGTGCGGTTTGCGTCGCCGGGCCGGCAGACCGGCGCGCGGTATTTCACCGATTGGGTGCTGACGCAGCTTGACCAATATGTGGAGGAAACGCTGGAGCCTATTCAGGTGGTGACCACGCTCGATACGGCGGGCCAGCAGGCGGCGGAGGCGGCGGTGGCGGCGGAAACGCCTGCAGGGGCGCAGGGGGCGCTGGTGGCGATTGCGCGTGACGGCGGGGTGAAGGCGATGGTGGGGGGGCGGGATTATCTGCTGTCCAACTATAATCGCGCGGTGACGGCAAGACGCCAGCCAGGGTCTTCGTTCAAGCTGTTTGTGTATCTGGCGGCGCTTGAGGACGGGATGAAACCGGAAGATATGGTGGAGGACAGGCCGGTGACGATTGGCAAATGGTCGCCGCGTAATTCCAATGGCCGCTACGTTGGCCCGCTGACGCTGCGGGATGCGTTTGCCAATTCGGTGAACACCGTGGCGGCGGATTTGGGGAGCCGGGTGGGGTTTGACACGGTTGCTGACATGGCGCGGCGGATGGGGCTTTCCACGCGGATTGACCGGCAGCCGGCGATGGTGCTGGGCACGTCTGATGTGACGCTGTTCGAGATGACCCAGGCCTATGCGATTGTGGCCAATAAGGGCGCGGAAGCGCCGGTGTATGGGATTACGCGCGTCACCACCGCCGATGGCCGGGTGCTGTATGAGCGCGCAGACCCTCCGGGCCGCGTGGTGCTCGCGCCCTATGTGGCGGCGCAAATGACCGATATGCTGCAAGCCGCGGTGGAAACCGGCACCGGCCGCGCGGCGCAGATCGGGCGGCCGCTGGCCGGCAAAACCGGCACAACATCCTCCAACAAAGATGGCTGGTTTCTGGGCTTCACGCAAACGCTCACAACCGGCGTGTGGATGGGGCGTGATGATGCCAAGCGGGTGTCCGGGCTGTCCGGCGGACGCGCGCCGGCGCGGGCGTTTGCCGCCTATATGGCCAAAGCGGTGGGCGGCGTTCCGCCCGAGCCGCTGACCACCAGCACGGGGGAGGAACCCAGCCCCTATCTCGTGGAGCCAGACGATGCCGCCTATGGGATTTATGAAGAAGGCCCGCTGCCCGAAGAAATGCCCGAACCCCGGCTGAGCGAGGACTGGCTGAAGGAGACACTTGGCGCGGGGCAGCCTTAGAGTCTGACTCGTAAGTCTTCAATTTTCGCTTAAGCCCTTACGATTCTTCGAGTTATCATCTGGATTGAGGCCAAGAAGAGCCACGCAGTGGCGCTTTCGATGGTTCGTTCGAAGT
>Ga0209702_10008478_pt1 | contig 11927 bp, 12 predicted proteins | sample FRY01_FD_187210 | JGI IMG/M metagenome (GOLD analysis project Ga0209702, IMG submission 187210) | Freshwater microbial communities from Lake Fryxell liftoff mats and glacier meltwater in Antarctica - FRY-01 (SPAdes) (version 2) | ecosystem: Environmental > Aquatic > Freshwater > Ice > Glacier... | reverse complement strand
CCTGCTTTTGCAGCAATGGCCATTTCGGTTTCATTGATTATAGACGCTTTTTGTATTGCTTTATTTAAATAGATAATTAAATAGTCTTCTAACTCTTCTATATCCTCCTTACACCTGTAAGGTATTATATTTATTGATGTTTATTACTTTTAAGGTTCTCTAGGTACAACATAAGTACAACAAATCAGAACCTTTTTACTTGACTATAAATACCCAATTCATTAAGCTGCGCTTCACGATTTAATATTTGATAATCTGCTAATTTACTACAAAAATATTGATGCATCGCTTTTGCGTACCCATTTTGTAGGAGTAGTTCATTTAAACATTCTCCACCAGGCAAAATCACATATCCTAATTGTCTGTTCCAGTAGTCGTAATAATTCTCCTGTTCTGTGATAATCGTTACAATCGTTTTAGGCGGTGCAACCGACAAAACGAAGTGTAAGGATTGCAAACCAAATTGCAGCAGTAATTCGGCAGGTAAACTGCTTTTCTCTTCGTCCTCTTTCATCTTCCTATTGAGTTTTACTTCTGGTGCATCTAAGCCATAAAGTCGGATTTCTTTTTTCATTTGAGTGAAACGATTGCAAATGATTATGCTATCGCCATCTAGGACTTCATCAATTTGCCAATGAGTTTCCACTATGTACGGTGCTTTTGCGTTATATTGCATTGATTTACAGTATTTTAAGTTATTGATAATCAAAGATAATACTTGAAATTTGTCTTGTGAATTTTATCTAATTATTAATCCATTAAAACTTAAAAAAATGGCAAGACAGAAAGGTGTTATCAAGTATGTTGGAACTCTTGGAGATATCCGACATTTTAAAATTAAAGGTCAAGAAGGCTACTTTGCCGGAATGGTTGGTGGTCCAACTGGTGACCAGGTTCTAACAGCTCCAGAGTTCGAAAGAACCCGTGAGAATATGAACGAGTTTGGCGCTTGTGCCAAAGCTGGTAAATCGGTTCGTACTGGTTTATCACAAGTGATGAAACAAATGGCGGACAGTCAAGTAACAGGAAGATTAACTTCAATTATGAAGAAAATCAACCTAGAAGACCAAACCGAAGCCAGAGGTTACAGAAAAATTGAAATTACTACACAACGTAGTTATTTGAAAGGTTTTGAGTTTGACAAAAACACTTCTTTCAATGGTATTTTCAATGCGCCATTCTCATTAACACACGCTGTTACTAGAGAAACTGGTGATTTAGTAGTTCCTGCATTTAATCCAGCGAATTTGGTAAATGCTCCTTCAGGTGCAACACATTTCCGTTTGATTACTTCGCTTTCAGTAGTGAGTGATTTTGAATACAACGCTACAACCAACAGTTATGATCCTATGGATGCTGACTTGAATGAGTTAAACGATATTCAATACAGTGCTTTCTTGGACTTGTACGCTCCAGTTCCTGCAACAACTGTAACAGCAACTTTACCTGGTGCAGCAGTTCCAACGGTAAATGTTACTGTTTTGCAGTGCATTGGAATTGAGTTCTACCAACAAGTTGGAGCCAATTACTACTTGTTTGCTAGTGGTAACTGCTTGAAAGTTGAGGATGCTTTTTAAAAAAAATCATTACAAATCCCTCACCACAAGTGAGGGATTTTTTGTTTAATCTCAAATCATATACAAGTATGGAAAGTAAAATAATAAGAATAGCACAAGGCAAAGAAAGTACACTCAGCCAATTGTACATCAACGGAATTTTTCAATGTTATTTGTTAGAGGATAAAATCAGAGAAGTGAAAATCCCATCCCAAACTGCCATTCCAAAAGGTGCCTTTAGTTTGAAGTTAAATACTTATGGAGCTAAAAATGTGGATTACAGAAATGAATTTGGACAGTTGCACCAAGGAATGATTGAGATTATCGGTTTACCAAATTTCAGTTTTGTTTACATCCACATCGGAAACACGATAAAAGATACTGCCGGTTGTCCGCTTTGTGGTTTTGGATTTCTATTTGTTGATGGCAATTACCAAGTTTCTCAAAGTGTTTCAGCTTACAAAATGATTTATCCCAAATTGGTTTCATTGGCTAAAATTTCTTCCAATACCATAACTATTGAAAATAATTTTCAATTTTAATCCACTAATCCAATGGAAAATATTAACATCATCGCAACACTTTTTGGAACACTGATCACTTTATTACTATCGGTTGTGGCATATTTTATCAAGCAATTACACACCGATTTTAAGAGTATGGAAAAAGATTTAATTGAAGTAAAAACCATGGCTTTAATCATCAAAACCGAGTTCAAAAGTGGCAATGATTTATTAAACCAGAAAGTAGAATACATCGAAAAAAGAGTGCATAATTTAGAATTATCAATTTATAAAAATCACGAAAATGAAAAATGAAAATTTGAATTTAGTAAACAGAGCACTGGCTCCAACTCCTAAATGGTTTAAAATTCTTCGTACTGTCGGAATTGCTTTGGCATCTATTGGCGGAATTATTGTTGCTTCTCCAATTGCTTTACCTGTAACATTGGTTTCGGCAGCTGGATATTTAGTCCTGGGCGGAAGTATTATTTCGGTAGTTTCACAAACTGCTGTAAAGAGGGAAGAGCTGCCAGAACCAAAAGAATAAAAAACCAATAAAAATAATTTAGAAGCTTCGTTTTTCGGAGCTTCTTGTATTTATAAATATATAATTTACATTAATAAATTTCTTTATGAAGCAGTATTTTTTGCTACTAAAGCCAAAATATCCTCTCTTCTTGCTAACACATTTATCCAATCAAGAGGAATGTTTTCTATGCCATAAATAAGACCAGCCAAACCACCAGTAACAGCTCCTGTTGTATCTGTGTCATTGCCTAGATTTACAGCTTTTAAGATAGCTTCTTTATATGAATTTGTTGTAAGAATACACCAGATTGCAGCTTCTAAAGTATCCATAACGTAACCTGAACTTTTAATATCTTCCTCTCTCAATTTTGAAATATCATCAAACAACAATCTACCAAATTTCTGAACTTCAAATGGGTTAATTTTTAGACTTTCAAAATAGAAAGCAACTTCAGTTTGTAATTGCTCGTAAGCTTGAAATTTATCATCACCATCAATAATTTTCTTTGCAAATTCTAAATAATAAAAACAAGCCATGATTGAACGAACATGAGCATGTGTCAGCGATGATACTCTTTTAGTCCATAAATAACGGTCATCAATTTCTAAATCCTTGATATGAATAATCAAAGGCAAAATACGCATTAAAGAACCATTACCATTATCCATCTCATCAAAACCACCTGCAAGTTCAGGCATTTCTCCGTTTTCTAAACGTTCAATAGCTACTCTTGTTCCTATGCCAATATCAAATACCCATCCATGAGCGGTCCAATAATTATCATTTTTCCAAGCAATAAATTTATCAGATAAACGATTTAGATCTAAACCCTCAATGATACTTTCAGCTAAACATAAAGTTAAAGATGTATCATCTGACCAGGTTCCTTTTACCTGATGATGTGTGCCATACTCTTGCATTGTAGAAACAGGGTTTTCTTTAAAATACGACCTTGGTTTGAATTCTACTGGAACACCTAGAGCATCGCCAACGGCAACGCCTAGAAGGATTGTTTGGAGATTGGTTTTATACATTTGGAATTATTTTAATTGTATTTCTATTAGAAATCTCAAAAACAATTTTAGATTTTGGTTTATAATTATTTGTTATAAATTGATGCCATTCAATACCACCATAAAAGCGTACATATCTATTATTAATATTAATTGTTCTATTTATAATTGATGGAATTGTTTGTCCATTAGACAAAATAATTAATAAATTTTCACCATGATCTCCCAAATTAATAGATGCTTTAGCCCCAACATTAAAATAATTTTGGTCGTAGTAAGTTTTGGTAATATTTTTAGTAAACTGCTTCATTTTATTTAAATTTAAATATTCATAGCATGGAGTTCTTCCCAATTATTATTTCTGAAAAATTGATAAATATCTTTTCTAAAGTGTTTAGTTGGAGTCTTCTGTTGAACATTTAACGGTTGATTTTGAAACCAATTTTGGTAAACAAGATTAGAACCTAATCCTCTATTAGCATTACCAGAAGGACTAGGTGTTGTATTTATTAGGAAGTCTTTAGAATAATCATCTTTAATTATTCGCATCTTGAAAAACACTTTAAAACTATGAGGAATTGGTAAATCTTCTAAATTGTGATAGTCTTCTAAATTAAGACTTATTTGAATTCTATATTCCTTTTCTTGAAGAGCTCTAATAAAAAGATTTAATGATTGTACATTATCATTACTTAAAAAACCATTTTCTTGTAAGTTAAAATTTTGGCTATTAAAAATTGATGATGTATTAAAATTCAAAACTATGTTTTCTTTATGATTTGATAATATATGTTCGATTAATTCTTGGTTTATAACAAGATTATACAAATCGGAATCTTTAACGGAATTAATATTGCTTCTGGTACATGATTTTATTATATCTGCATAATTTATTTCAGAATTATTCAAAACTTGAATTAGATAGTTTTTCTTATCAACACCATTCTCCAACTCCATTAATTCCATAGTTTCTTGAATATTCAAAAAACTATTCCATAAAGTGGCATCATTTCCATGATAAAATGGAATTTTAGGTCCTCTATTGAGTGCGAAAAATTGCTCAATAACGGTGGGATGATTATATATATAGCTTATAGGAGGAAATGTCCCTATTATATATTTATTATATTCTCCTAATAAAAAATCATTTGAATACGGATGAATCTCAATAGGAAGATTAACCGGAAAGTTCCCATCGTGATTTATAAGATGCTCTGCAATATGGTTATTATTTTGAGGAAGATTAGCGATATACTCTATATCATTATAATTTACAGTTTTTCTCAATATCATATTTTTATTTTTTAAAATTAAACTTACTTATTACTCTAAACATTTATATTTTCAAACAATTTTATCATATCCTTATGGTTTATTAAATTCAGTTGATAGTCAAACTCTTCATCAAATTCAGCATATTCTGAATAAGAATATCTGAGATATAGTGTACCTTGAACTACGTATTTGTTATCACCAATAAAATGTTTTTTAACATACATACGAGAGTTGGTTAGTAAGATAAAAATCTTTTCACCCTCGTCTTCAATTATTTCATAAAGAAGCTCATCCTCCATACGGTTTTCGTCTCTTCCATTTTCATCTAAAACCATTAAAAACTTCCTATTTAAAATAGTCATTTCAAAGCAACACTTTTCAGTAATATTTTCATTAATTCTCAAAGACTTATTAAAATTAATTCTTTGAGAAGTTAATTTAAAAGGAGAGTTCAAAATTTTAATATTTTCTCCAATATAAGTAGTAACAAAATTACCAATATTGAACCCAGGTGGATTAACTTTCATATTTATTGTAGTTTAATTATTTTCTAAAGTATTTCGATCATCGTCTTATATATTTTCAATTGCTATTGCAGTAATTTTGTCTAAAAACATCATCCAACGGTATCTGGGTTTTACCATCAAAAGTGAAAGGTTTTATCATTAATAATTGTTCCTCTAAATGAATATTCCAAAAGAAGTGTTTATAAGGTTCGTTTTCCATGCGAAAACTGTATCCTAAAATATATTTTTCAATAATGAAGATGCGAGTTAATCTAATTTTTTTTAAATAACCAACGGCTGTGTAGTGTTTTCTAAATTCTTCTAAAATGTTTTTGTAATTTCGATTTATTGGCACAAAAAGATGTTTTAGAGTAAATCCTAATTCTTCTACATCAATAGCGGAAACGCAATTATTGAAATGAGGAAAATTCATAATTTCATTATGTACACTATATTTTTGAAAAGCTCTTAATTCGAAAGCAGTTTTAGATTTGGATTTATCAGAATTAAAAATCCAATCAATAATTACAGAACGATATGTTTCAATTTCTTGAAGTTTGATAGGTATTACATAATCTATTAATTCATTTTGAAACCAATCCTCTATTATAATTGCCGAGGAATCTTCTTTACCAATGTACCCAAAAACAACATCATTAATTATGAATAATTTTTCGATTGGATTAGCATTATCTTTCCATGTAGTAATGAAATTACGAATGTAAGTTTTAGTTGTAGTAGCGGTTATGTAATCTGTTGAAATAAACCAATTTTCTAAGTTTTCGATTGTAGCATTACGTAAATCGAGTGCGATGATTTTCGGATAGATTACCATATTTGTAAGAATTAGTTTATTGGAGAATATTAAATATATAAGCTTTATTTGAAAGAAAAAAAACATTTTTAAAATTTCACTACAAAAAAATTATTTATGTTAAATTTTCTTTTTTTTTTAATTAGAAAACATTTAAATGCTTTCGCTTATTTAATTTTATTTAAGTGGTGCAATCATATTGCAGTCATGCCTTAGTTTGCTTGCTCTTGAGGTGCTGACACCATCAAAAAACAACGTTTAATAAAATTCCTTTGTGAGGATTGTCTTTTAAAATGTCGTTATCTAAAAAAGTAGCAGTTTTAAAATTTGAAATTTGTTTCAAGTTATTCGAAACAAAAATATGATCAATGCAGTTTTCAATATTTTCTGTAATTCGATGTATCTTCAATTTATCAGTGAAATTTAACAACTCCTCTCTACTATTTAATGTTGATAAATATCTCTTTTCGCTCTCAAAAAATGAAGTATTGAAATCTCCAACAATAAAAACATTTTCATTTTCTTTCAAAAGGTTTTGAATATCAATTTTGAAATTTTCTAGTTCTACACTAGCTATTTCTTTTTGATACTTTAATCCCCAAGTTCCAATGATGGTTCCGTAAATAGCAATTTCTTGTTGTCCAACTAAATAAACACAACAAATTGAAGTGTAACTATCGGTAGTTTTAAGCTGCTTTTTCAGTTGGTGTTTTGCGTAAATAGAGGTTCTTATTGGCGTTGCTCCTTTAAGGTAAATACCATAATCAAGGTGCTGAAATTCTATATCTATTGGGATTGAATTGGAATGATATTCAAAGTAATTTTCATCAAAATGAAAGCTTTCAATATTTTCATTGACAATCAAAAAATCTAAATCTTGTTTTCTGATTTCGTCTTTAATGGTCTTTTGTAAATCTTTTGATTTCTTAAACCAGTCGATATTGAGTGTTGCGATTTTCAATTTGGTATATTTTTTTACAAATATAGAATTCCATTTGATTTATTCTAACATCCTATAGTTGAGCAATAAAAAAACCTAGTACAGTTGAACCAGGATTGATTTATTTTCTACAATATCGGTATAAAATTACTCTTCTCATATCGTTGATAAGGTTGATATTTTCGTGAAATTGCTTTTCTTTTTGCTCCAAAAGTTTTAGAGCTACAATGTGTTTAACGTGAGCTTCGTGTTCTTCCATCATAATTTTAGAGCGAACAAAAAACTCCTTTTTGAAATCATTAAGGCGTAAAAACGGAATTACGGAACCCACTAAATGTTGATGCCAAAATTTTGTTTGCCATAAACTATAAGCAACAAAATAAAGGTTTTCGCAGTCCTGTTCTAAGTCAAAAATGACTACAAAACTGTTCGTAAACGGCTCTTTTTGTGGCTTTCCGCTGTTCATCCCTTTATTAAGTAGGAATAAATGAGGTTTCGAGTAAATCGTGCCTTTCTGGTGGGTTTTGATGATAAAATTCTGCATAACTTTCGGCTTTAAAAATTGATTAGATTTTCAATTTTTCGAGGATTTTCTCTTGAAATACAGGTGTGCCTCGCTACGCTCGACCTATAAAATTTTTCAAAAGAAAAAAAAGAAAAAAAGAAAGCCGTCCGTTTAAGTGGAAGGTTTCAGAAAAAAAAGTTTTTTAAAAAAAATACTACCCGATACATCATCGGAAGTATGGGCGTCTAATCAGAAGTGATTGTTGTTACGAACCGTTATGGGTGGAGATTTTTTTTAAAACCCGTAGGGCTTGAACTTTTTTATCTGAATACCTGGAACTTATCTTTGCTTCCTTTTTTTTTATTTTTTGTTTTGAATATCCAAATCAAATGTTCTTGTTTAATCTGATTTTGTCAGAAGGATTGGGTGTTTAATTGGAAGATGGTCGTCTTGGGAAAGGGTATCAAATTCTTTGGATGGATGAAATATCCAAATCAATCAATAGAAATGCTTTTTATCCGGCCAAAGAATTTGATACTCTTTCTTAGATTTGATTTTTGAGGATGCTTAATCGTCTTATGAAAAGAGAGTTTTCAATTAAATCGGAATGATGTTCTAAAAATGCAAAGCATCTTCAAAAAACAATGCATTAATCTACCTAGTGCGATGGGGCAGTAGCGCAAGTAAGGGTATCATTTTTTTATTTGCTGACTGGGATGTTTCTGATTGCTTTAGTGGAAAAGCTGATGCCACAGACTTGAAAGAAAAACAATGCTTCGGGCTGTACGATATTACGTTATGGAACGGTATGGCATCGGCTTTTCCGCTGGAGCAATGACTTGGGGTTTTCTGGCAAATAAAAAATAATACTCTTACTGGGTTTTTTGGTTTTGTGGGTTCTAAAAATGGCTTTACCATAGGCAAATCACTAAAAGATAAAGCCATTTTTAGAACTTACAAAAGCAATGAAAACACTACCGATTTATGCGTAAAGTTGCTAAAAACAAATGAAATATTTTCTTGTGGAAAGAGGATTTTCAAGTTTGTAATATAAGTTCTTATGAAATGACGAAGTAAGCCCCACGAAGCCACGTGTTTTTTGTAGCTGGGTGATGCGATGGGAGCTGCAAAAAATGTGTGGCTGGAGTGGGGCTTTCGCGCGTTGGGTGTGGCGGCTGTTTTACATAAATGATATTATAGCTTCATTGCAAAAACCAAAAAAACAATAAAAACGCTTTGTGATGAACTATAATGCCACATTATGTAACTAAGCTTGGGGAAAAGTTTTTGTTGCTCATTATCAATAGTTTCCGGTTAATAAAAACGTTGTTGAGCATACAAAAACTTTTTGGAGCGTTGGCAAGGAGTGGCAATTGGATAAATAAGCATCAGATTTTATTGTATTGCTTTAAATCATTACATTTGATTTTTTAAGTAAATACAATTTATTACCATATCCTACATCGTTATATAATTAAAGTAAATTCTTTATACTACTATGAGAAAATCACATAATCAAATTATCTTTTCAGCTTCTGATCTATCCAATCATATTCATTGTAAACACTTAACTAATCTGAATTATGATGTTGTTCAAGGTTTAAAAGAAAAACCAATTAGTGACAATAGAGTTTTAGATGTTTTAAGAGAAAGAGGGATTGATTTTGAAAATTCTTTTTTAATTGATTTAGAAAATAAAGGTCTTGCGATTGTTAAAATAGATCCTGAAGAACCTAACGCTAGGCAAAAGACTATTGACGCTATGCATGAAGGAGCTGATTACATCTATCAAGCAAGATTAAGTAATGATAAATGGCAAGGTTGGGCTGATTTTTTAATAAAAGTAGCTACACCTAGTAAACTTGGAAATTGGTCTTATGAAGTTATCGATACCAAATTATCAACTCAAACTAGAGCTGGTACAATTTTACAAATATCATTATATTCTGAATTAATTGAAGAAATACAAGGTGCTCTACCTGAATACATGCATGTTAGAACGCCTAAAAGTGAGCTGTCTTTTCGTGTGAATGATTATATATCCTATTTAAGATTAATAAAAAAAAGATTAGATAATGCTATAAATGCTCCAATTGATACCTATCCAGAACCTTGTTCACATTGTGATATTTGTAATTGGTGGCAACACTGTAATGGTATTAGAAGAGAAGATGACCATTTGAGTTTTATTGCAGGTATGGGAACTTCTCAAATCAAAGAAGTAAAACAACATGGCATTACAACATTACAAGCAATGTCTGAACTACCTTTACCGATTCCTTTTAAACCAACAAAAGGTTCTAAAGAAACTTTCACAAAGCTAAGAGAACAAGCAAGAGTTCAAAACGAAAGCAGAACTGCTAAAAAACCTATATATGAGGTACTAGAACTTATAGAAAATACTGGTTTCTATAATTTACCAGAACCCTCTGAAGGTGATATCTATTTAGATTTTGAAGGCGATCCTTTAGTAGAACCTTCAGGTTTAGAATATCTATTTGGTTGGGTATTTCAAAGCAAATATTATTGTATTTGGGTTTCCAATTTAGAAGAAGAAAAAGCTGCATTAGAGCAGTTTATTGATTTTGTTTTTGATAAAAGAAAAGAATTTCCTGGATTACATATTTACCATTATGCTCCTTATGAAACTATCGCCTTGAAAAGAATGATGGGTAAATATGCTGTAAAGGAAAACGAAATAGATATACTACTAAGAACTAAAAGCTTTATTGACTTGCATAGGGTTTTAAAACAATCCATAAGAGCAGGAGTTGAACGTTATTCCTTAAAAGACCTAGAAGTTTATCATGGATTTATAAGAGAAATGGATTTGCGTACCTTGTCTAAATTTAAGGCTGATTTTGAATTTTTACTTGAGAGTAAAAAGTTTGAACTTATTACTGAAGAAATGAAAGCTGCCATTCAACTATACAATCAAGATGATTGTTATTCTACTTTAAATTTACATTTTTGGCTTGAAAAAGAAAGAAAATTATTAATTTCTAATGGTAAGATTATAGATAGACCAATAGTAAGTGCCGTTGAAGTGCCAGAAAGTATTAATGCTCATTTAGAAAGAATTACACCCATATATGATGCTTTGATGCATGACATTCCTCTTGATTTAAATGAAAGGAATAAAGAACAACAAGCAAGATTTTTACTTGCTAATATGCTTGACTGGTATAGAAGAGAACAAAAATCATTTTGGTGGGAATATTTTAGAATTTTGGAATTGGAGCCCGATGAATTAATGGATGAAAAGTCTGTTTTAACCTATTTACAATTTACTGGAGTTAGTGTACAAGAAAAAAGAAGTTTTATAGATACCTATAGTTTTCCAAATCAAGAATGTGAACTACGACCAGGAAATCAAATTAAAAATGAGAATGGTAGTAATGCCGGAGAAATTATTGAAATAGATGAAATTAATAATATTATTAGGTTAAAAAAAGGACCGAGTATCAAAGATGTACATTCCAATACATTAATAAAGTTTGAACAATTTAGTACAAAAGATAAAGAAGAAGCATTAATTCTTTTTGCAGAATGGATTTTAGCTAATGGTTTTGAGAATAGTTTAAGTGAGTATAAAGCTACTCGTGATTTATTATTAAATAATCTACCAAATTTATTACAATCTTTAAATGTAAATTCTGATTTAGTTTTAAAAAGCATTGATTGGGCTTCTAAACTAAACAATAGTTATTTGCCTATACAAGGACCTCCGGGATCTGGTAAAAGTTTTACAGGAAGCCATATGGTTCTTGAATTAATCAAAAAAGGAAAGAAAATTGGAATAACTGCTTTAAGTCATAAAGTAATTATTAATCTTCTTGATAAAGTTCAACAATTAGCATTAAAACAAGGTACAGATGTTTCAATAATTTATAAAGGTTCTAGTTCTGACGATGGAGATTATGGATGGGAAATGGCTAAAAGTATAGATACAATAGTATCTACTATTAATAAACATCAAGTAATTGCCGGTACAAGTTTTATGTGGTGTAATGAGAAGTTAAAAAACAGTGTAGACTATTTGATAATTGATGAAGCTGGGCAATTTGCATTAATTGATACTTTGGTTGTTTCTCAAGCATCAAAAAACATTGTTTTTTTAGGTGACCATCAGCAACTAAAACAACCTATGAAAGGAGTGCATCCTGAAGGTACAGATGTTTCAGCATTAGAGCATTTGCTTGAAGGTAAAAAAACAATTTCTGAAGAAAAAGGTGTCTTTTTAGAAAAAACATATCGAATGCACCCAGCTATTTGCTTTTTTGATT
>Ga0209702_10008475_pt1 | contig 11932 bp, 15 predicted proteins | sample FRY01_FD_187210 | JGI IMG/M metagenome (GOLD analysis project Ga0209702, IMG submission 187210) | Freshwater microbial communities from Lake Fryxell liftoff mats and glacier meltwater in Antarctica - FRY-01 (SPAdes) (version 2) | ecosystem: Environmental > Aquatic > Freshwater > Ice > Glacier... | reverse complement strand
ACCGTGGCATAACGGTGGCCTTTGCGGGTGGCGGTTTCGTCAATGGCCACCGTAGTCACCGTGCTCCAATCCTGCTCTGCATGGGCTTGGGCAACATAATGCTGAACGATGCGCCAGAGCCGCGTGTTATACGGCGCAGCGGAGTTTAGCCGCAATACCGATCTGGCGATCCTGGCCAGCGAGGAAAACGCCGAACGGCTCGCGAGGGCCATGCAGGCCCTCGAAGCCGAGGTGATTGCTGTGCCGCCTTTTCTGCTTCACCACCTCGAAGCTGGCCTCGCCGTGCATTTTCGCTGCCAGCATCCCGATGCCGTCGGCATGAGGGTGGACGTGATGTCCCGCATGAGAGGCGTGACAGACTTTCACACGCTCTGGGAGCGCCGCACCACGCTGGAAATGGATGACGGCACCCTGTGCGACATCCTTTCCCTGCCGGATCTCGTGCAGGCCAAGAAAACCCAGCGCGACAAAGATTGGCCGATGATCCGCCGACTCGTGGAGTCCAACTATTTTGCCAATCAGGCCGATCCAAGCCCCGAGCAGCTCACCTTTTAGTTTCAAGCACTCCGGATCCCGGAACTGTTGTGCAATCTCGCCCAAGCCCATCCAGCTCTCGCCAAAGAGGCAGCGGCGGCACGCCATTTGATCCATCACGCCATCTCTGATGATGTTCCGGCACTCATCGTGTCTTAGGAAGACGAGGAGCGTCAGGAACGCCTCGAAGACAAAGCCTACTGGCAGCCGCTGAAGCAGGAGTTGGAGCGCCTGCGGCGGCATTAAGGGCAACGCTACCGCCACAAAACCCCGGAGAACTTCTTCGCCACCGCCTGTCGATGCTTCGGCCATTCGCGGATTTGGAAGGTGGGCCAGCCGGTGGTGGTGGCGAGGCGTTTGTTGTCGGGGGTGTGGAGGCTGAGGAGCACGGGGAGCACGGGGAGCACGGGGAGCACGGGGAGACGGCCTTCGCAGAGGGTGGGATGGGCGGTGAGGGCGAAGCAGTCGTGGACCTACAATTGCCAATTTGTGCATTTCGTGTATTTTTCGTGCATGGCAACAAAGACAATCACCTTGGAACTCGATGCCTACGAGAAGCTTCGGCAAGTCAAACGGGGAGGCGAGTCCTTCACGGAAGTCGTGCGCCGTGCGGTCTGGGTGGATGCTCCCGCCACGGGCGAAGGTCTGCTCACCTACTTCCGAAACGGCGGAGGTGGCATCTCTGACAAGTATTTGGACGCGGTGGAGGAAGCGGCCAAACATGATCCCATTCCCGACGATCCATGGGCCTGATCCTCGATACGAACTTCATCATCGTGGCCGAGCGCGAAGCCAAGCGCGGGGTGACGACCACCATTGACCGATTCTTTGCCAGCAGGGCGAAGGAGAGTTTTTACATCACCTTCACCGTGGTTGGCGAGCTGGCCTGCGGCCAATCGGCGAGCCCCAAAAAAGACTGGGAGCGCCTGTGCCGCCCCTACCCGATTCTCCCCTGGTCCAACGATGTCTCATGGCAGTATGGCGAGATCTATCGGGGGCTTGCAGCCAAAGGACAACTGATCGGTGCCAACGACATGTGGATCGCCGCCGCTGCGCTGGTGCATGGCATGGGAGTGGTCACCAACAATGGGGACGAGTTCAGCCGTGTTCCGGGTTTGACGGTGGTGCCGTATTGAAGAAAGTGGCTGCGGCTTTAGCCGCATCTTCTGGATCCCTTCGGCTAAAGCCGCAGCCACTTTCTAACACCAGAACTGCTCTGGGAACTTCTTCGCCACGGCTTCGAGGTGCTTGGGCTTTTACCTTTTGGCCCTTGGCATCCCCGAGGCAGCAAGAGAGGTCGGCCCGGTGACGCGATCCAGCCCTAGAGCTTGAAGCGCGGCCATGCGGGCGGCGCGGTCATCGAAGTAAAAGTGGGCATCAATCGGGTGCAACCAGCCGGTGGCATCACGGATGACGTTGTTGACGTGCAGATCGAAGACATCCACCTCGCCGAGCAGATCATGGGCGAGGATGAAGTTGCCGCTTTGGGAGCGCGGATAGGGATCGCATATTCCTTGAGCCACCAGGCCGGTCTTGAGTTCCGTCCAGTCGGGGTGTGTGCCGTTCACATAGGGCTGCGAGATGACGAGGTGCAGCAGCCCGTCTTCCTCGTAGCAGCCGAGCATCTGAAGATCGTCGTCGAAGAAGCGATTGCAGAGCAACAGGTCGGTCAGGTAGTCATAGAGTGACTCGGTGGCAAGCGCGTGAACGTTTGCGACTTTGAGGGCTCGACCTTCAGCCTGGAGGTAAGCCACACGATGCTCTTTGCCACCGCGCATCGGATTGGCTTCCAGTAGTGCCTTCACTGCCGCCGCGTCCATCCACAAACCTGCTTCAGAAGTAAATTGCCTCAAGGCATGGACTTCATCGTCGCCTGATTTGCGCGAACCTGCTCCATCGTCACCACACCCTGCGTCAGCAACGCTTTGCGCCGCGCATCGGAGAAGCCCTTGAGAACCGCCGTAGCGATCATGGGCTTTTTCGAGGGCGTCGGGACTGTGGAGGTAGAGTTCAATGAAACGAAGTTTGCTTTAGCGCGGGGGATTTGTCAAAGGCTGTCGTTTCGAGATAAGCCTGTGAAGCGGAGCAAAGTGGTTGCGGCTTTAGCCGCACCTTCTGAGCCATTTGGCTAAAGCCGAAGCCACATTCTACCGCCACAACTGTCCTGGGAACTTTTTTGCCACGGCTTGACGATGCTTCGGCCATTCGCGGGTGAGGAAGCTTGGCCAGTCGGTGGTAGTGGCTAGGCGCTTGTTGTCGGGGGTGTGGAGGCTGAGGCGGACGGGGAGGCGGCCTTCGCAGAGGGTGGGATGAGCGGTGAGGGCGAAGCAGTCGTGGAGTTTGACTTGGGCTTCGGGTTCGTTGTTGAGGTAGGAGAGCTTGAGTGGGCGGTCGTCGGGACCGGGGATGGAGAGGGGCAGGAGTTCGTCCAGCCAACTGACCTGGCCTTTGTCGAGATGCTGATGGAAGGCGTGGAGGAGGGGCGCGGCTTGGGCTTCTTTGACGAGAGTGAGGCCAGTGAAGGCGCGGGCGAGACACGCGGTGATGGCGGGTTCGTCGAAGGGGGCGAACTCGAGTTCGGGCAAGATGGCGTGGACGAGGTTGACGCGGGCGATGAATTGTTTCAGGCGATGATCCATGAGCGGGAGATCAAAGGCTCCGCTGTGGTGGGCAGCGGCGAGGCAGCGGCCGCTGGCGGCGGGATCGAGGTCGCGATTTTGGGGCTTTTGCTCGATGATGAGATCGCGATAGCGCGTGACGCTCATGGCGGCGACGCGTTTGTTTTTGGCATCAAAGCTGTGCTCGATGCTGGTGCTCAAATGCTGGGGAAACATCTCGGCGATCCAGGCGGGCTGGACGGCGGTGGCGAGGCTGAGGAGGGTCAGCGGGGTGGGGCCACGCGAGGGGGCTTCGCGAAGATTGGCGGCGACGAAGAAGGCGGCGTCCTGAACGACACTTTCGCGCACGAGTTGGCCTTGGCGTTGATCGGTGAGATCGCAGGCGGGCTGACCGGGGTCGCGTCGTTTGGCGAGTTGATCGACGAAGCCGGCCATGAGGCAGCGGCGCAGGGCTTCGTCGTTTTTGACTGGCGCAGCGGGCGGGGCGTCGCGGTCGTAGAGGCGCTGCTGGTGGGCGGCGTGGAGGATTTGCTGGCAGGTCTGCTCGACCTGGCGGGCGACTTGGGCATTGATGCCGTGGGTGCGGCAGCGGTCAAAGCTGAAGTGGTTGGCTTTGGCGAACTCATAGGCGCGCATGAGGGTGATGAAGTCGGAGTCGGCGCTGTCCTCAAACATCTCCCGAGTGGCCTTGCTCCCGGCGTCGTCGCGGTCGAGTCGGGCGAGCAGGTCGCGACCACTGACCAAGGCGGCACACAGGGCGGCATCCGGCACGCAGCCGCGCTGGCTGGCCTCGATCAACATGCGGGAATAGCGCGGGTGCATGGGCAGGCGCAACATTTGCCGACCGATGCTGGTGAGGTCCGCATGCTGCTCATGCAGGGCACCGAGCATGGTGAGCAGGCGCTCGGCGCGCACGACGGCCTGGGGATCGGGCTTGTCCAGCCAGTCAAAGTTGGCCGCCTCGCGGATGCCGAGCGAGTGCAGCAGCAGCACGACCTCGGCGAGGTCACTGCGCTGAATCTCCGGGGTGTTGCGCTCGTCGCGATCCTTGTGGCCATACACGGTCCACAGGCGATGACATGTGCCAGGCGCGGTGCGGCCTGCGCGGCCTTTGCGTTGGTCGGTACTGGCGCGGCTGATGGGCTCTAGCAAGAGCGTGCCGATGCCGCGCTCGGCGTCGTAACGGGCCACACGGGCGAGGCCGCTGTCCACGACATGGCGAATGCCGTCGATGGTGATGCTGGTCTCGGCGACGTTGGTGGCGACGATGATTTTACGCAGCGGATTCGGGGCAAAGGCGCGGTCTTGCTCCTGCGGTTCGAGTTCGCCATGCAACGGGATGCAGGCCACACGCTCATGCGTCCTCAGGCCGCGCAATGCGTCCAGCGTGCCATTGATCTCACCGCGCCCCGGCATGAAGACGAGGATGTCGCCGGGGCCGTCACTGTTGATGATGCGCTCGACGGCATCGACGGCTTGCGCGGTGATCGGGCGCTGGTCGGGCAGCGAGAGATAGCCGACCTCCACGGGATAGCTTTGCCCTTCGGAGATGAGGATCGGGCATTGATCCAAATACGCGGCGACAGGCTCGGCATCGAGCGTGGCGGACATCACCAGCATGACCAAATCGGGGCGCTGAGTCTGCTGCAAGTGCTTGACCAAAGCGAGGGCGACATCGCTGAGCAAGTTCCGCTCATGAAACTCATCGAACACCACCGCCCCGATCTTCGCCAGCGTGCGATCATCCTGCAGCCAGCGCAGCAGAATGCCCTCGGTGACGAAGCAGATGCGAGTGCCGACGCTGGTATGATCGTCAAAACGAATCTGATACCCGACCTCAGCGCCGAGCTTTCCCTCACGCTCCCAGGCGACTCGCGTCGCCACCGTGCGAGCCGCCACACGCCGAGGTTGCAGCACCACGATCATTTTGTCCCCTGCGTTCCCCGCATCCAACAACATCTGCGGCACCTGCGTGGTCTTGCCCGAACCCGTGGGCGCGACGAGCACCAGACGATTGCCGTTTTGCACCACACGCAGGATGTCAGCGTGGATCTTCCAGATGGGCAGCGAGGTGGAGGCGGGCATGAAACGAGGGCGCTCACGCTAGGACTCAGCGCGGGCAATGCGAGCACGAAGCTCCGCCGCCAGAGACCGCAAGACACGCCACCGTTCCCTATCGGCGGGAACGGAAGCCTTGGCGAGGCTCAGCCATCATCTGGAATCTCCGGCTCCACCAGTTGCGCGAGCAACACCAGTGAGTCGTGCCAGCCCATGTAGCAGGCCGACGCAGGAATCGCGGCAGGGACGCCTTCCTGCGTGATGTGCAGATCGGTGCCGCAGAAGACCTCCTTCAGGTCCACCGTGATGTGCATTTCTCCAGGCAGATTTGGATCCTCAAACTTGTCGGTGTAACGGATGCGCTGGTGCGGTGTCAGCTCGGTGTAGGTGCCGCCGAAGAAGTGGCTGGAGCCGGTGGTGAAATTGGTGAAGGACATCCGGTAGGTGCCGCCGACCCGGGCCTCCAGGTGATGCACCTTGCCGGTGAAGCCGTGGGGTGGGAGCCATTTGGCTTTGGCGTCGGCATCCATGAAGGCGCGATAAACACGCTCAGGTTTGGCTCGGAGGACGCGGTGCAGACGGATGGTGTGGGTGTCGGTGTTCATGGTGGGTTGAGGTGTGATTCAATACAACGACGAACGGGACAGTGTTGTGAGGACACTCTGTTGAAAATATTTTCCGGGCGCATTCGCGACACGTTCATCCAGTGGCCTCGAGATTTCGATTTGGCGGAGAATGTCCGATGCTTTACGCCAGCGCTGGAACGCAGGCTTCATTCGTTAGCAAAAATCGTCTCCCACGGAACCTCGCAGGCGTTAACCTGCTCATGCGCTCCCGCTGGATCCTTGCCGCCGCCACTCTCGCCTTGTTGAGCGCGTGCTCATTGCTCTCACTGCCTTCCGTTTTGTTAAACCTCAGGGTTCGCAAGGACGTGACTTACACCCCGAAGAACTGGCCCGCTCCGCTCGTCGCTGACTTGTACACGCCTTCGTCCAAGGTGCCCACTCCCGCCGTCTTGCTCATTCATGGCGGGGGGGTGGAAGGAAAAGGAGCGGCGCTCGGACATGACGAGCATTGCCAAGGCTCTGGCTAGCCACGGCTACTTCGTGATGAACGTCACCTACCGCCTCACGCCCAACTGGCAATACCCGGCACCCATTGACGATCTTGCCGAAGCGGTTCGCTATTTGCGGCACCATGCGAAACAACTGAACATTGATCCCCAACGAATCGCTACTTTTGGATACTCGGCAGGCGGACATCTCGCCGCCTTGATCGGACTCGATCCCAGAAATCAGATCGATGCCATCGTCGCCGGAGGCGCACCGACCAACATGGCATTTTGGCCGAACGGCGAGATGAGCAGCCTCTTCCTAGGCGGGCCTTTGCGAGGAAATGAGGCCGTTTACCGCGCGGCATCTCCGGTCTCCCATGTAACGCGGAACAGCCCGCCCGTGTTTATTTATCATGGCACTGGCGATCAGCTCGTCCCGATTGAGCACCCACAGGCACTCATCGCTCAGCTGAAAAAATATAACGTCCCTCATGAAGTTTATTGGCTCGAAGGTAAGTCCCATGTCAAAACCCATCTGTTCCCGGCCGATTCGATCTCCAAGGCCATCACCTTCCTCGACCAACACGTGCGGTAGGTCCGGCATTCGAAAATAATCCCAGCCACGGATTGGATGTCTAGAAACTGGCGAGGAAATGCTGGTTTCAGCGCATTACTATTGAATCAGCGGCCCAGGAGGGTTTAAAACAGACACCTCACCCACGCCCTTATCACAACCTCACCATGAAGCCCCTTTCCTTCGCCTTGTCCGCCGCGCTGCTGCTCCTCACGAGCTGTGAAACGACCCCAAAGAAAAAGAGCTCGGCCACCGCTTCGCCAGCGACGCAGTCTGCCCAGCGGCCAACAAGCACTACGGGCGCTTCTGGCGTCGTCACCACGCCCAGCGGCCTGCGCTACAAGGTGCTGGCCTCCGGTCCCGCTGGCGGACGCTCGCCCACTCGCAGCGACTCCGTGACCGTCCACTACCATGGCACGCTGCAAAGCGGCACCGTTTTCGATAGCTCCTATGAACGTGGTGAGCCGACGACCTTTGGCGTCAGCCAGGTGATTCCCGGCTGGACGGAGGCGCTCCAGCTCATGAAGCCGGGCGACAAGTGGCTGCTGCAAATCCCCTTCAACCTCGCCTATGGCAGCCAGGGCGCAGGCAAAATCCCCCCGTTCGCCGATCTGACTTTCCAAGTCGAGCTGCTGCAAGTCGTCGGTGGCTCCTAAAACGACGCTAAATCGTCGTGGCTGGAATGGGGGCGCTGAGCCGCTTTTCCGGCTCATTCCAAAGTTTTGATTGCCTGATACGCTGATCGAATTGTATGGATCGTCTCAGGAATATCGTCGCCTCTCAATTGGATGGGACCAACCTGGCAAACCCCCAACCAGAAGATTGACCAATGGCCTTCACACCCAGCAAAGATTACAAACGTCACGAGCGAGAGCAGAAAAAGATGGCGAAGCGTTTCGCTCGCGAGGACGCGAAGGCCGAAAAGCTCGTGGCCCAGCGTGCCGCCGATGAATCTGCCGTCGTGGAAGCGGCGAAAAGGAGCGAGGCCGACGCTCAGGCCAAGGTGGAGGCAGATTTCGAAGCCGAACTGGCTGCGGAAGCTGCGGCTGAACGCGGGTCGATGGCGATGGCCTACTGAGGCGGACATTCAGATCCGCTGCAACGACCCAGCAAAGGACCTGCTCGAAAAGATTTCCAAGCAGGTCCTGGGTGTAGGCAGCCGTTACGGGCTACCGTTTTGAGCTGACATCACTTCGCCGCGAGGTCAAAGCGATCGAGGTTCATGACCTTGGTCCAGGCGGCGACGAAATCGCTGATGAACTTGGATTCCGAATCCGCGCAGGCATAGACTTCCGCGAGGGCGCGGAGCTGGGAGTTGGACCCGAAGACGAGATCGATGCGCGTGGCGGACCACTTGGCTTCGCCGGTCTTGCGGTCCACTCCTGCAAACGCGTTCCCGCAGGGCGAGACCTGCTTCCACTCCGTGCCCATGTCGAGCAGGTTCACGAAGAAGTCGTTGGTCAACGCTCCGGGACGCGCGGTGAAGACGCCGTAGGATGAACCGTCGGCGTTGGTCTGAAGCACGCGCATGCCACCCACGAGCGCCGTCATTTCGGGCGCGGTGAGAGTGAGCAATTGCGCCTTGTCGATCAGCAGCGCTTCGGCTGGCACAGTGTACTTGCCTTTGAGGTAATTGCGGAAGCCATCGGCGATGGGTTCGAACACGGCGAAGGATTCCGCGTCGGTTTGCTCTGCGGAAGCATCCATACGGCCCGGGGTGAAAGGGACGGCGACATTCTGGCCAGCGTTTTTAGCGGCCTGCTCGATACCGGCGCAACCAGCCAGCACGATCAGGTCGGCAAGAGAGACTTTCTTGCCGCCAGCGGCGGCACCGTTAAACGCGCTTTGGATGCCTTCCAAGGTCTCGAGTACCTTGGCCAGTTGGTCGGGCTGGTTGACTTGCCATTCCTTCTGTGGTGCCAAACGAAGGCGCGCGCCGTTCGCGCCACCGCGTTTGTCGGAGCCACGGAAGGTCGAGGCAGAGGCCCAGGCCGCGGAGACGAGCGCAGAGACAGACAGGCCGGAAGCGAGGATCGTACTCTTCAGAGAGCCGATGTCCTGTGCGTCAATCAGAGCATGATCGACTGCCGGGATGGTATCCTGCCAGATAAGGTCTTCGGCAGGCACTTCGGGACCGAGGTAACGCGCACGGGGGCCCATGTCACGATGTGTGAGCTTGAACCAAGCACGGGCGAAGGCTTCAGCAAACTGGTCGGGATTCTCCAGGAATCGGCGCGAAATTTTCTCGTAGGCCGGGTCCATCCGTAGCGCAAGATCCGTGGTCAACATAGACGGCGCGATCCGCTTCGATGAATCATGCGCGTGTGGCACGGTGTCGGCACCAGCGCCATTTTTCGGTGTCCACTGGTGCGCCCCGGCAGGACTTTTGGTGAGTTCCCATTCGTAGCCAAAGAGGTTCTCGAAGAAGTTATTGCTCCACTGAGTGGGCGTCGTTGTCCACGTCACTTCCAGTCCGCTAGTGATCGTGTCGGCACCTTTGCCGGTGCCGAATTTATTCTTCCAGCCAAAGCCCTGTTCCTCAAGACCGGCCGCCTCGGCATCGGTGCCGACATTTTCCGATGGACCAGCGCCATGAGTCTTGCCGAAGGAGTGACCACCGGCGATAAGCGCGACGGTTTCCTCGTCGTTCATGGCCATGCGGCCAAAGGTATCGCGAATATCGTAAGCCGCCTTGAGCGGATCAGGATTGCCGTTCGGGCCTTCGGGATTGACGTAGATCAGGCCCATCTGCACTGCGGCGAGCGGATTTTCGAGGTTGCGCGTGTGATTCACTTCACTGTCGTCGTCAGCGACGAGGACGTTGTCGCCCGCGACACCCGGTGAACCCTTGGCGTAGCGCTCGTCACCGCCGAGCCAGGTCGTTTCGCGACCCCAGTAAACATCGTGATCCGGCTCCCAGGTGTCTTCACGACCACCGGCGAAGCCGAACGTTTTGAAGCCCATCGTTTCAAGCGCGACATTTCCAGTGAGGATCAGCAAATCGGCCCAGGAAATTTTGCGGCCATACTTCTGCTTGATCGGCCAGAGCAATCGACGCGCTTTGTCGAGGCTCACATTGTCCGGCCAGCTATTGAGCGGCGCGAAACGCTGCTGGCCCCGGCCACCGCCCCCACGACCGTCACCGGTGCGGTAGGTGCCGGCGCTGTGCCATGTCATGCGAACGAACAACGGTCCGTAGTGGCCGAAGTCGGCGGGCCACCACTCCTGCGAGTCGGTCATCAGTGTGGCAAGGTCTGCTTTCAACGCCGCCAGATCGAGGCTTTTGAACTCCTTGGAATAGTTAAATTCCCCGCCCATTGGATCGGACTTCGAGGAGTGCTGGTGCAGAAGATCGACCTTCAAGTGGTTCGGCCACCAGTCTTTGTTCGAGGTGCCGCCGCCGGCAGCGTGATTGAAGGGGCATTTGGATTCGTTTGATGTGTTGCTCATAGGGTTCGGGTTGGGTTGGGTTGAATTGAATGATTTGATCTCAATTGTTCGTCAGGTAGCAGCTCGGCAATCGGGGCAAGTGCCCCAGTAGATGACCTCTGCCTCGTCGATCACAAATCCAGCAGCGTCGGCCGCAGTCAGGCAGGGCTTTTTTCCGACGGCACAATCGACATCGGCCGTCATTCCGCAGGTGCGGCAGATCAGATGGTGGTGATTGTCGCCAATGCGATCCTCGTAGAGGGTCGGTGAACCCGCCGGTTGAATGCGTCGAATGAGCCCTTTCTGGGTCAGCATGCCGAGCGCGTCGTACACAGCCTGTCGCGAAATGGCACCGATTTGGGTGCGAACTTCCTCAGCGATGGCGTCCACCGTGCCGTGGGGCCGATCTGAAACCGCCCGCAGCACGGCCAGACGTTGGGCCGTGATGGGGATGCCATTTTGTCGAAGCAGGGCGGCTGAGTCGGTCACGGAGCAAGACTGTGCTTGTTCTGGACTCGGTCAAGAAGTTTCACGAGTCCAAAATGTGTGCTGCCTGACCGGTGAACATGAGTAGATGCAGGCTGAGTTAAACCCACCGCCCGGCGATGTGATCGGAGTGGATGCTGCTACTGCAAACCTTGCCACACCTTGATGTGGTCGATCTGGCAGGTGCCGAAATCGACGGCTTTGAAATCGATCTGCGCCTGACCGGTCATGTCGATGTTCGGGCTCTCGAAGAGGTGCTTCTTGCCGTCGATTTGGAGCAAGATCGTGCCTTTCTTCAGTTCAATGACCACGTCATGCCACTCGTTGAGCGCGAAGAGCGGCTCAGCCACTGGGAGCGATTCGACGTTTTTCTTGAGCGTCAGCGTGGTGGCCTTCTCGCTGAAGCTCAGCGTGTGGATGTGGTGCCCGAGGTCGAACAGCGGAAAACCCTTCTGATTTTCCTTGGCATCGTAGCGCACGCGCATCGCGCACACAAAATTCTCCGGCACCTGCTTGAGCCACATCACGGGTTTCAGGCCCGCGTGGGAAGGGTCATCACTGGCCTTTTTCTTCTCCTGAAACTCCTTCGACGACGGGCTGCCGCTGAGGATGCCGTCCTTGATGCTCCAGGTGGTGTTTTGGCGCACTTCCCAGAAGTCGGCGTTGATCGTGCCGCCATCGAAGGTGTCCGCATAAACGAGCTTGGTGCTCGTGAACAACTCGGATTTGTGTTCCGGGCTGTCCGCCTGAAGCGCTGGATTGAAGGCGATGGCGAGCAGGCCGAGGGACCAACGAATGAGGTGGGAAGGAGTGTTCATACAGGGCCATGGGAACGTGGCGCTTCGTCTCGTCTTGCGGAGTGAATCTGCGCAGCCAATGCGGCTTCCCTGCGGCACTTCAAGCGGCAGATGTTGACGATGGCCGATCAGGTGTCGCTAGGGTGACGTAGTCAGGCTTGTCGGCAGCATCGCGGTAGGCGTAGGCTTTGATCACCTGACGGTGATGAATCAAAAAAGCGCCTGGAAGTTGGAAGGGATCGCTTTTGACGCGGCCTAGTGGTCGAAGCCATCGAGATTGATGGGTTGCGAGCGTAGAATGAGCATGGCCAACAAAAAATACCGGATCAAACTCAGTGTTGAAGAACGACAGGAACTCGAAACGCTCATCGCAGCGGGCAAG
>Ga0209702_10008472_pt1 | contig 11937 bp, 8 predicted proteins | sample FRY01_FD_187210 | JGI IMG/M metagenome (GOLD analysis project Ga0209702, IMG submission 187210) | Freshwater microbial communities from Lake Fryxell liftoff mats and glacier meltwater in Antarctica - FRY-01 (SPAdes) (version 2) | ecosystem: Environmental > Aquatic > Freshwater > Ice > Glacier... | reverse complement strand
CGGGCAGTCTCGACGAACGTTGCTCCGCCGAGACTGCTTTTTGGACTCCCATTGGACGCAGGAGTAGATGCCTCAAAAAATCCCCCATTCTGGACAGATGCCACTAAAATCCGAGAAGAACCTTTTTAAATCTTGCAGAGCGGGTACAGACCCTCAAATTCGACGCAATAACCAAAAAAACGAGCGAAGATGCCTCTCCATTTCCCTGCCGCTCATTTCCCTGCCGCTCATCTCCCTGCCGCTCATCTCCCTGCCGCTCCATCTCTTGCCTGTTTTCCTTTTTTCTGGGGACTGTCGGTGCTTTTGGTAACGTTCGTGGAAAGGTGCTGCAGATGTCTGGCTCAAGGGACATGTCAGCTTTTGCGGGCATTGGAATCCCTTTGGGACCAAACCAAAATCGCCTGAGTTCGTCTGAAGCTCGACGAAGTAATTTTGATTGTGAAACCGATTTCCGCTAAGATAGCCTCGGTCAGTCGCCACACTGCCTCCCGCGTCAAAGCCCTATGCGAAATCTCCTCTTTATCTATTTCTTTGCTTGGCTGTTCTCAATCAGCGATTTCTGCGTTTTTGGACTTGCCTTAGCGCAACCTCAGAACGCCGGAGATTCGTCGTCACAGATTGTTTTTTTTGAAACTCACATTCGCCCCGCGTTTATAGAGCATTGCCAAGAGTGCCATTCAACGAAGACCGAGGCGAGTGGCGGTTTGCTGCTCGACTCGCGAGCAGGCTGGGAGCTGGGCGGTGATTCAGGGCCTTCGATCGTACCAGGACAAGCGACCGAAAGTCGCTTCCTCACCGCGATCAGCTACACCGACCCCAATCTCCAAATGCCACCCGACGGCAAGCTGCCTCAAGACGTCTACGATGCATTTGCAACTTGGATTAACGCCGGTGCATTCGACCCTCGCAAGGCAGCAGAACCACCGATTCGAGCCCAGACAGGTTTGCCAGTCGAGCGTGCCAAAGAACACTGGGCTTATCGCGATCTTTCGGATATTGAATTGCCTCCCCATCATGTCGCGGGTGTGACTTCACCGATCGACTTATTCATCAATCATCGACTTCACGAAGCTGGCCTGGAGGCTTCGCCACCGGCTGATCGCAGTGCCATTGTGCGGCGACTGGCGTTTGATCTCACAGGCTTGCCGCCCACGGAATTTGAATTGCCGGCCAATCCAAGTTCGGCTCCGCTTCACGAAGACCATTACCGAGTATTAGTCGATCGCTTATTGGAGTCACCACATTTTGGTGAGACCTTTGCGAGGAACTGGATGGACGTCGCCCGATATGCGGAGTCAATCACGCTGCGAGGTTTTGTGCTACCGGAGGCTTGGCGTTATCGAGATTACTTGATTCAGGCTTTCACAGAAGATCGGCCTTTTAATCAAATGATTTGCGAGCAAGTTGCCGGTGACTTGATGGATGCGAACGATCTGCAGCAAAGGCACATGCAACTAACGGCAACCGCTTTCCTGGCCATGGGGAATACCAATCTTGAGCAGCAAGACAAGAAGCAACTAGAAATGGATTATGTCGATGAACAACTCGAAGTCATCGGTCGGGCATTCTTGGGACAAACGATCGGCTGTGCTCGTTGTCATGATCATAAGTTTGATCCCATTCCGACTCGCGAATACTACGCCCTAGCCGGCATCATGCGATCGGCGGTGGCGTTGAGGCACGCGAATCTTTCTCGTTGGATCGAACAACCATTACCTTTGACCGAGGCAGATGAAAAGCATTTCACGCAGCTAAGCGATCAGCTTGCAGACGCCTCACAACGCATCGCCTCCCTCACGAAGAAAACCAACCAGAAGGTCGTAGAAGAAAATCGCCAAATCCCCGTCGCCAAGTTACCTGGCGTCATCGTGGATAGCAGCGAAGCAAAGCTTGTCGGCGAGTGGACCCAATCCGCGTCCGTGGGCCGTTTTATTGGTGATGGTTACATTCATGACGGGGATACAGAGAAAGGAAAGAAGACCGCTACCTTTGAGCCGCAGCGATTAACTCCTGGCCAATACCAAGTTCGCTTAGCCTATTCCGCAAGTTCCAACCGTGCGTCCGAGGTGAATGTCCGCGTGTTCAGTGCCGATGGCGAGGCGACGGTGCTGATTGATCAACGCGAGGTGCCAGCGGATGACGCTCTTTGGGTCTCATTGGGCGAATATCGTTTCGAAAAAAATGGCCAAGCGTTTGTCTTGGTAAACAACGAAGGATCCGATGGACATGTGATTGTCGATGCGGTTCAATTCTTGCCACTTAGTGAAAAACGAGTGACGCCCATCGCCGAAGAAGTTGCAAAGGCTGCGGATGACAATGACTCTCGAATCAGCCAACAACGCCAGGCCGTGCTGAAAAAAGAACTAAAAGAGCTCGAATCGCAACGGAAAAATCTGGAAGAGACGCTAACACAGCGTCCTCAATATCTAACGATTATCGAAGAAGCGTCGCCCATGGATTTGCCCATCCATATCCGTGGTGATGTTCATAACCTGGGTGAACGTGTCCCTCGAGGTTTTCTGACGGCAATAAACGAATCATATAGCCCTAAGATCGATGAACATTCTAGCGGTAGATTGCAGATGGCTCATTGGATTGCCTCCGACCGCAATCCGCTAACGGCACGTGTCTATGCAAATCGAATCTGGTATTGGTTGATGGGGCAGGGATTAGTACCATCGCTGAATAACTTCGGCACCACTGGCATGGCACCGACGCATCCAGAGTTATTGGACTGGCTTGCAGGTGAATTGATTCGCAGTGGCTGGTCAACGAAGCATCTTGTGCGACAGATTGTGCTGACGGATGCCTATCGGCGCCGCATCACCCAAGCGGATAAACGCCAAGCACAAGTTGATCCTGCGAATCAACTTTACTGGCGTGGTCATTCGCGTCGCCTGACAGCAGAGTCTTTGCGAGATTCAATGCTGCAGGTAAGTGGCGAATTGGATTTGACGATGGGCGGTTCGCTCATTCGGCCTGGTACGAAGGCGGACTATGGTTACCTCCACCAATCAACCCGACGAAGCTTGTATCAACCGCTGTTCCGCAACTCATTGCCGCAACTGTTCGAAGCATTTGATTTTGCCGATTCAAGCGTGCCGGTTGGCCAGCGTTCGCGCAGCACCGTCGCGACCCAAGCCCTCGTGCTGCTCAATCATCCCTGGGTGACAGAACGCGCAGCCACCGCCGCCTCTCGTTATCGCGAAAAGTTTGGCGACGACGCAAACGGCATGTTCAGCGAAGTTTATCGACATTGTTTCTATCGATCCCCTACGGATGACGAACTTACTGTTTGCTTGCAGTTTATGCAAAAATCGAAATCGGCTGCTGATGCCGATCCGTTGTCCCTGCTAATCCACTCCCTGTTTGCGTCTCTCGATTTTCGTTACCTGGACTGAGCGACTCAAGATGAACAACTTAACCGTAAGTCGTCGCCAAATGTTGAGCCAAACCGCTTGCGGGTTCGGTGCATTAGCGACAACGGCCATGCTTTCAGGGGAACGTTCTGCATTGGCGTCTGAACTGTTGCACCATGCCCCCAAGGCGAAACGTATCATTTTCCTGTTCATGCAGGGCGGCGTGAGCCAAGTGGATTCCTTTGATTACAAACCGTCGCTCACCGAACGCGATGGCCAAAAAATCATGTTTGATGACGCTCGCCAATTGGCGAAGCAGGGTAAGCCGACCGAGCACCGTCTCATGCGTTCGCCATGGCAATTCAAACAATACGGTGAGACCGGACGTTGGGTCTCGGAGTTGTTTCCACACATGGCTCGACACGTGGATGACATGTGCCTGCTGCATGGTATGCATACCGAAGGAGTTGCCCATGGACCCGCCACGCTTTTTCTTCACTGTGGATCGACGAATTTCATTCGCCCATCGTTCGGGTCGTGGGTTCTTTATGGACTGGGTACTGAAAACGCGAATCTACCCGGCTTCGTTTCCATCGCCCCATCGATCGGAAATGGCGGCTCTCGAAATTACGGTCATGCTTTTTTGCCACCGAAGTTTCAGGGAACACGAATCGGCAATGCAGATGGCAGCGCATTAACGATCGATAGCTTAACGCGAACGGATCTGCCGCTTCGCAGTCAGCGTGAGCAATTCGCGTTACTTCAATCCATCAACCAAGAACAGATCCAGCGACGCGGAACCCACGATGCGGAGCTTGAAGCCGCACTCCAGTCGTATGAACTCGCCTGGCGAATGCAACAAGTCGCACCCGATGTACTCGATTTCTCCTCGGAGTCGGAGAGCACGCTGTCCATGTATGGCCTCGACGATCCCCACACACGAAGTTACGGCGAGAGGTGCCTGTTGGCTCGCCGCATGTGCGAATCCGGTGTGAGATTCATTCAAGTCAACTATGGTGACAACTCAGCCAACCCCGCCTGGGATCAACACTCCAATCTCCCCAAGCACGCGGACCATGCCAGGGCCGTTGATCAACCAATCTCCGCGCTAATGCAAGACCTAAAGCAACGAGGCTTATTGAACGACACGATTGTTTGGTGGGGAAGCGAATTTGGACGAACTCCCTATGCCCAAGAGAATGGCACGGGACGGGATCATAATCCCGCGGGGTTCACCGTCTGGGTCGCCGGCGGAGGTTTCAAGCCAGGCTATTCGCATGGTGAAACCGATGAGTTTGGATTCCGCGGGATTCAGGGACGAGTTCATATACATGATCTTCATGCCACATTGCTGCATCAATTAGGACTTGACCACACACGCTTGACGTTTGAACATGCGGGCCGCAACTTCCGGCTCACGGACGTGCATGGCCAGGTGGTAAAGCAAATCGTCAGTTGAAAGCCAAGCCTCGGCCAGCCCCATTCACGACGACTTATGCCAAGCTTTCGCTAGGCAGCCCTGACTAGGCGGCCCTGACTAGGCAGCCCACCTGCATCAACACAACCTGCAAAAGACCTCGAAAACCGAATGCTTTCGAGGTCTTTTTTCAAAGAGCGGAGGACACGGGATTCGAACCCGCAGCCCCTTACGGGGTACCTCAGTTCCAGTGAGGCCGCTCACCAACTCGCTTATCCTCCGGTTGCATGATCACTGGAGATTGATCATGCCATATTGCTCATTAACCGTTCTGCTTTCCGCAGAGCGTCGCGACGGAGTGTGATGAGTACTCTTGCCGCACGATGCGAAGCTTGCCTAAGCCAGCTTCGCGCCGCTGATTAGTTTAATGAATTCTTTGTTACTCTCAAACCGGGCTAGTTGTTTTGTCAATTGCTCCATCGCATCCTTATGGTCCATGCTGCTGAGCGTTCGCCGAAGCATCGTGACCGATTCAAGCGTTTCCTCATCGAGCAACAACTCTTCGCGTCGAGTACCGCTTTGACTGATATCGATGGCTGGCCAAACACGCCGGTCCGCTAGTCTTCGGTCCAAAACGAGTTCCATGTTACCCGTTCCTTTGAACTCCTGGAAAATTGCTTCGTCCATACGGCTGTTCGTATCGATAAGAGCGGTTCCGACAATCGTCAATGAACCGCCTTCTTGAAACGCTCGCGCGGTCGCGAAAAGCTTTTTGGGGATGTCCATCGCCTTGATGTCCAATCCACCAGTCATCGTCGCACGACCGCGTCCGGTTTGGCCGACCCACTTATTGAAGGCGCGAGCTAGTCGCGTGATTGAATCGAGCAACAGGAACACGTCTTGTCCCATTTCGGCAAGCCGCTTCGCGCGATCAATGACCAACTGACTAAGCCGAACGTGACTGTCGACGTCCATATCAAGGCTGCTTGCGATCACTTCACCGCCGGTGATGTTTCGCTTCATGTCCGTGACTTCTTCGGGCCGTTCATCAATCAAAAGACAAATCAGCTTCACCTCGGGATGGTTCTTCGTAATCCCAGCCGCAATGTCCTGCAACATAATCGTCTTACCGCTCCGCGGCGGAGCAACGATCAAAGCACGCTGCCCTTTGCCGAGAGGAGCGAGCAGGTCGATAATTCGATTCGTGATCGGCTTCTGGCCAATCTCCAGATTCAACCACTGCTCAGGATTGATTGGCGTCAAAGCATCAAACGACTTCACATCGAGGTAGGCTTCGGGGGCCATGCCATCGACATCGACCAGTTCCCGTACTCGCGGCCCTTGCTGGCGCCGAGCCTGCTGAACCATGGCGCGAAGCTTTACGCCTTGTCGCAGCCCAAAACGTTCGATCATCGTTCCGGGTACGAACGGATCGGTCCGTTCCCGGCTGTAATTATTGTCCTCGGTTCGGAGGAACCCATAGCCGTTGGGATGCAGTTCAAGAATCCCGACACCTTCTTCAAGTGCCGCATCGGCTGCGATCGGAGGACCGGATGCGTCGAGAGATTCATCGAACCCATCACCGTCGCCTGCACCGGTCGCGTTGGGGTTACTGGGCCCTCGTCGGCGCCGGCGGACGCGAGGTTTTCCATTAGCGGGGCTGCCATTGGCTTGCGGACTGCCGCTGCCAGTTGCGTTGTTTCGGCCCCGATAGGGCCGCTTCTTATTGACCATAGTAGATCCAAAGATGCTCTGGGAATGATCGCGAAATCAGCGAATCCATTGAGCCGGGACAGAGGCACCGCAAGCAAAACATACCTGTCGTTCGGGCTACCGAACTTATTAGTTGGAGTCGCAGCGGTGAAATGCGATTCCAAGACAGAGAACTCAATTCAAATTCCAACGAACAAATCCCAGGTTCAAAACTGGATGCGGATTCGAAAGTAGCAGACCTGGCGAAGGCTTTGGCGGCCCAAGAAGAAGTCTGGCAAATCTACAATCGTGATATTAAAGGTCGAACAACGCCTCTGCTACTCGACGAGAGAGGCAATTGAATTGCTGATTGGATAAACGTCAACTACGGTATCCACTTGAGAAATCGCAATGTTTTCCGGAACTCCAGAAACCGCTCAATCCAAGATCTGATCAAAATCACTTCGGCGAAACGCCTTCAACCGAGGACGCTCTTAAAGGCAACTAACGAGGTAACGTCGCCACGTACCCTTTCATCCCGTACCAGGACGAATCCATTAGTACAGTCCATACCCAACTCAACGCATATCGCGACTGAGAAATTTCATTCACTAAGGTTTAGGCGGAAATCATTCCGGCGGCAAACTTGCCACGATGTTCAAATAACAGCAACAACAATTGAGTGCCAACAATCGCCACAAAAGGCATTCGTAACACTTGTGGAAATGATCTGCCACGAAGGGTGGGAAAACGGGTGAAATTTGAACACACCCACGGCAGGCGCTCTCCTTCAGTTTAAAAAGGAGGCAAGATTTCATCTAAAATAGAATATAAGTTTGCTTTTCCCTGTGTCAAGATGTTTTTTATATTCGACGGCGTTTTACGCTGATTAAACTAAATAAAAGCCTCTTAAACAGCATTCATGAATTCGCAATCGCCCACAAAGGGCGTTCCCCGTGTTCCTTTGTGACGCGGCACCAAGTTCAACCTTCCATTTCTGCCAAGACCTCAGGACTGATTCGCAAGTTTGTGCTCACACCTTGAACATCATCGTGATCATCAAGCATCTCGAGCAGCTTCAAGGCACTTCGGGCAGTCGAGGAATCGACTTCTATTTCGCTGTGAGGGATCTGCGCGACTTCCGACACCTCACACACAAGTTTCGCTTCGGTGAACATACCGGCCAGTTCCGCAAAGCATTCCGGAGGACAGGTCACTTCAAGCTTCTCATCATCATTTGTGACGACGTCATCTCCACCATGCTCCAACGCTAACTCGGTGACGATTTCCTCCGATGTTCCCTCCGCAAAAACAAACAGGCCCTTGCGATCAAACAAGTAAGCAACGCATCCGGTCGAGCCTAAGTTACCATTGTACTTACCAAAAATCGTTCGAATTTCAGGCGCGGTTCGGTTGCGATTGTCCGTCATGATTTCGCACAAGATTGCGACCCCTCCAGGCCCATAACCTTCGTACAAAATCTCTTCCAAGTTCCCGCCATCCAATTCGCCCGTACCTTTCTTGATGGCTCGTTCGATATTGAGGTTCGGGACACTGACTGCCTTCGCATCCTCGATCGCTTTACGCAAACGTATATTTGCATCCGGGTCGCCGCCGCCCATTTTTGCAGCCACGATAATGGCTTTGCTCAGCTTGCTCCAAAGCTTGCCTCGCTTACTGTCGACCGCTGCCTTTTTGTGGGCGATGTTCGCCCAATGGGAATGGCCTGCCATTATTTATTCTTGCCAAGAATGATGATACGAGTTTCGACCGACGGTTAAATTTTTAACGAGGCTTTTGTTTCGTCAATTTCTTGTTCGTACTTGCAACACCCTTCTTTTCGGGCACAGGTGTTGATTCCGAGGTCTTCTTCGATGCTGGTTTGCCTGGACTTTTCGCCGAAGAAGGCTTCGCGACGGATGATTTCGCGGATAGTGGTTTGGTCGACTCACTCTTTTTTACCGACGGCTTCTTCGCAGACTCTGGAGTCGCTTTCACTTGTGGAACAGGACTTGTTGCCGGCGGCGATTTCTTCGCCGGGGCGGTTTTATCCGCTACTGCCTTTGCCGCACCCATCTTGCTCGCCAAAGGTTTTGAGTCGCTACTTGCCGGAGAAACGACTGGCTTAGCACCTCCCAACTTCGGCTTCTCCGTCTTGGTATCCGGCTTGGTTGCCCCCTTTGCCGCAACCGGTTTCGCGGGGCTAAGCTTCTCAGTCGCCGACTTTGCCTTGCCAGATCCTGTGGATTTTGCTTCCGCAACAGGAGCGCCTCCAGATTTCTTGTCAGGTGTCGATTTCGCTGATTTTGCACTGGCCGCTGTCGCAGCAACTTTACTCGCAGCAACCTTCGCGGACACCTTTGGCGGGGCTACCACAGGACGATCGAATAATGCCTTCGCATCTTTATTAACCGACAGCAAAACATCCCAAACCGATTTGTCCTTTGAATTATTCTGAAAAACGACGCCGGACTGATGCAGAAGCGATGAAAACTCAATCGACTTATTTTTCGGGATTGTGCGTTCTAAGCCGGGCACCTTTCCCGACTCCGCTTCGGCATCACTTACGATCCCTGTCAACCACATCAGCTTCATTGATGACTTGTCGATTGGAATTGCATGACCGCCGAGGCCGTGTTGAACCAGGTACGAAAGCACAAATGGACTCATTCCAGGCATCGCTTCAAATTTAGCAACCGCCTTGCCGAGGTTTTCTTTCTTGAGATAGTCGAGATCGAAGTTATAGAAAGCTTCGAACATGCTTTGAAGATTCTTTTTCAATCGGACTGAAGCCGCGACTGGGTTGGGGAGTCGCGAGAGCACCTCGGCAAGTTCCGTCACCGTTGTCACACGGACTTCGTTCCAATCAAAGAAGTCTTGCTCGCACTTTGCGAAACCTTCATCCGCCAAATCCATGGGCGTGTCTTCAAGCAGCGATGCGTAAAGAACATGCTCCATCAAAGGCCGACCTGGCGATGGGGGCGCAGGCTTGAAATGTTTTTTGAGTGAAGTGTGTAACTTGCCGATAAGCGTGGCGCGATTCTTTGCGGTCATCTTCGGTGGGTTCGTCGATCGGAGGTTGAATTGTTGGGGTTTGGATGGGTCAGTACAAATGGAACCTGTTCAGTCCGCCGGAAACTCGTTTCAAGAAGTCTCATTAACCGATGTACTGTCTTCGCCGGACTCGTTTTGCGTCTCAGCCTCGGCAAGATCCGCTATTTCGTCAGATTGCTCTCGTCGAATTCGTTCAAGAATTTCACCGACAGCGGCAACGTTCTTGGTTCCCTGATCCAAGACAAAGCGTAGTTTAGGCGTGTATCTCGTCTCGATTCGATCCGCGATCCTAGATTGAAGAAATCCGGCCGCGTTCTGCAGACCACGCAACGACAGTTGCTGCTGAGCTTCGGGGCCCATTACGCTAACCGAGACTTTGGCCTCTCTCATGTCTGGAGAGACTTCAATTCCCAATACAGTCACATCACGAATCCGGGGATCACGAAGATCGGTCAGAATCGACGTGGCAACCACTTCGCGAATGGCTTCGGCGGCTTTGAGTAATCGGCGGCTGGACACAGGCGTTGGAATTCTTGTCGTTAAGAGGGTGCGATGGACTAAGCAATCTTGCATGACGCCGTGACATCCATGCGATTATGGTTCCACGGCATCACCATTTGTCGTTCTTTGCGACAAATCCTATTCAAGTTTTCGAGCAACTTGCTCAATGCGATAAGCTTCAAGGACGTCGTCCTGCTTGATGTCATTGAATCCGGCAAGCTTAATACCGCACTCGAGACCACGCGAAACCTCTTTCACGTCGTCCTTGATTCGCCGAAGCGTATCGAGCGCATAATCACCAATGGTCCGCCCATCGCGATTAACTCGAATTCTGCAACCTCGATGAATTGATCCTTGGGCAACATAACATCCCGCAATCACGCCAACTCGGCTGATCTGGAACACCTGCTTCACCAATGCTCGACCAAGCTCAACGACTCGTTCTTCAGGTCGCAAACGCCCTTCGATCAACAGTTTAATGTCATCCGCAAGCTTGTAGATGATGTCGTAACGCCGAATCTCGATATTTCGTTCATCTGCAAGGCTTCGGGCACCATCATCCGGCATTGAATTGAATGCGAGGATGACAGCGTCCGATGCCGATGCCAAGGTCACGTCGGCAAGAGTTACGCCACCGACACTGCGCTGCAGGACTCGGATATTGACTTCAGGATGATCAAACTTGGAGATCTCCTTGTCAATCGCCTCGAGCGAACCACGGGCATCGGCACGAATGATCAAATTCAACTTCGCGGGGCCTTCGGCACTGCCCAGATGGCCGCCTTGCAGCATTTCCTGGAAGCGTTCAAACGACACCTTCGTAGACGAACCGGAAAGATTCTGTGCACGATTGCCTTCATGACGAGATGCTGCGATCTCGCGGGCCTGAATGATGTCGTCCAGCACATGGAAACGATCACCGGCACCAGGAACCTCGTCCAGTCCGTACAAATCTACGGGCGTACTGGGACCGGCTTCTTTCATCGGCTTGCCAGTTAACGGATCACGCATCGAGCGGACTCGTCCGTAAGAACTCCCACAAACGATCACGTCACCAACACGCAGCGTTCCATTTTGGATAATCAATTTTGCGACGACACCGCGATCACCCTTTTGCTGAGACTCCAGGCAAACGCCAAGAGCGGCACGATCGGGGTTCGCACGATACTCGCTAAGTTCCGCGACGGTGAGCAGCGTTTCCATCAGTTCATCCATCCCAATGCCCTTGGTGGCACTGGTGCGAACCACTTCGACGTCGCCACCCCATTCGCTCGGCGTTAACTGATACTCGGTCAACTGTGTCAAAATCCGGGTGATATCCACCCCTTCAAGGTCAACCTTGTTCAACACCACCACAATGGGCACTTCTGCTGCTTTGGCATGGCTGATCGCTTCTTCGGTTTGCGGCATAATGCCGTCATCCGCAGCAATAACCAAGACCGCAATATCCGTCACGTTAGCACCGCGGGCACGCATCTCCGTGAATGCGGCGTGACCAGGCGTATCGACAAAGGTGACCGAACGGCCCCCCTTATCCACCTTGTACGCGCGAATGTGCTGCGTGATACCACCAGCTTCACCCTTGGCAACATCAATGCCGATTAACTTGTCAAGCAAACTTGTCTTGCCGTGGTCGACGTGCCCGAGGAAGGTCACAATCGGCGGCCGGGCAACCAATTGATCCTCTTCGTCAACCGCATCTTCAAGACTGGTAATCAACTCGTCTTCGAGCGTCTCTGGCGCGGAGAGCTCAATATCGAGCTCCAGCTCCGAAGCAATCACTCCCGCAGTCTCATAGTCGAGCTCGGAGTTGATATTGACCATCATCTGCATCCCCATCAGGACACGCAAAACTTGGGCAACGGGCACGCCCGCCGCTTCAGAGAAACTCCGGATCGTACAAGGAAGCTCAAG
>Ga0209702_10008469_pt1 | contig 11940 bp, 11 predicted proteins | sample FRY01_FD_187210 | JGI IMG/M metagenome (GOLD analysis project Ga0209702, IMG submission 187210) | Freshwater microbial communities from Lake Fryxell liftoff mats and glacier meltwater in Antarctica - FRY-01 (SPAdes) (version 2) | ecosystem: Environmental > Aquatic > Freshwater > Ice > Glacier... | reverse complement strand
GACCCAGAAAAGGACTCGGGGTACGATCCCCCTTGGCGGTTTACCGAGAGCTGCTCATCAACAACCCGCAGCACTCCACTGCAATTCACTGAAACCCAGGGTGTTGCACTTCAGTTTTGAATCCGACCTTTTTGACATGCCTTTCGGGAGGTAGGACAAAGTACGTTATAATTTGAGGCTGTTATCGCGGGAGTAGCTCAGTTGGTAGAGCGCAACCTTGCCAAGGTTGAGGTCGAGAGTTCGAGACTCTTCTCCCGCTCCAATTCAAAGGGCAGCACTTCAAAATGCTGTCCTTTTTCATTGGTTCTTTTGAATGTGTTGAGTTGGAATTTTTAAGCACGGCACGGCCTTGCTTTGTTGAGAATATGGCGCGGTAACAAAGCGGTTATGTACCGGATTGCAAATCCGGCTAGCCCGGTTCGACTCCGGGCCGCGCCTCCAGTCTCTGCCCTGCGCCTGGATGGTGAAATAGGTAGACACAGCGGACTTAAAATCCGCCGCTTCCTGAATAAGGGGCGTGCCGGTTCGATTCCGGCTCCAGGCACCAATAAAGGTTTTTTCGCTATCTAATCAGTAGCATGTGGCTTTTTACTTGGTGTCTTTTTTTCGCCATGTAGCCATCAGTACATGGTTTTGTACCGTGTGGCCGTCGTGTGTCGTTGTTGGCTTCGGCTGGGAATTATCGGCGGCGCGTAGGGCAGACCACCCAGCATGACCGCACTGGTGGAGGGCAGTGCTACGGCCGGTATTGACATGCGAGGGTGTGGACGCTATGCCAGATTGGGATATGACAAACCAATCAGCACCCGACTACCCCGAAGACCAGCGCACAGATTGGTGAACCTGCTGAACCTGAAAAGGGGGTTGCGACGACTGTGCCGGGCTAGGGTTGTGCCCACGGGGTTACCAAAGGCGTCGTTGCTGACTATGGGGCGCAAATTTCTGATAAATCAGACTGGCGACTGTGGGTTCTATGGAACCGATTTTTGGTGGGATACTTGGGCTCATGTGGTTGGAATTCCTATCCTTTGGTTCGGCGATGCGTTCGTCGATCACTTTGCCGCGACGCGCGAGTGGGAATGGCGCCAGTGGCAGAACGCCGTGCACGAGGGTGATGTGCTCGAGTATGTATGGGACCACACCCAGGCGCGCGCCGACATGATGATGACTCGATGATGGGCGCTATCGCCTTCCAGAAGGACCTGGGCTCGCTGCATGCTTGCGCCCATGCCCTGGGTGCCGTGGCGGCCAAGGACTTTGCGGGCCAGACCAATCCCCGAGCGGCCACGGAGGCCGACTATGAGCGTCTGTTCATGCAGGCGATGTAACCACCATGCCCTTCAACCATCCCCATCTGCGCATCGGCGTCTCGGCCCGCATCTATCACCCTGAAGGCCCCGTGCTCGACCTCGGCGGCGTCTGGACCAAGACCCTGCATTACCTGGAGCAGTCGGTGGCACATTGGCTGCTGCGCGGCGGTGCCCTGCCGATGATGATCCCGGCCGTCGATGCGTTTAGCGTGACGACGCGCGAAGACTTCAACCTGCGCCACTATGCCGACTCGCTCGACGGTCTGGTGCTGCAGGGCGGCAACGATGTCTCGCCGCACACCTATGGTGAACAGCCGCTGCAGCCGGCCTGGGCCGGTGATGCCGTGCGTGACCGCTACGAGGTGGCGCTGGTGAACGCCTTCATGGACGCCGGCAAGCCCATCTTCGGCATTTGTCGCGGCCTGCAACTGCTCAACGTGGCCCTGGGCGGCACCTTGCTGCAGGACATCGCGACGCAGCGCCCCGAGGCGCGCAAGCATGTCGACAAGAGCCACTACGAGCGCAACCATCACACTGTCGAGCTGGTGGCGGGCACGCACCTGGCCGGCTTGTACCCCGGCATCAAGCGCGGCACCATCAACAGCATCCACCACCAGGCCATCAAGGACATCGCGCCCACCTTCATCGTCGAAGCGATTTGCCCGGACGACGGCATCGTGGAAGCGGTGCGCCATCGTGGGCCCGGCTATATGGTCGCCGTGCAATGGCATCCCGAGTTCCACGCCCCTGGCGACAGCGCCGTCTTCAACGATGCGCCGATGCTGGAAGATTTTCTCAAAGCCTGCCGCGCTGTCGGCGCCTGACCTCACCATCACCAGCCATGCCCGCTTTAATCTTTTCGTGATGAACACGCAAACCGAAAGCGGTGATGCTGGGTGGACTGACCCACAGCGCACAGCGCAGCTCAAACCTGGCCGTCACGCAGTCGTCTTATTTGCTGACGTCGGGCACGGGCGCCGGATCGGCGCCTTCCTGTGCAACGCGTGGATCCATTTGTAGAACTGCCTGCGAACCGCTTCCCATGACCACGTAGTCGCTCTTGTCTTCTGCCGGGACAGCGCTTGCCGCGCGCATCCGGCGCATGGTGAACAGCACCATGGCTAGCAGAACGCCGACGAAATAGAGCATCAGGCTGGCCGCGCCGAATTCCCCCATCAACGCACCGGCCAGCGTCGGGCCGAGCGCTGCGCCGGCGCCATGTAGCAGCAGTAAGCCGCCGGCAACTTCGAGTGCGCGCGACGAATGAATGAGGTCGTTGACGTGCGCCACACTGAGTCCGTAGATGGTAAATACCAGTCCACCATAGAGTAAACCGACGAAGATCAGTGCATTTTCCGAAATGCCCGACAGAGCAAAACCAGCGGCGGCCAGTGCCGCGCTGCCGAGGCAGATCCACAGCAGCACCAGCCGGCGATCGTGGCGGTCTGAAAAATGCCCAACCGGCCACTGAAAGATGGCACCGCCGAGAATGGTAACGGCCATGAAGCTGGCGACACCGGCATCGGAAAAACCGATGCGCTGCGCATAGACCGCGCCGAGGCCGAAAAAGGCGCCATTGAGCAGGCCTGAAACGACGGCGCCGGCGACCCCTAGCGGCGATGTCCGGTAAAGATTGCGCAAGCCGAGCCGGGGCGCGGCGACCGGTTTCGGCTCAGATACCGTTGTCAGCGTGATTGGTAGCAGGGCGAAGGAGAACATGACCGAGACCATGGCGAAGGGAACGAAGCCAAGCGTGTCGCCGACCAGGATCAGCCATTGTCCGAGCGCCAGCGCGACGAAATTGACCGTCATGTAGGCAGCAAATACCTTGCCGCGCTGGTTGCTTGGCGCCAGCGCGTTCAGCCAGCTTTCGACGACGATGTAGAGGCCGACCAGGCAGATGCCGGTTATCAGACGCAGCAAGCCCCAGAACCACGGATCAATCCACAATGCATGCAGTATCGGCATCGTCGAGGCGACTGAAGCCATCGCGGCAAAAGCCCGGATATGTCCGAAACGGCGAATGATTGCCGGGCAAACGTAGGTGCCCAGCACGAAGCCGGCAAAATAGGCCGACATGATCAGCCCAGTGACTACGTCGGCAAACTCGGCCACGCCTGCGCGCAGGCCGAGTACGGAAAAAAGCAGGCCGACGCCGACCACCAGCATGCCCACGCCGCTGAGCAGTGAAGAGAGTGGAATCAGTAAGCTGCCCAAAAGTGCTGCTCCTTGTGTGCGGCCGTGTTTTGGCCGGTTGTCGGTGGTGTTGCGTGACTGCGCTGGCGCGGGCAGATTAGTGCCGTCCGCCGCCCAGGCCGCTGAACGGGGTTGCGATTATGCACCGGCGGGTAGCGTTCGATGTGGCTGTTTTGTGGTGCGCGCTGGCGCCGTGCTTGCGATGACGAACAAGCTTTAATTGTATTGTCTGTAAATGCAGATTGTCGGCAGTAAATAGAACTGTCCGGTTTGGTAGCAAGCAGATTGTCCGCTTTCTGTTGATTCGATTGCCAGGGCCGCGGACCCTCTGGGGTCAGGCCTGCTTCATACCCAGCGCCTGGGCCTTGCGTTCCTCGTAGGCGAGGAATTCGGGGGTGATGTGGCTGCCACGGTTGCCACCACGCACCGAACCGGGGCGGATGTCACCATAAAACTCCAGCGAACCCTGCGGCAGGGGCTGGGACTGCGGCAGGGACAGCCACAGCCGCAGAAGGTGGCGCTTGCGGGCCGGGTCGTCGTGGTCTTCGAAGGCCGTGCGCGAGTGCACGTTGACGTAGTTGTTCAGAATCTGCAGATCGCCTTGCGACAGCTTCATCGAATAGGCGAAGCGCGGGTCGGCCATCAGTGCGTCCAGGAGGTCCAGCGCTTCGACCTGCTGCGGCGTGATCGGCGGAACGTCCTGCGGAAAGTCGCGGTGTGCGGCGATGACGTTCTTGCGGTTGAGCCGGCAGGCGAAGGGTTCGCCGTTGGTGCTGAAAATCGGGCACTGGAAGAACGGCGGCTTGCTCGGGTCGCCAGCACCCTGGTGGCTGAAGTAGAAGGGCTGCTGCAGCACCTTCAGCAGGTCGGGCCGGCGCCGGGCCATCTCGTCGCGCAGCGCGATGGAGTTCGTCACCAGGCTGTCGCCGCCAGTGCGGGCCTGGTGCAGGCACAGCAGGGCGACGATGTCACCGGAATCGACGTGGAAATCCAATCCGGCGTTGGTGTTGTAGCCACGCCCGCCCTCGACCTTGTAGCTCGCGCCGACGTCGCGGACATCGTTCATGACCTCGCTCATCTTGTTCTGTGGCCGCGCCACGCCCAGGTGCAGGCCCATGCCCCAAAGAACTAGGCGCGACTCGTCGGCGGACCAGCGCTCCACCGGAAAGCCCTGCAGCAAGCACAGGCCGTAGCCGCGCTGCGTCGAGTCGAATGCGGCGTGGGTCTGCGCATAGGCCGCATCACCCATTGGAAAATCGGCGGCCGTCATCTCGAACCAGGTCTTGCCGGTGGCCTTGGCGTGCGCCAGGGCGTGCGCCAGGCCGGCGACGGTCTGTTCGGACAGCCGGTGCTTCCAGGAGGTGTCACGACGCAGGGCATCGGCCAGCCAGGCCTGCGGGGCCTGGGAGGACAAGGTCTGGGCAGGGTGGAGGATAGCGTTCATCAGGGGGTCTCCAGTTACGTTGCCGGCCGGACGCGGTGCCAGTCCAGCGGTGCGGGTCAGGTGCCGGGCAGGGCCCAGGGATGCCGGGCATGGTAGCCCTGCTCGAAGGCGACGATCTCGTCGAGCAGGCTGCGCGTCAGTTCGATCTCGTCGATACCCTGCAGCAGCATCTGCCGGAAAAAGTCGTCGATCTCGAAGTCATGGGTGCGGCCGTCCGGAGCGGTCAGCTGTTGTGTCTGCAGGTCCACCGTGATCTCGCTGCCGGGCCGGTCCTTCAGCAGCGCCCGCAGCCGTGCGCAGTCCTCATCGGGCAGGCGCACGGGCACGATGCCGTTGCGCATGCAGTTGTTGAAGAAGATGTCCGAGAAGCTCGGCGCGACCACGCAGCGAAAGCCCGCATCACGGAACGCGTAGGCCGCGCCCTCGCGCGAGGACCCGCAGGCGAAGTTGGCATTGCCCACGAAGATCTGCGCCTTGCGTCCCTGTGGCTGGTTCAGCACGAAGGCTGGGTCCTGGCTGTCGTCGGGCAGGCGGCGCACGTCATGGAACAGGTACTGGCCGTAGCCGTCCGCGCGCGGCATCTTCAGAAAGCGGCTGGGCAGGATCTGGTCGGTGTCGACGTTGATCGGGTCGTACGGCACCGCGACGGCGGTGAGTCGGGTGAATTGTTCAGCCATGGGCGGCCTCCATCCTGCGTACGTCCACCAGCCGACCCTGGAGCGCCGCGGCGGCCGCCATGGCCGGGCTGACCAGATGCGTGCGTACGCCCTGGCCCTGGCGTCCCTCGAAGTTGCGGTTCGACGTGGACGCCACGCGCTGGCCGGGTTGGCCGGTGTCGCCGTTGATACCGACACACATCGAGCAGCCGGCGTGGCCCCATTCCATGCCGGCGTTGATGAAGACCCGGTCCAGGCCTTCGGCCTGCGCCTGCTGGCGTACCAGCCCGGAGCCCGGCACGATCAGCGTGGGCACGCGCACCCGGGCACCGCGGACGATGGCTGCCACGGCGCGCAGGTCCTCGATGCGGCCGTTGGTGCACGAGCCGATGAACACACGGTCCACCGCCAATCCGTCCATCGGCGTGCCGGGCGCAAGGCCCATGTAGGCTTGTGCGCGTTCCAGCGCCTGTCGGCGCGCTGGGTCGCGCTCGGCGGCGGGGTCGGGCACCACACCGCTAATGGGCAGACCATGCTCGGGGCTCGTGCCCCAGGTGACCATGGGTTCGATCTGGTCGGCGTGGATGTGCACCTCGCGGTCGAACACGGCGCCTTCATCGGTGGGAAGCTGGCGCCAGTCCGCCAGCGCGGCGTCCCACAGGGCGCCTCGCGGCGCGTACGGACGGCCCGCGAGGTATTCGAAGGTGGTGTCGTCCGGTGCCACGAGGCCGGCGCGCGCGCCGGCCTCGATGGACATGTTGCACACCGTCAGGCGCTCTTCCATGCTCATTGCCCGGATCACGGGGCCGGCGTACTCGATGACATGGCGTGCCGCGGCACCAGCGCCGATGCGCGCGATGATCGCCAGGATCACGTCCTTGGCCGTCACGCCCGTCTGCCGCGTGCCGTCAACGGTGATGCGCATGGTCCGCGGTGGCAACTGCCAGATCGTCTGCGTGGCCAGCACGTGCTCGTTCTCAGACTGACCGATGCCGAAGGCGTAGGCGCCCAGGGCGCCGTGCGTGCTGGTGTGGCTGTCGCCGCAGACCAGCAGCAGCCCGGGCAGAGTGATGCCCTGCTCGGGCCCGACCACGTGCACGATGCCCTGGCGCATGTCGCGCAGGCCGAAGGCCGTGATACCGTGGCGCGTCATGTTGCCCTCGAACACATCCAGCATGCGCCGGATCTCGGGCGTCGCGGCGTCCTGCACGGCGCGACCGTGTGTGGGGGCGTAATGGTCGGGCGTGGCGAAGGTCTGTTTGGGCAGGCGCACCTTCAGGCCGCGCGACTCCAGGTTGCCGAAGGCGTGGAAGGAACCATCGTGCACGATGTGCCGGTCCACGTGCAACAACGACATCGTGCCGCGCTGCGTGATGACGTGGCGGTCCCAGATCTTGCGCAGCATCGTTGCGGGCGCGCCAGGGTCGCGCGTTGCGGGGGCGGATGAATGAGGGGCCATGCTGTCTCTTCGCTAAATTCAGTACTGGATGCGGGTCTTCTCATCCACGCCGTAGCGTGCCTCGAGTGCCTGCACCCCTGCCACGCCCGCGCGCTCGAAGCGCTGCTCCAGCTCAGTCGTGATATCCACCAGGGATTCCACATCGCCAAACTTCATGTCGATGTCGAACAGGTTGGCGCGGTGCGCGCTGCGGCTGCGGTCACCGCAAGCCTCCTCGATCAGCGTGACGCGGAAGTTGTGCGAGAACGCATCGACCGCTGCGGCACGCACGCAGCCGCTGGTGGACAGGCCGATCACGATGACGGTGTCAACCTGGTCGTAGCGCAGCCAGGCCTCCAGCATGGTTCCGAAGAAGGCCGACGGCTTATTCTTGTAGACGATCACGTCCTCCTTGCGGGGGGCGTATTCCTCCGGCCACTCGTCGCCGCGCGGATCCTCGTTGTAGATGAAGGTGTCCGCGTTGCCAAGCTTGAGGTTCCACATCCCGCGGCGAGTCGGGTGGCGGCGGTCGTCACGATTGCTGTAGTAGATGGGCAGGTTCAGTCGGCGGAAAGTGTTCGTGATATCGGTGATGGCCTGTATCATCTCCGGCAGCGCCCCGCCGCACTGCGGGAACTCCGGGTCGACGAACATGCGCGTGCTGTCGATGTTCAGCAGGGCCGGGCGCTGCCCGATGCCCAGACGATTGGCGAAGGCACCCTTCGCGTAGGTGGCAAGCTCGTCGTCGGGGACGTAGCCGCGCCATTTTTCCAGCTTGTTCAATGTGTGCTCCTGTCGGGCGGCGGTCGGCACGGGTGCCGCCCGCCCGGTTGTCATTGGGCTGCGATGCCGGCGGCCTTCAAGAGCTTGGCGTACTTCTCGATGTCGGCCTTGATCTCGGCGGTCATCTCCGCGGGCGTGCTCGGTGCCGCCTCCAGACCCTGCTTGAGCAGCAGTGCCTGGACTTCAGGATTCTTCAGGATTTTGACGATCTCGGTGTTCAGCCGCTGCACGATCGCAGGCGGGGTGCCGACCGGCGCGACCACGCCATACCATGCGCTGAGGTTGAAGTCCCGGTAGCCCTCTTCGATCATCGTCGGCAGGTCGGACAGGCCGGAGAAGCGCTTCTCACCGGTCGTCGCGAAGCCGCGGATCTTGCCGGTGGCGATGTGCGGCATCACGCTGGTCGGGTTGGAGAACGAGATGTCCACGTGGCCGCCCAGCAGGTCGGTCATCGCAGGTGCGCCACCCTTGTACGGCACATGCACCATCTTGATGCCCGCGAGCATGGATAGCAGCTCGGCGGCCAGGTGCGGGCTGCCGCCGGCGCCGCTCGTCGCATACGTCACCTTGCCGGGGTTGGCCTTGGCGTGCGTGACCAGTTCCTTGACGTTTTTGGCGGGCACCGAGGGGTGCGAGACCAGCACGGCGGTCGCGTAGATGGCACGCGAGATCGGGGCGAAGCTGTTCAGCGGATGGTAGCTGAGGTTCTTCATCAGGCTCAGGCTCACCGTCGTGACATGCGTCGACATGAACAGCGTGTAGCCGTCGGGAGCCGCACGTGCCGCAGCATCGGCCGCGATGTTGCCAGTGGCACCGACCCGGTTCTCCACGACGACGGTCGTTCCCAGCGCGGGCCCGAGACGGTCGGCAATGGCACGCGCCGTGGCGTCCACCGCCCCACCGGCCGAATAGCCCACCAGCATCCGGATTGGCCGGTTCGGATAGTCCCCCTGGGCATGCGCGTGCAGGGGCAGCGCACAGGCGGCGGCAAAGAGCGATGCAACGAGAATCCGCATGTTGAACTCCTGTAAAGGGCCGAGGCCCGGGCGAACAGATAAGGTACGTCCGAAGCCCGTTCGCCGTCCGGGGCCTCGACCGTCTGGCATCAAGTACGCTTTCATTGTAGGCTGAAAGTAACTATCAGCTCCTCTATTGACGCAAAAGTATCCTACCCCCCTTGCAGGCCACATCAAGACTTGATTTGCTCGGGACACAGCGATGAATATTGATTTCGAAAAGAGTCATCCAGCCGTCAACATTGACGACAAACGCCGCCTCTATGTCGGTTTCGTGCACGCTTCAATGTATGCCGTTGTGCTGCAGCATTGTGCTGTTGGCCCATGATGGGTATGACAACATCACCATTGCCGAGAGGCACGATACAGGGCGCATTCAGGTCGCGCGCTGGCGCGAACACTTCGCCGGCGCAGGGCTGGCGGCCATTGAGAAAGACATGATCTATGCGCCTTCCCGATGCGAACTGCCGGGAGGTAGGACGGCGCCGTGATCCTGGCAACGAATGCCGACACCAGAAACAAGCTTGCGATTGCCAAAAATAATCAGTGGCAGACTCACACCGCCTCCAAGGGCGCGTTCATCTGTGAGCCCGGCACGATAATTCCGCCGCGGTCACCGATATCAACCTTACCGAACCGTTGGGCATATATTTCCGGCAACGGACGCGCATCGGGCACCGCCAGCCACAATCTCAAAAGATGCCGTTTCTTCTCGATTTCGGGCCAATCTTCAAACGCTGTCCGGTCGTGCATCATGGTATGGTTATGCACCCACTGCATGTCGCCTGGCTCAAACGCCATTTGCAGATTGATGGCCGGATCATTTGCCAGTTCATCCACCAAATTCAAAGCAGCGCGCTGCGTCTCCGTTAATTCGGAGATCTCAGAAAATCGCCGCGCGGACTCGATATACCGCCTCGCATAAAGTGCCGACAAATGCCCTTCGTGCCAGCTAAAAACCGGGATGTCGTGCCACGGATTTTGTCCCGTCGGCACTTCTCCGCGCCGGTCGGTATGCATCGCCTCAAACAAGCACGGCAGCAGATCCGGGTGCCGCTTTAGCATCTCGTTATAAATCGTCATTGACGACGCCAGCGATGACGCGCCGCCGGACTTCGCTGTCTTGAGGCACAGCAACGCAACGACATCACAAGAATCCGTATGAAACGTCTGCCGCTCCGTCGTCTGGTAGATGCGGGCGGTTGGATCATTCACACCATCTCTTCCAAGATCGCGCACATGCCCCAGAACATGCCCTTTGCCATTTTGTGAGCGGGCATTACCAAAATAAGTCCCAATTCCGAAGTACGCGGTCGCGGATTGCCGCATGGACCATTGCTCCACAGGTAGCCCGCGGACCAATGCAAAACCGCGCCCGTTCATAACATCGTCGCAAATGCTCCTGAGTTTCGGCCCAAGCTGCGGAAGTTCAAAATCTTGTCGCTTGATTTGCGCGATATCGGCTTGCGCCGACACCAGCGGCGCCATAGCACGTTCCACTTCGCCAACATCTTCGGCCGTCAGCTGATAGATCCAATCGTTCCGGCTTGAGATTTTCGGGCCATACCAAACCGACGGTCCCGTCACGGCAGGCGGCAGCTCTGTAGACACAGTTGTCATCTTAGGTTGCTCAATTGACGACATGCTCAATTCCTCCGATTTATGGGGGACAGGTCACAGAAAGCGTACTTTCTACCCTTGATCCCAACGTCCGTTACGATGGCGGGTGGTGTAATCGTAGTTGACCATCCTGCATATGACAAGCTAGAAGCATACATGGCTGATAGGCACAATCTCGCCTTCACTCACACCGCAGGGAGTTATGCAGAGGGTCCCTAACATTCATGCGGGTTACAGCCTGATATGTGGTTCCCGTTCCAGCACCAGCTTCCTGCGCATTTAAATCGTCCCGTAACTGGTTAAGATAGTTTTATGGCGAGTCATCACACCCCTTTTGAAATCCATGTGCATGGGGAAGTCCCCCTGCGCGAAGATGTGACCTTTGAGCAGTTGCAGGAGGCATTGAAGCCGCTGTGGAAGTATTCCGGTGCCAAGTCGCTGGCTGCCGCTGCCGAGAGCGCCTATGAGGAAGAGCCTGGGATTCGCTTCGATGCACAAAAACATTTGCTGCAAATGTGCTGGACGGTGCCGGGCGATGACGATTTTCGCCAGGCGCTTGACGAGATGTGTATGGGTCTGAACGAGCTTGCGCAGAACGGCGCACCGATTGAGGTGACGTTTTACGATGCCGACTTTGACGATGACGAAGAAACAGGTGGCGATGGCGAGGATGCTAGGGATGATTTCGCGATGTACTTTGTCGGCCCTACGCCAGCGGCCATCATGCAGGTGCAGCGCGATTTGCTGGTGCAGGACACGATAGGTCTGATGGAGCGGCACTTTGATGGCTCCGAACTGGGCGAAGTCGTCGCAGCCATCGACAAACTCTTTGCGCAGCGCTTTGATGCCCTTGTGAACTCCATGCAGCTTGGCAGGCCACCACGCGGGCTGGGTGGCTCGTCAGGCGGTGGTCACGGTGGCGGACGCAAGCCACGGCACCTGCATTAGGAGTTACGGGCGCTTTGTCCGCTCAAAACCTTTATGTCCACTTCTTCAGTCATCATGGCCACCCCTTCGGTTTCTACTATTTCCTGGAGCGAAGGCGGCGAAGCCCGCTCTGCGCTGTGGCGCTCCGAGCGTGGCAGTACGCCGCCTAAGCGTGTGGTGCTGGCCGACGACACGCTGAGTGCAGACAGCGCTTATCGGCTGGCTTGCGAAGGCACGGGCTTGCTGTGGCGTGGTGATTTTCAAAACGCCCGTTTGCTGGTGCAAGCCTTGGCACGCCGTACTGACAAGCCCGCAAAAGTCAAAGCTAAAAAAACCAAAGACCAATCGCTACAGCCTGAAGCTGCATTGCCCATGACCGCAGAGGTCTTCCACCTGCACCGTCAGGCGCAAGCGCAGCGTGCACGCGTGCTCGGCATGGTGCTGATTCCGTTTGATGCCGACTACGCCATACCGCTGCGCCGCGCACCGGATGCCAAGAAAGCCTGCACCCAGGCCTGGGGCGCGGCTGATATGGCCGCTGGCACATCAG
>Ga0209702_10008467_pt1 | contig 11941 bp, 10 predicted proteins | sample FRY01_FD_187210 | JGI IMG/M metagenome (GOLD analysis project Ga0209702, IMG submission 187210) | Freshwater microbial communities from Lake Fryxell liftoff mats and glacier meltwater in Antarctica - FRY-01 (SPAdes) (version 2) | ecosystem: Environmental > Aquatic > Freshwater > Ice > Glacier... | reverse complement strand
ATAAATCATTCCAAATTGTGCCGTCATAACATTGCAACTTGTCGGTTGTCGAATTGTAGATAAGCATTCCAGCGGTTGCCGTTAAAGCGTCTCGTTCGGCTGTTGTCAGGACGTTAGGCGTGAAGCTTCCCGTTGTTGATGGGCAGGTAATTTTACCGTTTTTAAGAACTACCAAAGCGTCTGATTCAAGCCCTTCGTCAATACCGTTGCCAATACCGAACAGGCGGTCGGCTGCCTCCCAATCCGATGTGGATACAGGGGCATATGCTGTGTTCCAAAAACCAATAACGGTTTCAACAAATGATAGAGCGGTGGTGTTGCTGCCAATAGTGGTTGAGCGGTTACCTGATGCGGTTGTACTAATACCCATTGCGGTGGAACTATTTCCTGATGCGGTTGTATTACCACCCATTGCGGTGGATTGATCTCCTGATGCGATTGTATTACCACCCATTGCGGTTGAATTTTCTCCACTTGCAGTAGTTTCAGCACCCATCGCGGTTGAATTTTCTCCACTTGCAATGTTGTTAACTCCAATTGCGGTAGATACGTCACCGCTTGCAATGTTGTTAACTCCAATTGCGGTTGAGGCACTTCCAATATTAGCATCATCCCATTGTGTACCGTGCACATATCCAGCCCTAAACGCGGCTTTCTTTGGATTGAAGAACATTCCAGTATCGTACGCACCACCGCCTACCCATTCGCTATCCGCTCCGTCTCCAGCCACACCCGTGACAAGTAGCCCGTCTGCGCCTTCAATCTTTACAGCCCCTTTGTCGGCTACTATCGTTCGCCCAAGACCTGCACCACCATTATCGTATGCTTGGTCTAATGTTCCACCACCAGAATTTAATATTTGAGTAGATAGTAACTGTTGATTTTCACCTACTACATCTACTAAATCATTAAATTGTTTAGAGTAAACTTGAAAACGTCCATCACCCTCAGAAGGTTTAAAATTTGTACTTGTTATTTTATTTGCTGTTTTACCCATTATTCTATTATTTGTTTATTTTCAAATGACTTTGTTTGAAACTCAGGTCTCCCCGTTGTTTGCATCATAAGTTCAACAGCTATATCAGCTATTTTTTCATGATTCATAGGGTCAAGTTCACAATAATCATTTATGTTTGTTAAATCAACCTGTTTAGGTCTTCTGTAATAAGACACTCTATAGTTAATAGGAGTTGCTCCGTTAAATACTATTAATTCGTGCCTTTTTAAATTTGTACTACTTAATACTAATGCAGTATTTGTACGTTCCCTATCAAGTCTCCAAAGTTGCTCACTATATGGCTTTTTATATGGATTCTTAATATTAGCATTATAATAATCTTCTTTAATAGGTTTTACTGGTACACGTTCCGTTACAGATACGTTACAAATATTATTATAAGTTATACTACATTCTTCTTTTAATGTCAACCAAAAGTTCACGGGTAGTTCCACAAAATATGAAACTGCACCGTGATCTCCAGTTGTAAATGTTGATATAACGCTGTGATCTTTTAATTCAGATAAGTCTTTACTTCGTTTTTCATTTTCCTCAGCTCCAATACGAGCAGGATTTCCATTTTCATTATACAACGATTTAATGAATACCTTTTGAGCTTTATTAAAAAACAATGATAAGTCTGCATCTTCATAACCAGGTGCTCCAGAGGATGTAACTACATCATATCGTACCAACATATAATTTAAGATTTCAGCGTTTGTCATTTATTAGTTTGCTTTATTAACTTGTGATTCAATGATCATTCTATGATCACTATTACTTTTGTTAATTAAAAAGTCAACTGCTTGGTCTGTAGTAGAACCCATAAGGTCTCCACCTGCTGTACGATAAATCGAACCATCACGTAGAATTGCATTACAAGCAATACCTTTACCAATTAGCAATTTAACTTTCATAGTAGGGTCATTAATTACATCCAAAAACTTTTTAGGAGCTGTAGAAAGTATTTTACCTACTTCCCCTTGCAACCACTCTAATTTAGAGGTTGGTGAAATTCTTACATTCTTAATAAGAAATAGTAAATCACCAAGTGTTTCTTTATCTTCACGAACTTTAATATAAGCAGAATAAGCATCTGCAAACAAGTTAGCTTCAGAAGACAATTTTTCATCTTCGTATTCAAAGTCTACAATCATATACTTATAAGATGCTTTACCTCTTGCAGAACGTGCATCTGGTGCTATTAAATCTTTATTAGTCAGCAATACAGCTCGTGTAATATAATCCATAGGATTACTTAAATCTAATGTAATTTCATCCTTACCTAATTTAATAGGTTTAAATCCACCAATACCTTTTTTAGTTTTCCAATAGTTATTAGTTGTTTTATGTACAGAAAGATCTCCTTCTGAAAACGATAATTGTGAATGATTTTCAATACAAGATTGTTCTTCACTTGTAAAAGGATTAATATAAGCTCCTGTACGTGAATCTCTAGGTAAAGTAATTGTATTCATTGCGTTTTGAAACAAAAACCCAGCTTCATGTCCTGGTGGTAGCCATCCTTTTTTAATTACTGGTACTACTTTTACTTTTTTATTTGGTAGAGTAAAAGTAGCCTTTTGAGGGGCTACTTCTACTACATTACCATTATTACTTTCTTTTGCCATTTTTTAATCTTCTTCTAAAAAATTATTTACTATTTATTATTACCAGAGAATGTTTGGAATAAGTGATTTAGTTCGTGACGGATCATAAACTGCTGCACCTACTGTACATGCTTTAGTGATGTAATACCCATCAGTTTTGTGACTCATTAGGGTCAATTTACCTTCAGGTGAGAACGGATCTCTCATACCTGGCATATACCCCCAGATACTTTCTTCACCTTTAACAGTCATCTTTTGAATGTTAGGCTCTCCATTGGTTGTACCAATATCCATAATATCATAACGATAAGATTCAGCAACACCTCCATCAGGATGAAGAATTTTATTACGTTCTCTATCATCATACATAGAATCAACCTCAATTGAGAACTTAACTCCGTTTGGTCCCATATACTCAAGGAATTGTCCTCCATAACCATAAGCCATAGAAACACCTTTCATTCCACCGTTTCCGCTAGACTTAAACATACGAGTATCATCAAACAATGGTACGAACAATTGTGCATGATTTTCAAGTGCCAAGTGAAACTGTACAGCTCCACGCTCACCTGTTCGTGCTACAAAGTGACGATCATCAGTAGGAAGTTTTCCTTCAGACAAATCCATCAATACACTTAGCAACCACTCAATAGAGAAATCACTGTATACTTCTACACCAGAAGCTTCCATTTGCTGACGAATACCAGCACCTTGCTTCTTAACATAACCTTCAGATGACTTATTGTAGTATTCACCATTAGTTCCACGATTAGAACGTGCAAACATCAATAGACGATTCTTTTCAAGACGATACTGACGATCAAATTCATAATCTCGGTAATTCAACCAAGTTGTAAAGTCAACCAATTTACCATCACCATCTTTTACTTTAAATTTAGTAGCAAATGGACGTGATTGCATATTACCTGGAACAGTATCTTCCATTCGGATCATAGAGAAACTGTTTCTCATTCCAAAAGGAGAAGTATAACTAATCCCACCACCACGAGTATTCAATGTACTTGTAACAAGTGACCATTCTCTACTCCATCGTGTATTTTGTGCAAGCTCTTCAACTGGAACAAACAAATCTGGATCTCCTGTAATAAGTTTTACTTCATACAACCAGTTAGTACCATCCATTTTTGGATCGTCTTGAATTTGTAGTGAATACAATTCATTTTTGTGACCTACGATAATATGCTCTGCTGTAAAAATGTTATCTGCGAACAATAGATAAAAAGAAGTTACTTGTGCTCCTGGTTCATCTCCTACTGCTACAGCATTACCTGTCGGAGTCAAACGAGCTTCAATCAATGGTAGATTTTTCTTACCACTTCCAATCAACTCCCATGTGAAGTCATCGTCAGTTTCAAGAACTTTAGTTTTATATTTTGACAATTGTGAATCAAGGTCAGTTCCATAGTTAGTAGTATGAATCCTACGCATAATATCACTTGCTTTTTGTGGTTTTCCTTGAAAAATACTATACAAGTGGTTTGCAGTCGTTAGACCAGACCAATGTTGTGCATCTGTCATTTGGAATGTTGAAAATTGTGGCATTTGTTGTTTTCTGTGTTAAAATTATTGTTATTAAATTAAAAATTCATGTTATCCAATAAAGAGAGCATTTTAGCTTCATTCTCCCGTTCGGCAACACCTTTTAGAGAAGCACCTCGTCCTCCCTCATACACCATATCGTTACCGATCTCTTTTTCAAGTTGCCTAACCGCACTAGTCATTTTTTGTTTTTCAAAAAACGATAAATCTGGTTTTACATCAAAAAGACCCATTTCAATATAATAGTTCAATCGAGTATCAAAAAGTTCAGAATTTTCTAATCTTTTATCCCCTACAAAAGTCCTTAGTCTACCATTAGCATCTCTACCTGTTGGTTCTGTTAATGATTTTGCTATTTTACTTCTGATTTTCTCAGGTACTTTAATTCCTGGTAGAATTTCTTCAGTTTTAATTATTCTGTCTACAAGAGCATTTCTGTTTTCTTGTATTTGTAGTTGTTCTGCTTTAGAAGATTCAATATGTGCAGTTTTATTTTTTTGTACTGTAGCTTTTAAATTTTCAATAGCATTTCTAGCATCTTCTTCATCAGCACCTTCTTTAAAAGATGCAGCTACCATACGTCTAGCAACACTTTCTTTAATGTTTTTAGAACGTAAGTCATTAAACATTAATTGCTCACGCATATTACGTTTAGATTCTGCTGCTTGTTCATCATCATCATCATTTTCAATAAATGTATCTTCTTCAAGACTTGCTAATTGAAGTTCAGTATTATGAATCTTAGCCATAGTTTCAATAGGTACACCTGCTCTAACAGCTTCTAAAAATTCTTTACCTTTATCGCTTAAATCAGAATACTCATTGTTTTTAATAGTCTTAGTTATTAAAGCTGAAAAGTCTTTATCAGTTTTAACATTTTTAAGATCTTCTTCTGTAAGACCTTCTAAGATACCGTCCTGATAAAGGGCAGAGGCAAACTTGGCGTAAACGCCATCAGAAGAAGAGATCCCTTTATCCTTGGTGGACGGATTATCATTTGTAACTGTTTCTCCTTCTTTGCCATCAGTTACAGCATTACCTTTTTCATCTACTTCAAATACTTCATCAGCATTAAAAGTTTCTACACTATCTTTTTTTATTTCTGCTTTAACAGCAGTTACCTCTTTTGAAATTACTGGTTCTACACTAGACCCATTGTCATCTACATCGAACGTATCGGTAGATTCTTCAATGTCATCTAATGCAAACTCAAAATCTTCAAACTCTTCTATTTCTTCCATTTAATATACAAAATTAACTCATTTAATACCCTTTGTCAAGTGTTTTTGATTTGAAACACCATTTTGCTTATGCACTTTTTGTTACTTTATTTTTTAACATTTCTATCTTTTCTCTTTCTACTTTTAGTTTTTTATCGTTTTCATTAGACGTATGTTCATTTTCAATACCCAACTTTTGAATATCATTATTAAGCTTATCAGTCATATCTCCAGAAGTAGTATCTTTAAGGGCTTGTTGTATAAGTCCATTAACTTTAGCTAAGTCAATATTACCATCTGTCCTAACTTGCTCTAAGAAAGCTGCTTGTTGTCCTTTAAACAATTCCATATCTTTAGCAGTTTGAATTTTCATCTCTTCAATTTGTTTAGCTACTTCACCTTGTTTAGCTATATCATCACTTTGACGTTGTTGCGCTTCACTATCACGTTGGACTTTTTGTTGTTCAGCACTTTCAATTTTACGTCTTACAGAACTAATACTTGGGTCTGTTAAAATATCAAGTATTTGACTAAAGTTTACTTTATCATTCTGTAAACCAGCTTGTGCTAATTGTTGCATTGATTGATAAATTTTAGAATACTCAGGATTATTACTAATTGAAATACCATGATCTATCTCTCTAAACTCATCACCATCAATTTCTGACATTATCTGTGACATATCATCAAGAATATACTGTACGTTTACTTTACGTCCTCTGTAGGCGTGTTTAGCAACCTCAAGCATAGCTTTCATTACAGATACTTTAATCCTATCATGAAAGTGAAAATACATCTCTGTAACATGAGATGATTGTGTAACTGCTCTTTCAGTATTACCAACTAATTCAGAAGAACTAATAGTACCTTCTCGTTGTTTTGATACACCAGAGATATTACCCATTTCTTCTTTTAGAAAGCTAAGTACCATCATATTTTGCTGAAGATAATTACCCATATCGAAGTTCATAACACTTCTATTAGCTTGTAAATTACCTGCTAGTTTACCAGTAGCTTGTCCTTTTTGACCTTCTTTAAAACTATCAATAGGCAACCAACCTAATCTATCTGCATAATACAAAGCATCTTCAATTTCAAAACCTTCTGGTATTAAAGCTAAATCTAAGTAACCAATAGTTCCTTTATGTTTAGCAATAGTTTCCCATTGTTTATGCATCATAAAATCATAATAGTAAGCATATTGCTTTAATCTACCCATAAGAGATGTAGTAGGTTCTCCTTCTACAGTATAATCACCTCCTACATAAGGACATAATGTTCCTATAGGATTTGACATACTGTAAGCTTTTACAGGAAATGGTTGCATTTTACAATAAATATTTTCACCAATACGAGTACCTTCCCACCAATCAGTTGTCCAAATATACTTTTCTATTACTTCACCTTTTTTAACATTAGGAATATAAAATTCATCTACCCATTTTAAAAGTTCATTACCAGTTTTATTATCAAAGTATTTAAGCTTGCCAATTTTACGATAAGATCTCCATACAACTCTTGTAACAAGTACAGAACCATCATCAGATATAAACTTCATAAGTTTATTAACATCAGCCATTTCAGAAGACATTAATTTACCATCGGGTCCTGCTACCATACTAAATGTACCAGCCATTAAATGAGGTTCTTTACCTTGTGCAATATCTCCATCATCACTGTAAGAATCTATTTGACCTATACTTTCAATTTCTGTAACTTCTGTACTTTTAAGATCATCGAAATACATATCAATTACATTACCTTTAGAATGGTATCCCCACTCAATAATAATATCAGCATCTGTAATATCTGGAGAATCTCCTTTGCGAATTACTCTTACATTAGCAGGATTACATTTACGTACTCTAGGATCACCTCCTACAATATCAAGTGCATATACCTCTCTACCTCCTACAAGTCCATCTAAGAATCCCATATTCCACTTAAACTTCATATTTTCTTTTTCGATCATATGATTAAGTAAGTGAGTTGCTTTACGTTCTCTTATATCTTGATATTCAAATTTAAGATAGTTATCAAACTCTTTAAGTTTTCTACTAGCTTCTTCTTCAGATAAACCAGAAGTTGCTATTTCCATAAGCTGCTTACGTATCATTTCTGTAATAGCTTTTTCTTTTTCTGATATAGCATCATCATTAATAACTTTTACTTTCCAATCAAAACGCTTTTTCATTTCTTCTCCTACAAGAAGATTAATTTTAGTATTTGCAATAGGGTAATGTTGTGGTTTAAATGCCATATCGTCTCCTGAAATACCATAAGGATCACACATAGCCATCATATCTTTAATGTCTAGTATACTATTGAATAAATCCATATTAGTACGTATAGCTTTATAATTAGAATTAAATCCATCATTATAAATACCTACATCACATGCAGATCTTACACAATCTTCTGCCCACTTTTGATTTTTTTGTTTTTCGTTCTTTTTTTGAGAAGGAAAACTTCCTGTATTTAAGTTCATATTTTTTTTCTTACTGGTCTTTTAAAATTATGCTCTTTATTAGAGCTTGTAAATTTATTATTTAATGAACTCCTAGTTCTTAAAAAGAAGGGGTCCATTGTTTTTTTACTACTATTAGTATTGTGGTCATCTAAATCTATTACACCAAACTTTTCTAAGTCTGCCATATATATTAATAGCATTCTTAATGCTGCTATTCTATCGTAGTTTCCTATTTCTGGGTCATAAGCAATTAATTCTTTAAGCATTCCTGGAGATCCAATAGTTCTATAATTACGTTCTCCTTCTTCTTTACCGTAAGCTGGTTCCATAAGATAAGAACGTATTAAACTATTACCCCAATTATTAACAGCTTTAGTAGCATTAGTTCCTTTAGCAGTATTACCAAACCCTATTTTTTTAGTAATCTCCATATCACGTAATATACCTGGAGTTTCGCACAAAATATATGTAGCTTGTATTCTATCAAAGTATTGGAACATACCTTTTTTGTTATTCTCGTAGTTAATTCTTGCATTATAATACTTAGCAAGACGATAACATATTTCATAAAACTCTTCAGCAGTTTGAGGTCTACCAGTATATTCAGCTACAATACGTCTTGTAAGACGATTACCTATTAATATTGACCCTAAAGAAGCTCCTCCTGCTGTATCATCATCGTAAGGATCTACTCCTGCTACATATATATTTGATTGTACACCATCATCTCTTACAATAGGATGTTCAAATATTTCAACACAACCTTCTAAACCTTTATTTTCAATTACTGGATATTGTCTTACAGGATGATAATCACTTAACTTCCAAGCTATTTTACCGTTTTCTACAATTAATTTTACTTTCCAAGTAGCATCTGTGTGTTGTTTAGGATTAACTTCAATATCTGAAAGATGTATTTTAAGATCCTCTACATTAAATAAAGAACCTTCCTTACGCATACAAGCTTCTTGAGGTGTAATAGATCTATCTGCTTTTTCTTGAAGTAAAGCATTAGGGTCTTTAGAACTCTTCTTTATAACTTCTCTACCAGAAAATGTTTCTATAAGTGCTGCTATTACATCAGAGTTACCGTTATTATCATAACAACCCTCTCTATTCATATACTCACCACAATAGTAACCGCATTCAGCACCTTTGGCTACTTTTCTATCAAACACATTAGGAATACCTAACATATTAAATGTAGACGGACTGTAGAAAGCTTCTTTAATACCTGCAAAATCAGCTCCAGCAGTACCACCAGTACCCCAAGCTACAATTAAACCAAATACACTATTACCTTGCTCTACAGAAGGTCTAGCAATACCTAGTGTAGTTTTAAAGTGTGGAAACTTACCTGACTCTTCAAATAATACTAACTTAGCACGTTTACCCCTTGCTCTTTCAGGATCACCACCAGTAGTTACACCAATAATTTCAGATAATATACCTCTTTCTGTTTTAGTTTTAGGGTCTTTATAAGATGCTTTCTTATGGTCTTTTCTATCTTCGTAATCTCTTGATTTACGAAAAGCTGTATTATTATCAATAAAGTTAAGAATATCCCATGCTTTATTAAGAATACCATCACCTAATAAATAATCTCCAGAAGAAGCAATAGCTACAGAATTACTACCTTTATAATGGTAATAATTACGTGTTAAACTAGAACCTCCTTTATAGCTATACCCTCTGCCCCTAGACTTCAAGTTTACTACATGATGACCATTTTGTTCTGCTTTTTCAATGTAATGAAACCATAAATAATCACTATCCCATAAACGTGGAAAATCTCTTTTACGATCTGCTTTACGCATTTTCGTAACAACTGTAGTTTTCTTTTTATTTTTAGAATCTATATCCTCAGTAATTTGTATAGGACTGTAATTTAAATACCAGTAATGATAACCAGTAATCCATTCACCATCAGACTCTCTAATATAACCATCTCGACAACGAATTTGTTCTTCTCTCCAGAAACGCATGTATCTACTACCTTGATACCTATTGGGAGTTATATGAGTATATACACCATACTTTTGAAAGTATAATGCTCTTTCTTTAAAGAAATCCATATTAACAAGTTCATGAGGTTCAGTTATATTAACCTCTATTCTACCTGTAGGTGATTCTTCTCTTTCTTCAAAGTTATAAGGTGCATCCCATCGTTTATAACTACTAAGTAACCTTCTATATTTCTTAGTAAGATTATATAAAAATGGTATTTCTTGAACAGCTTCTAAAACTTCAGCACGTACATAATCATCCTCAATAGAATTAATCTTCATGAGGCTATCAAACGATAAACTATCTATAAACCTATCTTCAGAGGTTTGTTTCGGCATCTTCAAATTCAGCTTTTTCACGACCTGCTTGTAATTCAAGGTCTTCATTCATTTCTGTCATTACAAGTCTTTGTGTAGTTTGTAATGCTTTAATAGAGTTTGGTAAATCTTTCTGCATCATTTGTATTTGTTTTGCATTATGTACAAGTTTACCATTTTTATCTTTTTCTCCTAAGTCAATATTTCGTAAGAATTGATCTATTTTTCTTTGTGCAATCCAAGCACTTTCTAATGAATCCATTGAAGGTGTTCTACTCATTTCTTTATACTTTTCCATACAATCTAATAGAAGTTGATCAGGAGTCCATGAAAGATTATTAGGCATAATGTCTAATAAAATTTCACCAACCCTACCGTCTTCTTCAGTTTGCATATAAGGAGACCTTACATCAGTAAGAAAGAATATTAATGACATTTCATCAATAGCAAGCTCGACATTAGGAAGTCTATCGTTCCACAAAGCTTTAAATTGCTTAATAGCTAATACTTGTGGGGCAAACTCAATTTTACCTTGCTTATCTACTTCAAAAAGATATTTCATTTTTGTTGATAAAATATTTCAGCTAAATCTAAAGAATAAGCATCTACAAACTTCATATTATGTTTGGGATTCTTACCTCTTTCTGCCATACCATGTGTTACATTCATCAATTTATAATCTTTCAAATCAATACCAAACTCTTTAGCAGCATCAACTTCTATTTGATACCATCCTTCAATATCAGATTTTAAACTTAAATCTTGACTTCCATTTAACAATATTGTAATTTTCATGCTTCTTTTATTGCTTTAAGTCTATCGACTTCGCTTGTTTGGTCTGGGTCTAATTTAATACCTCTTTTAATACCATTACCTAAATTGATCTCTACAGTAGGGTCACCAAAACAAACTACGTCATGTACAGCCTTTATAAAAGAAGCAAAGTTCTTTTCTACTGTATCTCTTTTCTTACCATTAGACTCTGTATCTACTCTTACAAGAAATAAGTAGTATTTACCATCTCTTAGAACCCTTACATCACACATTATACTGTACCAGTGGGTTTCTCCTTTGGAGCTATTATAAAACAAACTATCGTACTCTGGGTATACCTTCATTTAACTATCTACTTCAGTTACTTTAGCTTTAAGTTTCTTCATCTTATCAATCTTAACATACTCTGTAAGGTCTCTTACAATAGTAGTTCCACTAGCCATTACATCTTCAATATCTGGTTGTTCATCATACACATAAGCTACATCATGTTGCTGAAAGAAATAAAACAATTCTCCTTTAAAAGGCATTATAGAACTTACTACAAGTTCTGCTGCTTGGTCTTTAATAGTTACCCAATTACCATCTTTAATATTACTAACATTAGGACCTACTTTCATAACCTCAAAACATGGTACAATTGAATCTTTCTTATGAAGACTAATTACTGATGTTTGTTCTCTAGGTTTAAGAAATCCTCTAGCAATAATCATACTACCCATAGGTGTAATATTCATTTCTTTAGAAGTCAATAAAGGTCTTTTATTAATCTCTTCTTGTTTATCATCAAGTTCTTTATACTTAGCTATCATATCTTCTTTACTGATAGTCTTATTGCCTTTAAGTACTTCTATATCTACTTCGACATTACTTAGTGTTTCTCCGTTTGCTCCTAAAATTTTACCCATTATACTTCTTCTTTTTGTTTCTTTTGAGACTGTTCAATTACAGCTTTCATTACTTTTACATTCCTATCATTAAAACTT
>Ga0209702_10008465_pt1 | contig 11943 bp, 9 predicted proteins | sample FRY01_FD_187210 | JGI IMG/M metagenome (GOLD analysis project Ga0209702, IMG submission 187210) | Freshwater microbial communities from Lake Fryxell liftoff mats and glacier meltwater in Antarctica - FRY-01 (SPAdes) (version 2) | ecosystem: Environmental > Aquatic > Freshwater > Ice > Glacier... | reverse complement strand
AAATAAACCCAAAAGCGACTTTGTTCGCCCTAAAAAACACCTTGGTCAACATTTCTTAAAAGATAAACCGACTTGTCAGAAAATCGCAGATCAACTCACTAACCATCAAGGGTGTATGAATGTATTAGAAGTTGGACCTGGAATGGGCGCACTTTCTGAATTTTTGATTGCTAAAGAAGGATTGAATTTAAAATTTTTGGATGTTGATCAAGAATCCATTGATTATTTGAAAGTTAAATATCCAGAGCAAGCAGATGCTATTTTTTATGGCGATTTCTTACGCATCAAGATTGAACCTATTATGGGAACCGAGCCTTTTTGTGTTGTGGGAAATTTCCCTTACAACATTTCTTCTCAGATTCTATTTAAATGCTTAGAATACCGCAATCAAATTCCTGAAATTATGGGAATGTTCCAAAAGGAAGTTGCTGTTCGATTGGCAGAAAAACCAGGAACAAAAGAATATGGTATATTGAGTGTTTTCCTCCAAGCTTTCTACGATATAAAATATTGTTTCACAGTAGATGAACACGTTTTTATTCCACCGCCAAAAGTAAAATCAGGTGTGATTCGCTGTACAAGGAATGAAAGACAAAAGTTGGATTGTGATGAAAAATTGTTTTTCCGAGTAGTAAAGATGGCTTTCAATCAACGAAGAAAAACACTTACAAATTCAATTAAACAATTATTGTTTTCCAATAAATTACCTGTAAAATTTGCAACTGAACGTCCAGAACAATTATCGGTTGATGATTTTGTGGAACTAACGAATATCGTGGCTTCTTTCCTTCCCGAGCAAGAGAATATTGAAGAATAGATTTTTATAATTTGTTGTTCTTAGGTTCCTATAAATAGCTGTATTTTTAATGCTTTGTTAAATTGCAATGAAAATCAAATGAAAATTTTGACTGAGAGAACTTAATGAAAATTGTAATCAATTAATGATTCACTCATGTCAAACACTTATTCTCAGATTTATACTCAACTCGTTTTGCAGTTAAATTTCGGAAATCCTTAAATAGAAGTAGCGGGGAAGAACATCATTATCGATAAAAAACTGGAATTATGCAACGTCATGGATTCATCCTATTTCCGCCTTCAATTTTTTTCATTTCATGTCCTTGACGAAACATTTTCTGAACTGCAATTTGACCATTAGGTGTGTAAATAGTAAAAAGTCCATCCTTCAACCCATTTTTATATTGGATTTCATGCATCACCTCGCCACGTCGACCTAATTGCTTAAACGTTCCGTGGAGCTTGCCATTTTTATATTCTGAAATAATAGTTGGAACAACGCCACCTGGATAATAATCGTACCAAGTGCCATTCTTCACCCCTTTTTTATATTTCCCTTTTGCTTTGATTTGAAAATCTATTTGCGAGTAAGCTTCATATTTACCATTTGGTTCGCTTACAGTTTCACGCATTCCCATTACGGCAACACCATTCGCATAATTTTTACGCTTAACTATTTTATAATGATTCACTTCTTTCAAACGACCGTTGTTGTAATAATTGCGCCACTCTTTGACTTGCAAATTCTTTTTATAGTGGCCTTCTAAAACCAATGTTCCGTCAGGTGTAAAAGAAAACCATTCACCTTGCAACATTCCTTTTTTGAAGCTAGATTTATTTTTCAATTTACCATTATCCCAGAAATTTTTCCATTCTCCAGTTTCTTTTCCTTGGTGGTAACTTCCAGCCATTAACAAGGTTCCTGTTTCATAAAATGTTTGCCACAATCCTTCTTTTTGGTCATTTACAAAATCTCCTTTTTTGAATTCTTTTCCATTTTCATATAAATAGCGCCAGGTTGCCGTTTTCTTTCCTTTATCAAAAAATGCGGTGTACGAAAGTCCACCGTCGGGATAAAAATATTCCCATTTTCCATCTTGTTTGTCAGCAGAAAAAGAACCTGTCATTTCCAGATTTCCATTTTCGGTGTTCCAAGTCCATTTACCCGATTTTTTTCCTAATTCATAAGCTCCTTCCGTGTCCACTTTGCTATCAGCATAATAAACAGCATAAGCGCCATCCAAAGAATCGTTTACAAAAGACTCTTTCTTTTCCAATGTTCCATCAAAAAAGTAGTACTCCCAAGGTCCATTTTTCTTTCCTTTAATGAATTCTCCGGCTACTGAAAGCACACCATTTGCCGTTCGTTCTTCAAAAATTCCTGTTTTTAAGCCATCTTTAAACGTGTATAATTCTTTAGCTACACCATTTGTGTAAAACGATTTAATGAATCCATTTCCCTCTTTTACTGTTTGTGTATGTAAGGAATCTTCTTCCCAAAAAGCGCGCAAATAAATCACATCGTCAATTACTTCCTCGGTTTTCCAAGTGCGCCCTTCGTTGTAGAAATAATCCCATTTTCCATCAGGACTTCCCAAAATATAATTTCCAGAAACGATTAATTTCCCTACTTCGTTGAATTCTTTAAAAGTAGAGTCTGGAACGTTGAAGGTAAAAAAAGTTTGAGTCTTAATCTTTTTTGAGGGAAAGTAGACGATTTGTTTTCCATGAATACGATTGCGGTAATACATACGATCTTCTTCCAAAATTCCATCGTAAGAATAAAATTGCCAAAGACCATGTTTTTCAGTTTTATTCAAAACAACTTTATCTTCATTAATATAAAACGAACCAATAGCCTGTAAATGTTTCTTTTGATTGTCCCAGTAAATTCTTGATTTTGGAGAAAGGTTTTCTTTCAAGACTTTTTCACGTTGCCCAAAAGAAAAATTTAGCGTTATAAAAAGAAATAGAAATAAAATGTGGTATTTAAAATTCATAAGTGAAATAAGACTTTTACTAACTAGAAATTTGTTAATGTGTTACAAGTATTTAATAAAATTTTGAAGAATTAAGAAAATTCCAAAAAGACTAAAAATGATTCCTATCAAGCGATTAAGTGCATTCAAAAGATTGGTAGTAACCAAGGGTTGCAATTTTTTTGCCGCTACTATTTTTAAAACATCAATACCGAAAAAGGAAATAAAAACAATACTTACGAATAGAAATTCCCAAGGAAAACTAGAATATATTGGAGAAAATTGAGTTGCTAAAGACATTACACTCATCCAATAAAAAATCACCAATGGATTTGCCAAATTCAATAAGAATCCTTTAAGTCCTAGTAAGAAATAATCTTTTGTCTGAGAAGGAGTTGCAGCTATCGAGGCGGTAAGTTCTAAGACCTCTGGATTTTCTAGGCTTTTTACACCGTTTTGTTTTTTGAATAAATTGTAAAGACCATAACCGATAAATATAGTTCCACCGACAAAACCGAAAATAATTTTGTTATCTCCAGAATCTAATGTTTTTAGTTGATCGACAAAAATCGCTGCAAACACAACATACATTACATCGCTTAGCAAAACACCAAAATCCAGAGCCAATGCAGACTTAACACCTTTCGTAATACTTGTCTCTAATAACACAAAAAACACAGGTCCAATCATGACACTGAGCAAAAATCCAATACCGAAAGCTTGTAAAAAGAACTGCATATTACAAAATTACATTTTATATAAAGTGAATTACCAAACAAATTATCGATTGTTCCCCATTCAATTGTGAATAATTCAAGTAATCTCATTAACTTTGCTCCCATAAATAACTATTTTTATGAGAACTGGTCTTGCAAATCAAAAATTGGATGCTATTATTTCTAAAGTTGAACAAAACGGTGTAGAAGCACCAACTTTAATTCAAGATTTAAAAGATTTACGTGAATCTGCCTCGTTAGAGCAAGATCCTTTAGTGGTGAAAGTATTGCGTTTGACGTATGAGTTTTTGGAAGAAAACAAAGCGTTTAGTGTGGAAGCTCAATTTGAAGAAGACGAAGAAGGAAATGAATATCCTATTGAAATTGACGACAAAGAAAATTTGTTGTACTTATTGAATCTTCTTAAAAATGCAGAACATAAAATTAACCGCGAAGAAATCAAAGATTACAGAACTTCCTTAAAAATGCAATTGTATTAATTTCTGTGGTTACCGCTGTTTTCCTTAATACTTTAATTTAGGTTTTCAAAATTGAGTCTAAATTAAAATTCTAATTTACAGATTCTCTATCTCTTAGTAATTAAAAAGAATTTTTGTTCTTTTTATGAAATTTTCAATGTTTAAAAGTAAAATAAGGCTTGGCTAAAAATCGCTTAATGTTTTTCAAATTTGTGCTAAATACATAAATTATGAAAATTTTAAACGTAACCATTCAAGCGCTTGTTTTAATAGCAATAGTGAGTGGATGTGTTCCTTCAAAAAAATACAAGGAATTAGTGGCTCGTGAAAAAACATGTGCAGAAGAACTTGAAAAATATAGAAAAAGTAGCGATGAATTTGAAGCTGCTTCAAAAGATTTAGGCTCAAAATACGATATTGCAAGTAAAGATGTTTCTAAACTAAAACTTGATACAACGACTTTAGGAAATTCAATTCGCTTTTTGAAACGCGACTATACCCAATTATTGGAGCAACACGAATCCCTTGAAAAGTCATTTGACAAATTGAAAAATTTAAGCGCCAAAGAAACGGCTACTTTACAATCAGAACTAGAAGCGAAAAACAAAGAACTACAATCGAAAGAGAATACACTTTTGAAATTAGATCAAGAGTTGAAAGCAAAAGAAGTTTTGTTGAAAGAACGTGAAAAACGAGTAAATGAATTGGAAGAAGCAATTCGTAAAAAAGATGCAACTGTTCAATTACTAAAAGCAAAAATAGCGAATGCTTTAGTTGGTTTTGAGAACAAAGGGTTGACGGTTGTTCAGAAAAACGGAAAAATCTATGTGAGTTTAGAGGCGAAATTGTTGTTCAAATCTGGCAGTACTTTCGTTGAACCAGAAGGTAAAGTTGCCTTAATCGAGTTAGGCAAAGCCTTAGAAACAGAAAAAGATTTAGAAATCGTTGTGGAAGGTCACACGGATACAGATAAATTAAATAGCCAAGCTTCTCCTAAAAACAATTGGGAACTTTCCGTTTTACGTTCAACTTCTGTTGTTGAAATTTTATTGGCAAATTCTAAAATGAACGCTAGTCAAATTATGGCCGCTGGACGTGGCGAGTTTTTCCCTGTTAGCGCAACAGATAAAGCAAAAAATCGACGAATTGAAGTAATCATTTCACCTAATTTAAATGAATTGTTTGAAATTATTTCTAATGATTAAAAATGACCAGCAAGTCGACTAAAGTTAAAGAAAAACGTTCGGAGAAAATAGCGGAAAAAGTATTAAAAACAAGTTCGGCTGATTCACCATCTTTCCGCACTAAATGGTTTATTATACTTGGAATTATTGCCTTGACTTTTAGTGCTTATTTACCCGGATTTTCACCAGAAAAAGAGTTCACTAATTGGGACGATTTAGGATATGTTGTCAATCAGCCGTTGGTAAAAACAACAAATTTAGATAGTTTAAAATTACTTTTTGAGCCCTCAACACAAGTGATGTTAAATTATCATCCTTTAACGATGCTGACTTTGGCTTACAACTATTCCAACGCCGAGTTGGATATTCAACCCTACTTTAAAACGAATCTTTTTCTTCATTTACTGAATACCATTTTGGTTTTTTTCCTTCTCTTTAAATGGAGTAAAAACTCACTTTACATTGCTGGCTTCGGTGCTTTATTTTTTGGTATTCATCCGATGCACGTCGAAAGTGTGGCTTGGATTTCAGAACGAAAAGACGTGTTGTATACTTTTTTCTTTTTGTTGTCCTTGCTTAGTTACGTACGTTACATTGAGAAGCAAAAAATTCTTTGGTTACTTCTTGCTTTTGTTTTATTTGTTGCTTCTTGTTTAAGTAAAGCGATGGCGGTTCCACTTCCTTTGGTGTTTTTCCTACTAGATTTTCTTTACAAACGCAGGTTTTCACTACATGCGATTTTGGAGAAAATACCGTTTCTGCTTCTTTCCATTTGGATTGGTATGAATGCTGTAAAAATTCAAGCAACTGGGGCAATTGCTGAGTTTGAACTATTCACGATGTTTGAACGATTAATGTTTGCTTCATACGGTTTTCTAATGTATTGGCTAAAATTTTTCTTGCCCATTAACTTATCCGCTTTCTACCCCTACCCGACTTTTGGTGAAAATCAAGAGTTGCCAATAATCTTTTATTTAGCTCCATTTATCGTATTTGTTTTAGTTTTTTTTCCACTGATTTATCTCTATCTTAAAAGGAAAGAAAGTCTTCCAGTTTACGTTTTTGGAATGGGATTTTTTGTACTAACAATTGCACTCGTTCTTCAATTTATATCCGTTGGTTCGGCAATCATGGCTGAAAGATACTCCTATGTTCCTTACATTGGTGGAAGTTTTTTAGTCTTGACTTTGGTCTTTCATTTTCAGAAAGCAAGTAAGAACAAACTATTTATTCCAGCGCTCCTTGGGATTTATTCCCTGTTTTTGTTAATTCAAAATTACAATCAAGTTAAAGTTTGGACAAATTCCGAAACGCTTTGGTCAAATGTGATAGAAAAATATCCATACGAAATTATTCAAGAAGGCAGTAAAGTAACAGTGATAGAAAACGGTGTAGAAGTAGCTCATAAAAACCGAGGGAATTATTTGCGTGAGCATGGAAGAATGGATTTAGCGTTTAAAGATTATGAATTGTTGGTTCGAGCGCGTGTCAAAGACCCCCTAGTTTATAGCAACATGGCGAATATGTATGCCTTGGAAGGCAAGTTTCAAGAATCTATCAATATGTATAAAATGGCTTTGGAGCGAGATTCAACTACATTTGACGTTTACGTAAATCGTGGAATTACCTTTATAAAAATGGGCAATCATAAGGATGCAATCAATGATTTTAAAAAAGCTTTAAAAATTCAACCAAAAAGTCAAATTGCACTTTCCAATTTGTGTTCGGAGTTAGTAAATAACAAAGAATTTGAATCAGCAATTAATTCCTCAACCAAGTTAATTAAATTATTTCCAACAAGTTACGATGGTTACTTTTACCGTGGAACTACAAATGTCAATTTAGGAAATCACGTGAAAGCTCTGTTGGACTTAAATCAATCCATCCTATTAAATCCAAACTACATGTTTAGTTGGTTTAACGCTTCTGTTGCTTACAAAGCTTTAAATAATCGTCCAAAAGCAAAGGAGTATGCTTTAAAAGCGAAAGAATTAGGAATGGACGTAAATCCCGCTTATCTGGAAAGCTTGAAAAACTAGCGCAACACATTTACATGTCCAGTCATCAATTGTTCAATTTGTCGATTAGGTTTATAAATTAATTTCCAGATATAAGTTCCGTCTTGCACTTTCTTTCCTCTGTATTTTCCGTCCCATCTGAAAGTAAGATCTTCCGTGTAATAAACGGATTGTCCCCATCTATTAAACACCTCCATTTTTATCCAAGCAACTCCAACAAAACTTCCAAAGAAGAAATTATTAAATCGGTCATCATCTGGAATAAAAGAGTTTGGAATATAAATGTAAAGTTCTTCTTTGATCACGATTTGTTTGGTAATTGTATCTCTACAACCTTTTGCATCTTTTGCTATCAAAGTGACGTAATAAATTCCTGCTGTATCGAAAACATAACTGGGATGCATTTGAGCCGAGGAGCCACCGTCGCTGAATAACCATTGATAATCAACCGCATTTTGCGAAGTGTTTTGGAAAGATATTGGTAAATCTTCCATTAAATTCCCACTTAAAATATTGAAGTCTGCAATTGGTCGCACCACCACAACTGGAGCAAACCCAGAAATTGTAAAGGTATTGCAATCATCAGCAACCTTAACTTCATAGAAACCTGACTGATTTGGTTTTACCCACGTTCCATTTGTTGTTGCACCATTATGTGTCCACAGATAAGTGTAATTTCCAATTCCTCCAGAAGCTGTTGCATAAACAAAAGCACTATCCCCTGGACAAATTTCGATTGGAGGATTGACCGTTACAATCAAAGGTAGGGCAGTAATTATGTACATAATTGTATCGGAAATCGATGAGCCACAATTATCATTTATTGTCAAAAAGTAAGTTGTTGAAACTGCTGGGTTGACTGGAAGCGAATTGTTTACACTCAGTACGGAATTGGCTACATTTGTCCAACTATAGGTATAAATTCCAGAACCACCACTCACATTTGCTATTAGCACATACGGAATAAATGGACAGATTTCTTCTATGTCAGCAATTGTAGCTAAAACAATTGGTGTGTAAACAGGGACTTGAACAAACACTGTGTCATATACAGCAACACCTATACATGCGTCAGTCACAATCACAGAGTAATTTCCAGAAGCATTGGGTGCAATTGTTATCGTTGAGGTTGTTTCACCCGTGTTCCATAAATAATTGTAGGGATTAATTCCACCAGAGGCAGTTGCTATCAATTGGATATTTTCACCTGGACAAGCCACTGAAGGCGCTGGAATAGTTACAGTTAAACCTTCAATGTCTTGAATATATAAATTTATTCCAATTGGTGTAATATTTCCACAGGGATCTGAAAGTTGAAATAAAATATTAATACTTTCCAACCCTTCAACAACATTATCGAAGACCGCATTTACAGGAAAACTTACAGAAGCTTCTCCTGTATTAAAGGTTATTGTTGCAGGGATTTGAGTGTAATCAACACCATTTGTAGCTGTTCCTGAAACGATAATTGGAATCGTTAAAGACGTATTTAAATTGTTTGCTCTAGTTAAAGTTACTGTTGCCGTAACACAACTCTCTGCAATCCAAGCTGGGTTATTGTAATAGGTGTCACTTAAAACATAGCTTATATCGATAGGTGTTTCAGAACTTAGGCTATTTGCCTCTAGAAAAATTCCAGAATCCCAAGCTCCATCGCCCACGTCTGCAACAGCTATTATTAAGTGATAGGTTTCTCCACATTGAACGCGTGAAGTTGCTTTTAAAACATCTGTAAAACCGTCATATTGTATGTAGAATGGATTATTATTGTAAGGTGCTCCATTTCCGTCGCCATTAAAGTTGAAAAATTGTGAGTTTGTTATTGCATTTACATTGTTTATTGAAACAATGCTGTTATTTGGGAGTCTTGCAATGTTTTGCATTCCAGAAATCCCTGGTCCAGTAATAAAAAATCCAAATACATCGTTGTAACCCGAATTATTTGGTGGTGCAAATTCTGGATACTCGTCTGAACCGAAAACGTAATTGAAACTTACGGTATCCGAAAATGGTATAAAGTCAAATTCAAGAATTGCTGCGTTATAGGTTAACGGGGGTGGATTTCCTCCAATTAAATTAGAAAGAATGCTTGAGCCGCCAGTATTATTATCCATACCACACCCTGCCTGATTGTTTGGACCTTGCGGGCCATTGCCGTTATTTATAACTGTACCTGTTGTGAGTACAATTCCTTGACCAATTCCTAGGTTAGTATTTGTTGCTGAAAATGAGCCTATCGCAGAAGGGCTTCCATTATACATAATGTTTGAAACTAAAACACCTGGACCAATCAGCACATTTTCAACCAAGGTTTGCGGACTCTGTCCAGTGTTAGTTGTGAGCTGTGAGAAGACAGGAAAGGCAAATGCCAAACCTAACAAACAAATTATTTTAAGAAAATTTTTCTTCACGATTCCTTTTAACTAAACGGAAAAAATCAAAAAACGTTGTGATTTTTACTAAAATTAAGCTTTTTTTATGAATATAATTAAGGCTGCCCTTGCTAGACAGCCTTAATTTGTTAAAAGAGTAATTTATTTTTTTATGAATAGTGGTTTCAAGGTGTTCCAGACAACTATTGGAAAGAAATGCATTGGGATAGCAAAACCATAAACCAGGTAATAATAACTTTCGTCGTCGCTATCGGGAAGAATTGCTTTAAAAACAGCAACAATACTTGCGAAACTAATCATTGCAAAAAGAAACCCGAAAATTATATCACCAGATTTAGGCAATAATTTCACAAATAAACCATGACCTACTGAGGCTAAAATACATCCTACGAAACAAGAAATAAAAATGGCACTTGTTGGAATAAATCCACTATAATCGACAACGGTTAAATCTTGATAAACTGAACCGTAGAGATAAGCTCCAAGTCCAGACAAACCGCCTGCTGAGAGTCCTAGTAAACTGTATTTAACTACCATAATCTTTATTTTATAATCGCAGGAATTGTAGCAACCACTTTTAAAGTTTCTGAAACGTCATTCCCTTTTTTCCCGACTCCAAAGTCTGTACGGTCAATGCTGAATTTAGCAACAAATGTACCTTTATTTCCTTTCTTGACAAAAGTTAATGGAATAGAAAAATCTTTTTTCACGCCGTGAATTTCTAATTTCCCTATTGCTTTATACCCAGCATCTGTTTTTTCCATTTTAGAAGAAACGAATTCAATGTTAGGGTATTTATCTGCATCAAACCATTCGTCTCCCCTTGCGTGTTTGTTTTGGATTCCGTTGCCTGTACTTATTGACTCAACTTTAATTTTTAAGTCAAATTTTGAACTCGAAAGTTTGGTAACATCAAAAACAATAGTACCAGACATTTCTTTAAAGACACCACTTACGTCTTTACTTGAAAAAGCAATGTTATAATTTTCAGAAATAATCCAATTTTGAGCAGTTAAGTTGCTTACTTGAAAAAGTAACACAAACAAAACAATTAGTTTAAACGCTTTCATTTTTCTTGGTTTTTCGTGATTAGTTTTTAACTACTTCTAAATCCGCGTTCAAGTAAATTTCGTCAGCTACAACTGTATTTGGTAAAGTTGCTCCAACATTATACTCTGATCTTTTGATAACTCCTGTAACTTTCAAGCCAGCTAAGTCTGCACCAGCTCTGTTTTTTGTAGTTCCAGCATGAACAGCAGCTAAAACAACTGTTTTTGTAACACCGTGCATTGTAAAATCTCCTGTGATTGCATATTTGTTACCCTTTAATTTTTTCACTGAAGTACTTTTGAAAGTAATTGTTGGGTATTTATCAACTTCAAAGAAATCAGCAGAACGTAAATGATCGTCACGCATTGAAAGATAAGTGTTGATTGTTTTTGCTTCCGCCGTTAATTCTAAAGTTGCGCCAGTGAAATCTGCATTTGGTGTTGTGATTTTCACATCAAATTTATCGAATTGACCAACTGTTTCTGAGACACCCATGTGCTTGACTGTGAAACCTAAACGAGAGTGACCTGCATCTAATGACCAACTTCCCACTTCTAATACAACAAATGAAACTAGTGCAAATGCTACTGATAATGTAATAATTAATTTTTTCATGTTTTAAATTTTTTTAGTTAAACAATTTTCTAGCTGCAAAGTTCCGAACTCTTTATTGTTTATTAGTTAACCTAGGTTAAGAAGTCTTAAAAATATATTCTTTTTCCTTGATTTTCTAACAAATGTTAAATCATTGGAGAGAAATGTAATGTATCACTTTAAGCATCGTTATAGGTTTATAGATGTCCATTTTTGGAAATCTTTGTTCATAATTAAGTAGTTTAGGTTGGTTGAAAGAGGAGTGAAGACTCCTCTTTTTTTGTTTGAAAACAACTAATTCCAAACTCTTTTTTATTTTATCCGTTGAATTAACACATGAAAAAAATCAGTTTTATTATCGGTTGTGGTTGGTTAGGTCAGCCTCTGGCTAAAAGGTTGATTCAAAAAGATTTTCATGTCTACGGATCAACTCGATTCAATGAAAAAATAATATCTCTAAATGAGCAAGGAATAATTGGTTTTAAAATCAATTTTGAAAACGAAAGTGTTTTATTAGATATCCCTTCTGAAGTAATTCAGCATGCTCATTCCTTGATTTTTACAATTCCACCAACTGGTTTTGTAGATTATGGAAACAGTTTGCTAACAATCGTTAAACTTTTTTCCGAGGAGACTAACGTGATTTTTGCTAGTTCAACCGGCGTTTACAAAGAAATAAATGGAACCGTCAACGAGGAATCGGAATGCAACATTAACCATCCTGTTTTTAAG
>Ga0209702_10008464_pt1 | contig 11945 bp, 8 predicted proteins | sample FRY01_FD_187210 | JGI IMG/M metagenome (GOLD analysis project Ga0209702, IMG submission 187210) | Freshwater microbial communities from Lake Fryxell liftoff mats and glacier meltwater in Antarctica - FRY-01 (SPAdes) (version 2) | ecosystem: Environmental > Aquatic > Freshwater > Ice > Glacier... | reverse complement strand
ATCGGTGCTGCGCCGTCGGCCTCCGGTTTTGGCGGGTGGAATAAACGGCGCCGTCAGCACCCATTCCCGATCCGTTAAATCGCTTGGATACCGCAACCCTTCCCGGCTATGTTCCCGCCGGGCAATATCTGTCCATGCCATGATACAATCCTTCTGCTCGCACAGACGGCTGAATCATAAATGGCTGGTATTGCTCAACTACTTTCGGATCGGGCTCTTACTGATCAACATTAGCCAGTGGCAGCCATTTGTTTGATTAGGCGCCAACTTCGTTTGGCTGCTCGGGAAAAATTCCCGATTATTGCTAAAAAGGATACACCGCTAAGATGTCCGATGATTCCCTGCTAGTAGAGCTCGCCAAACTGGTCGGTACAGACAATGTATTGACGGGTGAGGCTGCAGAACTGTTCGCCACCGATGTTTATCGCAAGCTGGAAAGCCCGGTTGCGGCCTTGCGCCCTACTTCGGTTGAGGAGCTGCAGGAATTGGTGCGGTTTTCCGCGGCCAAGTCGATCCCGTTCACCATACGTGGCGGCGGGGCGTCTTACACCGACGGCTATGTCGTGGCAGATAGCCAACACTTGCTGGTGGATTTGGGGCTGCTCAAACAGATCGAAATCAATCAGGCAGGCGGCTTTGTAACGGTTGAGGCCGGGGTCACATGGGCCGAATTGGCGGAGGCGTTGGACAAGCACAGATTGCGCACACCGTTCCGCGGCCCGTTTTCCGGTTTGCGTGCCACGATAGCCGGGTCAGTATCGCAGAATTCGCTTAGCCACAGCACGGGGAAATACGGCATTTCTGCTGAATCCGTCCTTTCGCTGGATGTAATATTGGGTGACGGTTCGCTATTGACTACCGGGACCAAGATAGCCGCCGCTGCGCCGTTTACGCGTCATTTTGGGCCTGATCTAACCGGACTGTTCACCGGCGATTGCGGCGCCTTCGGGGTGAAGGCGCGGGTCACTCTGCCAATTATCCGCCAACGTCCGGCGCACCGGTCGCTGTCCCTGTCCTTCGCGGACTTTTCCGCAATGCACCGAGCGATGCAGGCCATTGCGCTTGAACGGATCGAGGACACTCATTTTGCTATCGACGCTGCGCTTTCTCAGGGACAGATTGCCAGACAGGATAATGCCGGCGGGCAGATCGGTTTGGCCCTTGGGATATTGCGCAGTTCACCGTCGTTTGCAGTGGGTCTTCGCCAATTGGCCGGGGCCCTGGTAAAATCCCGGGCGCAAATCGCTGAGGCAGCCTACACTGTACACTACATGGTTGAAGGGTTTACCGATGCTGAAACCAAGGGAAAACTCGCCAGAATCCGCGGCCTTGCCAGCGAAGGGCAGGAGATTGAGGCGACCGTACCCGCCGTGGTTCGCGCTATGCCGTTCGCGCCGTTTTACAATACGTTGGGCCCCAAGGGCGAACGCTGGGTGCCGGTTCACGGTGTCCTACCGCATGAAAAGATCCCTGATTTCCACCGAGCATTCCACCAGTTTCGGGCGGAACACGCGGCAAAGTTCGAGGAGCTGGGAATATGGCTCGGGGCAATGTTCTCAGCCATTGGTTCAAGCGGTTTTCTGTATGAAATCGCGATCTATTGGCCAGACGAGCAAACGAACTATCACCGCGAAGTAATTCCTCAGGATTATCTGGACGAATTGCCGAAATATCCGGCGAACATTGCAGCGCGCGCGGCGGTGGAGCAGCTGAAGCAGGACCTGATCGCACTGTATGATGCCCATGATGCGATCCATTTCCAGCTTGGACGGGCCTATCCCTACATGGCGCGGATTGATCCTAATGCCAGTGGCCTGATCAAGGCGATCAAGGGCTTTGTTGATCCGCACGGAAACATCGGTCCCGGAGTTTTGGGGCTGTAGCCGCCGCCAAACCCGTCAGAATGCGCGGTGTACCGGCATCGATACACGCGCAAAACAACCTTCTTCCTTGAAATCATCTAACGGTCTCTTGTAGTTGATTGTATGTTGTTCGCGCTGGTCACTCTTCAGTCGCGGTAGTCCTGAATACGCGATAAATTGGAGAGCAGATATGGCCGAAGGCCAGCAGGAGGCGGCGCAGCCGCGCCGCAATGGCTTCACCCGTTTTCTGGACGGGGTAGAATGGCTCGGCAATCTGCTGCCTCACCCAGTGACGTTATTTGCTGTGCTGGCGCTCGGCATTGTGTTTCTGTCCGGCCTCTTGGGCTGGATGGGTGTGGCAGTTATCGATCCGAGGCCAGCGGGCGCGGCGGGCGTTGCCGATGATGGGATGATCCGGGCGGTCAGTCTGATGGACGGCGACGGTATCCGGCGCATCTTCACCAATCTGGTAACCAACTTCACCGGTTTTGCGCCGCTTGGTGTGGTTTTGGTCGCGATGCTTGGTGTTGGCGTGGCGGAGAAGTCAGGGCTGCTGTCCGCCGCTGTGCGCGCGATGGTCCTGTCGGCACCGCCGCATATGGTGACGGTAGCCATCGTCTTCGCCGGCATTGTTTCCAACACGGCTTCAGAGGTGGGTTACGTTGTTCTGATCCCCTTGGCCGCCGGCATCTTCTACGCCCTAGGCCGTCATCCGCTGGCTGGTATGGCAGCGGCCTTTGCAGGCGTGTCCGGGGGCTATAGCGCGAACCTGCTGATCGGTACGATTGACCCATTGCTGGCCCGGATTACCCAGGAAGCCGCGCGGCTGATCGATCCCGGCTATACGGTCGTGGCAACGGCCAATTGGTATTTCATGGTCGGTTCCACGTTTCTGATTACGTTGGTCGGTTCGCTGGTGACGATCTTTATCGTTGAACCAAAACTGGGCAAATATGACCCATTAGGCGCTGACCCAACCATCCTTGATGACCGGATGATGGAGCCCATTGCCAAGCAGGAACGCAAGGGTTTGCGTTGGGCTGGCATCGCTCTTTTGGGCGTTCTTGGCCTGATGGCTTTGACGTTGCTCCCCGAATGGGGCGTGCTGCGCAATCCCGATACTGGCGACCGCATTGACTCGCCATTCTTCAAAGGTTTTGTGGTCTGGATCCTGATTTTCTTTGTCGTCACGGGTTACGTTTATGGGCGCGTTGTCGGCTCTATGAAAAGCGACCGTGATGTAATTGATGCGATGGCTGCAGCGCTTGCTTCACTCGGTCTCTACATCGTACTGGTGTTCTTTGCGGCGCAATTTGTGGCCTTTTTCGGCTGGACCAATTTGGGCGCGATCACTGCAGTTACCGGGTCGCAGTTTCTCCTCGACACCGGCATGACCGGACCATCAGTATTCTTTTTCTTCATTCTGATCTGCGCCATCATCAACCTGTCGCTAGGTTCGGCATCGGCCCAGTGGGCGGTTACCGCTCCGATCTTCGTGCCCATGCTGATGCTGATCGGTTATTCTCCCGAGGTCATCCAGGCCGCGTACCGGATCGGCGATTCGACGACCAATATCATAACGCCAATGATGAGCTATTTCGGCCTGATCCTCGCTTGGGCGACACGCTATGACAAGAACCTCGGCGTTGGCACTTTGATCGCGATGATGCTGCCTTATACGATTTTTTTCATGCTGTTCTGGTCGCTGTTCTTCTATGTCTGGGTCTTCGCGCTGGGATTGCCCGTCGGCCCGGGTTCGCCCACCTATTACACGCCCTAGCCAACGCTTAGAAACCTACTCGGCGAGAGAGGTGAGGTAGGCAATTATAGCTTCCCGGCGGCCCACATCTGCTTCCGCGCCTGCAACCATGTTGGTCCCCGGCATAGCGGCGCTGGGGTTGGCGATATAGCCATCGAGTGCTGCCTCGTCCCATGTCAGGCTCGAACTGGCCAAGGCATCGGAATAGACAAAGCCCCCCAGCGAGCCTGCCGCCCGACCAACCACACCATAGAGGTTAGGGCCCACGCCGGATGCTCCATCTGGCTGAACACTGTGGCATGCGGCGCAAGCTGCAAACGCCGCTTTGCCAGACGCGGCAAGGCCCGCCAGATCAGTGCTTGCCCCAGCGGCCGTTACAGCGGGTTCTGCTGTACCCGCCTCGCGTACTATGATCTGCTCGACCGGCTCCTGCGGCTCGCTGCTGCAAGCTGCAAGGCCCAGCGCTGCGGCGCTGGCAAGTAAGGCGTGAGCGACAATTTTCATGGGTGAGGACACTCTTTTGGCTGAAGTCAGGTGAAGTGTTTGGCGATGGGCAATTCGCGAATTCGCTGGCCAGTGGCCGCGAAAATCGCGTTGGCGAGGGCGGGCGCGGCGGGCGGTAAGCCAGGCTCACCTCCGCCGCCAAGGTTATCAGGCGCACCATTGATGATCTGCACGGCGATTTCAGGCGCATCGTCCATCCGCATCATCTGGTAATCATGGAAATTGCTCTGTTCAACACGTCCGTCTTTCAGCGTAATCTCATCATACATCGCCGCAGCCAGACCGTAGATGATGCCGCTTTCCATTTGTGCGATCAGGCCATCGGGGTTCATCGCAAAGCCGGCGTCGATGCAGCAGTACATCTTTACAATGCGGGGTTTGCCGCTGGTCATATCAACCTCTGCAACTTCGGCGACAATTGAGTTGAAGGACCGTACCAATGCAATCCCGCGGCCATGGTCTTCGGGTAATTCGCTGCCCCAATTGGACATCTTCGCAGCGGCATCAAGGACGGCCAGGTGGCGCGGTGAGTTGGCCAGTAAGCCCCGGCGAAACTCGAGCGGGTCTTGGCCTGCTTCATTGGCGAGTTCGTCGACAAAACTTTCTACGAAAAAGCCATGTTGGCTATGCGCGACCGAGCGCCAGGCACCCAAACGAAGCGGCATCTCCACTTCTGCGTTCCGTACGGAAACATTGGGAATGTCATAGAATTCAACCAGTGCAGCATCGTTGGGCTCGTCTTCAGTGCAATGGACATTGTTCCAACTTACTACTTTGCCGTTTTCATCCAGACCGCCAGAGAACCGGCTAATGTCTGCCGGACGATAGAAATCCTGCGCAGTGTCTTCTTCGCGCGACCAGATCATCTTGATGGGATAGCCTGTCGCCTTGGCGAGGCGCGCCGCTTGATTGGAATATTCGGCGGTTAATCGGCGGCCGAAACCGCCGCCCAGAAATACGCTGTGCATGTTAACATCGTCAGCATCTATGCCAGCACCTTCGGCCGCGCCGCCTCGCGCCACCAAGGGCATTTGTGAGCCGGTCCAGATGTCGCACTTCCCGTCATGCACCCATGCGGTGCAGTTCATTGGTTCCATGGTCGCGTGCGCCAGGAATGGAACCTTGTATTCCGCTTCGACTTTGTTTGCAGCAGCAGTGAATACGCCTGCCGCATCGCCGTAATCCGCTTTGCTGCTTCCGCCAGATGCGCCTGCGTCGTCCAGCGCTTTACCGAAGTCCGCGAACATTTGATCACTATCGAGGGTGTCTAATTCGGTCTTGGTGTAAGTGGTCTGAATGGTGTTCAAGGCTTGTTGGGCCTGCCAATAACTATCCGCCACAACCGCAACGAAATCGCCCATGTTCAGGATCTGCAACACCCCGCCCATAGTTCTGGCGGTTGAGGCATCCATGGAATCGACACGGGCCCCCATAACCGGCGCGGCTTTGACCGCGGCATATTTCAGTTCCTGCCCCTCGGGCCCGCCATCGATGCCGAATATGGCCGTGCCGTCGACTTTCGAAGGGATATCCTTGCGCGGAGCGGAGGTACCCATCAATTTGTATTCGTCGACTGTTTTGATGCGCGGCGCACGAGGTAAATCCTGCTCCGCAGCGCCTGCGGCGAAATTGGCGTAAGTTTCCGACTTGCCCGACTTCGCATGAGTGAGGACCGCGTTTTCGGTAGTGATCTCGCTCGTGGGCACCCCCCATTCGGCCGCCGCAGCGGCAACCAGCATTTCCCGCGCGGCAGCACCCGCGATGCGCATACCATTTTGGCCGGTCGTGCGAACAGAAGAGCTGCCGCCGGTTACATAGGCGCCGGCCAGCTTAGCAACTTGGGTGAACAGCCCATCATATGTTGGCTCCATAAAGCCGACTTGATTGGGCCGGTCTGGCAAGGTGCCGGGACCAATGAACGCCCGGACTGTATGCTGGGATACGTAATTACCGTCTGCCGGGGCTTCCATCACCCGGATATTTTCCCAGTTCACATCCATTTCGTCAGCCAGCATTTGCGCAATCGTGGAATTGGCGCCTTGGCCCATTTCGCAATGCGGAACGATGGCGGTGATCAAATTGTCTGCGCCAATTTTGACCCAGCTATTGATCAAGGCTTCGCCATCACCGCCTGCGACGATTGGTTTCAGCTTGTCGATCGGATTGCCGCTACGGACGGCCACCCCAACCAGCAGCGCACCACCGGCGAGCACGCCTGCACCGATAAACCCGCGGCGAGTCCATTTCGCTGCCTTGCTGCGAGGGGTCTTAGCGTCTTTGACCTCGCTCATGCTGTCTTCTCCTGCGCGGCGGATGGCTCGATCCCGGCGGCGACTTTGATTGCCTTGCGGATGCGCCCATACATGCCGCAGCGGCAGATATTGCCCGTCATCGCGGTATCAATTTGATCGTCCGTGGGGCGTGATGTCTGCTTTAGCAAAGCGGTGGCGGACATGATCTGGCCGGACTGGCAATAGCCGCATTGCGGGACTTGCTCGCTGATCCATGCTTGTTGCACCTTGCTCAGCGTACCATCTTGGTCCGCGATGCCTTCAATCGTAGTGATCGATTTGCCTTCGGCGGCGGAGATGGGGGTGGAACAGCTACGAATGGGCTGGCCGTCCAGATGGACGGTGCAGGCCCCGCATTGGGCGATGCCGCAACCGAATTTGGTGCCGTTCATTCCCAGCTTTTCGCGCACGACCCACAGGATCGGCATCGCTGGATCAGCCTCGATTTCTTCAGGCCTGCCATTGATCTGAGTTTTGATCATCTGCGTTTCCTCGAGCAAATTTCGTTAGACGTACAGTTTCTATTGAAGACCTACATTAATTCAGCCGACGCTGTGAAGTGAGAACTATGTTCGGGGTGGCCACAGGACGAGAACCGATGTCTTGCGGCGGTATTCCTGATAGGCAGGATCATCGCCCCATTTCTTCTCAGCGGCCTTGTCCAACAGGTTTATTCCGCTGATCTTTGTCAGCAGCAGGGTGATGAACAAAGGTGAAGCGAAGACCAGGTAGGACCAGCCCGACAAGACCGGCAGCGCGATGATCGCTGCCCCGGTCCACAGCATGATCTCGCCGAAATAGTTCGGGTGTTGCGACCATGACCACAGGCCGCTGGAGATGAATTTCCCCGAATTGGCGGGATCAGACTTGAACGCGCTTTTTTGCCGGTCAGCCACAACTTCGACGGTGAATGCAGCGGCCCAGATTACCGCTCCGATCCAGAACCAGATCCCGACCGGTACCCGGTCTGTTGCCGATATGACCACCAACGCCGCAGCGGCAGTGATGAACGTCCAGACTGCTTGCAAAGTCCATGCGGCCAAGAAGCGCGGGGGATTGACCTTGATCGCGTCGAAGCGGCCATCGACGCCGCCTGACTTTCCAATCCTGACAAACAGGAACGACCCCAAACGCAGGGCCCATATCACCACCATCGCGGCGATCACGATAGCGCGTGTATCAAGCGGGGCGGACAGGATGTATGCGGCGGTAATGATCGAAAAATATGTGAATGCGCCAACCAGATCATAATACTTCTCTGTCTGGGCAATTGCGGCAGGAATGAAGGCAAGCCAATTGACCGCAAACGCGGTCGCTGCGCAGATTACGAACACCGGATACCCGAACGCCTTGGCTCCATTACCCCCGGCAAGCCATGCAAAGCCTAGGCCGAGCGCGGTTGCAAATAGGACCACGACTAGGCTGCGAAGCGCTTGTTTGGACGAGGTCATTACTAAGTTCCTATCACGAGGCTGTAATTGGCCCTATCCGGGCTGCCAATATAGGCGGTTCCGACTTTGCAGGCGCTATCAACTTAGGGCACCCTGCCGGTGGATCAACCCGGCGCGTTGCCTCATGCGCCAAGGTTCGAGCTCACTGTTCGAGCTTTGGCAATTTGGTCTTGTAGACGACGGGGCGTAGCGCGAAACTGGTGGTGACCTGTGCTACGCCGGCTGCCCTTGTCAGGCGGGACCTCAAAAAATCCTCAAACTCGCCCAGTGATCCGACCAGAACCCGAAGCTGGTAATCGGCATCACCGGTCATGAGGTAGCATTCCATCACCTCGGGAAAATCGCTTACCGCTGTCTCGAAGGCGGCGAGATGGCGGTCATCCTGCTGATCGAGCCGGACCCGCACAAACGCCGTCACCGGCAGACCGATACTTTCGGGATTTACCAACGCCACATAGCCGGCGATGACACCGCTCGCCTCTAGCTGACGCACGCGGCGCAAGCAGGGGCTGGGCGATAGGCCGATCTGCTCGGAAAGCTCCTGATTGGTCATCCGTCCATTGGATTGAAGCGTGTCGAGGATTTTGAGATCGAGCTCGTCTGTATTATATATTGGCATGAACTGTCTCAGTAAACTAGAATTTTGGCATAAACTGCTTAATTAGTCACATATGTTGGCTTGTTTTGCAAGGACATGTCCAACATTGCCAATTATCATGTGCGGCTGACACGTTTTTTGGAGATATCCCCGATGGCAACCGCAGTTTCCGAAAGCCGGCAGGAGTTGGTTAGTACGCTGGAGGCGCTCGACACGCGTTTACGCTGGCTGTCGTCGTGGACCGTCCACAATGCCAACCATATCCGCGAAAAGCGTGACGGCATGAAGGTTGGCGGCCATCAGGCAAGCTGCGCATCGATGACCGCGATCATGGCCGCGCTCTATTTCAATGCGCTGCGCCCGCAGGACAAAGTTGCGGTCAAACCCCATGCTGGGCCGGTTCTGCATGCTATCCATTATCTGCTCGGCAATCAGAGCCTCGACCAATTGCAACGATTTCGCGGGATTGGCGGCGCGCAAAGTTACCCCTCGCGGACCAAGGATCAGATCCCGGTCGATTTCTCGACCGGTTCGGTCGGCCTCGGCGTCGCCATCACTGCCTTTGCCAGTCTGGTTCAGGACTATTTGATCGCTCATGGGCAGGTTGAGGAAGCCGATGCGGGCCGGATGATCGCGCTGATGGGCGATGCTGAACTTGACGAGGGCAATATCTACGAATGCCTGATCGAGGGATATAAGCACGATATTCGCAATTGCTGGTGGATCGTCGATTATAACCGGCAGTCGCTCGATCATACCACCGCAGACCGCATGTTCCGGCGCTTTGATGACATATTTGAAACCTGCGGCTGGCGTGTTCTGACGCTGAAATACGGCAAGTTGCAGCTTGCCGCGTTTAAGAAGCCGGGGGGCAAAAGCCTCGAAGAGTGGATCGATAATTGCCCCAATGTCGACTATGCAGCGCTCACTTATCAAGGCGGCGCGGCATGGCGCGAACGGTTGCTGGCTGACATTGGCACCAAACCGCATCTGAAAAAGCTGCTCGACGGTTTCGATGATGAGGCATTGGCCGTGCTGATGACCAATCTTGGCGGGCACTGTGTCGAGACATTGGTGGACGCCTTCGCCAGCGCGAATGACGAGCGGCCAACCATGTTTATCGCCTATACGGTCAAGGGTTTTGGCCTGCCGTTGGCCGGGCATAAGGACAATCACTCGGGGATGATGAACCCGCCGCAGATCGCCCAATTGCGCGACAGCCTGAACATTGCCGAGGGCGAGGAATGGGAACCTTATGCCGGGCTTGGCGACAATATTGCCGCTCAGTTGAAGGCGTTTGTTGAGAGCAGCGCCTTTGCCTCCACACCGCCAGAAAGTCAGGCCGAGCCGGTCCCTGTGCCTGATCGTTTACCTGTTCCCGATGGCGACGAGCAATCGACCCAATCAGCATTTGGCCGCATCCTGATGGATCTGGCGAAATCGGGCGATCCGTTGGGCGACCGCATTGTCACCACCGCGCCCGACGTGACGCAGACCACCAATCTTGGCGGCTTCGTCAATCGGCGCGGATTGTTCCGGCGACAGGAACTGGCGGACGTTTTTCAGGCCGCGAAAATACCCTCGGCCCAGAAATGGATCAGCCACGCGGCGGGCCAGCACATTGAACTGGGCATTGCCGAAAACAACTTCTTCCTGATGTTGGCCGCGCTTGGTCTGTCAGCGCAGCATTTCGGCACGCGGTTGCTGCCGGTTGGTACCGTCTATGATCCGTTCATTGCGCGCGGTCTCGATGCCCTCAATTATGGCTGCTATCAGGACGCGCGCTTCCTGCTGGTTGGCACGCCGTCTGGTCTGACACTTGGCGCAGAAGGCGGCGCCCACCAATCCATAAATACGCCTTTGATCGGCATGGGCCAGCCCAATCTGGATTACTTCGAACCGGCATGGGCGGACGAAGTCGCGCTGATGATGGGGCACTCCTTCAGGCACCTGCAGGAGCCCGACGGCAACTCGGTCTATTTGCGGTTGAGCACGCGGACAATCAGCCAGATCAAGCGGACGGATGATGCGTGGGAAGATGGCGCGCTGAACGGCGGATATTGGGTTCGCGAACCTGGTGAGAACGCCGAGGCCGCAATCGTATTCACCGGTGCGATAGCCCCAGAGGCTCTGGCAGCATGGGAAATTTTGGCAGAAGATCTGCCGGGGCTGGGCCTGCTCAACGTAACATCGCCTGATCTGTTGCACCGCGGCTGGTCGAAACGCCGTGCATCGCGTTGGACCGGACCGGCGGAGGCGCCGTGCCATGTCGAAACGCTGATGTCTGCGCTGGCGCCGGGCGCTGGGCTGATTACCGTCATTGACGGGTCGCCGGGTGCATTGTCTTGGCTCGGCGGCGTCAAGGGGATGCGCGTCAGTCCGCTGGGCGTTGATCAATTTGGCCAGACCGGTGACTTGCCAGATCTCTACAACAAGTACCGGTTGGATAGTGACGCCATCGTCGATGCAGCCGCCGAGCTTTTTCTGGGGGATTGACGTGGCCATTGCACTGAGAACGCCCGCTCTCTCGCCATTCGTGAGGACTGAGAGAGGCAGGATATTGTCCAAAGCGGAGAAGCATCGCACACATGCGAACCAGTGAGAATCGCTAACCGGCGCTGGCAAAAAGCTATCGCCAATTCGCCAAATCGCCGGTAAAACGGGGACTTATCGAACCGCGGTTCTCGACCACCCAACCAAGGCCGAAGACACGCAGCAAATAGGCCTGACGATGAAGATACCCAACCTTCCCATGTCTGGTCCCGAGACCTGCGTCGCCGCCTTTCAGACATGGATGTCGTTCTTTCTGGTTTCAGCTTTGGCCCAGATCGTGTTTCCCGACACGCGGATAAGCCAGCTTATCATTATATTGGCTGGAGCTCTCGCTATTGGACTGATGACCTATCGCTGGATTAGCCGGGTCCCCGCTAGGCGACATCTGGTGAACTTTTCGCTACTCATAGTCGGATTGCTCATCGCCCTCGACGTGGCAGTAGCTTTTACGGAGCTATAGGTACACCTTCCATATCTGGCCCTTCTCCAATGGTGGGTTCTAATTGTAGCCGATTATTTTTGCTGCATAAATCTGGAATCGGTAAACGCGACATCTTGGAGAGTTTGCTGCTTCAAGCAGTGGGCCAAAAAAATGGCCCCACTCGAAAGCAGGGCCACTAGAGTGAAAGAACGATATGAACCGCCCTTCGGGTCGCAACGCCTCGATACCCACATCGGATGACAAGTGTATGACGATCTATCGACCCGCTCAGAATGGGACAGTCAGTCCGTCGCAGGTTAATCATGCAGATCCCTAGCAAGAATGTCCGAAACTGGGTGGAAAGCAGCCTATGGCTCGGCTTGTCTTATGACTTTGCCGTCCGTTTGGGCCAAGATGATATGCCCGATGTGGGGTGGCCACCCCACATCGGGCGGAAGGGGACGGATCGGAATCGGACCGGTCGCTTGCGGACCGGATTAGAGTAG
>Ga0209702_10008463_pt1 | contig 11947 bp, 23 predicted proteins | sample FRY01_FD_187210 | JGI IMG/M metagenome (GOLD analysis project Ga0209702, IMG submission 187210) | Freshwater microbial communities from Lake Fryxell liftoff mats and glacier meltwater in Antarctica - FRY-01 (SPAdes) (version 2) | ecosystem: Environmental > Aquatic > Freshwater > Ice > Glacier... | reverse complement strand
TGCTATCGGTCGATAGCAATAGCAAGCGGTGGCTGGACGATTCCGCCGATTCTCGCCGAACGCTCGCCCGCTAGCGTTTCGTGGGGCTTACGACGTCAGGTCACGGGTCGCCCCACAGCGTCCAGCCCTCGACGGGGCGCGTCCAGTCGACCGGCCCGCAGCGCAGTGCGGCTGCCCGTGCAGCCGCCCGCGCCGCGAGGTAGGCGACGCCCGGCGGCTCGCCTCTGCGCAGCGCCTGGACCGCGAGCCTGACATCGCGCGTCGCGGCGGTGCATCGCTCGCGACCGCAGTCGGGCAAGGCGTCCGCGCTGAGGCTCCACTCATCGACCTTGCGCTGGCACCATGTGCACCTCACGGCTCACCCCCGACGGGCCGCGCGCCACCACGCAGCCGCGCGGCCTCTGCGGTGAGCGCGTCACCGCCGAGTGACCCGTCGCCCCCGTGGCGTGCGACCCACGCGGCGCACTCGGCCGCCCACCACGCCGACAGGTCGGCGGGTGCGCCGTCGACCGCGACCACCCACGCCAGCGGGACCATCCCGACGCCGCCCACCTCGACGCATCGGGTGGTGCCGTCGAGGCCGATGCCCACGATGGGACCGCTGCCCATGACGAGCGTGACGCCCGCCTTGGGCTGCATCCCGGCGAGGGAGCACGGATGCGCCCGAAGGCCGCGGACGTGGGCGATGCTACCGGCGTAGGTCACCGCACCACCTCCGTGCCCCACTCCAGCGCGCAGCGACGGGCGAACCCATCGGCCACGTCGCGCGTGAACGGGTCGGCGCAGCGCGTGGTGACCATCAGCGCGCGGCCGCCCGTCACCAGCGTCACGATGCGCAGCTCGAACCACCTCGTCGGCTGCGCGATGTGGTCGACGCGCCACGGGTCGGAGACGCTCCCGCGCAGGTCGACGATGACGTGCTCATCGCCCCCAGCGGCGGCGCGACGGGTGCCGCCACAGCCGGTGACGTAGAGCGCGGCGCGGCCCATCAGGTCGTCGAGCGTGACGCGCTTCCGCAGCTTGATCGGGGCGTAGAGGTCGCTGCTCACGGTGCACCCCCCGTCGGCCACGCGCACGGAGCGTGGTCGGCGTCCAGCGCCCGCCACGTCAGCACGGGGCGTGACCGCCCCGCACACCAGCCGACGTATTCGCCCACGTCGCCAGCGCCCGCGAAGGCCTCGACGACGGCCCGCGTCCCAGCGCCGCGCGAGAGCAGCCACCACCCGCCCGTGGCGTTGTGCGCCGCTGCCTCGGCCTCAGTCGGCGCGACGGTGCGCCCCGCGATGATCGCCAGCGCCGCATCACGCTCCTGAGTCACCTGCGCGAGCGCGTCGAGTAGCTCTCGCAGCTCGGCGCCGAGGACCGTGCACCGGCGGAAGAAGCTCATCATGCGCAGCGCGGCAATCGCCTCGCCGGTCACGGCGCACCTCCAGGCGACGGCCAGGCGCACAGCGCCCGCGTGGCGTCGAGGGGCCACCACACGCACCCGGGGTCGCCGCTGAACTCGAGGCACCGCTCCACGTCGCGCGCCGTCATCGAATCCCAGGAGCCGAGCGCGTTCGCCGACCGCCAGCGCCCGCCTGTCGCGGCGTGGGCGGCGAGCTCCGCCTCGGTCGGCGGCGTGCGGCGCCCCGCGACGATCGCCCGCAGCGCGTCGCGCTCCAGCGTCAGCGCGTCCACTGCCGCCAGCCCCTCGCGCATCGCCGTGGTGGCGACGTACTCAGCCCACGTCCGCGCCCCGACGTCGCGCCGCTGCGCTGTCAGCAGACGCACCCGCGACGGGTCGGCGGCTTCATCGTGCCATCGGCGCTCCAGCCACGTCGCACGCATCCGCAGCCGGTGGCATTCGGCGAGCCCCTGACGCATCGCCGACGCGCAGATGCCCTCCAACGACCGCAGCCGCTCCGCGTGCGTCGTCGCCCGCTCGCGGTAGTGGTCGCGCTCCCTCACGATCGCGTCGATGACCGCCCACGTCGAGACTACTCGCGCCGCCTCCTGCTCGCGCCAGGCGACGGCCAGCGTGTCGCGCGCCAGCATCAGCGTGTCCACGGCTGCCACCACGGCGTCGCACAGGATCGCCGCGCCCCCGCCGACGAGCCGCGTCTGAAGCGCCCGCATCGCGTCGACGCACGGCGCCGCGGCCGCGGCCTGCGTGTGCCAGTCGTCGACGTTCGCCCGCGCCGCGTCGCGCTCGACCAAGGCGACGGCCAGCGCCGCGCGGAGGGCTGCGACCTCCACCGCGGAAGCCGCGGCGTCGCCGACGAGCACCCGCTCCACGCGGCACATCGCGGACAGGTGCTCCGTGTCGCAGAACATCTCGCGCGCCGCATCCCACGCGGCCTCGCTGGTGTCGTACAGCGCGGGCTCTCTGTCGCTGCGCGGCGTGCGCCATCCGTCGAGGCCGTCGGTCTGCTCCAGCAACCATTGATGGCGGCTCATCGCGACACCTGGCGGAGCAGGAGGTACCCGATCGCTCGCATCATCTCGACTGCCTCCGTGACGTTGACTCCCCGGCCCACGCACCGCTCGCATCGGTATCCGTTGTGCAGACGGCGCCCGTCGCAGTCCTCGCACACCACGGGCGCCGCGAGGGCGCTGGCGATCTCGTCGGGGCTCATCGGAGCGCCGCCCGAAGTGCGTAGGTCCACACCGCCGAGCCGACCACCGCCACCAGCGCGAGTGCGCCCCACGAATACCGCGCCGCCACGCCGCACGCGAGCCCGAGGCCCCACCCTCCGACGAGCATCACGGCCGCGAGCTCCTCAGACAGCGTCGTCGCGCCTCGCGCAGCCCGCGCCGCGCGCCCAGCGCCGTGATCCAAGCGCCACATCAGCCCTGCGTTCAGCACCCGCAACCGCGCGACCTCGCCGCGCAGCGTCTCCGTCTCCGTCTCGCACTCGTCGTTCATCGTCCGTCCTCCGCGCCATCGGGCGCCTCAGCGTCCATCGCCAGCGTCCCGGTGACGGTGCCGTCCATCGGCGTGAGGTCGGCGCCGAGGCGCGCGAACACGCGCGCCATGACGCCCTGGACCGCTCGCGCGAGGGCCTCTTCGTCCTTCGACGCGCAGCACACCACGAAACGCAAAGTGGCGTCCTTCGTCGGCTTCAGCATCTCGACCAGGGCGGCCTCGCCGAGCCCGCCACGCTGCATCGTCGTGAGGATCTCCCGCAGCCGTCGCACCTCTGCGATGACCTCCGCCGCTCCCTCGCGCGCGAGGTCGAGGTCCACGGGCAGTTTGCCCTTCGCGAACGCCGCGAGCGCCCGCGCTCCCTGCGAAATATTCGTCGCCATCACTCCACCTCTCCGCCCGCATCGGGGCTGTCCGTCAGCGCCGCCACCCACCTCGCAACCACGGCGGCGAGATCCCGCTCCGCACGGATGCGGGCGACCACGGCCCTGTCGCGCGCCCCCTCGGCCACGCCGCGGGCGCTGCGGGCGCGCTGCGAGGCGTCCACCGCGCGACGGCACTCGTCGTCGGAGCGGCGGGCGTCGTCGCGGAGGCGCGCCACATCAGCGGCCAGCGCGCGGGCGTGAGCGACGAGGCGCACCACGTCGCCAGCGAGCCGCTCCCGGCTCGCGTGCCCGACCTGTGCTTCGATCGCCGCGAGGGTGGCGGGCGTCACGACGCACCCCCGTCGGAGAGCAGGGCGGTGAGGCGTCGCACCTCAGCGACGAGGGCGAGTACCTCGGGGGCTGCGCCTGCCCACAGCGCGGCGAGTTCGGCCGCGCCGTCGCAATCGACGTGCGCGAGCGTGTGGTCCGGGTGCTCCTCCGATGCGGTGATGTACACGTCGCCGTCGTCGTCAGCCTCGACGCCCAGCGCGATGCTGTATCCATCCCACTTCGCCTCGATCGCATCCACCTCGTCGGGCGTCACGACGCACCTTCGATCGCCGCGAGCAGCCGCGCGCGGGCGGCGTCGCGCGAGAACATGGCGACGCCCACTGCGCCGAGTCGCGGCGCTGGCAGCGTCCCCGCATCATCGACCGCATCGACCGCCGCGACGTACTCCCGCGCCGCCGTCTCCAGCGCGCCGAGGCGCAGGTAGAGCGCCCGCTCCGTCTCCTCCAGCGAGGCGGTCGCGCGGCCGAGGCACGCCGTCAGCCGCACCACCTCGGCGACGCCGGAGACGACCACCTCCGCCCGGGTGGGCTCACCCGGCGCGAGGATCTCGGCGACGGCGATGCCCCGCTCGACGGCCCAGGCGAGCACCACCCTGCGAGCGGACATACTCGTGTGCTGTGTGCCCTCGACGCACCACCATCCGTCCCACGCGGGCGCCGGTTCGCACAGCGCGACCGGCACCGACTGCACCGCGCCGTCCTCGGCGACCACACGCCTGCTGATCGCGCTCACCGTCCACCTCCGTCGGAGAGCAGGGCGTCGAGCGCCGTGTGCACGTCGGCGGTCGCGCGCTCACGGGCTGTTCGGGCGGTAAGCGCGCGATCGTGCGCCTTGTCCCAAGCGCGCGCCCCTGCGGCGCAGTCCGCCTCGACGAGGCGACCCCGCATATTCAAGGCGCTCCATGCCTCCCGCTCCGCACTCTCCTCCTGCGTCGCGGTGTCCTGCGCCCGCACCGCCTCCCGCTCCGCACGCACCGCAGCCCGCAGCCCCGCGAGCTGCCCCTCGGCCACGTCGGCCCGCTGGCGCGCGCTGGCGACCACCTCCGGTGCCTCATTCCACGACTTCGCGCCCGCTGCCGTCGCCATCGCGGAGCAGTGGGCCCGCAGCTCGCCGCCGCGGCGGAGCGCCACGATCAGGTGGAGCCCGTGCGCCCCGGAGCCGCTCTCGTGGCGGTCGATCGCCCCGGCGAGCTCGCGTCGGTGCTCCTGGTCCATCGCGTGGTCCAGCGCGTAGCGGAGAGCGGTGAGGTCGACCGCCTCCCGCGCAGCCCGGCGGGTGAGCTCGGCGCTGAGGGCGTCGCGCTCCCCGGTGAGAGCGGCCACCTCGCGGGCGATCGCGCCCATCGCCCCGCGCTCGTCGGCCAGCGCGTGCGCCTCCGCCGCTGTGACGCGGGCGGTCATCGCGCACCTCCAGCGACGAGCAGCGCAGAGAGCGCGACGTGGGCAGCCGCAGCCGCCCGCAAGTGCGGCTCGGTGCACGCCGCCAGCGACGCGTTGACCGCATCGACGAGGGCGCGCGCCGCCGCACGCAACTCGTCGCGCTCCCTGGTGAGGGCGAGCACGTCGCGGGCGAGGTCGGGCGCATCTGCGATCAGCGCGGTGCACGCGGGGCACGGGATCGCCTGCACGATGCCCGCCCGCACCACCGCGGCGAGGCCCGGCGACAGCGCCGCCCACGCGGTCCACGGCTCGCCGTCAGGCGTGTTCGCGATCTGCCCGCACCCCTCGCAGCGGGAGCACGGTGCGACGGTGGCGCTCACCGTCCACCCCCGTCGGACAGCAGCGAGGCGAGCGCGGCGATGGCGACCGCCTCCAGCGCGTCGTGCGTGTCGCCGCGGACGGGCGCCGCGTCGAGGGCCGCGAGGAGATCGACCGCCGCCTTCCGCATCCGTCGGTGCTCGTCGATGAGCTCGCGGGCGCCCTCGCGCGGCCCGTCGAGATGCGAGAACTCCACGCCCCGCGAGAACGTCTCCAAAGCCTGCACCCCGTCGCTCACCTTCACGTCGCCCATCGTCGTCGTCTCCCTCGTCGGCCCGTTGGCCCGTGCTTGCTAGCTATCCGCTCGCTATCTGCTACCATCTTGCACCATGAGCCGACCGCGAGCAACCCCCCGCTGCAAGAGACCCCAGATGGGGCGACGTAAAATCCCCGACCGCGTGCAGGTGCAGGTACGCGTCCCCCGCGAGCGCCTCGCCGCGTTCGACGCCGCGGTCACGCACGCCGTCGAGACGAGGCGCGATCCGGCGTTCTCGCGCACCGACGCGCTGCTAGAGGCGATGGACAGGTGGGCCGCAGCCGAAGCCGCGAAGAGCGGCGCGCTGTGACGCCCGCCCTCATCGCTCTCGCAGCCGCCGTGCGCGAGCACCTCGCAGCCGACGACGCATGGCGCGTGGGCATCGGCGCGTACCTCCCCGGCGAGGACTCCGCCGCCTACGTCGCGCGGCGGGACGCGGCACGCGCCGAGGTCCACCGGCTCCGGCGCGTGGTCGACGCCCTGATCGCGGGGTGCCCGTGACCAGCCGCGTCGAGCAGCACACCGCGCACGCCTCGACGTAGCGCCACGCAGTCGTCACGCCGCCACCGGCGCCGCGTCGGCGTGTACCGCGGCGCCGAGCAGCTCCGCGTCCGTGTGCCCGCTGACGTGTCCCTCCCACGGAGCGACCCCGCCCCCGGCGACGACCGCCAACGGTACGCCCATCACCAGCGCCGTCGAGCGGTCGGGCAGCGGGGCGCCAGCGCCGAACACCACCCAGGCGCCGCCGACCCTCACCCGCGCGAGGTAGCGCGAACGCGGGCAGTGGACCTCGCGCGGAGCGACACCGTGGTCGCGCAGACCGGCGACGACGCGAGCAGCCGCGTCCGCGTCGAGCGGCGACGAGCGGTGTGCGGTCGCGACATGGCGAAGCGCATCGCCGTAGAGCCGCTCCCACCCGACCGCGTGCGCCCGGCAGAGCACCCCGATCGCGCCGCGGTCGGCCCGAGGCAGCCGTTGCCACTCAAACGCTCCCACCTCCATGCGCACGCGCGGCGGCACGGGCCGCTCACCGCGCACCTACTCGGCGCCGCGGCACCCCAGCCGGCCAGTGGAACGCGGGGAGGGCGACTCGCTTCCCGATCGCCGAGGGCGACACGCCAAGGGCCCGGCCCGCAGCCGCGAGGCTGCCGCCGCTGGCGATCAGCGCTGTGACAATGGACGCGTCCGTGGCCGTCCTCGGGCGACCCCCTCGCAATACAGGGCACCCCCGGGGCCGGGCTTCCGGGTGCGTCCGTAGCCTCTTGTGCAGCGCGTCGGGGGCGCACCCCAGCCCCCGCGCCGCAATGGCGACGTTGCCACCGCTGGCGATCAGCGCGGCAGCAATGGCCGCAATGGCGGCGTCCGTGACCAGGGGTGGGCGTCCCGCTCGCAGGGCGGGGCACTCCACGGGCCGGGCTTCCGGGTGAGAGCGCAGCCAATAGTGCAGCACTCGGGGCGTGCACCCCAACGCAAGCGCCGCCCTGGTGACGTTGCCGCCCGTCGCCCTCAGCGCTGCGGTGATGGCGGCGCCTCTGAGCGCGAGCGGCGTCACCGCGCACCCCGCATCACCGCGCGGAGCTTCGATGCGACCCGCCCGGTGGCAGCGCCCCCGCAGCCGAGCGCCGCGTCGAGGGACACCGCGAGCGTCGAGGCCACGTCAGCGAGCGTCGACCACCGGCCGTCGGGCGCATCGGTCCACACCTCGACGGCCGCCCAGAGTACCAGCGCCGCGCGCAGAGCCACCGCGTCGGGCACCTCAGCGTGCACCGACGCCAGCAGGGCCACGAGCCACGCGCTTTCGCGGCGGTCGCTGACGCGGGTGAGCGCGTAGAGCGCGGGGCCGTGGCGGTTGATCGCCCCCCTCAGCGCGCGCTCCGCTGCCCTCGTGACAGCGTCGTCGGTGGGCGTCGGGCGCAGGCAGCGGTCCACGGCTGCGAGCCAGAGCACGCGCTCCGTGGCCGTCGCCGAGGGGATCACGATCGCAGGCCCCGGAGGGGAGAGCAGGGCGACGGGGATCACGAGGGCACCCCGTCGTCGCCGCAGCGGGCGAGCGCGTAGAGCGAGGCGAGCGCGTCGCCAGTGCTGCGCGCCCCGCTCGCGTCGTCGGGCTCCGCGTCGGAAGCGCCCACGAGGCCGAGAGCGTCGCTCGCGATCCGCTGCACCCGGCGCGAGTCCGAGAGCAGCCCCATCGCGATTGCCTCGACCTGACGGATGCGCTCGCGCGTGAGGTTCAGCGCGTCGCCCGCCTCGGCGAGCGTCACCCCGCCGCGGTCGGCCACGTCGAGCGAGCACGTCTCGCCCATCTCCCACACCTCGAGGTCGGGGAAGTTCAGCTTGATGTTGCCATTGTAATCGTCCACCTCGACGGCGAGGTGCCGGGTGCACGACACCCAGGGACACGGGCGCGCCGCGTTGCTGCCGCCCGCGAGGCAGTCGCCACGGGTCTGCGGGCGCTGGTACTCATCGGTCGGCGGGTAGAGCACGCGCCCCGCGGCCATCTCTCGCGCCCCGCCGCGGGCGATGCTGATCGTCCGCGCCCTCGCGCCGCCGCGCCGCCGCCGGCCGCGGCTGTCCCCATGGTCGGGTGCGGGCGCGGGGTCGACCACCGGGAGGTGCCTCCGCGCGGGCGCGAGCACCTGCGCCATCGCGTCGAGGCCAGCTCCCGCGGGCGCGTCGGCCAGCGCTGCATCGCAGCGGGCGCGGTACGCCACCGCCGCCGTGAGCCGGGCGGCCGTCGCGTCGGGCGCGTCGTCGGCGGGCGGCGCCGCGCTGTCGAGGGGCGCGCTCACGCGATCACCGGGAGCGCCAACTGGCGCGCGTCGAAGAGCGCGGCGCGCTCGGATGCGTCAACCCACTCGTCGCAGGTACGCTCGGGCGCATCGACGCCGCGGGCGACGAAGGGGAGCGCGCCGCGCCACCCGTCGAGGTCACGCGCCACCGTCGCCGTCAGCGACCGCGGCGAGTTCTGGCCGCATCCATCGACGTTGCGCCTGACGTACTCCTCGGCGCCACCCTGGCTCTTCGCCACCACCATCACCCGCGTCACCATCGCCACCTCCCACAGCGTCGCCTCGCCGTCAGCGGAGCTCACCGCACACCCGAGGGCACGTCGTCGGCGTTGAGTCCCGCGGCGGCTTCGATGCGCGGACGCTGGAGCAGCCGCCATCGCTCGCGGTAGCCAGCGGCCAGCGTGTCGGCCATGTGCGTGACGATCATCGCGGAGACGGGCGTGTGCGACCCGCCGTTCGCGATGATCTCGTCGATTGCTTCCAACGCCGTCGCCGCGTTCTCGTGCTGTCGCGCGATGTAGGCGCGCTTTACGTCCGCGGCGTCGGCCGTGAACACCGGGGCCGGTGGCGCCGCGGCGCGCAGCCGCTCGATCGTGGCGTCGCGCTGGCGCACGGCGGTGAGGAGCCCGGCGTTCGCCTCGCGCAGGCCACGCTCTGCATCGCTAACCCATGACCGGGCTCCCTTGCGTCGAAGCCCCGTGGATTCCTGGCGCATGGACTCGATCTTCTGATCCGCCGCCGCAAGCGACGCGCGTGATTCTGCGAGCTTCTTTGTCGTATCTGAATGCGCGGAGCGCTCGCGAGCGAGGTCCATCGACGCGGGCGCGTCGCCCGCGCGCAGGCGCTCCACGGTCCACTCGACTTCGGCCAGCCGCTCGCTCCACTTGCGGAGCGCGTACTCGGCCGAGAGCGCCCGATCCGGCACCTCCCTCGCGAGCACCTCAAGCCCCGCGATCTTGGTCGCGATCAGGTCCAGCGCCGCGTCGCCTTCGTCGACCGTCACCGGGAGACGCACGTCGAGCCATCGAAGCCAGTCGTGGCCCGCGGGCCGATGCGTCGTCGTCGTCGTCGTCGTATCCCTATACACACTGAGCGTCATTCGTCGTCTCTCCCTTGTCCGTCGTTGTCTGTTGAGCGTCCGCCGCTCCCTCCGCGCTCCCCACGGGGAGCGTCGAGGCAGCGGCGAGGCCGTAGCCCCGCCGTCGCTGTCAGTCGTCGCGCTCGCCGTCGTCGTCGCCGTCGTCGCCTGTGAGCACGCCGTCGTCACCGTGCTCGTCTGCGTGCGCGGGGCAGTAGTCGCCGCCGTCGGTGATGTTCCACCCATCGGCGACGGCCTCTTCGATCGCGGCGCTCTCGTGGCCGGGCACGCCGGTGATCGCGCTGCACCCGTCGTGGTCGCACCCGATCCACCCCACAGGAACCGTCAGGGATGCGCGGTGCGCGGCGCCGTGCTTCGTCCACGCGGCCCGACCCGTGAGATCCGTCGTGCCTGAGCTCACGCTGCCACCCGCCCCTGCGCCGCGCTGTCGAGGGGGGCGCTCATCGCGGCACCGCTCCGCGGTAGAGACGCGCCAGCGCAGCGCCGACGGGCGTCTCGTAGCCCCAGTCACCCGGCGCGCCGAAAGCGTCGTGAATCTCGTCGGCGGTGCGACCGTCCACAAGGCGACGCAAGCACCCAATGAGCTCGACGGCGCGGTAGAGATCCCTCGTCAGGTCGGCGACCTCGTCCTCCGTGTCGTCGGTGGCGAGCTCGCGGAGTCGGACGATGGACTCCGTGCATCGCTGCTCGCGCCTGCGGAGCGCCTCGGCCAGCGACTCGTGATTCGCGGAGCTCACGCTGCCACCTGGCGGGCAGCCGCGGCGCGGCTGCGCGAGGCGTCGAGCGCCACCCGCTCCAGCGTCTGCGTGACGCCGATGACGGTCAGCCGCAGCGGCCCCTCGCTGCCGACCACGCGGGGCGCCGCCTCACGGCGGGCGTCATCGAGCTCCACGATGCGCGCAGCGCAGAGCGCGACGAACGCGGGGCCGAGGGCCGCGCCGTTGCACGCGACGCTGTGCTCGATGCGCCGCCTTGCGGTCATCGTCGCGACGTGCTCGCGCCACCCGGCCGCCGTCGCGCGCCAGGTGCCCGCGATCTCGACGTGCCCGGTGTCGGTGTCGAGCACCACCCGCACGGTCGCCGCCGCGCCGTCGGCCGCCCCCATGCCCGGCGTCCCCTCGACGGGCGCCCCACTGGCGTCAGATGGGGGCAGCGCCGTCGGGGCGGGCTCACCGCCACCGCTGGGGCCGCTGGGCGGCGGGGCGGGGCGCAGCAGCGCCGTCAGCGCCGCGGTCGTGGTCGTCACGCCGAGCGCCTTCGCGCGGCGGACGGCGGCGGTCAGCGCCGCCCGCTTCGCCGCGGTGAGCGACGAGTCCTTCGCGCCCACCGGCAGACCGGGCATCGTGCGGAGCGCCCTCACGAGGTCGGCGATCACCGCGTCGCCGTCCTCGTCGTCGGCGTGGCGGGTGACGCCCGAGAGCGCGTCGTGCAGGTCGGTGAGCGCCGGGTGCATCACGCCGCGCAGCACGGCGCCGAGCTCGTCGGCGCTGAGGGCGTAGCAGACCGCGGCCATGCGAGCGCTGGCGTCGAGGCGCGCGGTGTCGGAGTCGCCCGCGTCGTGGAGCCCCGCCGCGTGCGACGCCCAGCACGCCGTCAGCGCGCGGAGGTCGGTCACGTCCGCGAGGTCCAGCCGCCACACCGTGAGGGCCGAGAGCGCGGGGAGCTGCGGGGCGTCGTCGACGCGGCGGGCGGCGGAGGTAAGGTCGACGCCAGCGCCGGGCTCCTGCGCGCTCGCTGGGATGGTCTCCAGCTCCATCTCGTCGAGCAGCGACAAGCCGAGGATCGACATGGTGACGCGGCGCTTGGCCTTCGTCTCGGCCTTCATGAGCACGTTGGCCGGGTCGGCGAGCGGCAGCGTCGCGATGGCCGTCTCGGTGCGGCCGTTGGGCATCGTGGCCTTGGCCACGCAGTAGACGAGCTTCTGGCCGCCGAGGTCGATGACCTTCGGGCCGTCGATGATCTCCCGGTTGACCCGGTGCATCGCGGCGAGCTGGTCGGTGGCCCCCCGCGTCGCGTAGAGGATCTCCTTCCCGTTCAGCCGCAGGAACGCGAACGGCTGCGACGTCGGGTTGAGCCCGAGGCCCTCGCACATCTGCACGTAGAACTTCGCGCGCTCCCCCGGCCCGAGGCCCGACAGATCGCCCCGCAGCACGATGCTGTCGATCACCTTGCCGCGCGTCGCCGGGTCGGTGTCCCAGCTCGCCATCTCCATTGCCTTCGTCTTCGTCTCGCTCATCGTCTTCCTCCTCTTACTCGGCCTCGTAAACCGGCGTGGCGCCCTGGTGACCGATCGGAGCGGTGTGCGGTGGGGGTGCCGCGCGCGCCGATCGGTCGCCGGGGCGTCACCCCGTCGCGTCGAGCGTCGCGAGCTCGCAGCTCAGGCAGCGCGCCCCGTCGCTCAGGGCCGCGCACCCGCAGCCGA
>Ga0209702_10008462_pt1 | contig 11948 bp, 10 predicted proteins | sample FRY01_FD_187210 | JGI IMG/M metagenome (GOLD analysis project Ga0209702, IMG submission 187210) | Freshwater microbial communities from Lake Fryxell liftoff mats and glacier meltwater in Antarctica - FRY-01 (SPAdes) (version 2) | ecosystem: Environmental > Aquatic > Freshwater > Ice > Glacier... | reverse complement strand
ATTCTTCTTTACATTTTAACAATTTTAAATCATTCTATGAAGTATTAAACGATAAAAAGTTTACAGATAATGAAGTTTCTTTATCTATGCCTGTTATGTATTATAATAACTTCTCTATAACAAAACCAAGAATATGGAATACTCCGGATGTTCTAAATATGATTGATGAAATTGATAAGACAGGTAATATTTTTTATTGTAGATGGGGGGATGCTCCATTACAAACAATTATTATGAAATTATATGATAATACACGTTTATCCAAGTTTACATTCAAATATAGCAAAAGATTACAAAGAGAAGCATTTAAAGACGATAATAATATTTTTCATAGTTACATGCCTAATAATTACCAAAATAATAGTTGTATCAGTAATAAAAATTAGAATATTTATATTTTTTTATCCAATAATAAATTTATCAATATATTCATCTGCATAAAGTCTAAATTTCTATCATCAATATGTTTATTTCTATAAAAAATAATATTTCTATTTTCATAATGAGATTTAATATTTTCATATTTATTGTCTATTTGATATAAAAAACAAGGCATAATAACATAATATTTTTTATCTATCTCTTCAGGTAAAAAGTCTTTTCTATTTTCTTTCATAAATATACCAATTGAAACATCATCTACTATATCATATTTTAACAAATCTTTATTTTCTAATAAAAAATTAGCAGCTTCATTTGTTAATATGATTGATGTTCCTTGTGCGAATAATGTCCCAAAAAATGTTTCATCGTTAATACCATTTCCTTTCCATTGTAAATCTATAAGTGTCCCACCTCCATAAAAGTTAATTGGATTTTTATACAATTCACAAATAAGATTTTCGAAGTTAATAATAGTACTAATATTACTTCTCACAAGATAATCATATTTAATATTTTTAAAATATTCGAGAGACTTCATTGTTTTATCTAATATTCCAGGGATATTTGATTCATCTCCATTAATGTATAATATATTACCTTTTAATATATATTCAAGATTATCATCATTTTTATTATATAAAATATAATATGTTTTAACATTTGGTTCATATATATTATAATATTTTTCTTGTATATTTTTCATTTTTTCGTAAATTATATCTTCATTATTTATACCATTGCTTATATTTGAATATAATATTAAATGTAATATATTCATATTTATAATAACTTATTAAATACTATTTATATATCATCCATATAAGATTCTTCATTATCATCAACAATATCTAAAAACTTAAAATTATCTACTAAGTCTTCTTTATTTTCTAATTCTTCTTCTTCAAAACTTATATATGTTTCTATGTTTAGACTTTCACATGTCTTATTATTATTTTTATAATAAGCATTAATTAAAACATCAGATATTTCTTTACTATTGATAATATACTGACATTGTTCTAAATTATATTTATGTACTATATCTGCTTTATTTACTTGATAATCACGTCTTGAAACTACAATAATATCGCCTTCTCCTATCAAAACACGTTTAGTAAATCTACGCATATTACCTCTGATTATACCTATTATAATATCACCATTATTACATAAAATAGATGCTCGGCAATTTCCTAATAACTTTATTACAAAACCATAGTCTTCAAAGTCTGTATTTATAATATAATTAATATTTTTCGACTTACTTAAATTTAAAGTTTTCTTTTTATTTCTGATACTTGCTTGATACATAATTATATTGTAATAGTTTATATATATTTATATAGTTTTATATTTTTCATACTTCTATATCATACTTACAGTATTAAACAGTTCTACATAATGCCTCTTTTTTCTTATAATAACCCTATTATATTTTTCAATAATAGGGTGTATTTTAAAAGGTATATTTTTTCCTAATAATTTGTCTTTTCTTAATAACTCTTCTAAATTATCAAATAATATACCTGTTGTATATTCAAATTCTACAATATCTCCTTGTGAAAAAATATTATCAACATATATTTTTAATAATTCTATAAATGTATTTTCTAATCCTCTATTACGAGGATCATTTATTATTTTATAAGATACTGTGAAACAATCCACATTAATTCCATCAATTATTAAACTTTTACGAAAGCTAACTAAATCACCTCGTTGATTATGTATAGTAGGTTTTTTAATATGGATATACATACTTCTCATATTTTCTAAAATAGATGCTTCGTCTTTTTCTAAAAATTCTATTTTTGTTATTGGATTAATAAATGGTTTTTTATCTTTTATAGATACGTTCCATGCTTTATACAGTGATTTACTATAATAGGCATTACAGTAAGTTTTACCATTTAATGTATAAGGTATTTTAATAACATAAAGAAGTTTTTTCAAAGGCATTTCACGCCATGTTTCCTGTGTATAAAAGTCTATTTCGTTAATATCCCCTGCATATCCAGTATTATCCATAATTCGTTGTATTATAGAATCTTTTTTTTCTATATAAGATGGATACTTTGAATTATTTTCTTGAGGAGACTTTGAATATCCTGAAGATGTATCACTATAAAGAAATGACATAGAAGAATTACCTTTTACATCTATTTTTTTAAGAAGTAATCTATCTATTATTTCAATTTCTTCTGATATATCTTTACCAACATTAATATTAAAACTAATAAATGACTTTAACATAAAATTTAATGAATAATAAACTACACTATAATTTTTCAAGTTTTTTAGAAAGTCTTTTTTATTAGTATTTTTATTACTATACATGATAGCTTTTATGAAATAATAAGGGATTTTTTTAACAATATTTTCAAAATTTTTAGTATTTTGAAATGTATGTAAATAAGATTCTTCAAAGTCTTTTTTTGGTAGAAAAGGATCAAATCCATCAATAACAGCACATATATTTTTTTTATAATATCTAAATAATATAGCTATTTTATCATTATGTGTTTCTAAATATTTAGATAATACCGTCTTATCAACATTTATTTTTTTAAGTATATCTTTTATATCGTCTTTTTTTTCAAGATCATTAAAATTATTTTCAAGTATCAGATATATATCTGATACTTTTAAATTAGTAGAAATCTTAATATAATCTTCTTTTAGTTTTTTTTTACTTAATAATACATTATTATAAACATCATATGTATCAATTTTATTCAAACAATTTTCATAAATAAATCTAATTCTTTTTAAGTCAGATATTTTTTTTTTCGTTATTGGATTTATAATATTTGTTAAGTTTCCTTTAGAATCTTCGTATAATTTTACAAATCCTAAACATTGTTCTTTGCTTAAATTATTATTTTCTACATTTAAAGATTTAAATTTTGATTTTGTTAAACGATCGTCCATATATAACTCTATATATAATATAGATTATAAACTTTTATGATGTTTTATAAAAGTCAATATATTTTTCTTTATTTGTCAATATCTTATAAAACTCCCTCCTGAATTATTGTATAATTCTAAGAACTTCAAACTATCGGTTTCATTTAAATTATTATCTTTATTCAAAGACTTTAATTTTGCTTATGTTAAATATTCCCCCATCTATAATTTATAATATATAAGATTATAATGTTTCATATAAGAATAAATATTATATATTTTATATAAATGAGTGTATCCAATAATTTTTTTTTAAATGATTCTTGGACGTTATTTTTTCACGATCCTTATGATTTTGAATGGGATTCTAATAGTTATAAAATGATAGGTAATATGACTACTGTAGATGATTTTGTTAATTATTACAAAGCATTTAAAGAACTTTTCAAAAAAGGTATGTTTTTTATAATGAGATTAGATATAATGCCGAGATATGAAGATGAATTAAATATTAATGGTGGGTGTTTTTCGTTTAAGATATTGCCTGAAGATCTTGATGAAAAGTTATTTAAATTATCTTCTAATATACTTGGAGAAAATATAGGAAATGCGGAAGAAATAACAAATAATATAAATGGAATTTCTATAAGTCCTAAGAAGTTTTACTATATAGCTAGAATATGGATAAAAGATAATAAGTATGCGAAGAAAGAATATTATAATTTCGACATTCCAAAATATGCTACATTAATGTATAAAAATCATGTTTAAATTATATTATTATTTATATATATTAATAATAAAATGGATTCAATTGTATCATTTGTTAAAATGTTTTTACTTTATGTTTTAATGCCTTTTAGAGTAATATTTTTTATTATTTTAATGTTATTTTCTAATTTAATATTAAGTTATTTAGAAGATGAGGCTAGTATTCTATCTGTTATTTTAGTTTTTAATAAGTTATTTATGTTTATTCTTTCATTAAATATTAATATTTCTAAAGAAGATTTAATTACTTATATGAAATATTTATATAGTGATAAAAAGTTTATATGTACGTTTAATCATACTACTTTAACTGATGGTTTTGTTTTAGCTAGTACATTTCAAAGAGGTTGTTATGTTATTTTAAAAGTTTTTTTATATACTATTTCTGGATATACAGATGCGAATAATGATAAATATGGAAGTATTTATGTTGAAAAAGGAAAAACTACAAATAAAATAAAAGAAAGAGTTGATAATCGTAAAGCAGGAGATCCTGTAATATTTATAGCTCCCGGAACAGGTAATACACCACAAATACCTGGAAATATAACTGAGTTCTCGAGTAAAGGAGCATTTATAGAAGGATATCCAATATTACCTGTTGTTATTAAGTATGAAGACGAATCATTACATCATAATCATGATAATGGAGAATCAATGATTCATTCTTGTATTAAACTATTTTTAGTTCAAAATTATAGAATAGATATTAAATTATGTGATATGGTAGAAAAATACGAAAAGGAAACAATTGAAAATTATAAAGATAGAGTTTATAATATAATGAATGAAAAATATAAAAATATGTAATATTATATATAAACTTATGATTTAATAATGAATATACAATGATAAATATTTATTCATTATTGAAAACATTTTTTATTTATTCGTCTGCACCATTACGTATTATATTGGTTATCATTCTAATGATAATAACTAATTTATTTATTTTAAAAAATATGAAGAGTGAAGGTGATATACTTGCTACAATTTTATGGTGTTCTAAAATGTATATGTTTGTTATGTCATATAAAATCAATATTTCCAAAGAAGATCTTTTAAAATATATGACATATTTATATAGTGATAAAAAGTTTTTATGTGTTTTTAACCATACTACTTTATTAGATGGTAATATGCTATTAAGTATATTCCCTCGTTCTTGTTTGGTTATTAATAAACAGAAAGAACATTATTATTTAGGTTATACTGAAAAAATAAATAATATTATTGGTAATATTTTTGTTGAGAAAGGAGGAAATACAAGTTTAAAAATAAAAGATAAGATTGATAATAGGAAAAACGGGGATTCGGTATTATTTATTGCACCTTGTTTAGGAATGACACCTGATATACCTGGAGATATTACAGAATTCAAAAAAAACGGTGCGTTTATAAATAAATATCCTATATTACCTATTATAATTAAATACGAAGATGATAGTCTCAATTATAACCCTGACTTTGGTGAATCTTTCTCACATTCTTATTTCAAATTGTTTATCGTTGAGAATTATAAAATAAATATTAAGGTATGTGATATGATTGAACCTATTGAAAAAGAAACTATTATTGAATATAAGGATAGAGTATATGATATAATGAACTATCAATATAAAGAAATGTAGTATATATTATGTAATTATGAAAGAACTTAATCTTATAGTTGCTACTACTATTGATTATGGTATAGGATATAAAAACGATATACCATGGAATATTCCAGAAGAATTAAAAGGTTTTAGAAAAATAACAACAACAGTCAATAACATAACTAAAAAAAATTGTGTTATAATGGGTAAGAATACATGGTTTTCTTTACCAAATCCTCCATTAAAAAATAGATTTAATATTGTCATATCTTTAAATGATTATGATATACTTTCTAAAACAATATCTAATGAAAATGTTATTGTTCTTAAAAGTATAAATGATGCTATATTTTATATTAATATTAATGATAATATAGAGAAAGGTTTTATTATAGGTGGTTCGCAATTATATAATGATTTTTTAGATAGATATATTCAAAATATAACATATGTATATATGTCTATTATTCAAGATAAAAAATATACTTGTGATAAGTTCATATCATCAAATATTATATTTAATAATTTTAAGTTTGAAAAAGAAAATATACATTTCACAGATAAATATATTACAATGTGTGGAAAAAATACTTATAATTATAAAATAATAGATGAACCACCTGATTAAAGTAATAAAAAACATAATAACTTCTCGATATAAATTGGTTCTTTACATTTATTTGTTTGTGATAACAAGTAATCTATATATGTTCCTATATTTACAATGTTTATTTTTAGTTCTTTTTTAATTTTTTCATAGTTTTTTTTTGGTATTTTATTATATTTAATTTTAATATAATAGTCTTCATAATCTACTAATTTAACAAAGTCTTGTGTTATTTTATAGATTGATATATTATATTGACAACATCTATACGATAATAATCTTATTTCTTCTAAATTATTAACATTTTTTTTATAAGTTTTTATAAATTCAATAAAAGGTAAAAAGTTATATTCAATAAACTCATTTGTAATAAGTTCTTTTCCTGTATCATATAGTCCAACATCAGCAATAAATATTGCTTTAACGATATCTCTTGTTTGCATAGAACATAAATGAGGATGTAATGGTGTTTTTAAATAATTATTAAAAATATCGTTTATTTCTTCATGTAAAAAAAGTGGTATTCTTATACTATGAAATCTACTTTTTATAGGAGGTTCTATTTTATATATGTGATGAGTAGTACATAGAAAGGTTATATTATCTGAATATTTTTCTAATAATATCCTAAAGTCAAAAAATTGTTTTGATAAAATATCAATATGTTTAATAATAACAAAATGTTTATTCATATTGATGTCTTTAGAACATATGATATGTAATAAGAACTTTGTTATTTTGTCTAAGTTCTTTATATTTTCAGGATTCATTAAATCTATTTCTATAAAATATTGATTTTCTTTGTAATTAATAGATTTATTCCATATATGAGATGTTCTATAAAATTCTTTTTCTCTTTTAAATATTTTTTTGAGTGCTACTTCAACAATTAGATCTATTGGAAAACCATAATGTGAATATATTAAAGTATTGTTTGTAGAAATCAAAATATTATTTAATATAGTTTTATAATTACTATTATTATTAATTATTAAAGAGAATGACTCTATAAGATTAGACCAATTTGTTTTAGTCATTTATAATACATTTAATTATATTCTTTTTATTATATATAATATATTATATTCTTTATAATATAATATAAAGAATATAATGTCATAATATTATATGGAATGTATATTGAAGCATTTGAATTAGATATTAACAATATATCTAATTATAATAAAGATGATATTAAAAACTTTTATAAAAAAATTGCATTAGAATGTCATCCTGATAAACTTTTTAATATAAAAGATCCTATATTAAAAAACAATAAAATAGAAAGGTTCAAAAATGCGAGTATAGCATATAAATTAGCACTTGAAGACTTTGATAATTATGGTAAATTATCAAATAAAATAGATAATAATGACTTTGAATATAATTATAACTTTGATGATTTGGCTCATGACTTTAACATATACAAAGATATTGATGTTAATTATTGGAAAGACATATTATATAACAAAGATACTATACAGAAAACTTTTATGAGTATGGCTAATTTATTTCTTAAAAAAGGGGTTAAGAGTAATAGTTATTACAACCCTTCTACAAAAATTATAAAACACGATATTTCATTACCAGTTACTTATTATGATTTATATAATTCTAAGAAGAAAAAATTGAGTATTTTATTGAAAAATATTAAAGATCCTTTTAATATAAGTATTTTATGTAAAAAAGAGTATCCAAAATTAACAAGACAATATATTGATGACGACGGAATAGAACATGAAATAGTTATAAAAATGATTTTAGAAGATAAAAATAATATGATTAGAGAATATACTCATAAAATAAATAATAATTATATTGATTTATTTACTGATATTACAATTAATTTACAAGAATATATTTTAGGTATTACAAAGGAAATTCAGTATATTGATAATAATTATATTAGTATAACAATACCTCCATTTTGTGGTGATAGTATTGAAGTAATAAATGGAGGATTATTAGGTGGTAATTTAAATGTAAAGATCAGATTTATAAACATTACTAATAAAAAATGGGATAATATCGATGATATAAAAAAAGAAAACTTTATAAAAATATTAGATGATATATACAAGTAATATATATGTTCTATTATTAATAAAAAATGATTTATAATTAATATTAATATTGTATGTGTGTTATATAATGTAATATACAAACTAATAAAGTCTTAAAGTCATAAAGTCATAAAGTCATAAAGTCATAAAGTCATAAAGTCATAAAGTCATAAAGTCATAAAGTCTTAAAGTCATAAAGTCATAAAGTCATAAAGTCATGTAAACTAATGTAAACTAATGTAAACTAATGTAAACTAATGTAAAATAATGTAAAATAATGTAAAATAATGTAAAATAATGTAAACTAATGTAAAATAATGTAAACTAATGTAAAATAATGTAAACTAATGTAAAATAATGTAAACTAATATATAGTAATATAGTAATATAGTAATATAATAATTATATAATGTAATAATGTAATAACTTAATAAAGTTATACAATATTTTCATAATTATATTTATTATATAAAAGAATTAACTATAGATAATATAAAAAGAAAAAATATAATTTAATATATTATTAATAACTTATATTAATAATATATTTTTTTATTTTAGATTGGTATTCTGTATAGGATACATCCAGCAATTCCCTAATAATATTCTATATATTTTCTCTTAACCGTGATAAAATAGTATTCTGTATAGGATACATCCAGCAATTCCCTAATAATATTCTATATTTTTTCTCTTAACCGTGATAAAATAGTATTCTGTATAGGATACATCCAGCAATTCCCTAATAATATTCTATATTTTTTCTCTTAACCGTGATAAAATAGTATTCTGTATAGGATACATCCAGCAATTCCCTAATAATATTCTATATTTTTTCTCTTAACCGTGATAAAATAGTATTCTGTAGAGGATACACCCAGCAATTCCCTAATAATATTCTATATTTTTCGCTTAACCGTGATAAAATAGTATTCTGTATAGGATACATCCAGCAATTCCCTAATAATATTCTATATTTTTTCTCTTAACCGTGATAAAATAGTATTCTGTAGAGGATACACCCAGCAATTCCCTAATAATATTCTATATTTTTCGCTTAACCGTGATAAAATAGTATTCTGTATAGGATACATCCAGCAATTCCCTAATAATATTCTATATTTTTTCTCTTAACCGTGATAAAATAGTATTCTGTAGAGGATACACCCAGCAATTCCCTAATAATATTTTGTATTTTATCTCTTAACCGTGATAAAATAGTATTCTGTATAGGATATATCCAGCAATTCTCTAATAATATTCTATATTTTTTCTCTTAACCGTGATAAAATAGTATTCTGTAGAGGATATATCCTGCAATTCCTTAATAATATTCTATATTTTTCTCTTAACCGTGATAAAATAGTATTCTGTATAGGATACAAACCAGCAATTTTTACTGAAGTTATTTATTACATAATTTATATTTTGATCTATTTTTTTTTAATATATAATTATATATTATTCGTTTGTAATTGCTATAAATTCTTTTTGTAATAATACTTCTAAGTCTTAGGAATATACCAGGCATTTTTAATATATAAAATATTAAATATATAATATCATTTTTTTTCTAAAAATATCAATTTGTTGATATTATTAGAGTTTGGGGGAATCATTAATATTACTGCAATAAATGTTTGTATTTGTTTGGTATTCATATTATTAATACATTTTAATATAAATATCAATTTTTAAATATGTTCTGAAATATCATATAAAATAAAAAAATTGATGCTTTATTATTTAATTATAAATTACATGTCTCATGGATGCGTATTCTGCTTTTCAAACGAAGCAATGCCTGGTATTCTCAAGATTGGAATGACAAATGAAAAGATTGAAACATATTTACATAAGCTTAATACGTGTTATGACGAGTGGAAACCTCCAACTCCTTATAATATAGAGATTGCTAAATATGTTTATTGTCCTGAAAAAAAATTAGCATCTATTACTAAGTTTTTAGATAATATTGTTACAATTACTGGTTTACCTAAAAGTATCAAAGAAGTAAATATTTCTATGGGTAATAACTTCTACGACGTTCCTATTTCTGATATAAGTAATTTATTCGAACTCATGGATGGTGATTTGTGGGAAAAAAGCGAAAGTGATTCTGAAGAGGAAAGTGATGTAGAAATTGAAAAAGATGATAATATTGATTCTCTTGTAAAATATTGTTTTGACTTGATTGGAAAAACACATTATATCAGAGAGATTAATATTAAGGATTATAATTTTGAAGAAGAAATAGAAGAAGATAATGATCACATGTTAAAGTATTGTCGTAGTTTGATTGGGAAAACGCACTACATCAGTAAAAAAATTATTTGAGTACAAAGTTAAATATATATGTTGTTTATTTTTATATTTTTAAATATTCTATTTATATAATTATTAATATGAGTACATAATCTTTTTATTTTCTTAATATTCTTAAAACTTATAAATCTTTTCTAAATAATTAATTATGTACTCGAAATATATTCTCTTATAAAATAGAATATTATTTGTGATTTAAGTAGCATAATATGCTACTTAAGGAAAACGAGTACATAATCTTTTTAATTTCTTTAATTTCTTAAAACTTATAAAACTTTTCTAAAAAATTAATTATGTACTCAAAAAATATTCTCTTATAAAAAAGTATATTATTTGTGATTTACTTAGTATATTATGCTACTTAAGGAAATCGAGTACATAATCTTTTATTTTTCTCAATTTTCTTAAAACTTATAATACTTTTCTAAAAAATTAATTATGTACTCAAAATATATTCTATATAACTTTTATGATAATATTATATGAATATCATAGTATATTATGCTACTTAAGAAAAGGAGTACATAATCTTTTTAATTTCTTAAATTTATTAAAACCTATAAATATTTTCAATATAATTAATTATGTACTCAAAATATATTCTCTTATAAAATAAAGTATTCTCATTTCGCCCACTTAGTATATACAATGTGATCTCTTAGTATATTATACTACTTAAGGAAAACGAGTACATAATCTTTTTAATTTCTTAATATTCTAAAAACTTATAAAACTTTTCTAAATAATTAATTATGTACTCAAAATATATTCTCTTATAAAATAAAGTATTCTCATTTCGCACACTTAGTATATACAATGTGATCTCTTAGTATATTATGCTACTTAAGGAAACGAGTACATAATTTGTTTATTTTCTTAAATTTATTAAAACCTATAAATATTTTCAATATAATTAATTATGTACTCAAAATATATTCTCTTATAAAATAAAGTATTCTCATTTCGCCCACTTAGTATATACAATGTGATCTCTTAGCATATTATGCTACTTAAGGAAAACGAGTACATAATTTGTTTATTTTCTGAATATTTCTAAAAGTTATTAATCTTTTCAATATAATTAATTATGTACTCAAAATATATTCTCTTATAAAATAAAGTATTCTCATTTCGTCCACTTAGTATATACAATGTGATCTCTTAGCATATTATGCTACTTAAGGAAACGAGTACATAATTTGTTTATTTTCTTAAATTTATTAAAACCTATAAATATTTTCAATATAATTAATTATGTACTCAAAATATATTCTCTTATAAAATAAAGTATTC
>Ga0209702_10008459_pt1 | contig 11950 bp, 13 predicted proteins | sample FRY01_FD_187210 | JGI IMG/M metagenome (GOLD analysis project Ga0209702, IMG submission 187210) | Freshwater microbial communities from Lake Fryxell liftoff mats and glacier meltwater in Antarctica - FRY-01 (SPAdes) (version 2) | ecosystem: Environmental > Aquatic > Freshwater > Ice > Glacier... | reverse complement strand
GCTGAGGAAAGAAAGCCGGGGCGGATCATGGGCATAACTGAATCGTTCTAAATCCAGCCGTCAAGACATCAAATTCGGCTTCCGCAGAACTCGGAGTATAGGTATTTTTACCAAGATGAAAGGGGCACCCTGCCCCATTTCCAAAGCCTGCAAAATCCCTTAGCCCTGTAGGGAGTGGAATTTGGAGGGCGATATGCGCAAATTGGCAGCGGGCAATTGGAAGATGAACGGCACGGCCGAGGATTTGGCCGAGGCGCTTGCGCTGATCGCAGGCTATCCCGCCCCCGGATGTGATATGCTGCTGTGTCCGCCCGCGACTTTGCTGTCGCGCATGGCGGATATCGCCGCGGGATCTGCGTTGATGCTGGGTGGGCAGGATTGCCACCCAAAGACATCGGGCGCGCATACTGGGGATATTTCGGCGCAGATGTTGAAGGATGCGGGGGCAACTCATGTGATTCTTGGCCATTCAGAGCGCCGGGCCGATCATGGCGAAAGCGATCTGATGGTGCGCGCAAAGCTGGTAGCGGCACAAGCGGCGGGATTGACCGCGATTGTCTGTGTGGGAGAAACTGAAGGCCAGCGGGATGCGGGCCAGACGCTTGACGTAATTGGCGCGCAATTGGAGGGATCACTTGCCGCCACGCTGACAGGTGCGCCGGATGGATTGGTGATTGCCTATGAACCGATTTGGGCCATTGGCACCGGGCGCACCCCCACGCTGGACGAGGTGGGCGAGGTGCATGGCTTTATGCGCACAGCGCTTGTTGCGCGCTACGGTGAGGTGGGGCGCGGGGTGCGTTTGCTGTATGGCGGATCAGTGAAGCCATCGAATGCCGCGGCGATTTTCGCGGTGCCGGAGGTGAACGGCGCCTTGGTGGGCGGGGCCAGCCTGACAGCCACTGATTTTGGCGGAATCGTGGTTGCGCTGTCGGAGGCGTAACTGTGCTGCCCACCTTGTCGCAATCCCCGCAAGACCCGGATTTTGTTCAAAATCCCTATGCATTTTATGACCGGGCCCGCGCCCATGGCCCGTTCTTTCACTGGGCGGACTATGGCAAAACCTGCGTCACCTCTTATGCCGCGGTGAATGCGATTCTGCGTGACCGCCGCTTTGGACGCAAGGTGCCGCCCGACAGGCAAAAGCCCATTGCCCCCCACGCCGCGCCGTTTTACGCCATTGAGGCGCATTCCATGCTGGAGTTGGAGCCGCCGCGTCACACCCGGCTGCGCGGTTTGGTGATGCGGGCCTTCACCTCGCGCCGGATCAACGCTTTGGAGCCAGAGATTGCCCAGCTTTCCAATGATTTGATTGATGCCTGTCCTGCGGGCGAATTTGACCTTTTGCAGCACTTTGGCCAGCGCCTGCCCGTAACCATCATCGCGCGGCTTTTGGGCGTGCCGGAGGCCATGGGGGACGACCTGCTGCGCTGGTCGAATGCGATGGTGAAAATGTATCTTGCCCATCGCAGCCACGCGGTGGAGGAAGCGGCGGCGCAGGCCGCACAGGATTTCAGCGATTTTATGCGCGGCTATATCACCGCGCGCCGCAACCGCCCCGCCGACGATTTGATCACCCACCTGATCGCCGCCGAAGCGGAGGGGGAGCGGCTTTCAACCGAGGAGTTGATTTCGACCTGCATCTTGTTGCTGAACGCCGGCCATGAGGCAACCGTTCACACCATCGGCAACGGCGTAAAGGCGCTTCTGGCCCATCCAGCAGCACTTGCCGCCCCGATTGAGGCGGTGGTGGAAGAAATTATCCGTTTTGATCCGCCGCTGCATATGTTCAGCCGCTATGCCTATGACGATATTGACGTCATGGGCCATGTTGTCCCCAAAGGCTCGGAAATCAGCCTTCTTCTGGCCGCCGCCAACCATGACCCCAAAGCGTTTGAGGCGCCGGAGCGCTTCAACCCCGCGCGCCCCGCCAAAGCCAATCTCAGCTTTGGTGCAGGTTTGCATTTTTGCGTGGGCGCACCCTTGGCCCGGCTTGAATTGCAGGTGGCCTTGCCGATTTTGTTCCAGCGCTTGCCAAGGTTGCATATGACCGAGCCCCCGCGCTACAGCGACTCCTACCATTTCCACGGGCTGGAACGGTTGCTGGTCGCGGGTTAAACCGCCAGAATCGTGGTGGATTTGATCTCCTCCATCGACAGCAAGGCGGTGACGTTGAAAATCCGCACCTCAGATATCAGCGCTTGGTAAAACGTATCATAGGCGCGGGCGTTTTTCACGCGGACCTTCAGGATATAGTCGATGTCGCCAGCCAAGCGGTGCGCCTCCATCACTTCGGGGCGCATTTGCAGCGCACGCAGGAATTTTGCCTGCCAATCGGCTTCATGCTCTGACGTGCGGATAAGCACGAAAAAGCACGCCTCCAGCCCTAGGGCTTCGGCATCCAGCAAAACGGTCTGGCGGGTGATAACGCCGTCATCCTTCATCCGCTTGATGCGATTCCACACCGGCGTCTTGGAAGAGCCGATTTTGCGCGCAATCTCATCAAGACTTTGGGCTGCATCGGTTTGCAGTTCCGCAAGGATTTTCCGGTCAATCTCATCCAATCGGGCGGCCATTCCGGGTTTCCTTCTGATTCTGGAAGAAGCGTTTACTTAGGGGGAAGTATTGGAACATATGCCCTAATTGACAAGGGTATCTGGCAGGTATCCGGGAAATTATTCTATAGTGGAGATCAGAAAACAGCGGAGGAGAGCCCATGCAGACCCAAGATGTGACCTTTGTAGGGGCAGGCCCCGGGGCGGCGGCGCATCTGACGCTGGGGGCCTATGGCGCTTTGCTGCGTGCAGATGTGGTAATTCATGACCGCCTTGTGGGGGCAGAGGTGCTGGCGCTGATCCCAGCACATGTGCGCCGGATCAATGTGGGCAAAGAGGGTTTTGGGCCGTCGGTGCCGCAACCCACGATCAACCACATCCTGGTCCGCGAGGCCCTGAGCGGGGCCAAGGTGGTGCGGCTGAAAGGCGGCGATCCCGGGATTTTCGGACGGCTGGAGGAGGAGCTTGCGGCGCTGGAGGCTGAGGGCCTGGGCTTTGACATTCTTCCGGGGCTGACGGCGGCAACCGTGGCCGCCGCTGCCATCGGCCAATCCTTGACCCAACGCGGGCGCAACACGGCGCTGCGCATCGCAACGGGGCATGATATCGCGGGCTTTGCCGATCAAGATTGGGCAGCGCTGGCGCGGCCGGGCGCTGTGACAGCGATCTATATGGGCAAAAAATCAGCCCGCTTTATTCAGGGTCGCTTGCTGATGCATGGGGCGCAGCCGGGCATCGCGGTGACGGTGGTTTCCAATATTTCCCGCCCCGATCAACAGGTTATTGGCGCAACCCTTGCCACCCTGCCCGCAGCGGTAACGCAGGCGAATGGCCCCGCCGTGCTGCTGTTGGGCCTTGCGCCGCGCGCGGCCCTTCAATCCCTTCCCAAATTGCACGAGGCACAGGCATGAGCCGCGCCTTTACCCCCAAAGTTGTCACCGCCAATGATTTGACCAGCGGCGATGTGATCTATCTGACCGTGGCCGACACATGGTCGCCCCAGCATTCCCAAGCCGAATTGCTGGAGGATGAAGCCCATGCGCAGCTGCGCCTGTTGGATGGCGCCCGCGCGAAAACTGCCGTGGGGGCGTATCTCGCCGATGCCAAACGTGGCCCGCATGGCCCCGAGCCGGTGCATTTCCGCGAGGCCTTTCGCGCGCGCGGCCCTTCAAACTACCCCCACGGCAAGCAGGAGGTGGGCCATGTATAGCTATACCGATTTCGACGACAGCTTCGTGCGCGCCCGCACCGCACAATTTGCAGCGCAAGTGGAACGCCGCCTTTCTGGCGCACTGACCGAGGAGGAGTTCAAGCCGTTCCGCCTGATGAACGGGGTTTATCTACAGCTTCACGCCTATATGCTGCGGGTTGCCATCCCTTACGGCACGATCAACCCCACCCAGATGCGGATGCTGGCCGATATTGCCGACACCTATGACAAGGGCTACGGCCATTTCACCACGCGCCAGAACATCCAATTCAACTGGCCGAAACTGCTGGATATTCCGGCGATCCTGTCGGATTTGGCCGATGTGGGCATGCATGCGATCCAGACCAGTGGGAACACGATCCGCAATGTCACCGCCGACCATTTTGCAGGGGCGGCCGCGGATGAAATTGCCGACCCCCGCCCGGTGGCCGAGCTTTTGCGCCAATGGTCTACCGACCACCCGGAATTTCAGTTCCTGCCGCGCAAGTTCAAAATTGCAATAACAGGCTCCCCCAATGACCGCGCTGTGACCCGCGCCCATGATATTGGCCTGCGCATGCTGCGCAACGCGGCGGGCGAGGCAGGGTTTGAAGTGATTGTAGGCGGCGGCCTTGGCCGCACGCCCATGGTGGGCGCGGTTGTCCGTGACTTTTTGCCAAGCGCCGATTTGCTGCCCTATGTGGAGGCGGTTCTGTCAGTTTACAACATGCTGGGGCGGCGCGACAACAAGTACAAAGCGCGCATCAAGATCACCCTGCATGAGACCGGAAAGGAAGAACTTTCCCGATTGATCGAGGAACGCTTTGCCGAGCTGCGCCCGCTGTTTGGCGGCAATGACCAAGCCTTGCTTGCGCAAATAGAGGCCGCGTTTTCCACCCCCGCGCTGCGCCGCACCGACACCAGCGCCTATCATGCCTTCCACAAAGCGGACCTGGTGTTCCGGTCCTGGGCCGATACCAACCTTGCCCCCCACCGCGATTCCAATTACCGGATTGTCACCATCAGCCTCAAGGCGCATGGGGCCACACCCGGCGATGCGACCTCTGCGCAGATGCGGCTGATTGCGGACCTGTCCGAACGTTACGGCCATTCCGAGATTCGCATCAGCCATGAACAAAATGTGATCCTGCCCCATGTGCATCTGTCGGACCTGCCGGGCCTGCATGCAGCCTTGCGCGGGTCGGGGTTGGAAACCGCAAATATCGGACTGATTTCCGATATCATCGCCTGCCCCGGCATGGATTATTGCGCTTTGGCCACCGCGCGTTCCATTCCCGTGGCGCAAGCGATTGCCACCCGCTTTGACGCATTGAAACTGGAACATGATATCGGGCCGCTGAAGATCAAAATCTCGGGCTGCATCAATGCCTGCGGGCATCATCATGTGGGCCATATCGGAATTTTGGGGCTGGACCGGGCGGGGGTGGAAAACTACCAGATCACTCTTGGCGGGGATGGGACGGAAACGACCGTGATTGGCGAGCGCGCAGGCCCCGGCTTTGCTTACGACGAAATTGTGCCCGCCATTGAACGGCTTATCGGCGCCTATCTGGACCAGCGGGAAAGCCCGCAGGAAACCTTCCTGCAAACCTACCGCCGCCTTGGGCTTGCCCCCTTCAAAGCCGCCCTTTACCCCGATGAGACCGCACGCAATGCCGCGTGACAGCGCCTTTACCCCAATGCTGGACCGGGTGGCCACGCTGAACGCGCGCTATCGTCACCACGGGGCCACGGCGGTGCTGGACCATTCTTTGCGCGACCGCGAGGTCGGGCGCGTGGCGCTTGTGTCCAGCTTCGGGGCGGAATCGGTGGTCTTGTTGCATCTATTGTCTGTGATCAGCCCGCATACGCCGGTGCTGTTCATCGACACGCAGATGCTGTTCCAAGAAACCTTGGCCTATCAGAAAGTTTTGGCGCAAAGCCTGTATCTTAGCGATATACGAACATTGCAACCCAAAGCCGATCAGATTTTGGTCCAAGATCCACTTGGGAATTTGCACAAATCGAACCCCGATGCTTGCTGCGCTTTGCGCAAAACAGATGTGCTGGAAACCGCCCTGCACGGCTTTGACGCATGGATTACCGGGCGCAAACGCTTCCAATCGGGCAACCGTGCCACGGTGGAGTTTTTTGAGGCGGACGGCGAGCATCGCCTGAAAATCAACCCGCTGGCGCATTGGTCCGGTGCGGACTTGCAAGACTATATCATCAACAACCGCCTGCCCCGTCACCCGCTTGTCGCCAAAGGCTATCCCAGCATTGGCTGTGCGCCCTGCACCAGCCCAGTCAAACCGGGCGAGGATCCGCGCGCGGGCCGTTGGCGCGGCAAGGCAAAAACCGAATGCGGCATCCATTTCGCCAATGGCAAATTAACCCGCACCCAACAGAAGGACGCAGCATGAGCGTTATTGTTACCGACACAGGGTTCCATATCGAAATACCCATCCCGGCGTTCACGTCGCTGGCCCAACTGCCCTTTCATGAAGGCGCGTTGGACCTTGCCAACACCGATGACCCCGCAATCCTTGCCCCCTACCTTGACGATATCCGATTGATCCGCGTGGATTTTCCCGGTTTTGCCGATGGTCGCGGCTTTACCCTTGCAAGGCGTTTGCGAATGATGGGCTTCAAGGGCTGCCTGCGCGCACGCGGCCATGTGTTGGCCGATCAATATGCCATGGCGCGGCGCGTCGGGTTTGACGAGGTGGAAATAAGCGAAACCCTCGCCGCTCGCCAACCCGAGGAGCAATGGCAAGCCCGCGCCGATTGGCAGGCGCACAACTATCAGGCCCGGATCGGGCAAAGCCGACTTCGCGCGGGATGATTGCTTCCCTCTGATCCAGATCAAAGCTACATAAAGGATGCCGGTTTAAGGCCGGAGTGAACAGACATGACCGAAAGCCTGACCTTGACCGATATCGCTGCAAAACCCGCCAAAGCCCATCTGCCCGATACGCAGATCGTCACCGAAGTCCAGCATTGGACCGATCGGCTGTTTTCCTTCCGCGTCACCCGGCCACAAAGCTTGCGCTTTCGGTCTGGCGAGTTCGTGATGATTGGACTGATGGGCGAGAATGGCAAACCCCTGCTGCGCGCCTATTCTATCGCCTCGCCCAATTGGGATGAGGCGTTGGAGTTTTATTCCATCAAGGTGCCCGATGGCCCCCTGACCAGCAAATTGCAGCATATCAAGGTGGGGGATGAGATTATCTTGCGCCCCAAGCCCGTTGGCACCTTGGTGCATGACGCTTTGCTGCCCGGTAAACGGGTGTGGTTTTTGGCGACAGGCACGGGGCTTGCGCCTTTCGCAAGCCTGATGCGCGACCCCGAAACCTATGAGAAATATGATCAGGTCATCATGATGCACACCTGCCGCGAGTGCGACGAACTGGAATATGGCCGCCGTCTGGTGGAGGATTTGAAGAACGACGAATTGATCGGCGAGATGGTGGAGGGCAAGCTTTTGTATTACCCCACCACCACGCGCGAGGCCTCGGCGCATATGGGGCGGATCACGGATAATCTGACATCCGGCAAGGTGTTTGCAGATTTGGGACTGCCCCCGATGAACCCGGTTGAGGACCGCGCCATGGTGTGCGGGTCGCTTGCGTTCAACGTCGATGTAAAAGCGGTGCTGGAAGGCTTCGGATTGCGCGAAGGGGCAAATTCGGACCCGAAGGAATATGTGGTGGAAAAGGCTTTTGTCGGCGAAGGTATCTGATTCACAGTTGAGACTGCGAATTAAAAAAACCGCGCAAGGGTTTGCGCGGCTTTTATTTTTCAGCGATTGGCGATCACATGCCCAAGGCGGCTTTGACCTGATCCAACACACCTTGCAAGATCACCGGGTTGCTGGATGCGCCGTCTACCAGAGATTTCAAGGATGCTTTGGTGGCCTCATCGAGGGACGAGGCGTCCAGCACTTCACCGATTTTGGCCGCATCAAAGGTGGCCGCGTCAAAAAGCCGGGCCGGATCCATCGCATCGGCAGCGGCGGCCGCATCCGCGGCGGCTTTCGCTTCGGCCGCTGCTGCGGCGGCAGCCTCGGCAGCAACTTTTGCCGCGGCATCTGCTGCGGCTTTGGTGGCGTCATCGGTGGTGGCTTTTGCAGCGGCGTCGGCGGCAGCAGCAGCGTCCTCAGCTGCTTTTGCAGCTGCATCCGTCAGGGCCTTGGCAGCGGCTTCAGCGGCAGCGGCCTCCTCGGCGATTTTAGCGGCGGCGGCCTCGGCGGCTTTTGTGGCCTCATCTGCGGCGGCGGCGGCGGCAGCAGCATCTGCGGCAGCTTTGGCTGCGGCCTCTTCTGCGGCCTTGGCAGCCTCGGTGGCCTGCATCGCAGCCTCGGTTGCCGCTTGCTGTGCCGGCGCATAGCTGAACTGGTAATAGCCCAAACCCGCCACGACCAACACGACAGCCCCCAAAATAACACTTCTGTTCATCATCACTCTCCCGTTTTCCGTCTGCACTGACGGTTGCGGCGTTGTCATGACAGAAACATGTAGAATTGAAAAGACTTTGCCGCATCGCAGCACCCCGCAAAGCATGTTTCCACCGAAAGGTGTTGAACAACCGCCCCGACAGGTCTATTTTACTGTGCGTGGGGGCTTGGCCCTTGCACGATATCAACCAAAGAAGGAAGCAAACCATAGCCCGCAGACCACATAACGCCCCGCCGCAACGCGATACGGGCCCACGCATCAACGACCGTATCCGCAGCCCCGAGATTCGTCTGATTGGCGCAGACGGGGAAAACGTCGGCGTCGTGACCCCCGCCCGCGCGATGGCCATGGCCGAGGAGGCCGGGCTGGACCTGGTCGAGATCTCGCCCAACGCGGAGCCGCCGGTCTGCAAGATCATGGACTTTGGCAAATTCAAATATGAGCAGCAAAAGCGTGAGGCGGAAGCCCGCAAGAAGCAGCACATCATTGAAATCAAGGAAATCAAGTTCCGCCCGGGTACGGACACGCATGACTATGACGTCAAGATGCGGTCGGTTCTGAAGTTTCTGGGTGAGGGTGACAAGGTCAAGGTGACGTTGCGCTTTCGCGGCCGGGAAATGGCGCACCAGCAATTGGGGCTTGAGTTGCTGAACCGGGTTGCGGATGACGTGATTGCGGCGGAAGCGGGCAAGGTGGAAAGTTTTCCCCGTCTGGAAGGCCGCCAGATGGTGATGATGATCGGGGCCAAGTGACCGGGGGGCTTGTGTGGGGGGCATCCCCCGCACAAACCTACCAGCGGGGGCCAGCCCCCGCGCCCCCGGGATATTTTTGAACAGATGAGGGATCAAGAGCCTGTTGTTGCGAAAGGGCTTTTGGATTGGATGGGCCTTCGATTTTTCGGAGGCCTTTTTCTTTTGGGTGCGGGAGCGAGGGCTTCCCGACTCAATCTTCACGCGGGCGGGGGCGGGTTTTGATTTCCTTGAGCAAGCCGCCCACACCCATTGCCGTGATATCCGCACCGGTCAGATCCAGTCCACAGATTACCCGTTCCAGCACCCAATCCGCCCCGTTCAATGCGGGCGATTTGGCGCAGCCCGGCAAGCCGATGACCGGAGTTTGACCGATCGCACCCAAAAACAGCAGGTTGCCCGGATCGACTGGCATGCCAAAATGGATCAGCCTGCCGCCAGCCGCACGCAGGGCCGCGGGGGCCGTGTCGGCGGCGTCCGAGGTGGCAGAGGCGGTGAGAATCAAGATAAGGTCGGCGTCCACAGCCGTGAGAGCCGCCGCGAGGGCCGGAATGTGATGTGGTACGATTTGGACAGGCGCAAGGGTGCCGCCCAGCCGTGTCACGCGGGTTTTGGTGACGCGGTGGCCTTTGATCCCGTCTTCCGCCCCCGTGCTTGTGCTGGCGCTGGTGCTGGTTTGCAGCAAGACCACCCGGGGGCGCGCGATTTTGCGCAAGGACAGGGCGGCTGCGCCCGCCGCGCAGGCTTGGGCAAGGGCGGCTTGCGACACACCGTAGGCGATGATCTTGACGGTGGCGGCCAGATCGCCCGCGGCCACCCGCTGCCAAGGGGCAAGTGTGGCCAGGGTGATCATCGGATGGACGGCGTTCAGGGCGTGGATTTGGGCTGTGGCAATCTCGGCGATGCCGGGGGCTGCGGCCAGAATATTCACGCGCCCTGTGCCCATGGCCCGCAGGTCCAGCCCCGCATGCTGCGGGTTTGGAACCAGCGCCTGAGCCAGAGCGAGGGCGGCGGCATCTTCATGGACGTCATTTGCGCCAAGCCGCGCCACGGTGACGGACGGGATGCCAGCCTCCGCAAGGGCGGCAATATGAGAGGGTTCCAGCACCATGCCTTTGCGCAACCGCCCCTGTGGCAAAGCGATAGAATGGGCAAGGATTGCCCCTTCCGCTTGAGCTATGGCGGTTTCGCCGAACTCCATCACTTCCTCAGGCTTTGAGTGATTTGTGCGATGATGGACACAGCAATTTCGGCGGGGGATTTTGCGCCGATGTTCAGGCCGACAGGGGCATGGATGCGCGCGGTCTGTTCAGGTGCGATACCCGCCGCTGTCAGGCGGTCCAGCCGTTTGGCATGGGTGCGGGTGGAGCCCAGGCTGCCGATGTAGAACGCGTCCGACGCAAGGGCCGCAAGCAGGGCCGGATCATCCAGCTTGGCATCATGGGTCAGGGTAACGATGGCTGTGCGGGTATCGGGGGCAAGGGCTGTCAACGCTTCATCCGGCCAATCCTCCAGAATCACCTCACCGGGAAAGCGGGCAGCGGAACCGAAAGCCCCGCGAGGATCGATCAAGACGGGATCATAGCCGCAGGCCCGTGCCATGGGAACCAAGGCCTGTGCTATATGGACCGCCCCCACGATCACCATGCGCAAGGGTGGGTTGTGGATGGCGATGAAGGGGCCGCCCTCCTCCAGCCCGGAGCGGTCCGCGCGCATTCGGGTGGCGATAATGTCTGCCAGCGCATCACCGTGGCCAAAGGTCAGGCGGCGGGCGTAGGTTTCGGGGTCGGTGATCAGCGCTACGGGCTTGCGGGCAGCGCGCGCCGCGACCAGACCTGCGAGCAAGTCAGGGTCGAGTGCTTCGGGCCCGTCCCCCACAGGTTCCACCAACACCCTGATCGTGCCACCGCAGGCAAGGCCCACGGCAAAGGCAGCCTCATCCGCAACCCCAAAGGTCAGGATTTCCGGCGCACCGCTTTGCAAACAGGCAAGCGCTGCATGCACCACCGCCGCCTCCACGCAGCCGCCCGAGACAGAACCCATCATCGCGCCGTCCCCCGCAACCGCAAGCTGGCTGCCAACGGGGCGCGGCGCCGATCCCCAAGTGTCAATCACCGTGGCAAGCGCTGCCCCCCGCCCCGATTGGTGCCAGGCAAGTGCTATTTCGGGGATTTGGTCGATCTGGTTCATGCAGCGCCCTTTTTTTGTGACCCTAGCGCATCTTGAACGACAGGTCGCGTCTGATCTGAGCGCATCAGGGCCAAAAGCCGGGCTTTCTCGCCGCTGTCGCGCAAATCGGAAATGGCCAGGCCCAACGCCTCCAACGACGCGATGGAATGGCCCGCGCGAAAACTGTCGACATGGGGCAGCATGGCCTGAATGCCCAGCGCGCGCGGTGCAAACCCATCCCAGCGCAGCAAGGGGTTAAGCCAGATCAGGCGGCGGCACGACAGGTGCAACCGCTGCATCTGGCGCGCCAGAAGGGCGGGATCATCCCGGTCCAGCCCATCGGTGATCAACAAGACAACCGCGCCTTGCGGCAAAACCCGGCGCGACCAGTCGCGGTTGAAGTCGGCCAGACAGGCGCCGATGCGCGTGCCGCCCGACCAGTCTTGCGCCTGCGCGCCCGCCTGCGCCAAGGCCGCATCGACATCACGGGTGCCCAGATGCCGGGTGATATTGGTCAGCCGCGTCCCAAACGTGAAGCCATGCACCTGCGCCCAGCCCTGCCCGCGCGCTGTGCTGACCGCGTGCAAGAACAGCAGCACCATGCGCGAATATTGCGCCATGGAGCCGGAAATATCGCACAGCACGACCAGATTGGGCCAGCGCGTGCCGGGGGTGGTGCGGGCGATGCGGGCCAACTCTCCGCCGCGCCGCATGGCCATGCGCAGGGTGGCGCGGGCGTCTTGGCCAGTGCCAGAGGCGGCAGATACCGCGCGTCGCGTGGGCAGGGGTTTGACGGGCAGACGCAACCGGGCCAGCATGCGCTTGGCCTCT
>Ga0209702_10008458_pt1 | contig 11951 bp, 12 predicted proteins | sample FRY01_FD_187210 | JGI IMG/M metagenome (GOLD analysis project Ga0209702, IMG submission 187210) | Freshwater microbial communities from Lake Fryxell liftoff mats and glacier meltwater in Antarctica - FRY-01 (SPAdes) (version 2) | ecosystem: Environmental > Aquatic > Freshwater > Ice > Glacier... | reverse complement strand
GCATACACCATCAAGGCCACCATGATCAAAGGCGGTTTGGATCGCGGGTCGCAAGTGTTCCTCGGTGTAATGCATTCAGAGGTTAAACGCACGATCTTTAACTTTTCTTAACCACCTGAATAGTTACCACCGCGTCCCAAAACTTCGCGAGTTCCGCGCCTTTCACCTTGTTCGGATCAAGGCTGCCGGGCCAGACGAGTTGTTCATCAAAGCCGTGCGCGGTGAGCACATCCGGCTCGTCATAAAGATTATTCACCTGCCATTTGCCCGCGATACCAGTGGCGTAACCGGCGGCGCGAAACAGTCGTGGAAACAAAATTTCGCGTTTGGGGTCCAGCCCACCGCCGCTGTAGAGCGCGGCATCATGATGCAGACGGAAACCGGTGCTATGTGGATAACGTCCCGTCAGCAGCACGGTGCGGCTGGGGCCGCAGATGGGCGCGGTGTAGCAGTGCTCCACACGCATGCCGGTGGCGGCGAGTCGGTCAATGTTCGGCGTGCAGCCCTCCTCGCTGCCATAGCAGCCGAACCATTCCTGCCCGACGTTGTCGAGCATGATGAAAACGATGTTCGGTCGCTCCACTGCGAATGCGGAGCAGCAGATCAGCAAGCAAAAAATGGTGAGCAGCCGTTTCATGATGGGCCGACTCATTGCTTTTTCTTCTTCCCCTTCTTCGCCGGCGCTTCCTCGCCTCGCGCTGCGGACTGGTACTCCCAGCGTTTCGACCATTCGGCGAGGTAGGGCTGGTAGCTCGGGTGCGCGGTCCATGAGATGGATGCAGGATCAGGCGGTGTGACTTTGCCTTCAGGATAATCTTTGCCGGCAAAGCTGGCGTTCACCGTGTCATTCCACGCCAGCAAGGCCTGCTTCATGCGTGCAAAAACTTCAGGCTGCTCGGCGCTGAGGTCTTGGGTCTCGTTGGGATCGGCTTCGAGATCGTAAAGCTGGAAGCTGCCTTGGCCGATGTTCTCGGTGAGGATTTTGTAGCGCTGCTCTGTCAGCGCGGCCTTGGTGCCAAAACGGAACGGGATGGCTTTTTTACGCTCGCCAATCTCACCGGCAAACAAGGGCTTCAAGCTGGTACCATCCACCGGCTTGAGCAGCACATCATCCGGCAGCCCGACGATGTCGGCCACGGTTGGAAACAGGTCCATCGTGCAGGCGGCATAGCTCGTGACGCGCGGCTTGATGACGGCGGGCCACTCAATGATGCCTGGCACGCGCAGGCCACCCTCAAACACGCTGCCTTTGAAGCCACGCAGGCCACCCACCGTTTCCGGTTTGATGCCAGGCAGACCGCCGTTGTCGCTGTTGAAGACAAGCAACGTGTTGTCGGCGATGCCGAGATCGCGCAGCTTTTGCCGCAGCACGCCCATGCTGCGATCCAGCGCCACCAGCTCGCCGTAATGATCCTGCGAAGACTTGTCCAGCGCGCCGAACGCCGCCTTGTCCGCCTCCAGCGCCTTGAACGGGCTGTGTGGTGTGCCGTACCAGATGACGCTGAAGAACGGCTTGTCGCCACCGTGGTGTTTTTCGATGAACTGCAGCGCCTCATCGACTACGACATCGGAGGAGTCGCCTTTGAAGTCCACGATTTCGCCCATGCGGCTCATGAGCGGGTTCTGATCGTAAAAATTCGTCACCGACACCCATTCATCGAAGCCAAACTTTCCAGGGCTGAACGGATCTCCCTTCAAAATCGGTGCGCCGGGACCTCTGAAGCCATTAAGATGCCACTTGCCGAAATGTCCGGTCACATAGCCCGCTGTCTTCAGCGCCTGCGCGATGGTTTTCTCCTGCACCCGCAGCGCATAGCCGTGTGAGAGCACGCCCGCGCGATCCGGCGAGCGGCCCGTGAGCACGCTGGCCCGCGTCGGCGAGCAAACTGGGCAGCCTGCATAAAAGCGATCCAGTCGCAGGCCATTGGCCGCCATCGCGTCAAGGTTCGGCGTCTTGAGCAGCGGATTCCCGCGATAGCCGGTCTGCCCCCAGCCCATGTCATCGGCCATGACAAAGATGATGTTCGGCTTGGCCGCGAGAACCGAGGAACTGAGAGCGAGAAGAAGAATGAGGATGCGCTGCATGGCTGTGACAACGTCGCCGCGTCGCCATTGTTCCAGCAAATGATTGGCCGCATCAAGCCGCGGCAAAGTCGTTGCCGTGGACACCCGCGTTCCTGGCAAAGCGCTGTTAAAGATGGAAGGCGGCATCACCTGCGATTTTGGACGCCTGGACACGATGGCGAAAGCCCACGACAAACCTGGCGAGGAAATTACCGTGACGGCCATTCTCGAACACTGCAAACCCGGGGACATCCTGCTCTAGCCCGCAATCGTCCGCGATCCGCAGGTACCGTTTTCATCAGCACCTTGATCACTCTTCAGCCACCGGCAGCCATTGCACCGCATCGGCGATGACGTTTTTGCCTTCGGTGCCCTCGTTTGAAATGCGCACCCAGCCCGTGCGGCCCACTTCAAAGCGAAACGTGCCCAGCGTGCGGAACAGCCGCCCATGCGGCGGCGTGTCCTGCTGATTGATGCGCAGCGTGGTCTCGCCATCCGCGTGATGAATCGTCACCGGCGTGTTGGTGGCGCGACGGATGTTGTAGCAATGCGCCAACCGCACTTCATAGAGGCCGGCGTGCGGCAGATCGGGCGTGAAGGTCGCCGATTTCTCGCCCTTGCCCTCTTTCTTATCATGCAGATACCCCAGGCCAACATACGGCGGCGTGTGCGTGGAGTAGTGCCACTTCCCCACCAATGTGGCCGCCGTCTCATCCACCACGATGCCCGGTAGCGATGCCGGATCAGCCACGATGAAGGGCACCAGCTCCTCGTCGTCCACCTCGCCGGGCGGGTGCGTGTTCGGCACCGCATCGGGATGCGGCGTCAGTTTGTCCACTGCGAAAGCGGACATGCCAAATAGCAAACAACAGGCGATGCGTTTCATGGTTTCAGTGGCGGCAGGGTTTTGAGTCTCGCCGTGAGTTCTGTCACCACATCCGCGTGCTTTGCGGCCACGTTGTGATGTTCTTCAGCATCGGTTTCGTGATCGTAAAGTTCGGTTTGTCCATCACTCCACCTTGTGAAGCGCCAGCGGTCGGTGCGGACACTTTGCGCGTGCAAATTCGGCCCGCGCGTGACGAGGGTGAAGGCGGCGTCCTTCACGCTGGCGGTGGGGTTTTGTAAAACCGGGCGCAAGGTGACGCCCTGGACTTGGTGCGGCATTTTCAGGCCGCAGAAGTCGGCGACGGTGGGATACAGATCGACGAACTCGACCAGCGAGCGACTGACCTGTCCGCCTTTCATGCCCGGTGCAGCGATGATGAATGGTGCTTGGCAAGAGCGCTCAAACAGCGTGTTCTTGTTCCACCACTGGCGCTCGCCGGTGTGGTAGCCATGATCGCCGCCGAAGATGACGAGCGTCTTGTCCCACAGTTGGTTTTTATCCAGCGCATCGAGCACACGACCGAGCTGGGCGTCCATGAAGGTCGTGCAGGCGCAGTAGGCGCGGAACAGCTCGCGCCACTCCGTGTCCGTGAACTTCGCGAAAGCTTTGCCGTAATCCCCGAAGCCGACGGCTTCCTTACGCACGGCGTCCATGTCGGCAGGATCGTTCCATAGCTTGATTGAGTCAGCGGGATAGCGGTCGAAGTACTTTTTCGGGGCGATGAAAGGATCGTGTGGCTTCATGAAGCCACAGCCGATGAACCACGGCGCATCACCGAGCAGCTCGATCTTCGCCACCGTGGCTGCGGCGATCTGGCCGTCGGGCTGATCCTCGTCCGTGCCGTCCGCCGCGCCCCAGGCGCACCACTTCAGCGCACCACCGGTCACATTGCGACCTGCGAGCATTTTTTTGCCGGTTGGCGTGGCTTCGTAGGCCTGAGCTGTGTGCCACGAGCGGCCTGCGTCCATCCATTGCGCCTTTTGCGCGACATTACGACCACCACCGAGGTGAAACAGCTTCCCAAACGCATGCGACTGCCAGCCCGCGTCTTTGCAAACCTGTGGCATGGTGACGATCTCCGGCAGGGCTTGCCGCAGCCGTGTGTTGTTATCCACAATGCCGGTCTGCTCGGCGCGCAAGCCAGCCATCATCGAGCTGCGGCTCGGATTGCACACGGGATACTGCACATAAGCGCGGTCGAACGCAGTGCCACGCGCCCGTAACCGGTCGAGGTTCGGCGTCTGGACTACCTCACACGTGAATGCCCCACCGAAGTCACGAAAATCGTCCGCCATGATGAGCAGGACGTTCGGCTGCGCCGAAAATGACGAGTTCAGAGCCGAGCAAAGCGAGAAGAAGAGAAGGAGGTATTTCATGATCAACGGGTCCAGCGACGGTAGGGCGAGGAGAAGTGAAATGGTAGGCCGTTTTCCTCGTGCGTGTGAGTGGCGAGAAAGTCCACCGCATTCACCGCCGCAGGCGTCTCGATTTCGGCGCTGAAGGTGCCGTCGGTGTTTGCGGTCAGCGGCGCGGAATCCCAGTGATCATATTCAGCAGCGAAGGTATAGGGCGGATGGCGATCAAAACACCAGGAGAGCGTGTTACGCTGCGGCTTCATGCCTGGTGCGAACGTGACGGTGCACGCAGTTTGTTTCCAACGGCGACCCCTTCGATCTTCGGCGTCGTAGGCAGTGACCGAGCGGAAAAAAAGTGATGCCGCGCCAAGGCGAGCAGATTTTCGTCCACCTCGGGTTGCGTGGGGGTTTGCAGCGTGAAACCACTCGATTTCGGCCCGCCGTGCTGACCGCCGGGCAGGATGTAGAGCGGGAAATCAGGGTGCTTTTCACCCAGTTGCCGCAGCACGGGGCAGACGCTGTCGTTTGTGCCGACGTGATAGAAGAACTCCAGCCCGCGCTGCCGCACGGCATCGAGATGCTTCGCGATCAAGCACATGTTACAAGCGGCATCGTTCATTTGCAGTATCTCCGCCTCCGACCAACCCGCCGCACTGGCATCTTCCTGCGTGATGGCTTGATCCCCACGGCGTTCGTCGAGCGCCTTTCTCGCTGTAGCCGGCAACTCCTTTGGTAAATGATCGAGGAAAGCCGCATTCATCGCCGCTTCTTCCATCAACGCACTACCGCGCACATACGCCCCGCCTGGATTGCCCAGCATCGGTGCCACGACGGGTAAAATCGCCGTGAAACGTGAATCGTGGATGCCGCAAATGGCCGCGCCCACGCCACGCTCCGATCCGCCGGTAGCGAGTGCCTTCTTCGGCTTAAATGCGGTCGTTTCTGCCATCGCTGCCGTCAGCGCGCGCATGTCGCTCATGCCCCAGATCCATGCGGGGGTGAAGCGTGCGTCCTTTGTCTTCAAAAGCTGCGCCTTCATGCGGAGATGCAGTGTCCCCTTCGGCTCCATCGCATCAATCGTGCTCATGCCCACGAGCACGATGCCCACGCCGTGCTCCGTGAGCAGTTTCAGCATCGCGCCGCTCGGTAGCGCCGCTTTCAACGCCAATCCCATGTTCCCCACGATCACATTCGTGCATGACTTGTCCGCATCCGGCACACACAGCGTCACCGGTAGCCGCACTTTCTGCCCCGGCCACCATTCGCAGACCGTGATCTCGATGAGCTTATGCCGCACACCCTTCACCTTCGCCACTGGCTGCCAGTCCTGGATGACCTTCGTCTCCAGCGTGATCGTATCGCGAATCGCCGCGAGATCAAAGGTGGCGGGCGTGATGTCAGCAAACGTCACTGACGAGACAAGCGCAAAACATGCGAAGTGAAGTTTCATGAGGCACCATAACGATCACGCAGGGCATTTGTGTCATCCTCAAAGAGCGCGATTGCATATCGTTGACCATCGACGCTATTCTACATGCACATGTCTCCCACCGTCGATCTGCTATCCTGGGTTGTTCAAGAAGCCGGCAGCCGTCCGATTCTGACAAATAGGTATTTCACGTCACTGGATGATGGCACGATGAGCCGTGAAATTTTCACGGCGACGCAGCGGCAGTTTTACTTTGCGGTACGCTATTTCTCCCGGCCAATGGCGGCGCTGATGGCGCGGATGTCTAGTTCGGCGTTGCGACAGGGCTTGATCCACAATCTGGCGGAGGAACACGGCGCTGATGAGGCGAGGCCGGGTGTCTTTGATCCGGCTTTGGCGCATGATCTGACTTTCACGCGCTTTCTCAGCACGCTGGGTGTCGAGACGACAGAGATCACGCAGCGTCCGGCGGTGCGGGCGTTTAACAATGCGCTGATGGGTGTCTGCATGATGGAACCGGTCGCGTTGGCGTTTGGCTGCCTGGGCGTGATCGAGCACGCCTTCGCAGGCATCTCTGCGAAGATCGGCAGCACGGTGGTGCGCCATGGCTGGATCACCGCGCAGGAGCTGGTGCATTACAATCTGCATGCTGAGATCGATGAGCGCCATGCGACGGACTTTTTCCAGGCAGTGGCGGGTGACTGGCAAACCTGTGCCGAATCGCTAAAACAAGTCGAAGACGGCGTGCGCGTCGGCCTGTATGTGTTTGGCCGCTTGTATGAGGATCTTCTAGCGGAGGCTCTTCATCACCCATGAGCACGGCGCTGCCAGCCCTGCCGTCTGATCTGCTGAGGGCCTGCCATCAGCGTCAGGTGGGGGTGCATTTCATCCGCATCACTTTATTTGCGGTCCTGTATGCGGCGGGAGCGGGCGGCGCGGTGATGGCCGCAGCGGGAGTGACAGTTGCCTGGCAATGGCTGTTGCTGATTCCGCTGTATCTGGTCGCCGGAGCGTCGCTGCATGGGATCAGCCTGTTCACTCATGAGGCCGTGCATGGCACGCTGTTGAAAAACCGCTGGTGGAATGGCGTGCTCGGGGCGTTGTGCGCCATGCCGGTGCTGCAAAATTTCACCGCCTACCGTGTGCTGCACCTGCGCCATCATGCGGACCTGGGCGGCGAGGGTGATCCTGACCACTACGCGGCCTACACGCAGTGGACCTGGCTTATTTTCACCATGAACTGGCTGCGCCTGCTCATCGGCTATCCCATTTACATCACGGGAATTCCGCTGCTGGGGCTGAAGCATGGTGACTGGATGGAACGGGCGGGCATTCTCGTAGAAATGGCACTGACGGCGCTGCTGGTGTGCGCCTGCATCCTCTGGGTGCCGCCGCTCTGGCTGCTGCATGGCTGGCTGATCCCGATGGTCTTCATCAACACGATGGTGAACATCCGCGGGATGAGCCAGCACACGTTGCTGGAGCACGCGAGTGATGAAGTACGCGGCACACGCACCATCCTCACCACGCCGCTGGTGCGCTTCTTCATGTGCAATGAGAACTACCATCTGGAGCATCACTTGTATCCCGGCGTGCCGTGGCATCACCTGCCGCAGATGCACGAGGCGCTGCGTCCAGCCTTGCAGCAGGCGGGCGCGCCATTCATTCCAACTTACGCTTCATTTGTCCGCGAGTTCCTGCGGGACAGCATCCGCCGCAGCCCGCTCGGAAGAGTTTGGTGGTCAAAATCACACTCTTGAGCTGCATGGAGCAACGGATTCAAATCCATGAGCAGGTGTATCTCGGACTGGGAGTGACGCTGTGCGGCGGATTGATGCTGCGGGCCGAGATGGTGGCTGTGCCACTCGCGGTCGGTCTGCTCACCGCCTGCTATGCGTGGCTGCTTTTTCGTAGCTCCTGCGGCAGCCGATGGCGTCTGCTGGCCGCCTATCTCGCGACATGGGCGCTGTATTCCGGCTCCACGGTGCTGGTGGAATGGATGCATGTGCCGCTGCGGCATGAAACACTGCTCGCCGGTGATGCGGCGCTGTTTGGAAAGTCGCCCGCCATCGCCCTGCAAACGCACATGACATCATGGGTGAACGAGCTGCTGGCGCTGGGTTACATGAGCTATCATGTGTATCTGCACTGGGTTTTGATCGAAGCGCTGTGCCTCCGCGATGATCGTCTGCGCGCTGGCCTCAGTGTGCGTCTGTTCACCGCATTCGGAGTCGGTTTCGCGGGCTACATTCTCTTTCCGGCGGCACCGCCCGCGACCGCGTTCCCCGAACTCTTCGCGCAGCCGATCTCCGGCGGCTTTCTGGTGCATGCGAACGAGGCGGTCAACGCTGCCCTAGCCTCACGCTATGATGCCTTTCCGAGTCTGCATGTACTCATCACCGCCACACTGCTCGCTTGGGATTGGCGGACACACCGCTGGCGTTTTTGGCTGATGCTCGTGCCTTCCACACTGATGTTGGCGGCCACACTCGGCCTGCGTCTGCACTACGCTGTCGATTTGATCGCCAGCACGATTCTCTTCATCATCCTCACCCTTCTTCATGCCCGTTTTGAACCGAAACCACGTTGATTCATGGGCGCATGAGGCTGCGCGCCTTCCGCTCGCTTTTGCACAGGTGCGTGAAGATCCGCGCCTGGATGTCGAGATCGCCCGCACGCTGCCTGCGGATGCCACGGTCGTGATGATCGCCTCCGGTGGCGAAACGCTGGTGGAGCTGGCGCGGCTTCCCTTGCGATGCGTGCATGCCGTGGACATGAACTCAGCGCAACTAGCCCTCGCGCGGCTGAAGTGCCATCTCGCGCCGCGTTTCTCACCAGATCGATCTTGCCTCCTGCTCGGCCACGCGGAGCAACCGACTGAGATGCGCCTGCTGGAGATGCGCCGTGTGCTGGATGGGCTGGATTTACCTGACGATGTCTTTGGCCCTCCCGAAGCTGTGGCGAGGTACGGTGCGGATCACGCAGGTCGATACGAACGCTGTTTCGCCGAGTTGCGCCGGGTGCTGAGCAAAGACGATGCGTGGGTGGCTGAGCGCCGAATCGAGACGGCTCTCGAACAAGTCATGTCGCTGGCGAATCTCGTCATGCTTTTCGGTCAGGAGGCCACGCAGAATCCCGCGCGCCCCTTTCACGAACACTTTGCCACGCGCACCCGCATCGCCCTGAAACGCGAGGATGCGGATGCGAATCCCTTTCTCGCGCAGATGTTCCACGGACGTTTTCTACCCGGACAGCGATACGACTGGCTGCAAAGCAGCGCACCTCTGCGCGCGGAAGTGCTGTGGCATCACGGACGCATGGTGGACGTGCTCAACGGCATGCTGGCAGCGAGCGTTCACCTCGTACATCTCTCGAACATCCTCGACTGGCTCAGTGATGACGACGCCCGCATCACGCTGGCAGCGACCCGGCGCACACTGCGGCCCGGTGGACGCGTGATCATTCGGCAGTTGAACTCCAGCCTCGACATCCCCGCTCTCGGGAACGCGATGCGCTGGGACACACGACTCGCGGCGGAGATGGAATCACGCGACCGGAGCTTCTTCTATCCTCACATCCACCTCGGCGCATGCCTCTGAAGCTCCATCATTTGCAGGAACCGCCGCCCGCATGGCTGGGCGAAGCGCTGGAACGCTTCGAGCAACAGTTTCAGTATCCGCTCGGAACCACGCAGCGTTTTCGCATTTCCCATGGTCGCGACTATCTGCCCTTCTTCCAAGCGATGGGGAATGCCAGCGTGCTGGTCGTCGAGCGCGACGACGAAGTGCAGGGTACACTCGCGCGTGTGGAACGCTGGATCGACCACTGCGGAGCCAAGCCCATGCGTCAGCTCGTGCATTACCTCTGTGATCTCAAAGTCGCCCCAACGGCTCGTGGCAGCCGCGTTTTGCCGCTGCTCATGCAGGAAACTCGCCGCCAGGTCGAAGCAAGCCGCTCGCGCTCCTGCTATGCCATCGTCATGGGCGGCACGGGGCGGCTGCCCACCGACTACACGGGACGGATCGGCATTCCAGGCTTCGACAAACTGGCTGAGATCATGGTGCTGCGTGTTTCTTCGGGAACCAAGACGCAAGGTCATCCAGTCGTGACCTCCGGGCTGCCAGATTCGGAATCAACCGTTCGCATCACCGGTGGCCAGCATGCTCTCCGTTCGCTCATGGTGCCGCTCTCTTTGTCCGAAGCGCAGGATGCCTCTGGCGTGCTGGAGGACACGCGGCGCGGCAAGCGCCTCTGGATTGAGGGCGCGGGCGAGCTGCTCTCTGCGCACCTCTCCAATTTACATTTCACGCGTACCGACTCCGCCGCCACGCTCCTGCATCGGGCGCTGACCGAAGTTCAGCGCTCTGGATTTCAAGCGTTCTTCACCGCCCTGCCAGCCTCCGCGTGGATGGAATTACGTCCAGCACTTGGAGGATTGGATGTCCAAGAAGCTCCCGCGAGCATCTACGGCCATCAATTGCCAGCCAACAGCGACTGGTGGGTGGACACGGCGGAAATTTAACACCTCACCTTCGGCGCTTGTGGTGTGCCGCCGGGATGATGTCGAGTTCGGATGTAAGATGGGTGTGGCGACAGCCCGCCCGTCGGTTTGGGAGCGCCGCCACACGCACAAGCCTCCAAACGTCGGGCGATGCGACGAAGGAGTTCGGTCTGTTTTACGCACGTCGCACACGCCCAACCTACATCATTCCGGCGACACACACTTCGGCACCAGCGAGTCATCGCCGGAAGTCCACCAGGCGTCGAGCTGGACACGCAAGGCTTTCACATGATCAGGTTGAGTGCTGGCGAGATTGGTTTTCTCCTCGGGATCAGCCGCCACGTTGAAGAGCGCGGGTTCAGCAAGGTAGTCGCCCCATGCGTTTTTGCCCTTCGGTGCATGCGGCACGATGAGTTTCAGGCGGCCAGCGCGAATCCAGCGATACGCGATGTCACGCGAAGGATGGCTGAGGCTCGACGCATCGCCGGGGAAGATCTCGCCAAACACAGACTGGTCGGCGAGTTTCGATTCGCCAATCGCCGCTGACCACAAACTGCGTCCGGAAAGCTGCGGAATCGCATCCGGCTTGCCGATGGCCGCAAGAACCGTGGGCAGCAGATCCACGCTGCTGACGAGCTGCTCATGCGTCGTCGCTTTCGTGTGTCCGTCCCAGCGCAGCAGGATCGGCGTGCGCAGGCCGTCTTCAAAAGGCGAGTATTTGCTCTTGTGCGTGTGCTCGAATTCCTGCGGACTCTTTTTCATGCGCTCGGTGCTCGGCGTCCAGCCGTTGTCCACGACGAAGACGAAGAGCGTGTTCGCCGTGAGCCCGCGCTGGTCGATCATCGCGATCAATTCGCCCACCGTGTCGTCAAACTGGCTCACGGATGCGAGATAGGGAATGCGATTCTCCGCCGCACCGCGCTCGCGATGCAGATCGAAGTAGCGCTGCGGCGAGTCGTGCGGCTGATGCGGGAGATAAGGCGCATACCAGAGGAAAAACGGCGTCACCTTGTCCTGCCGATCAAGGAAGTCCGCAATGGGCTGCATCGTCTCGCGGCCGATGGCTAGCCCGTGATCGCCGTTGCCATGCGCGGCCTGCGAGCCGTCCTTCATCGTGCGTGTGACGCCCGTGTAGTTCAGTTGCGGCGCTGGCTTGAAGATCGTCATGCCTTCGCTGAAGCCCGCATTGGAAAAATGGCCTTCCCAGAACTTGCCGGTCTGAAATGATTGGTAGCCCAGCATCCCAAGCGTGCGCGGCAGTGTGGGCTGCTGCCGAATGAGATCAAAGGCCACGCTGCGCGACCGCTCATACTCTGCCGCAGACGTCATATTGTTGAAGCCGCTGTTCCCCGGCGGCGGATGATTGTAGAGCCTGTCCCAATGGCCTGGAAAGCCGCAACCACCTGGGATTGAGGGTAAAAATGAGTGAGGCATGAAGACACTAAAAGCGCTTCATGCCCCAAATTCGTGGTCTATGATCGAAGTATCGAGCAACAACCCAGTCACGAATGTCCACCATCATTGCCTTTCAGCCCGCCTTGCGTCCAGCACTCCCTACGGTTTATGGCCCGCTGGATTACCGCGAACAGCGCGATCTCATGGTGCGCATCGACCGCAGCCTGAGCGAATCCAAGCTCGATGACGCCTTCCTCCAGGCAGCCATTCGCGATCAAGGCATCGACATCGCCAAGCGCTCAGCCAAACAGAATGCGCGCT
>Ga0209702_10008454_pt1 | contig 11956 bp, 8 predicted proteins | sample FRY01_FD_187210 | JGI IMG/M metagenome (GOLD analysis project Ga0209702, IMG submission 187210) | Freshwater microbial communities from Lake Fryxell liftoff mats and glacier meltwater in Antarctica - FRY-01 (SPAdes) (version 2) | ecosystem: Environmental > Aquatic > Freshwater > Ice > Glacier... | reverse complement strand
GTACGTCTTCGCACAGATGACACGAATGGTGGGAGGATGCATGGTTCAACATATACGCATACAAAAGGATGGGCCTAAACGACCTGGTCGACGCTAGGTGTCCCATTCTCAATTGTGACTGCTGTAAAGGGGCGTTCGAGGTCGTGAAGTATACGGAAAACCTAAAGCATATCGCGGCCCAAGTAAATGTGCCTTCCGCATGGCAGGAAACAAACGTGATGACGGTGCAAGGTGACCTGAAGAATGTCAAAGACGTCAACGGGACGATATGCATTATCACCGGGCGTGCCAAGGGCATCATCCGAGAGGCTCTGAAAAGGCATCTGCTCGTTGAGACGCACGCTATACACTCAACCCAGGCTATTTTGGGTCACCCTGCGGTGACCACTTCGCCTAGGCCTACTTGTATAGATGAATCGCATCATCTGTCTATCCTCCGACCCCGCGGGGTCGGCTTGCGACAGAGTTATTTCTTCAGTCTGGAGTGTCTTGGAGCCGCTTGATGACGTGAACGTTCAGTAGGCGCACATCACACCCGAGAGTCACACTTGTTGTATGCTCGGGTGGTCAGTGTTGACTGCTCGCCAACGCCGCCAGGCGCAACCTTCACTATAGAGACGAACTTGAGGAGCCGCCGACTTGCGCCCAACCCACCAGACAGTATTGGCGGGCATCCCAAGAGGAAGTCATGATTTTGCGCATATCACGATAGCATGGCGTGTGATGTTTATACCCAAGGGAAGGAATGATGGAACCGATGGCGGTGCTCTCGAGTTGGTGAACGATGGGTGTCCCATTTTAGAGTGGTCGGACTATAACAAGTTGCATGAATCCACAAAAATACTCTGGCCCGGTAGCGATACGAGGTTCTGCTACTCGATGTGAACTGACCTGACTGAGCAGGTCTTGAACATTCGGCCAACGAATGAGCAGGAAAAAATGTTTAGTTGGCACGAGTGTAGAGAGAAAAATGCTTTTCATCTTCCGCCGCGACCTGCGCACCGCGGACAACCACGGGCTCCGTGCCTGCTTCGAAGCCAGCGTGCGCGCATCGTGCCGCGTGGTCCCGATCTTTATATTCACCCCCTCCCAAGCCGACGCGAGCAAGAACCCTTATTACAGCGAGAAGAGCTTCGCGTTCATGCTGCAGTCCCTCGCGGACCTCGAGGCGTCCGTCCCCGAGCTGCGCCTCTACGACGCCGAAGGCGCCGCCGACGGCGGCGACACCGACGTCCTAGAGGCGATCGCGCGCTCAACGCCGGAGCTCCGCGCCGTGTATTTCAACGCAGACACGACGCCGTTCGCCTTGAGGCGCGACGCCGCGATCGCGGATTGGTGCCGGAAGAAGGGCCTGGCGTGCGTCCAGTGCACGACCGACTACTGCCTCGTCGATCCAACGGCCATGGAGAAGCCTTACCAGAGATTCACGCCGTTCTACAACAAGTACATCGACGACGTCGACCTGCGCGTCGTCCGCGCCCCGCCGCCGAGGTCCGCATACCTGGCTTGCACTCTGAAGGCCCCGCCGAGCATAGCCCGGTCCTCCCACAACGATGCGCTGTTCCAGGGAGGGCGCGGCCCGGCGACGGCGATCCTGAGGCGCATCTCCGGCGGCGCTTTCGAGCGCTACGCGTCCACCCGCGACGAGGTCCCGAACGACGCCGGCACGACACGCCTTTCGCCGTACCTCAAGTTCGGCTGCGTCAGCGTGCGCGAGGTCTTTGCGGCCGTCCAAGGCAGGCACGGACGGTCGCACGGCCTGATCCGCGAGCTCATGTGGAGGGCGTTCTACGACCAGGTCGCCTATCACTTCCCCAGGGTCCTGCGGGGCCAGGTGTCGTCGTCGGGGCGCCGACAACGCAACAACGCGTCTCTGTCGGAGAAGTACGACAGGATCCTTTGGGAGGACGGCGGAGAAAAGTTCGACGCTTGGTGCGCGGGGAAGACGGGCGTCCCCTTGGTGGACGCGGGCATGCGCCAGCTGGCCGAGGTCGGGTACATGCACAACAGGCTGCGTATGATCACGGCGTCGTTCCTGATCAAAAGCCTCCACGTAGACTGGCGGCTCGGAGAGCGTTTCTTCGCTCAGCACCTCGTGGACTATCACCCTTCGGCGAACAGCGGCGGATGGCAGTGGGCGAGCGGTGGCGGGGCGGACTCCCAGCAGTTCAATCGAGCGTTTTCTCCCTGGGTTCAGGCCGTCAAGCATGACCCGCAGTGCGTGTACATACGGAGGTACGTGCCCGAGCTGTCCGAGGTCCCGATCAAGGACATCCTGTCGTGGGATACCAGCCACGCTTGGTACAAGCATCACATCGCGTACCCGGAGCCCGTCGTAAATCACCGAGATGAGGTAAAGGCGGCGGTCGCTGCGTACAAACGAGCCTTGTACAACGCGTGACTCAAAGGCGGCGTGGGTGACATAAAAACTGGCACACCTGTATATTGCAGATTGAGCGGCGGCACGCGACCGACCCCTCCCAAGCGTCCGAGCGTCTGCGTGTCTTACCCGTCTCCTTGCTTGTCTTTCGCAACGGCAACAACTTCAAACCCACGACCAGCATATCAGCATGCAACAATTGCACCAGTTCCTTTCGACTTACCGCGTGGAGAAGGGGCACGAGCACACGCACACGAGCCTTGGACGGCCACAGGGATCATATTACCTGCCGAGCTCGACCCACGATGCATTCCTAGTGGTCTACAAGGCCGCCATCGAGCGCGGAGAGGACGTCTACCTGACCGAGCGTCACCGCCACATAGGCCCCGTGATCGTCGACCTCGACTTCCGCTACGAGCCGACCGCCGACGAGTCTGCGGCGGCGGCAGCGGCGGCCACAGGCGCAGAGCCTCCGTCGGCGCCGCGCAGGAGGCACTCGGACGCGGTCGAGGAGGTCGTGCGCGTGTACAGCCACGCTATGGCCGACTTATTCGAGACTCCGGCGGAGTTTGACGTGTACGTGACCGAGAAGCCGTCCGCCTCGATGTTCAAGAACCTTGTCAAGGACGGACTGCACCTGCACGCGCCCGAGGTGGTCACGCGCTCGGCTCTGCAGCTGCTGCTTCGCCGCGACGTGATGGCGCAGCTCTCCGAGCTGTTTCGGCCGCTCGGGCTAGCCAACCGCATCGAAGACGTCGTCGACGAGGCGGTCATCGAGCGCAACAACTGGATGATGTTCGGGAGCAAGAAGCCGCAGGGCGAACCCTATGCAGTCACGCGGCGCTATCGGTACAGCGTGTCGACCGGCGCAGCGACGCGGCTCGCGCTCTCTACGGCCTCGCCGTCCGAATGCTACGTCGAGCTGTTCTCGATCCGGAACAAGTACGACGACATCCGTGTGCGTGAGGGCCAGCGAGGACGCGCCGACGCGTTCATCGCGAAGCTCGAGGAGGACCGCAAACGCAAGGAGGCCGTGCAGCGCGTCCTGTCGACCGACCCGAACCCTCGCACAAACACGTGCGAGGACCTTGACCTCGTCTGCAAGCTGGTGACCATCCTAGACGACGCACGCGTTGCGACGTACAACGACTGGGTGCGGCTCGGCTGGTGCCTCCGCAACATCGACCACCGCCTCCTCGACGCGTGGGCCGAGATCTCCAAGCGCTCGGACAAGTACATGGAGGGAGAGTGCCCCCGTCTTTGGCAGTCGATGCGCGTCGGGGGGCTCGGCATCGGCACGCTGCACATGTGGGCGCGTCAGGACTCGCCCGAGCGTTATCGCGAGCTGCTGAGGCTGGACCTCGTCGAGCTGATCAAGCGCAGCGCGAACGCGACGCACTACGACGTAGCATGCGTCGTGCACCACCTCTACCGCTACGAGTATGCGTGCTGCAACATCCGCAACCGAACGTGGTACGAGTTCAAGGGGCACCGCTGGCACGAGTGCGACTCGGCCTACTCGCTGCGTCGCCGCCTGAGCATCGACGTGTTCGACGAGTACACGAAGGTCAAGCAGATGATCACTCAGCGCTCGCTCGCGTTCCGCCCGGACGAGGGGGCGTCCGGCTCTCAGGTGCAGCAGGACCAGGCGATCGAAGCGAACCAGAAGGCGTGCGCGGAGCTCGACACCAAGCTCGGCGCCTTGCAGCTCAAGCTCAAGACGACAAAGTTCAAGGACGATGTGATGAAAGAGTGCGCCGAGCTGTTCTACCACGAGCGGTTTGAGTCCAAGCTCGACAGCGACATCAACCTGCTCGGGTTCGAGAACGGCGTGTACGACCTCGAACAGATGGAGTTCCGCGACGGGCGGCCGGACGACTACGTCTCCTTCTCGACGCTCATCAACTACGTCCCCTACATCGAGGACCACCCGACCGTGCGCGACATCATGCGCTTCTGGGAGAGCGTGCATCCGTGTCGCGACATCCGCGAGTACGTGCTCAAGACGCTCGCGTCCTGTCTGTCGGGAGCGATCCGAGAGGAGCGTTTCCACATCTGGACCGGATCAGGCTGCCACGCCGCCGGGACGAAGGTGTTGCTGGCCGACGGCCGCGACCGCCTCGTCGAGGCCGTCGCGGTCGGTGACAGGCTGCTAGGAGACGACGGGAGGTCTGTGCGGAAGGTCGTCGCCCTCTGCCGAGGGCACGGCGACATGTACCGCGTCTCGCTGAAGGACCGTAGCCGCGAGTCCTTCGTCGTCAACGGGGAGCATGTGTTGTCACTGCGAGTCTGCGACCCCTTCTCGCTGGCGGCGCCTCTGAACGGCAGTGGCACTGTCTCGTGGCTGGTCCGTGCGCCCGCCTCCTCCTCTTCCATCTGGATCATCCGTACGGCGCCCTACGCGTCGCAAAAGGAGGCGCAAGAAGGCGTAGATGGCCTCTTCTGCGGAGACGGATGCGAGCATGTGCTCCGCGACGGGGACGTCATCGACGTGACGGTACGTGCCTACCTCACACACCTTGCGTCGGTGGGGGGCAGGGACGACAAGCTGCAGCTCTACAGGCCGGGCGGAGGCGGGTGCGTGTTCGAGGACGGCGAAGACATCTGCGCAGACGCAGCCGGTGCCGCCGCCGGCGCCATGGCCGCCGTTGCCATGCGCGGAGGAGACTCTGCGACGTTTCCGGACGACCTGATACACGCACGCACCCCCAGCACGCGCCGGGCGATGCTGGAGGCGTTCTTGCAGGGCATCCCTCTCGTCCCCGTCCGGTCCGGGGGATCTCCGGTCGTCGTCGCAGTGCGTCCGGCCGCTCTGGCCTCTCAGCTGGTCTACCTCTCGCGATCGGTCGGACTCGACGCGTGCCTCGGGCGGCCTTTGCCAGGCACGCTTTCCTCTTACACGTCGGTTGAGTTCGGTGCGACGCCGAACGCGGACATTACGGCGTTGCTCGTGCCCGGGAGCAAGAGGAGCTCCCCCCCCCTGGTGCAGGGTGCCCGCCCGCGGTGGCTGGCGTTCCCTTTCGGGGTGCTCCGCGTGGAGGACGGCGACTTTTACGGCTTCGAGCTCGACGGGAACAACCGCTACCTGATGGCGGACTTCATTGCCACGCACAACTCGAACGGGAAGTCACTCAGCGTCTCGCTGTTCGAGAAGTCTCTCGGGCAGTACTGCTGCAAGTTCCCGGTCACTCTGCTGACGCAAAAGCGGGCGGCGTCGAGCTCGGCGACTCCCGAGATCGCACGGGCTAAGGGTCGCCGCTTTGCGGTGCTGCAGGAGCCCTCTGAGGACGAGCGTCTCAACGTCGGGCAGCTCAAGGAGCTCTCCGGGGGCGACACCGTGCAGACGCGGGAGCTGTTCAAGGCGCCGTGCGAGTGGCGCCCGCAGTTCAAGCTGTTCCTCCTGTGCAACCAGCTGCCGAACGTCCCGAGCGATGACGGCGGAACCTGGCGGCGCATCCGAGTCGTTGAGTTTGGCAGCAAGTTCGTGACCAACCCGAGCCCGGAGCGGCCTTTGGAGTTCCCGATCGACCTTGAGCTGTCGAGCAAGATCGAGGGATGGAAGGAGCACTTCATGGCCATGCTCGTGCACTACTACAAGCGCTACGCGCTCGCCGCCATCGACGAGCCTGACGCCGTCCTGAAGTGCACGCGAGACTACCAGCGCACCAACGACCACATGGCGGACTTTGTGGACACGTGCATCGAAAAGGCGCCTCTGCTTCCAGCCGACGAGAACGGCACGCTGCCCCCTTCCACCGCGTTCCTCAGCGTCGACGACGCGTTCGCAGAGTTGCACAACTGGATCAAGACGGACCACGTGCGCATCGCGGTGCCGAAGAAGCAGGCGCTGCAGAAGTATCTGGACCGCGCGCTATTGCGCAGCGTTCAGCAAAAGGGGCGTTCCGGCTACCGCGGGTTCCGCATCAAGGACCGCTTTGCGACCGAGGGAGAGGACGACGACGAGGGGCTGTGAATCTGTAAATACCCGAGTCAACATCATGGACGCGATGGAGTCGACGGGCGCAGCAGCAGGCACAGAAGCAGGCGCAGCAGAAGACGGACGAAGCAGTACCATCAAAGCTCTGACGGGTGGCCTGATTTCGTACGCCACGGGTTCAACCTTGCGGCCGTCTACTTTTTGCTCGTCCTGTTCACGCGGTCTCGCCCCCTTGTTCCGCCTCCGGCGCTCGTCTGTGTCGCGTTGGTGTTGTACGCGGTCTTCTTGATGGTTTGCAGGTGCGACCATCGTTTCCTCTTTGCGTTTCTGGTCATCCTCGTAGGCGCGCGTGGAGGGTGCAGCAGCTGGACAAGCAGGGGCCGGGCATGGCTTCCTCGACGGACAAGAAAGCAGGCGATGAGAACGGCGCTGCAGGCGGCGGCGCTGGCGGTGGCTGCTTTAGGGTGCGTCGTGTACATCGGCCAGCACAGGCGAGAGTACGGAGGACGGAGGTGGTCGTGGGTCACGTTCTGGCTTGGCGTCGCAGAGTGCAAGGGAAACGGCTCGGGCAAACCCTCGTCGATAGCGACCGACCTTGCCGACGGCCTGGCGGCGCTGATGGGGGCAACTCGAAAAAAGACAATTGGCATAAGGCATAAGGCATAAGGCATGACGAAAACGGAGGGGGCATTTTTAACGGGATGAACCCGCCGCCGGCGTCCGCACTGGTCCACGTATGCGATGCGGTCGCGCGTGACCCCGAGCCTCTGCTGACTCTGTCTCAGAGAGCTCGCACGCTGTGTGAGCTGCGCTCATTGGACAGGAGCACACGGTTGCAGGTCGATGGAAGCTCGCTGCCGGCACTCTCGGCGAAGTTCGCACCGCCCTCGCGGCGATCGCGGGCAACGTCCGTGCCCGACATGGCGGACATCGCACGGATGACGGACGGGTCGCTGCGTGCGCTGGCGAGCGACCTCGGGCTCGGGGGGCTTCAGGGGCGCCGCTTGCCTCGCGCGTCGCTCGTACAGAGCATGGTCGATCTCTCGGCGTGGATGCTCGTCATCATGCCGATCAAGCAGGAGCTGGCAGATGGGCGGATCCGTGTCATGAACACGAAGATCGCAATGGAAACGTACCGCCTTCGGCGCGCAGACCTTCCGCACGGCCTCCCCTACCGGCCGCGCACGATGCGCCTCGACGACATCATCGACGCAGCGTTGCGCCGGCACGGAGGTCAGAGAGGCTTGGTCGCATACGACGCACGCGTGCACCGCACGGCCGAGCGCCGAGCGGAAACGATTGCCCAGCGCGCTCGGCGGCTCTCTGACGTTGCCGCAGCGTCCGAGGGGGGGGAAGCAGATGGGGACCGCGGCGCCGCAATGGCAGAGACGGATCTGATCGTGCGCTGTTACACGAGACGCGGCGGCGCAGAGCGCCTCCGCGAGGCGCGGTCAGCCGTCGCCGATTGCATCCTCGCGCGCCGCGCACGTCGGGCGCTGTTGCAGGCGCTGCCGTGGCCGTCGGCAGACAGCCGTGCGGCGCGTCTGCTGATCGAGGGAGGGGTGGCCGGAGACGCGGCGGAGGCGTACATCGCCGGCGGCGTAGACGCCGATCGCGCCGTCGCGGAGGCTGTCTCAGAGAGGTGGCTCGAGCTCCTGCGGCTGTGGGAGGGTGCCGCGCTGCTCGCGCATGCCCCGGGAGACTGCGTCGAAGACGCGTTGGCAGCGTGCCCTCGCGCGAGCGAGGCGGCGCAGGAGCTCGTGCACGACGGCGACCCCGAGGCCGCCGAGACGTGGCGGCGTGCGTGGGATGCGACGGCCGCGCCACTCTACGCCGCGGCCGAGGATCGCAACGCGCAGCTCCCGACTTCCGCCAGCTGCCCTCGGCGCGTTTCCCGAGAGGCGCTGGTCCGGAAGGCAAGCTCCGTCTACATCGCCTCATTCGCCGCGCGCAAGCCGCCTGAGCGTATGGCGGACAGGGCCGAGGCTGAGGCGATGTTGGAGGAGGTCGTGCTCGCTCAGATCACCGCACATGCCACGAAGATTAGCAGCGGGGTGGGCTTACGTGCTTTCCCGCCACGTCAAGTCATGCAAGCCGCCAAGCGTGCATGCTCCGAGCAACCGACCGCCGTCTCAGCGTACGAGTGGACGCTCGCCGAGATGAGGCGGACATACCCGTTTGTGGGCAAGGCATGTGCGAACGAAGAGTGCAAAAACACGCCGGCACGTGCGTGTGAGCACCGCCGATGTCGGCGGTGCTGCGAGGGGTGTGCAGTGCACTGATTCGAATCCTTTTGTTCTCTGATGCGTTCGTTACACTTCGGTCAACACAACTGCATCATGGCTAGTCGAACGCCCATTGGTTCTCGCGTCGGACCTCCTCCTCCTCCTCGGGTGTGAAGTCGTTCTTGATGTTGAAGGTCGCGCGGATCTCCTCCGTGGTCTTCCCCTTGATCATGTGCGCCACAGTCTGGCAGGTGAAGTCCAGCATGCCCTTCATGTTGAGGTAGTTGGCGGCCTACAGTGTGCAAGGAATGCGTTCAGAAAGGTTCAGAGGGGAGAAAACATGCTGCTTACCAAGATGAGGTCGAAAAGCGTCGCCTGGTCAACTTTGACAAACTCTGCATCCCATTCTTTGATCTTTTCTCGAAAATGTGGATTGCGGAAGTTGCAATGTGATGGATTCATGCACTTACAGTATCCTCTACCATGTTCATGATCGTCTGGATGTAAAAACAAAATCAGGTTGGTATCCGATAAAAACAAGACATCCGTCGCTAACCTCGAAGGATTGGTTGTCCGACGAGACAAGAATCAGCGTTTTCATGGTCGCGCATGCGACGCCCAGTAGTAGTCTCGCAGTCCTGTCTAGTACGCCTTTTGTAATCCTTTCTTTCCAAACCCTACCCCCAACAACAAACCGACACGAGCGCATTTGTTGTATGTGTGCATGCATTCGATTCGGATGTATACAGCAGTCACAATTAAGAATGGGACACCTATCGGTGACCAATCCGTCATTGGTCATTCTACCAATGGTGGCTTTTTCAGCCCTCACCCTCTGTTTTGAGAGGGGAGCAAGATGCGGCTTTGATGCTTCATTCCCGGAGTCTCCATGGGATTACATGGGATGCCGCGAAGCGAGGTCGCATGAGGTCGCATGGAGGCTTGTGTACGATAAGACATGACGAGGCCGGAACAGAATGGTTAGGCTACGCTGTTTCCAGAATCAATTGGCCGGACTGTATGTACATCCTACTACGTACATCCTACTATGTACGTACATCCTATATCACAGCAATCTTCTCACGACGACGCACGTTTTATATGGAGTTCGGCGTGGACCTATTGAGCCTCGTAGGGCAGGGCAACACGAACTTACGTGGGGTCTCGCGCGCATGCTTGGCTGCATTCGACCAAACGACGATTTTTATACACATCAAAAATCGCGGGGGAGACGTGGCTTTGAACCAGCATTTTCCAGCGTTCCAGAATATCGCAAGCAGATGTCCGGAGTTGACCAGCTTCGCAATGGAAGAAGACGGCATTCGCCTGGCAACTCGAATCCTTCAGGTAGGGAATCCCATTGCATGTATGGATCCCAAGAGGAAGTCATTTTATAGTGGTCGGACTATAACCGAAAATGCGCATTCATGCCTTCAGGAGCAGCAACCCTTCGCAGCCAGGCTTCAACGGCTGTGTGTATATTGGAAGAAGAGCAGCCCCGACGAGGCGACGCTTGTCGCCTTGGAGCAGGCGGTCGCCGTGTGCGTGCGGCTGTCCGGCATCGTGCTGCGCGCCCCCTACTATGATGGGGAGATCGGTCGGACGCTGGCCGCGATCGGAGGCACGTCGATGTTGCAGAACCTGACCAAGCTCACTATCGAGGGCGAACTCAGGGGCTCGGCTCCCCAGCTGGCGTCGGCACTCGAGAGGATGCCTGTGCTTTCTTACATCAAGCTGATTGCATGGATGGACGGCCCTGCCGCCCTGGCCATCGCCGCCCACGCCTCCCCCGCTCTCAGGGAGCTAGACACGCTGTTGTCATGGTACCCCAAGGCGGATGACGAGGAGGAGGATGATGCGAATGCGCTCGTCGACCACGCCACGATGCTCAACACCGTCGGACCTCAGTTTACAAAACTGTTCGTCAAAAATTACTTCTGGGACATCCGCTTTGAGTCCTTCTCGTCCCTGGTGGAGCTCGGCCTCTACGACGCCCGCGGCAGCTTTGTGTGTTCGGGAGACTTCTTCGACCGCATCGCCCTGCTGACCGGGCTGACACGTCTGGACATCCGCTCCACCGACGTGGACATCAGCCAGGCGGTGCCGGCCGTGCGTGCGCTCACACGCTTGACGTCTCTGTCATTTATGGCAATGACCAATGACGTGGACGACTGGCTTTCCTTCGGGGCTGCGCTCGGGGGGCTCTCGGCGCTGCAGAATCTGACCTTCAGGGCATGCGATCTCTCCCGGGAGTGTTTCATCCCTATCGCGCGCGCATTCGTACGCCTGGATGCGCTGACGCACTTCACCCTCAACGACAACGACGACGGGGACTACTTTTGCATGATGTTGTTGATTCTGCAGAAACAGCTCAGGGTGGTCGACCTGAGCGGGCTCGACGTTTCCCTCAAGGGGTTGCGCGAGATCATCCCGCAGATGACGAAGCTGGAGGATCTGACCATCACCTGCGACGGGTTCGACGAGTTCCGCGAGGAGCTCTTGGAGGCGAACCGGACGCTGTGCATCAGGGATGGCGGCCCTCGACTCCGAGGGGGCGGGAGCATGGATTGGGACTGGTATGAGTAGTGGCAGTGATGATGCGATTAGGAGTAGGCCTAGGCGAAGTGGTCACCGCGGGGTGAGGTTGTAACATTGATTCACCCGACCGATGGTATCGAATACATCCCATTGCCGCCACGAGTAACAGTTTCGGACTGTGCATCTGATGTGCATGCGCGCGTCTGGTGAGCCAATGTACCGTACAAATCGAGTACCTCAACTACATGTGCAAATCGTCAATGGACACGAATGACCTATTGCACGCGGAGCAGTTCGACCCAGGCTCGAACACATGGGTACACCACATTATCACCCGGGTGTTGGGTGTACAGACTGTGTCCGTCACGTAATTTGATATGTCTGCCAACATTGCTGTTTCACCGCCGTGCCGATCTGCGCAGTCGTCGACCCGACCGAACCGATCAACAGGTCGTACGCTGGCGTCATCCCCCGTGTATAACGTAGGATGGTGGTAAATGTGGCCCCTCACCTGGATGTGATGCTAGTGGGCGAGTCTTACATCTTGATGCGGGTGGTTCGTACAAAGGCTGGTTTCGCGTGCATCCAATTACACCAATCGGGGGCTCTACAGCAGTCACAATTAAGAATGGGACACCTATCGGTGACCAATCCGTCATTGGTCATTCTACCGTGTGGCTTTTTCAGCCCTCACCCTCTGTTTTGAGAGGGGAGCAAGATGCGACGTGTGCTTGTGCTTGTTCCCGCCTTTCCCGGCCTTGACAGGCCGCACGAACGACGGCGGCCTCTCCCAGCCGACGACTCTGTCGCCCAGCCAGATGGTGCCGATGTTGCTGCTTCCACACACGTCACGGTCAACGAACTTCATGATGTTCA
>Ga0209702_10008451_pt1 | contig 11961 bp, 13 predicted proteins | sample FRY01_FD_187210 | JGI IMG/M metagenome (GOLD analysis project Ga0209702, IMG submission 187210) | Freshwater microbial communities from Lake Fryxell liftoff mats and glacier meltwater in Antarctica - FRY-01 (SPAdes) (version 2) | ecosystem: Environmental > Aquatic > Freshwater > Ice > Glacier... | reverse complement strand
CAGCGCGACCAGCACATTGGCCCCGGTCACGGTGTCCTTGCCCGAGGACTGGACGTGGAGGATCGCGCGCTGGATTACCCGCTGGAACCCGGCAGTGGGGGCGGGATCGGACTTGTCGCTGGTCTTAAGCGATTCGTATTCCTGGTCGAGATACTGGCGCACCACGTCGCCCAGATCGCCCAGATCGACCCCGCAGGCGGTCATCACCTGGGCCGCATCGGCATCGTCGATCAGCGCGAGCAGCAGGTGCTCGAGCGTGGCATATTCGTGGCTGCGCTCGGCCGCGTTACCGAGCGCGGAGTGCAGCGTCTTTTCGAGGCTCTGGGCAAAACTGGGCATGGCAGCGACTTTCCGGCTTGCGCCTCAGGGTCCTGTGAAAATCAGGGATAAACGGAGATGGTTAACGCGAGTTAAATCGTCTCGGTGCGGTTCTACCAACACGATATGGGAATGCTGCCCGCAAACCGGAAGGGCAGGCCGGATCATCGCGGTGCCGGTCTGCTCGAGGGACTGCCGAACAGCGCGTCGGCGGCGACGCGGTGGGCTTTCGCCTTGTCGCGATGCGCCACGATCCGCACGACCTCGGCCTCGCACCACTGGATGCGTTCGTTGAGCTCGTCGACCGAATAGGCGTCGAGGCTTTCGACGGCGAGCTTGCTGGCGGCATCGCCTCGCGGACGGGGAAGGTCTTCCTCCATTGCGGGGTCAATCTCCCGCGCGGCGGCCTTGCTGTCAACCGGGCTCACCGCTAGGCATTCCGGAGTGTGGCGGCGGGGACACAATGCAACCCTGCGACATGCCCCGGAGGACAGGCAAATGGCGGAAATTCCGGGACAAATGACCGCAGTCGGGTTTGCCGAGGCCGGGCCGCCCGACGTGCTCAAGCCTTCGATCATCGAGGTGCCGCGCCCCGGCCCGAACCAGGTGCTGATCCGCGTGGCTTTCGCCGGGGTCAACCGGCCCGACGTGATCCAGCGCCAGGGGCTTTATCCCGCACCGCCGGGGGCATCGCCGATTCCGGGGCTGGAGGTGGCGGGGCAGATCGTCGCCACCGGGCCGGGGGTGACCATGCCGCTGCTCGGCCAGCAGGTTTGCGCGCTGGTCCCGGGCGGGGGCTATGCCGAATATTGCGTGACCAATGCGGGGCATTGCCTGCCGGTCCCCGAAGGCCTGTCGCTGGCTCAGGCGGCGGCGCTGCCCGAAACGCTGTTCACCGTCTGGCACAATGTGTTCGAGCGCGGTTTTGCCCGCGAAGGTGAGACCATGCTGGTCCACGGCGGAACCAGCGGGATCGGCTCGATGGCGATCATGCTGGGCCGCGCCTTCGGGCTGACCGTGCTGGTGACCTGCGGCGGCCCGGAAAAATGCGCGGCCGCGCGCGAGATCGGCGCGGCGCTGGCGATCGATTACAAGGCGGAGGACTTCGTCGAGGCGGTCACAAGCTTCACCGGCGGCAAGGGGGTGCAGCTGGTGCTCGACATGGTCGCGGGCGACTATGTGGCGCGCAACCTCAAGTGCCTCGCCGACGAAGGCCGCCACGTGACGATCGCGGTCCAGGGCGGGGTCCGCGCCGAACTCAACATGGCCGAAGTCATGCGCCGCCGCCTGACCCTTACCGGTTCGACCCTGCGGCCGCGCTCGGACGAGTTCAAGACGCTGCTCGCCGATGACATAGCCCGCAACGCCTGGCCGCTGATCGAGAACGGCACGATCCGCCCGGTGATGGACCGGACCTTCGCGTTGGCCGATGCGGCGGCGGCGCACACCCGGATGGAGGCAGGCGAACACATCGGCAAGATCGTGCTGGCGGTTGGCGGGTGAGCGACTAAGCCTTGCTCCAAGCACCTTAATGGCCTACATCGCGCTTTGCTTGGCCGCTCCGAAAGGGGCGGCCCTTTCTTTGTCTGCTATCCTTTTTTTCGATTTTTGGGAGTGACCCCAGTGACCCAGCAAGCCAACCCGCTGATGCCGCATGCGACGGCCTCGTGGCTGGTCGACAGCACCGGCCTCACCTTTGAGCAGATCGCAGAATTCTGCGGCATCCACATCCTCGAAGTCCAGGCGATGGCCGACGATCTGGCGGGCTCGAAATACACCGGGCGCGATCCGGTCTACGCCGGCGAGCTTTCGAATGACGAGATCGAGCGCGGCCAGGCCGATCCGTCCTATCGCCTGAAGATGCAGAAGGCGCCGATCCAGGTGACCCGGACCAAGGGCCCACGCTATACCCCGGTGTCCAAGCGTCAGGACAAGCCCGACGGGATCGCCTGGATTCTGCGCAACCATCCCGAAATCTCCGACGCGCAGGTCGGCAAGCTGATCGGAACCACCCGCAACACCATCGCCGCGATCCGCGATCGCAGCCACTGGAACATCTCCAACATCAATCCGAAGGACCCGGTGACTCTGGGCCTGTGTTCGCAGCGCGAACTCGACGGGATCGTCACGCGCGCCGCCAAGAAGGCCGGGATCGAGGAAGACCAGGCGAGCCGCGATGCGCGGCTGGGCGACGATCGCACCGCATTGATCGAAGAGCTGCGCGCCGAGCGCGAAACCAACGTCAAGGCCGCCGCTGCCGCCGCACAGGAAGCCCAAGCCGCCGCCTGGCTCGAAACCCGCCGCGCCGAGGGCGTCAGCGACTCTTAGGTTTCCGCCTGACGGCGGTGCGGCACCAGCCCACTCCCCCTCCCGGCCACCCAGAGCATACAATCTCGTTGGGTGGCCGGGAGGCGGAGCGGGCTGGTGCCGACTGCAACAGAAAAAGCTCTAGCCTAACAGGCTGATCCGCGAATCGTCGCCGATGCCTGCGGATGCAGCCAGCGGGATCGCGGAAACATTCGTCTGAACCCCGCGCGGAGCGAACCGGCCTTCGACCTGCGCGCCCTGCTCGATGGTCAGCGCGTCGTACGACACGTCGCCGTGGATCCGCGCGGTCTTCAGGATCACGAGACTGGCAGCGTCGATCGAGCCGCGCACGGTTCCCGCCAGCCGCGCCGAGTCCGCCCGGATCGCACCGATTACTTCGCTGCGCTCACCCTGAACCAGCGCGGTGCAAGCGATGTCGCCCTCGATCCGCCCGTCGATGTGCAGATCGGCGGCGGAATGAATGTCGCCGTGAATGACGATATCGGCGGCGAGGATTGAAAATCCCTCCGCGCCTGCGGTGCCGTTGCTGGTGCCCCCCCGAGCCATCGTATCAGTGCCCCGAGGGCTTCGCAGCTTCGAGAACATGGCGCTTCCCCTCCAGGAACCGGCGCGGCCCGTCGAGGAACGGACGGGGATTAACCGCCCGGTCGCCGATCCGTACTTCGAAATGCAGGTGCGGCCCGGTCGAACGTCCGGTGTTGCCGATGGCGCCGATGACATCGCCCGCCGCCACGCGCTGACCGATCTGCGCCCCGAACGTCGACATATGAGCATAGCGCGTGACGAGGCCGTTGCCGTGGCTGATCTCGAGACAGTTGCCATAGCCCGCCTTGGTTCCGGCAAAGCTCACCGTCCCTTCGGCAGCGGCGAAGATCGGTGCGCCGATCGGTCCGCGAAAATCGAGCCCCGAATGCATGGCCGCCTCGCCGGTGAACGGATCGCTGCGATAGCCAAACCCCGACGAGATAAACGCGAGGCTGACCGGCAGGTGGCTGGGTATCGCGGCGAGCCCACGTTCCAGCGCGCTCATCCGGGTGAGGCTGGCGCCGAGCCGGGCGAAACGCGGATCGGTGGTTTCGCCGTTGCGGGTCAGTGCCAGCAGCGGGCCACCCTGCGCCGAAGTGCTGTCGAGCTTGGCCATCATCAGCCGGGGGTTGAGCCCGACCCGGCGGATCGAAGCCTCGGCGCGCGCGGCGCGGGCATCGGCAAATGCGGTCAGGCGGTCGGCCAGCGCAAACTGGCGTGCTTCGATCCGGGCCAGGGTGGTCGCCTGCGGGACATTATACGAAATCTTGCGCGGGTCCGATTCGGCGGGTGCCGCCGCGTCCCCGGCCAGTTCGCCGACCTGTGCTTCGACCGCCGCTTCGAGAAAGCGCTGGCGACGCGCGAGTTCCTCGACATGCTTTTCCGACGATGCGCGATAGGCCGAGACCTGGCTGGCGGCACTGGCGACCTTGGCCTCGCGGGCGAGCAGGGCGCGGCGATCTGCGGCTGAATCGAATTGAACGAACAGCACCGTGGCCATCGTCACCAGCCAGCCGAGCAACAGCGCGGCGGCGAGGCCTGCTCCTGCCATCTGCAGGCGGCTCGAGATTTTGATGAAGCGCACCTGCCCCCTCGATCGCACGAAAAATTCGCGATCGGGAAACCAGCTGCCCTTGAACGAACTGAGACGGCTGGCCACGAGCCCGCCGCGGGAAACAATTTGCAAAACGACCCCACCCTTTGTTGGCTGCGTGGCGGTTACACAGGTGAACCCAGAGGGTCGAATCGGCAGGGCGCGACTCGGGGCGAGCCGGTGGAGTCGTAAGGCGAGTTGTGTAACGGCGTGCGAAATTGCACATTCATCGGGAACTATTGTCGACGTCGAGCATTGGATCGCTCAACGGAAAACCCGGCGTGTGACAAGCGGCTTGCGCGGTGATAGCGCGAATTCATGGCCACCCTCCCCCGGATATCCGCCGAATCTCCCGTTCCGGATGCTGGATCGATCACCGCACTGGTCGATTCGCTGGCGCGAGCCGGACGCGCAGCCCAGCGCCAGCTTGCGCTGTTGCCCTCCGCGACCAGAGCTGCGGCCCTGCGCCTTGCCGCACAGGCGCTGCGCGATCGGGAAGCCGAAATCCTCGCCGCCAACGCCGCCGATTACGCTGCCGGAGCCGAAGCCGGGCTTTCTGCCGCGATGCTCGACCGGTTATGGCTCGATTCGGTGCGGCTGGCCGATGTCGCCGCTGCGGTGGCGGCGGTCGCCGCGCTGCCCGATCCGGTCGGCGAGATCATCGACCGGCGCGAGCGGCCCAACGGGCTGGTGCTCGAACGGGTGCGAGTTCCCATCGGGCTGATCGGGCTGATATACGAAAGCCGACCCAACGTCACCGCCGATGCCGCCGCGCTGTGTCTGCGCGCAGGCAATGCCGCGCTGTTGCGCGGGGGGAGCGAGGCGGTCCAATCGAACCGCGCGATCCACGCCGCGCTGGTCGAAGGGCTGGATGCGGGCGGGGTGCCTGCGGCAGCGGTGCAACTGGTCCCGACCCAGGACCGCGCAGCGGTGGGTGCGATGCTGCGGGCCGCCGGCCTGATCGACATGATCGTGCCGCGCGGCGGCAAGAGCCTGGTCGCGCGGGTTCAGGCCGAGGCGCGGGTGCCGGTGCTCGCCCATCTCGACGGGATCAACCATGCTTTCGTCGAACGCAGTGCCGATCCCGCCAAGGCCGCCGCGCTGGTGCTCAACGCCAAGCTGCGCCGCACCGGGGTCTGCGGCGCGCTGGAGACGCTGCTGATCGATGCGACCTATCCCGATCCGCACGGGCTGGTGGCGCCGTTGCTTGCTGCGGGCTGCGAATTGCGCGGCGATGCGCGCGCACGCGCGATCGACCCGCGCATTGTCGCTGCCGCCGACAGCGATTTCGATACCGAATGGCTCGATGCGGTGCTCAGCGTTGCGGTGGTGGATGGGCTCGATGCGGCGCTGGCTCATATCGACATGCACGGCTCGCACCACACCGACCTGATCGTCACCGAGGACACAGGCATCGCGGCGCGTTTCCTCGCCGAGGTCGATTCGGCAATCGTCATGCACAACGCCTCGACCCAGTTCGCCGATGGCGGCGAGTTCGGGCTGGGGGCCGAGATCGGCATTGCCACCGGGCGGCTCCACGCGCGCGGGCCAGTGGCGCTCGAGGGGCTGACGACGTACAAGTGGCTGGTGCGCGGCACCGGGCAAATCAGGTATTAGGAGCAAGACATGCAATATAACCGCTTTGGCTCGACCGGACTGATCGTTTCGGAGCTGTGTTTGGGAGCGATGACCTTCGGGACCAATCCGGGCCGCTTCGGAGCGATCGCCGGGCTCGATCAGGCGGCCAGCACCGCGCTGGTGAAGCAGGCGCTCGATGCCGGGATCAACTTCATCGATACTGCCAATGTCTATACCACCGGCCAGTCTGAAGAGTTTACCGGCCAGGCGCTGCGCGATCTGGGCGTGGCGCGGTCGGATGTGATCGTCGCGACCAAGGCGATGGGGTCGATGGGGCCGGGGCGCAACGATGCCGGCATCTCGCGCCATCACCTGATGGACCAGATCGACGCCAGCCTGAAGCGGCTGGGGATGGACCACATCGACCTTTACCAGATCCACGGCTGGGATTCGCAAACCCCGATGGATGAGGCGCTGCGGGCGCTGGACGACATCGTCCGTTCGGGCCGGGTGCGCTACATCGGCGTCTCCAACTGGGCGGCGTGGCAGATCGCCAAGGCCCTGGGGATCTCCGAGCGGCTGGGTCTCGAAAAGTTCGCTTCGCTGCAGGCCTACTATACCGTCGCAGGGCGTGATCTGGAGCGCGAGATCGTGCCGATGCTGCGCTCCGAAGGGGTCGGGCTGATGGTCTGGAGCCCGCTCGCGGGGGGCCTCCTTTCGGGCAAGTACCGCCGCGGCGACGATGACCGCAGCCAGGGAGAAGGCCGCCGTGCGAGCTTCGACTTCCCCCCGGTGAACATGGATCGCGGGCATACCCTGATCGAGGCGATGCGGATTATGGCCGATTCGCGAGAAGGTGCCAGCGTCGCGCAGATCGCGCTGGCCTGGCTGCTGTACCAGCCGGTGGTATCGACCGTGATCGTCGGGGCCAAGCGCGCCGACCAGCTCGCCGACAACATCGCCGCCTGCGGGATCGTGCTGACTGCCGCCGAATTGGCCGAATTGGACAAGCTCTCGGCGCTTCCGTCGGAATATCCGGGCTGGATGCTGGGCTTCCAGGGCGGCTACCGCGAGAGTCAGGTATCGGAGCGGCGAATCGCCAAGTGAGAGCGGCGCCAGTGATGCAAGCCAAGTGAGGCAATCCGGCCCGCAATCCGGCCCGCTCACCGGCCTGCTGGGCGGCAGCTTCAATCCGGCACACGGCGGGCATCGCCGAATCAGCCTGTTCGCAATTCGGAGCCTCGGGCTCGACGAATTGTGGTGGCTGGTCTCGCCGGGCAATCCGCTCAAGCCCAAAGTCGGCATGGCCCCGCTGGCCGCGCGGGTGGCGGCGGCGCAAGTGCAAGCGCGGCGCGCCCCGATCCGGGTGACCGGAATCGAGCGCGAGCTGGGCACGCGCTATACCGTCGACACGCTCCGCGCCTTGCAGCGGCGCTACCCCAAACGGCGCTTCATCTGGCTGATGGGCAGCGACAATCTTGCCCAGTTCCATCGCTGGCGCGACTGGCGCAGGATTGCGCGGGCAATGCCGATTGCGGTCATCGCGCGTCCGGGCTATGATGGCGCTGCCGTGGCGAGCCCCGCCATGGCCTGGCTGGGCCGCTTTCGCCGGTTGCCCGCTGCCTTGGAGAACCCGGCGAGACGGAGTGCCCCCGCGCTGTACCTGCTGCGTTTCGATCCCGATCCGCGCTCGGCCACCGCAATTCGCACCGCCGATCCCCTGTGGCATCGCCGTTTCACTGCTCCGATCCGCGATGATCTGACCCACCACCTCATTCCGGGAACCAGCGCCTGAGCGCGCTTGACCTTCCGCCGTTCCCCGCGCCTCCTGCGGCGCGTTCCGTCCCAGTAATTGGGCCCCCTTCAATAACCGGCCAACAGGAGCCACCTCACCGCCTATGACGTCGTTGGAACCCGTGCCGGCCGCTGCCGGTGCCACCCGCCCCATCCCCCCCACCCCTGTCAAAGGCACCGGGGAGTCGCCGCTTCACACCCTCGTGCTGACCTCGCTCGACGACGATCAGGCGCAGGAGGTGGTCAGCATCCCGCTCGAAGGCAAAAGCACGATTGCCGATCACATGGTGATCGCCTCCGGCCGCTCGACCCGTCAGGTCGCGGCGATGGCGCAAAAGCTGGCTGAGCGGATCAAGAAGGCCGGGCATCCCCCCGCGCGGATCGAGGGCCTGCCCGCCGCCGACTGGGTGCTGATCGATGCGGGCGACGTGGTGGTCCACCTGTTCCGCCCCGAAGTGCGCAGCTTCTACAACCTTGAGCGGATGTGGGCTTTTGGAGATGCACCGCCCGCTTCTTTCTGAGGCAGGTGAGACGGCATGCGTCTCCACATCATCGCCCGCGGCAAGATTGCCCGATCGCCCGAAAGCGAACTGGTCGAGCGCTATGCCAAGCGCATCGTCTGGCCGCTGACCGTTACCGAGCTGCCTGAAACCGGCGGCAGGGTGCCCGAAGCGCTCACCCCGGGCCGCACCATCGTGCTCGACGAGCGCGGGCGCGACCTGACTTCGGCGGAATTCGCTGCGCTGCTGGGGCGCTGGCGCGATGACGGGGTGCGCGAGGCACGCTTTCACATTGGCGCGGCGGATGGCCACGATGAAGCCCTGCGCGCCTCGGCCGATCAGCTCCTGCGATTCGGCGCGGCAACCTGGCCCCACCTGCTGGCCCGCGCGATGCTGATGGAGCAGTTGTGGCGCGCGACCAGCATTATCGCTGGCCATCCCTATCACCGCGAAGGATAACCCGCGCACCATGACGTCGCGCGGCCTTTTTCTTGCGTTCAGCGCCATCGCACTGGTGGCGGCGGTGGCAAGCCTGGGACAGGCGCCCGGGGCCCGGTCTCCGGTCACCCAGGCCCTTGCACAACCCGGCGATGCGCGCACCGCACTGGCCGCCGCGCGTGCCGAACAATCTTTCGCCGCGGCGCGGGGAGCCGAGCTGGAACGCCAGGCCGCGCTCGCTACCGAGGCGGTCGACAAGACCCGGCGTCAGGCCGCTGCTTTGGCCGCGCGGATCCAGCAGGCCGAGGCGGGAATAGCCGCCAGTGCCGCGCGGATCGTGCTGATCGAACGTCGTCGCGCCGCCTTGCGCGCCAGCCTCGCCGAGCGACAGGAGCCGGTAGTGCGGCTGACCGGCGCGCTCCAGCTGCTCGGACGCCGCCCATTGGTGCTGGGGATGCTCCGCCCCGGCACCCTCCAGGACATGGTCCACTTGCGCGCCGTGCTTGAAACAATGTTGCCCGAAGTGCGTCGCCGCACCGCGGACCTGCGTGCCGGGATCGAGCGGTCCGGCCAGTTTCAACGCGAAGCCAACGCCGAACAAGCCCGGCTCAAGGCGGGAGAAACCACGTTGGGCACCCGCCGCAACGCGCTCGCCGTGCTCGAAAGCCGCCAGCGGCTGGCCCGCCGGGCGGTGCGCGGCGAGGCCAACCGCGAAGCCGACCGGGTGCTGGCGCTGGGCGAACAGGCGCGCGACCTCGGCAGCCTGGTCAGCGAGCTGGAAGACGCCGGGCAGCTGCGCCGCCGCCTTGCCGCGCTGCCCGGCCCGGTCCCCCGCCCCGCCCGCCCCGGCGATGCGCGCGTACTCGACGACGGAGGCACGTTTGCAACGGGAACCCCCGCGCTGGCCTATATCCTGCCGGTATCGGGGAGCGTAATTGCGGGATTCGGCGGGACCTCGCGCGGGATTACGCTGGCCCCGCGCCCGGGCGCACAGGTCGTCGCCCCCGCTGCCGGACGAGTCGCCTTTGCGGGGCGCTATGAAGGGTATGGGCGGATCGTCATCCTCGAACACGACGGCGGCTGGACCACGCTGGTGACCGACCTGGCGCAGGTTTCCCCGACAGTCGGCGATGCGCTGGTTCAGGGCGCGCCGCTCGGCGTGGCTGGTCCCGGACAGCCGCGGCTGACCATCGAACTTCGCAAGGGCGGGGTTCCGGTGGATATTCTGGCGATGGTGCGCGGGTAACGGCCCTTCAATCGCCGCATTTCCTGCCCATCTGGCGTTCAGGACCGCGCCGTTATAGATTGCGCGCAAATCCCTCGGAGATTCCCGCCGATGAAACCCGCCAGAATTCACCCTGCCAGCCTGTTCAAGGCCGCCCTGCTGGTCAGCGCGGTTGCATTGCTTCCCGCCACCACCGCCGGGCTGGCGGCGGTCGATGCGCAATCGGGGCCCCAGTTCGGCAAGCTGTTGGCGATCTATCAGCGGATCAAGGCCAGCTATGTCGAGCCGGTCGATGACGACAAGCTGATCAAGGGCGCGATCGACGGGATGCTGGCCAGCCTCGATCCACATTCGTCGTTCCTCGACGCGCGCGATTTCGAGAACCTGCGGACCCAGACCGACGGAGCTTACGGCGGGCTCGGACTTTCGGTGACGATGGACGACGGCGCGGTGAAAGTGATCGCCCCGACCCGCGAAAGCCCGGCGGACAAGGCCGGAATGAAGGCGGGCGACTTCATCACCCATCTCGATGGCAAGCTGATCTACGGCGGCACGCTCGACGAAGCGGTCGACCGGATGCGCGGCGTGCCGGGCACCGATATCCGCCTGACCATCTTCCGCTCCGGCCGGACCGAACCGTTCGACGTCACCGTGACCCGCGCGATCATCGATCTCAAGCCGGTCGACTGGGAGGTCAAGGACAACATCGGTATCGTCACCGTCGCCAGCTTCAGCTCCGAAGTCGGCAAAGATGTGGCCGATGCGGTCAAGGGTATCCGCGCCAAGCTGGGCGGCAAGGCTCCGGCGGGGCTGATCCTCGACCTGCGCCAGAACCCCGGCGGGCTGCTGGATGAGGCGGTGACGCTCAGCGACCTGTTCCTCGACAAGGGCCAGATCGTCTCGCAGCGCGGGCGTTATGCGCGCGACAACGAAAGCTATTCGGCCCAGCCGGGCGACATCGCGCGCGGCATTCCGGTGATCGTGCTGATCGATGCCGGTTCGGCCTCGGCCAGCGAGATCGTGGCGGGCGCCTTGCAGGACCAAAACCGTGCGCTGGTGATGGGCGAACGCAGTTTCGGCAAGGGTTCTGTCCAGACGCTGCTGCAGCTGACCAACGACACCGCGCTCAAGCTGACCACCGCGCGGTATTTCACCCCCTCGGGCCGCTCGGTGCAGGAGGGCGGGATCGAGCCCGACATTTCCGTGCCGCAGATTTCCGACCCCGACATGCGCGCCCGCGCCGCGCGGGTGTTCCGCGAGAGCGACCTGCGGGGCCACCTGGTCAACGAGGTCGATCTCGACGAAAAGATCCTCGAAAGCGACAAGCTCCAGGACCCGCGCTTCAAGATGACCGCCGAAGAACTCAAGGCCAAGGGGATCGAGGACTTCCAGCTGTATTACGCAATGCAGACGATCAGGCGTACCACGCCCGGCGCGCTGGCCTCGCGGCGGAAGTAGCGCGGATGAGCGACCCGCGACGACCGGCCTACAAGCTAACGGCGTATTGGCTGGCCTTGCTGACCCCCGCCGTGCTGCTCGGCGGCGCGCTGGTATCCCAATACCTTTTCGGCCTGGCGCCATGCGAGATGTGCTGGTGGCAGCGCTATCCCCATGGCGCCGCGCTGGTGCTGGGCCTGGCGGCTTTCGCGATGCGGAGCGATTGGCTGGTCCGGCTGGCGGCGCTGGCGATAATGGTGTCGGGGGCGATCGGCGGGTATCACGCCGGGGTCGAATACGGTTGGTGGGAAGGGCTGACCCGCTGTGCCACCGGGGCTCTGGCGAACGGCGATCCGCTCGCTTCGATTATGAATGCGCCGGTGATCCGCTGTGATGTCGCCCCGTGGAGCCTGCTGGGAATCTCGCTGGCGGGGTGGAATTTTCTTATATCGGGCGCGGCTGGTATTGCGATCCTCGCGCTGCTCGGCCGCCGTTCGGCGCAAGCTTCGCCGACATTGCCCGGCCAGCAAATTGGGGGAATAACGGCATGACCGAAGCGATGCTGCGAGTCGATCAGGCCGGGGAATTCGGCGCGACCAGGATCTATGCGGGCCAGCTCGCAGTGATGGGCGATCGCGCGCCCCACGCCGCCGAAGTCGCCGCGATGGCGGCGCAGGAGGCCGGGCACCGCGCCAAATTCGATGCGTTGATGGCCAAACGGGGTG
>Ga0209702_10008449_pt1 | contig 11962 bp, 11 predicted proteins | sample FRY01_FD_187210 | JGI IMG/M metagenome (GOLD analysis project Ga0209702, IMG submission 187210) | Freshwater microbial communities from Lake Fryxell liftoff mats and glacier meltwater in Antarctica - FRY-01 (SPAdes) (version 2) | ecosystem: Environmental > Aquatic > Freshwater > Ice > Glacier... | reverse complement strand
TATAAACCACGTCAACGCCGCGCAGCGGCCGCAACGTCATGTTCGATCCTACCAAGCCCGTCAACAACGCCTCCGTCACCGCGACCGAATTACGCGGCCAATTCACCGGCCTCAAAGACCTCATCGAAGCGGTGCAGTCCGTCACCTCCGTGCAGGTGGACGGGGTGGACACGCTGAACCCTGGCGATGCCGCCAACGTGAGCCTCAGCGTCATCGGCAGCGTGCTGCACTTCAGCTTTGGCATCCCGCGTGGGAACGATGGAGCGAGTGCGACGCCGGTGACGAGCTACCTCGTGGATGCCACGAATACGCTGGACCCCGGCACGGCGGCGGCGGCGCAGGTCAGCTTTGATGGCAACAACGTGCGCTTCATCTTCGACATCCCACGCGGTTTTGACGGTGGCGAAGGCGGGCAGGGACCGCCCTTTGCCCAAGCGGTGGTGGATGGGGTGACGACACTGAACCCCGGCGACAACGCGACGGTGGACGTGAGCTTTGATGGCAGCAACGTGCGTTTCCAGTTCGGCATCCCGCGTGGGAATGACGGCGGGACCGGCAGCGACGGCATGCCGGGCGAGGTGACGAACGCGTATCTGAGCAGCGCCATCGACGGCACGAGCGCGAACACCAACGCAGTGGACACGCTGGACAACAGCTATGCGGACGCCGACACCGAGGAGTTGCGGCAGAAGGTGAACGAGCTGCTCAACGCGCTGCGGCGGTGAGCAAGGCATGGGGAGTGCCGACGAGTCGTCGGCTTTGAAGGGCGACGAGTCGTCGCCGCTCCACGGGCTGAGCCCTGGGGGCGCGGACCGCCGAGTCCGCAGCAGGTCGTCCGCACATGACGGGAAATGAGCCTACTGGATGCCGCAAGCACGGTGGTCCTCGGCTTGGAGCCACGGGTGGGCAATGCGGCGCGTTGGCTATTTGCGAAGTGCTGCGGACTCGGCGGTCCGCGCGCCTTGGCCGGAAGACGCTTCGAGGTCGAAGTGCCCTACCTCGGTGGTCCACTGTGTGGATTGGGCAGGTGAATGCGGGGTCGCTGAGGCAAGCAGTTTTTCTTCCTCGATTTCGTCACCTCAACCGGGCTGGTCGAGCGTGGAGGCACGCAGGGCGGGCAGGTCGGCGAGGATGTCCGTGCTGCGCATCAAGGTTTCGCCCACGAGCAGGGCGTCGGCGCCGGCGGCGGCGAGGCGTTCGGCGTCGGCAGGTGATTTGATGCCGCTTTCGGAGACGAGGATGATGTCGTCGGGGACTTCTTCGGCGAGGGCTTCGGTGGTGCCGAGATCGACGGTGAAGCTCTTTAAATTGCGGTTGTTGACGCCGATGATGCGGGCGTCGGTGGCGAGGGCGCGTTCGAGCTCGGGTAGGTCGTGGACTTCGACGAGGGCGTCGAGCTGGAAGGTGTGGGCGACTTCGAGGAGGTGCACCAGCGTGGCCTGATCAAGGGCGGCGACGATGAGCAGGATGGCGTCTGCGCCGGCGACGACGGCCTCAAAGATTTGCACCTCGTGGATGATGAAGTCTTTGCGCAGGCAGGGGATGTCGAGCTGCTCGCGGATGAGGGTGAGGTAGTCGAGGCGGCCCTGGAAGTATTTTTCGTCGGTGAGGACGGAGATGGCGCTGGCACCGGCTTTTTCATAGCCACGGGCGATGGTGAGCGGGTCAAAGTCCGTGGTGATGGTGCCGACGGAGGGGGAGGCGCGTTTGACCTCGGCGATGATGCTGAGGCGGGTGGGGTCGGCGCGGAGGGCGTCATAAAAGGAGCGCACGTCATCGCGCAGGGCGGCGGCGGCGCGGAGTTTTTCGGCGCGCGGCAGCAGGCGTTGCAGTTCGGTGTGCTTGTGGGCGATGATTTCGTCCAGCTTGTTCATAGGGCGCGCATAGTGGGGGTGGTGGGGCGTTGTGCAACTTCCGCGTGGCAGAAAAAGATGGCCGCAGGGTGTTCTTGACGCGCGGGGTGAAGCAGGTTCTTTCCAGCAATGCCCGCAGCGCCCATCACCCCGGATTCCGTCATTGAACTGCTCACCGCCGAACACATCCTCGAGCCGCAGGAGCCGATCACGCCTGACACGGACCTGTTCACGCTGGGGCTGGACTCGATGGCGATGATGCAACTGCTGCTGCTGATCGAGGAACGCTTTCAACTGACGGTGAATCCGGCGGAGATGACGCGTGACCGCTTTGCCTCTGCCGGGGCGCTGGCGACGTTCTTGGGTGAAAAGCGCCGCCGTGCCGCCTGATGCCGACGCTGCCCGCCACTACGGTTGATTTTTTCCTCGCCGGGCTGGAGGCATTCATGGTCCGCAGTGGGCAGGGGATGCACTGGGGGGTGACGCAGCTTTGGCTGGCGGGCCGGCCGGATGCCGCTGCGTTGCAGAGCGCCTGGGAGCAGATGCACGCGCAACAGCCGCTGCTGGGGGCACGACTGCGGCGGCAATGGCGCGGCTGGCGGCTGGCCTGGGAAACGAGTGGCCCTATTCCGGCACCGCCGATCATTTGGCACCCGCCGCAACCGCTGCCGCCTGATGATGGGGTGTTGCAAGAGCGGTTGCAGGGCCGAACACCGGCTGGCGGGCTGACTTCACCCCTGCTGCTGGAGGTTTTTCCGTGGGGCGATGGTGGGGCGCATCGGGTCCTGCTGACGTGGCGGCATGCTTTGATGGATGGCACGGGGGTGAACCTGCTGCTGACGAGACTGGCCGGTGGTGGCGGCGGCGATGCCGGGCCGCCGCCGGTGGTCGTGCCGCCTCGCGAAGGGCTGGGCCGTCTGTTTAAAAAGGCCCGGCCGCTGCTGCGCCGGATGCACACCATGACGCTCGACGGTTGCCTTTCGGCCTGGAGCAAGGGTGCGCCGCAGGCGGGGGCGCCTGCTTTTCGTCTGATCGAGCTCACGCTGGAGCAGTCCCACGCGGCGGTCATGCGGCTGCGTGAGACCTGTGGTGATTTCATGCAGATGCCTTTTTATGCAGCCATCGCGGCCAGGGCACTGCGGCGGCTGCATGAGCGGCGTGGCTGGCACAGCCCGGTGCTCCACCTGCATCTGCCCTGCCAGGTGCGTGGTCGCAGCCGGGAGCACCTATTTGGCAATCACATGGGGGCGCTACCGCTGTTTCTGGATGCGGGTGCGCTGGGTACGCCAGATCAGGCCATCAAGCATGTGCTGGAGCAGTATCGGGAGGCGCTGAAGCAAGGGATGGCGCAGGCTTCGGAAGCATTGATGGCCCTGTCCACGCATCTGCCGGTGACTTGGTTCATGCCTGTGGTGCGGTGGACGAATCGCGGCCAGATTTGCAGCCTGTTTCATTCCCACACCGGCACCTTCCTGGCGGGATGCACGACCTTTGCCGGAGCGGCGGTGCAGAACGTCGTCACCATCCCCAGTGTGTCCACGCCGCCGGGGTTGGGAATTTTCTTTTCCGACTTTGCCGGGCGCATCACCGTCACGCTGGCCTGGCGGGAGGGTGGCGTGACCGCAGCGGAGGAAAAACTGCTGTGCGGCCAGATTTTGACCGATTTGACCGGAGCGTCGGCAGCTTGAGAGCTGCGACAGGTAAATAAAGGGGTGCCAGGGAACCGCGACATGGACAGGCAGGCTGCCGTTGCTTCCGTCAGGACCTGGCGGGGTTCGCAAGCTGAGCATCCGCGGCCCCTGACGTCTGCTGCTCTAGCGGTGAGGACCGCCCGACACAAGCAAGATTCCCGTCAGACGAAAAAATGCTGAAAAATTGGTGTTGTCGAAAGTCGGCGTATCCGGTAAAAATTAGACTCTTAATTCTCAAATTCGATTTCGTATGGTCTGGAAACTCCTCTCTGCTCTCTCCGCCGTCTGCCTCGGCACCGCCTGCTATTTTGCTTGGGCCAATCAAAAAGCCCTCGTCGAAGAGCGCAAACGCGATGCCTACTACACGGCCAACTTAGCTGAAATCACGGCGCACAAGGTGCAGGCCGAGGAAGCGAAGAAAAATCGCGAGACTCAGCTTGCGACCGCCAATACAGACCTGGAAACCACCAAGACCACCGTGGTCGATACTGCGACTAAAGCCCAGACCAAGGAGGCAGAACTGGCCGTCGTGAAGACGAATCTCGAGCAAATCACCAAGGTGGTGAACGACCTACAGGCACAAATTGACGCCGCCGGGAACATTGAGGCTCTGCTTGCCCAGATTGAGTCGATTAAAAAAGACCGTGCTGATGCGGAAGCGGCGTTGGCCAACCAAATGGCGCATTTTGCCGCCGCCCAGGAAAAAGTCGCCAGCCTGACCACTGCCGCGAAGGCGGCGGAAGAGCGTGAATCCCGCGGTCGCCGTGGCATCGTGGACGATGATTTCAATGCCAAGGTCTCCTATGCCTACACCGACTGGGGCTTTGTGGTGCTTAACAAAGGCAATGGGGGTGGCGTGTTTGCCAACGCCGACCTTGAGGTGAAGCGCGGTAAGGATGTGCTGGCCAAGCTTAAAGTCCGCAATGTGGATCAAAACTCCTCCGTGGCTGATCTGGTTAAAGGCAGTCTTGCCGAAGGTGAGCGCATCCGCGCCGGTGATTTGGTCGTGGCTGCGGCCGAACAAAGCGCCTCGAAGGCCAAAGGCCCGGCCGCAACGGGGGCCGCAGCCGCACCTGCCGGTGCTGGCGCAGCTCCTGCTCCCGCCGCTCCGGCGATGGGAGCCGATCTATTCGGTGCCCCCGCAGGCGGCATGGCTCCTGCTCCTGCTGCTCCGGCCATGGGCGCTGACCCATTTGGTGCACCTGCCGCACCTGCTCCTGCACCTGCCGCCCCAGCCATGGGGGCCGATCCCTTTGGCGCTGCTCCCGCACCAGCCACACCTCCAGCCGGCGCTGCCCCCAGCACGGCGGATCCGTTTGGCGCTGCTCCTCCGGCCAAACCTTGATTGCCTGCCTGACATTTTCCGCAACTCTTAGATTTCCATCTCCATGACCAAAGTTCTATTCATCCTCAGCGCTGTCGTGATCCTCGTCGCCAGCTTCTTTGCCTACCAAAACGGGCGTGAGTTTGCCCTTGTGCGCATCAACATCGCCGGTATCAGCAAAAACATCAAAACCGAGCAGGCCGCCGACAAGGTGGTGGTCGGCCAAGTGGGCCAGTTGGTGGCCGACATCACCCGGGTGCAGGGTGAACTGGACGTGGAGTCGGAAAAACTCAAGGCGCAGAAGAACAAGCTGGCGCAGGCTGAAAGCGAAACCACCCGCAGCCAGGAAGAGTTGGACGTTAAAGTCAAAAAGCAGCAGGAACTGGCCGTCAAACTCGACAAACTGCCGAAGGATGTGAAGCCGGAGACCATCGCCGAGGACATCAATCGGATGAAAAAGGAGAAGCTGGAGTATGAATCCCAGGCCGATTCCAAGAAGAAGGAAGTGGTGGCCGAAGAAGCCAAAATCGCTGGCGTGCAGAAGCGACTCGACGATGTGGTGCAAAAAATCGAGGACCGGCGCAAAAACTTTGAGCGCAACAGCCTGACCTCCCGCATCGTCGCGGTGAATGATGACTGGGGCTTCGTGGTGATCGATGCGGGCAAGAGCAGCGGCCTGACGCAGGATACTAAACTCATCGTCACGCGTGGTTCGCTGACCGTGGGCAAAGTGAGCGTCATGGCGGTCGAAAACAAGCACACGATGGCCAGCATCGTGACTGACGCGGTCGTCAACGGCAATAGGATCATGCCGGGAGACCGCGTGATCCTCGAAAACTTGGTGCAGAACTGATCGGAGACGTGTAGAAAGGGCCGATGATGAAAACGCGTCTTCTCAGTCTCCTCATTCTTGCGGTAACCGCTGTCGGTTGCATGTCTTCATGCACCTCGTCGGACGAGCCAAAACGCAAAACGGCCGTGGGACCGGACAGCAGCGGGTACAGCAATCTTCCCTGGAACCGTCCGCGTTCATGGGAAGGCAACGCACGCTACGGTGCCTTCATGCCGGGCAGTCGCTAGTCAGCTCTATCGGACTACTGGCTCAAGAAACGGGCTGTAGCAGTGCTTCACCGTCGGCTGCTTTGACGACGCGGTAAAAGCAACTGGGGCGTTTTGTGTGGCAGCAGCCGCCGCCATGCTGTTTTACCCGTAGCACCAGTGCGTCCTGATCGCAGTCGGTGCGGATTTCGACAATTTCCTGAAACTCGCCGCTGGTCGCACCTTTGTGCCAAATTTCGTTGCGGCTGCGGCTCCAATAAACTGCCTGACCGAGTTGCAGGGTCATTTTGAGCGTCTGTTCGTTCATGTAGGCGAGCATCAGCGGGGCACCGCTATCCGCATCCACCGCCATGGCGGGCATGAGGCCGTGTTCGTCGAACTTCGGGGCAAATTGCAGCCCCTCCTCAATGGCTTGCTTTGATTCACGGGCGGCGAAGGAGATGGGTGCTGGGGCGGACATGACGGCTGCATGCTAGCGGCGCTGCCCCAGTGCGCAACTGGCTCATTTTGGCGGGAAAACGGGGAGTACTTGGTTGATGAGGCCAGCCCCGGTGTTCACCCCGTTTTCGAGGAGGCCACCAGCTCCGTCGATCATTTTTCCGGGCACTTTGGCGGCGTCTTCCCCAACGATGGGTTTGAGCAGCTCCGCCGCGTCTTGCTGGAGAATTTTTCCGGGCGTGTCAAACAGCAGGGACATGCCGGCGGCACCAAGCAAACGCGCGCTGAGATCTTCCAGCGGGAGATCGAGCGTGCCCGCGACGCGCAGGCGCGTCCATAGCATACCAGGCGGGCCGGCGGGGTTGTTTTCCACGAACACGCGGCTGTCGGCACCGGGTATCCAACGCAGGGTTTCGGGGGTGACGCCGAGCATGAAATCGCCCTCAAGGGCGCGGCCACGCAGGGTCAGCGTGCCTTCCAGGCGTAGCAGGCCGTTCGATTGCACGATGATTTTTTCGATGCGCAGGGTGTCGCCCTGCGGGCGGAAGGACGCCTGGCAGATGTCGAGCACGAGCCGTTTGAAGCGCTCGGCCTTGGTGTAAGTGGCGAGCTGTTCTAGCACGGGCAGCCCCTGGAGCACGCCGTCTTTGAGCACGGCGTCGGCCTGCCATGCTGGCGCGGTGGCGCGACTGCCGGAGAGCTCGAGATCGCCTTCGATTTTGCCGGACAGGCGCTGCCGCCAGTGGCTGCTGAGAAATTCATCCAGTGGCACCGCCTTGACGTGGGTGAAGGCCTGCCAGGTGCCGCTGTCGAATTTGATGGAGCCGCGCAAGGTGGCCTCTGAGCGTTGCTTCCAGCGCAGGGTGGCGTCGCTGAGCTGGAGTTGGTCGCTGCTGAGCCGCAAGGTGGCCTGGGCGAGGTCGAGCTTGAGCGGTGTTTGCTGCTCCGGGGCATTGATCGCTGTTTGCAGGGTGCCGCCGGTCAATTTGACCGGGACGGAATTTTCACCGCTGCGCCAGGCACCGAGATGCAGTTGGGTTTCAGCGAGATTCCAACCGCTTTGCTCAAAGAAGAAGCGATGCACGTCGAAGCCGCTGACCTTGGTCTCGGTGGGAATGTAACGGCGTAAAAAGGCGGGAATCGCGTCGCTGACGTCGTCGGTTGGCTCCATGGCACTGGCAGGTGCGGCACTCCCACGCGAGCTGGTGGAGTGCCGGAGCGTGAGGTCATCCGCTCCGGCGTTTTGAATGTTCCAAAGGCCTTCACGGATCGCTCCGAAATCGAGCGCGGCATGCAGTCCTCCGGCATCCACGCTCCAGCCGTCAGCTTGTGCCAAGGTGAGATCGGCGAGCATGACAGCGTCGTCATTCCACACCAGCGGGGCAAGATGTGCCTTGCCACCCGACAGGGCGGCGATCCTAGCCTCGGCGGTTTGCCGGAAGTCGTCCTGGTGCAGATAGGCACGGATGTAGCTGGTGACGAGCGTCGGGGCCAGCAACGACAGGATGATGCCACTGATGACAACGAGTCCCGCCAGCCACCACAGCCAGCGAAACGGTGAGGTGGGGCGTTTGCCAGGTCGGGGGCGGCGTTGCATTTTGATCAGAGGTGAATTTTTTCATCGCCAGAGCAGCATTCCCCGCCCTAGTTTTATCCCAGCCATTTAACCTGTATGCTGAAAGCTCTCAATGTCAGTCTTGAAATCGATGTCCCGGGAGACTCGGCGGAAAACTCCACGCTGCACCTGCTGCGGGAGGTGACCTTCAATGTGCCACCGGCGCATCTGGTGGCGATTGTGGGGCCGTCAGGCTGCGGCAAGACCACGCTGCTGAAAGTGATCACCGGCATCCTGGAGCAGACACAGGGGGAGCTGCACTGGGACGGGCGTGATTTGAGCGATGAGGAGGATCTGCACCCAGGGGATCTGGGCTACGTGCCGCAGTTCAGCGTGGCCTTTGACCTGCTCACCGTGGAGGAAAGCATCGCCAGCGCGATGGCCCTGCGCACGCAACTGGCGCAGACGGAGGATTTCATCCCGTCACTCGATTACATTCTCGAAGTGACCGGGCTCACGCATCTATCGGACCGCCAGGTGAAGGTGCTCTCCGGCGGGCAGAAACGCCGTCTCGGGCTCGCGCTGGAGCTGGTCACGGACCCCTGCCTGCTGCTGTGCGATGAAGTCACCAGCGGCCTTGATCCAAAGTCGGAGCGCGAGATCACGGATCTGCTGCGTGTGCTTTCGCGCGGGCATCCGAAGCGTGTGGTCGTCAATGTCACGCACAGCCTCGCCAGCCTAGACGCCTATGACAGCGTGATGGTGTTGTATCAAGGCGTGCTGGCGTACCACGGCCCGCCGAAGGCGATGATGCATTATTTTGCCGCCGAGCATCCCGAGGAGGTCTATCTCAAGCTCACGGAGCGCAAGAACGGCGACTGGCATGAATCGTGGGAAAAATACCGCGAGACGTATTACAAGCGTCACGGCTTCGACGGCCCGCGTGTGCTGCCGGAGGATGAGGTGGAGAAACAGGCGGACGGACCGGCGCGGACCACCGTGCGCGAGGATCGGGTGGTCGCGCAGGAGGAAAAGCCAGAGGAGACCATTCCCCCGCACCATGAGTTTCCACCGATCGAGATGCCTGCCATGACGACGCAGTTGTTCGAGCTGCTGCGGCGGCGCTGGACGATCTTCCGCCGCGACAAGGCGCAGGTCTGGTTGCATCTGGCCATGCTGCTGGGTTTCCCGCTGCTGGTGGTGATCTTTGCGCTGGATGGCATCAAGCCGCTGCGGGCGCTTTCGACACATCAGGACGAAAATGTGAAGGTGGAAATGGAAAGTCAGGCCAAGTTCCAGCAGGAGCAACTCAAGGCCGGCGGTCTCGTCTCCGGTTTGATCATGCTCCAGGTCGTGCTGGTCACGCTGATGGCCAGCAACAACGCCGCGCGGGAGATCGCCTCCGAGCGGTTGATCCTGGAGCGTGAAAAACTCGGTGGCCTGCACCCTTTCGCCTATGTCGGCAGCAAGGTGATCTTCCTCGGCGTCTTTGTGCTCGCGCAGAGTTTATGGATGGGATTTTTTGTCGATATGGTCGTGGGCGGACTGCCGGGGGATCTGGTCATCAAGCTCGTGCTGCTCACCCTCGCCTCCGCCGCGATGACGAGCGTCTGTCTCGGCATCTCCGCGCTGAGCAAGACACCGGAGAAGGCCACCATCCTGTGCATCTACCTCGTTGGCTTCCAACTGCCGCTCTCCGGCGCGGTGCTCACGCTGCCGGACTGGCTGGAAAACTGGGTGCAGCCGCTGATCGCCGCATTTTGGAGCTGGAGCGGCAGCCTCACCAGCATGCGCAGCACCGCGTTTTATGACGCCGTGCGCCAGGTCACGGACACCACTCTCGTCACGCCCGCCATCGCCGGTTTCGTCCTCTTCATCCACGTCATCGTCGGCGTCGGTATGACCTTCATCGGCGTGCAGCGCAGTCAATGGGATGAGTGACGATTCGAGCCGTCAATACCCCTCCGTCGCCTCGCTGAAATTCCACGGCGCTTGATAGGCACCGGTGCGCTCCTTTTCGAGCTGGCGGACGAGATCATTGAGCAAGGCCGATGCGCCGAAGCGATAGCGGCGATTGTTCAGCCAGTCGTCGCCGAGGGTTTCTTTGACGGCGATGAGAAATTGCAGCGCCTGCTTGGCCGTGCGGATGCCGCCCGCAGGTTTCATGGCGATGGGGACGCCCGTTGCGAGGAAATGATCGCGGATGGCCTCCAGCATGACCTGGTTGTTGCCGAGCGTGGCGTTCGATGACGTTTTGCCGGTGCTGGTCTTGATGAAGTCGTTCGGCCGGATCACCCGCATAGCGAGGAAGCTGGCGGCACGGATGTTGTCGTAGGTTTCGAGTTCACTGACTTCGAGGATGACCTTCAGCGTCGTTTTGCCGCAGGCCTCGACCACGGCGGAAATCTCATCCTGCATGCGGCCGAATTCGCCACTGAGGAAGGCACCGCGATTGATCACCATGTCGATTTCATCGGCCCCGTCGTTCACGGCAGCGTGGACTTCGGCCAGACGCGTCTTGAGCGGAGCTTGCCCCGATGGAAACGCCGTCGCGACAGAGGCGATCTTCACGCTCGTGCCGCCGACGTGCTTCTTCGCGTGCTGCACCATTGCGGGATAGACGCACACGGCCGCGGTGGGCGGAATGTCGCCCACGTCATGCGGAGTGAGGGCTTTTTGGCAAAGCGAGGCCACTTTGCCGGGCGTGTCCTTGCCTTCGAGTGTGGTGAGATCGACCATCGTCACGGCGAGGCGCAGGCCAAAGACCTTCGACTTCTTCTTGAGGCTGCGCGTGGGGTACTTCGCCACACGTTCCTCGATGCCGACTTGATCGACGGTGCCGATCTCATCAAAGAGGCGGCGGAGGCTGGTGGGCGCTTTAGCGGCGGGCATGGCGCTATTCAGTCACGGACAGAATGGGAATACAACGCGAAATCAAGCCGCACCGAGTTTCAACTCACGCAGCGGCTTCGAGTCCACCATCTCCCGCGCCGCCGGGTGACCCGGTGTACCAATCGACCGCTGGCTTTCGCGGTCGCGGCGGCAGCGGCGCGTTCAAGCGCCGCGCTACTTTAGCGCCGCGCCGCGAGCACGAGCGCATTGAATGCCGCGCGCAGCGCTTCGTAATCGGCAAAGGTCGGCGGATCACTCGGCGCCGTGTCCAGCGTGTCCACTGCGTTGGTGTTCGCGCTCGTGCCGTCGATGGCGCTGCTCAGATCCGCGTTCGTCACCTCGCCCGGCTGGCCGTCGCCGCCCGGCTGGCCGTCGCCGCCCGGTTGGCCGTCAAAACTGCGGGGGATGTCGAAGATGAAGCGCACGTTGTTGCCATCAAAGCTGACCTGCGCCGCCGCCGCCGTGCCGGGGTCCAGCGTATTCGTCGCATCCACGAGGTAGCTCGTCACCGGCGTCGCACTCGCGCCATCATTCCCGCGTGGGATGCCAAAGCTGAAGTGCAGCACGCTGCCGATCACGCTGAGGCTCACGTTGGCGGCATCGCCAGGGTTCAGCGTGTCCACCCCGTCCACCTGCACGGAGGTGACGGACTGCACCGCTTCGATGAGGTCTTTGAGGCCGGTGAGCTGGCCGCGCATTTCAGCAGAAACCAGCGGTGAGTCGTTGGCGGGAAGGGTGGGGTCGAACATGGGGTGGAGGCCGCTCGCGGCGTTGACGGTGGATGACAGTGGTTGACGGTTGTTCGTCCTTGATCCGGATGTTGGGCCTACGGAAGGCACGGAAAGCTCGGCAGGGACGTTGTTCGCGGTTCTCAGTTCAGGGTACTGTAGTACCGGCTTTAGCCGGCCCGGCTGCTGCGAAGACCCGGCTAAAGCCGGTACTACAAAACGCACCAGCCAGCCCGCGCGAAGCGAGTCTCCCCCCCCCATCACATCACGCGGATTTGCGCGGGATCACTCCACCCGCCCATGACACCTTTGAGGCCGACGGAGCGCACGCGCACCCAGACGAGCGTTCCCGGCGTGAAGCCATCCAGCTCGGCCCGTCCGCCTTTGAAGATGCCTTTCGTCTGCCAGTCGGCTTCGTTGTT
>Ga0209702_10008446_pt1 | contig 11969 bp, 19 predicted proteins | sample FRY01_FD_187210 | JGI IMG/M metagenome (GOLD analysis project Ga0209702, IMG submission 187210) | Freshwater microbial communities from Lake Fryxell liftoff mats and glacier meltwater in Antarctica - FRY-01 (SPAdes) (version 2) | ecosystem: Environmental > Aquatic > Freshwater > Ice > Glacier... | reverse complement strand
GCACCGGCGGCTGGCACGGAATCCCCGCGCTGGCCGATGCCATGGGCACGACGACGATGCAGGCGATTAGGATGGTCGAGTCCGGCCGCGTCCCCGAGTGGGTCCGGACTCAGCGATCGACGCGCGGCACACAGCAGGTGTCTTGGCGTGTTGGATTCACCAAATGACCGCATCAAGACACCTATGGCTCGACGCAGGCTCTCCCGCTATCACTAAGGCGTGCTACCCAACGGACATGCCGTGCGCCCTTTGCGGCGCACCGTCGGGCTCCGCCGTGAGGGCAAAGGATGCCTTCGGCCCCGGCTTCACCGACCACGACAAACTCGCTCGCCCGAGCTCCGAGCACGTCTGCGTCCCGTGCGTCTGGGCCATTGGGAGCAAGCCGCCATACTCGTTCCGCCTCTGGGCCGTGCTTTGGCGTGAGGACTGGACCGCGCCACCCGGCAATGAAAAAGCCGCCTACCCACACGGGCCGCGGACCCTTTGCACAAGCAAGGCCGACATGGCGCCGGTCATTGACACGCTGCTCAATCCCCCGTCCTGCATGTGGGTTTTGAGCGTGCCGGACAGCGGTCAGATCCACACACTGCCCTTCGCGCGCGTCAATAACGGCGCGGGGCCGTGGACCATCCGCTATGAGCGCGAGGATGTGAGCGCGACCCCCGCGCAGTTCGCCGAGGTCATCTATCACGCGACCAGCCTGCTGTGCCTCGGCTTCATCCGCGAGGACGTGTTCACGCTGGCGCCCCATCCGAGCAAGCTTGTCAAACACGGCATTGCGGCATGGCGTGAGCACGCAGAGCCACTACGAAAATGGAGGCGGAGCGCGTTGCTTGGCCTTGCCGTGAACATAACAAAGAGGGACGATTATGAAGCTATCAAACGACAAGCTGATGATTCGCGCGCGAGACCTAGTGCTCGCAATGATGAGTTGTGCAACAACGGACAACATCAAACCGCTGGACTGGTGGCCCCGTGCGCTGTCGGCACTGCAAGCGGCGGCGAATCGAGCAACGACATGGGGCCAAGTGGTCGACATCATGTCAAAGAAGTTGCAAATCCAAACACTTCGGGTCGAAGTGTCCAAATCAGTCTGTTTGATGGCCTTGACTGGTAGCAACTTAAGCGACTGGAAACGCGTGGTGCGTACCGAGGGCGTTTACATCATTGCAGAAGCACAGTTTGAGAGAGACATTCAACGGGCCGCCAAAGAGGCGGACGCAAAGGAGGCAGGGAAATGAGTTACACAGGACGTATTGACATTCACGCCGTGGCCGTGGACGCCATCCATCACGGGGCAGGGACGGAGGGCAACACCGTAGTCCTTCGCCGTCAAGAGGTTCCGCGAGACGATGGAAGCATGGACCATGTTCCATTTGTCAGCGGCAACAGTATTAGGCATATGCTCCGCAATGCTGGCGTGCTCTTCGCGCTGGAAAGCATGGGCGTCGAGCCCGAGACCTTGAGCAAAGGCGTTGTGGATTTGCTGTTTTCGGGCGGCTCTCTCGGAGGGAAAAACAGCCCGAGCAACGAAAAGGCGAAGAGGATCGAGCGCATGTTTCCGATGCTATCGCTTCTTGGATATAGCGCCGGCAACCGCATCACCGCTGGGCGAATCGACGTGCAAAACCTTCATCTTATTTGTGAAGAAAACGAGTGGCGCGGGCCTGAGTCGCTTAGCGGGAACCAGCGATGGGCGGTGCCCGCCGGCGCGCAGACGGGGAGCCAGTTCGGCACCCGTCACGATGCGGCTCGCTCTGCGTCGGCGTCGCGTTTCCTCGCGCTGCCGGATGCCAACCGCGCTCTTTTGCCCGTCGCCAAGGGCGCGAAAAACGAAGAATCGACGCAGATGATATATGATTTCGAAATCATTTTGCCGCGCTCTGAGTTTTTCGGCGGCATCAACTACAGGGGTCTAAAAGAGGCCGAACTAGACGCGCTCGCGTCGGCTCTGTCGTATGCCTGCGACGGCAAGGATTTCCACGCCTACATGTACCGCGTCGGCGCCAAGGCTTCGATCGGGCTTGGGCGGATGCGATGGTATTTCTCGGGATTCCAGCGCCCTGTGGTTGCTACTCCTATGGACCCGTCTAACATGCTCTTGCCGGCTATTTCTGGTGGTGGCTCGGAGCGCATGGACGCCTATAAAGCGCAGCTCCGCGACAACGCTAGGGACATCATCGCGGAGCTTGAGGAGCTGGCGGCATGACAACGACCGACCGACCGATGCCCGAAAGTGTCATGCGTCCGATCCACATTATCGCCAAAATGGCAGAGCCGATCGTCTACTACGGCGACGGCCTGACTTTTGATGGCATCCTTGCTGCTGCATTGATGCGGGATCTCCCCTATGCCGTCACAAGCAAATGGCCGACCGCCACGCGGGACGAGCCATGGTTACGGGACCTCACGCTTCCGCTCGCGCGTTGGTCGGTCCCGTTCGCCGGTGCGTGCGATCCGAACCTTAGGGATCCAGATGGCAAGCTCTGGGGTTGGCATGCGTCTAGTGTGTTCGCTGACTGGCGTATCCATGGGCGCACCGAGGTTCGTAAACGCGTCCCTAGCGACGAGCACAAGCGCTGGGGAGATGGCTATGAGGTCAACGTGTCGGCGGGTCGCTTCAAGGCTCACGACCTCAAGTTGCCGAGCCGTTTTGCGACGGAGCTTCATTGGTTCGCGAATGGTCGGCCGGCGCCTATCCTGCGGCTATTGACGAAACACATCACATCGCTTGGCCGCAAGACCGGGATGGGTAATGGCCGGGTCTTAACGTGGCACGTCGAAGACTGGCATGAGGATTGGTCTATCCGTTGCGGGTCGTTGTTGTCGCGACCGATGCCGAGAGGGTACGAGTTGGGCGCCGGCCTATCGGACGCCCACATTTCACGGCGCGGGATACGCGCCCCCTACTGGCACCCGTCGCGGTTGATCGAGTGCATCGTGCCCGGAGAGTTGGATGTTGCGCCGTGGGCTTGATTGCATCGCCTCGCCATACCGCGGCCGACCTTGCGCACTGGGCGAGGTTGGAGACATACGACCGTCGCCTTGCCCAGTCGCCGAGACTCGCCGACAAGGGCGCTAGGGCGGCTCGGTACATCGCGGCCTTCCTCGCGGATGGCCCCGCCTATTTGGGGACATCTTGGGGCAAGGACAGCGTTGTTCTGGCGTCGATCGCGGTCATCTATGGGATCGACGTGCCGATGGTCTGGACGCGCTGGCCCCCTGTGGATAACCCTGACTGTCCGCTCGTTCGGTCGGCCTTCGGCGAGCGCTTCCCGTCCGCGGACCTGTGCGAGACTGCGGAGCCGCAACACTGGGACGCGACCAAGCGCGAGTGGATACCGGACGACGGTGCGGCTGGTGACTTCAGCCGCACCGCGGCCGCGTTCGGATCGCGTCGGATCACGGGGATCCGCGCCGATGAAAGTAAGGTCCGCGAGCTCCGCCTTGCTCGGTGGGGAATCAGCTCGGCCAACACCTGCGCGCCCCTTTCGCGCTGGACCGCGCTGGACGTGTTCGCCTGGCTGGCCTTGCATGATCTGCCCATCCACCCCGCCTACGCCTGCACGTTCGGGGGCGCCCTTGACCGCGGACGCGTGCGAGTGGACGCGTTGACGGGCGCGACCGGGCGGGGGCGGGGCCGCGAGGATTGGGAGTCTCGATACTACGGGGATGAGCTCGCCGCCTTGGACGGCCTGAAAGCGCAGTGAATCCCGAGCCTTGTTAAAAACATGCGCCGCATACGAAAAAAAAGTTGCGGCGCATGTTTTTCGTTGATAGCTTCTGTCTACCGAGGCAAGGACGCCCGGCCAGAACCAAGGAAAACATCATGAACGACATCACCGCACAACTCATTCCCGCTCTTCGAATCGCTTCCGCCCACGGCCATATGTGGGCCGGTGCCTTCGCCGACGAGGCCGCCCTCGTGGGTCTTACCCGCGAGACGTTTCTCGCGGCTTGCGAGGCCTACGCCGCGTTTGAAGAGCACGCGGACCTTCCTGGCGGCATCACCGCCCCCTATTTCGACCCGGAGGGCGACATCAGCCACGTCACCGGAACCGGCCGCCTCTCGTGGTGCATCGACGAGGCAGGGTCAACCTGCCTCATCGTCTCGCGTCCGCTGTCGGACGATGCGGATGGCTACATGGTCGCAGACGCCCGCGTCGACGCGGGTGGTGTCATCCGGACGTTCGAAACCGAATACGGCTGCGAGGGCAGGCACTGGACTTGTCTCCGCGACGCGGTTTCCGCTGTCGCCGGACGGAACGTCACCGGCGAGATGCCGGTCCCAGTCATCGTCGTCCGGGCCGTCGCCTTGACGGCGGCGCGCGCACTGCAAGCCGCGGCGTACGCCGCTGCCGACTTCGCCGCCTTGTGCGGCGGGGGCGTCGACCCCTATGCCGTGCGGGAAGTCGGCGCCGTGTCGGAGGCCGACATCGGACGATTCGAGGCGCTCGCCAAGGCCCTCGGGTGGCGCTCATGAGCGCCCCAGTCGACTCCCGCATTCGGTGGAGCCCGTGAGATGCGGCAAATGCTGTAAAGAGGCCACGTTGTACAAGGTCGAGACCAGCACGGGCTGGGCCGTGCAAGCTTGGTGCAAGCGCTGTCATGGCCCAGCCGATCCTAATCGGCAATACGTACCGAAGGCCGGGATCGACGTCGATAAGCTCAAGGTAAAGACGCTGAAGAGCGTCACCAGAATGGAAGAGTGCGGGGTGTGCAAGCGCGTCGCGCTCTTAGAGCTCCACCACCTCGCCCCGACGGCGAGGTTTCCGGAAACTTCGCACCTTTGGCCGACGATCCGCGTTTGCCACGCGTGTCATGCCGATTGGCACGCACGGATGCGATAACCATCACGCGCCCCGCGTGCAAAAGGACAACATGAAAAAACCACCTACTCCCGGCGATGTCCTGCGGTCCTGGCGCCGGCATCAGGGCATGACGCAGGCGCAGTTGGCGAGGTTGACGATGTCAGCGACGTCGACGATCTCGCGCATGGAAACAGGCGCCATCGACGTCGCCGACTGGGTCTGGGCAGGACTAGGAATGCCAAATCCGCCCGCCGGCATGGCCCCGTCAACCAACGTCAACCCACGCGAACGAGAGAGGCGTCAGACGCGCGCTGTGACGATGCTGCTAAGCCCGGAGGCCTTCAAAGTCTGGCAGGGCTGGCAAGAGCGCCGCGAAAATGCGAGTGCTCGCATTTCGGCGATGATGACCAGCGCCCCTCGCGTGTTGGACGCTGAGGGGGGGCGCCTGCCGCATTTCCTAATCAGGCTGCCGGTGTCGGCGAGTGCGCTCCCGCGCATTATCGAGGAGAAATCCGGCGAAGGTTGGATCGCGGATTCAAGGATCGGTCCGAAAACCATTCTGCTTTGCGCGCCCCAAAACGCGGACAGTTTAGTTAGTTTCTATAAAAACGAGGAACGAGAATGAATAGATACGATCCACACGCCGGCCCTCTCGCCGGCCAGACTTCAAGCGCGGCCGACAAAGCTCTTGACGCACTTGCCGGTGACATCGCCGCGCGCGTCAAGGCCATGGTCAAGCGGCTAGTCGCCGAGGCGCTGACCGGTCTTGGCGAGCCCGTCACAGCCGAGCCCGAGCCCGAGCCGGCGAGGCTCACAGAGATGAAGATGCTGGGGTTAGCGCTCGCGATATTGCGCGGTCGCAGCGAGATCAAGCACATAAGGCCCGTGCCGGGCGAAGAACTGCGGGTTATCATTGGTTCGACCGTCTCACAGTGGGTCCGCATCACGCAGTTCATGCACGACCACCCGCGCCTTTCTTGTTCACTAGGCGGTCACGGTGACTTTCTTTGGTACTGGGTCGCTGAGCCCACACGGCGCGACGGCGGTGACGCGTCATGAGCACAATGAAAGAACTCGGCAACCGCGCGGTAGCGTGCAAGCACTGGGAGTGGTTGCCGGGGATGCTGACCCTCGAGACAGCCAGAGATGAACAATGGCGCATCGACGGCCAGAGAGGGAGACTCCTCATCAGAGGGGCGTGCTTCAAACAGGTCACGAGCGCCGGTTTGAGCGCCCGTGACCTCCCCGACCTCGCCGACTCCGCAACAGGCGGCTGCCTCATGAGGCTCGTCTTGGACGCCTACAAGGCCGTCAACTTCAGCGTGACCTACCGCAACGAGACAACCAACACGCCGGAGGCGGGGTTTCTGTCCTACTGGGAGGCGGGGTACTTCACCTACGATCGCCCGCACAAGGCCAAGGGAACGTTTCAGCACGGGGTCGGTGACTTTGACCGCCTCTGGAAGCTCGGCCTAGTCGCCGCATTGGAGGCCGCACCATGACCCGCGCACCCGTAAGCCCAACGGATTTCATCCGCGAGACCATCGACCCGCTTCTCGACCCCGCGGCGCGGGCTGCAAAGCTTTGCTGGATCAAGACCGGGATTCAAGCGGACGTTGGCGTTCCGGTCATCGACGCGTCCGGAATCAGACGATGGCAGGGCGTCCCGCTGAAGCCCTACATCTACTCGGGCTCGGCCTATAACCGCTGGCGCGAGACACGCCTCGCCGAGATAGGCGCATGCGAGTGGTGCGAGGGCGATGGCTCGTCGGGCGACAGGCACGACAAGCTCTGCCGCCGGTGCAAGGGCTCGGGTAAGGCTTAAGACGTCCGTGATTGCGACGCCTTAGAGCAAATCGACATGCGCGCACAAAATAAACGTGCGAAAAGCTTGCAATGCCCGCGGTGCGTGAGTACTATTCAGGAGTCGGGCAAGGACGCCCGGCCAACCAAAGGAAAATAAAAATGAGCACCAACTTTATCGCAGTCGACGGCTACAGCAACACGATCACCACTGGCAACCAGCGCGATTGCCGCATCGCCGCAGCGGAGTTCGCTCTTCGCACCGGCTACTCGGCATTCGTTAGCGAGGTCTTTGAGGCCGACGAAGACGGCGAGACCGAAGAGGGAGACGACGAGGTCGTTGACCCCGACGACGTCGGGCGGGCGATTATTGAGGCGCGTGACTGGCTCGCGACCGACAATGGCGATGATGCCCGCCTGACTCGCGACCTCGCCGTTGCGCTCGGAAACTTCGACCACGCCGTTGAAGACGGCGGCCTCGCCGCCGCCCACAGCGAGTGCGTTGCCATCGCCTACGAATGGGCAAGTAACGACCGCTCGGGCTTCGGCCTGCTCGACGCCCTCGTCGGGCGCTGAAACATTCGCCCTCTTCGGAGGGCTCTTCACCGGCTTCGGCCGGACACATCAAAGGAAACATGAAAGCCGCCGACCTACCCGACACACCACCGCCCCGCGAGGACACCCCCGACAAAACCCCCTCGCGCCCCGCAGACCCCATCCCCTTTGACGGCGACTCGCGCGCCGACTGGCCTCACCTATGAGCACACCTCACCCCTCCGAGATCCTCCGCTCGCACCGCCGCTATCACGGCATGACTCAAGCGCAGCTCGCGCGCGTCGGCTCGACCGCCGACCGCCCGGTGTCGGCCTACACCGTCGCGCGATGGGAGTCCGGCAGGAAGTCCATCCCCGTCAGCGTGTGGGAGATCCTCGCCGACCATTGGGGTTATCCGCCGGCGCAGAAACCGGAACTTGCCCCCCCGACCGACATCAACCCCCGCGAAAAAGAGAGGCGCTCGACGAGGGCCATCACGGTGGTGCTCGACGAAGACGCGCAGCTGATATGGGACGCGTGGCGAAAACAGCGAATCAACGCGTCGGCTAGGGTTTGCCGGTTGATGAAGGCTTTTGACGCGTCCGGCGCGCAGGAGGCGACACGATGAGCGAATGGAAAGTGAGCCACCAAGGCTCGATCAAAAACTGGAAGTCCGGCCCGAAGTCCGTCAGCGCCGACGCGTCCGGCGTGATGGCCATCCTCTCCACGCGGCGATGTCATTACTGGCGGGAGCCATCCGACATCATGGCGGCGCTTGCCCTCATGAACGACGATGACCGCCCACCCTGCCTGGAGGCATGGGCTCACCACCTCGCCGCCCGTGAAGAGGCGGAGCGGGAGCCGGTGCCGGTCGTCGAAGAGCGGGAGCCGCTGAAGTCATGAGCGCCATCGACGACTGGAAAGCCGCTCTCCGCGAGGCCCGCCGCGAGCGCCGAGCCGCGATCAAAGAGTCCGCGCTGGCATCCACGGCGCTATCATCCGAGGTATGGTGCACGGGCCTCCCGATAGGCCGGTGCCTATCGAGAGATCGTCTCGATGCCGCTTTTGCCCGGTGGATTAAGGCTAACGAGGCCATCCAATCCTTGATTCTCGCACGCCCCGACACAGCCCCGGACGTAACCGACGGGATGGGCCGCGTCGCGGAGTGGATGCCGACGGAGGTGGAGTCATGACAGCACCCTTCAACATTGACAATGCCGATGCCGACCCTGACGAGGGCCTCCGCCAAGTCGGCGACCTCGTGCGGTACACGCGACCGGGCTCGAGTCTCGGCCGTGTCGGCAGGGTCACCCGCATTTCAGAGTTTGACGGCGATCTCACCGTGTCATGGGTCTGGCCCCATCACGGCGGGCTCACGAGCTGGGCTCCCCTGTTCGTGCCGGCGGACGACCCGGACGACCCCGACGCCCTAGCACGCCCCGTCCGGAGGCTCCTCGCGGCGATCGCGATGTGCGCGGCGCTGCAAGAGGGCCTCAATCAACGCACACATGAAACCATCAAGGAGAAAAAATGAGCATTCCGTTCACAGTGTTTGATGTTGAAACGACCGGCCTAGATGCAACCGAGCACGAAATAATCGAGTTCGGTTTCGTGAGCTTTCAGGATGGCGAGGGCGCGCATATGCACGGCGCTCTGTGCAACCCCTACCCCGGACGGGATGACCTGATTGACAACGTCGACGGCGTCATATGGGAGATCACGGGCATCGACAAAGAGCAGCTAAAGAAGTCGGCATCGTTTGAGCACCACATCAGCACCGTGCAGGCCTTCGCTGCCGCCCCGTTGCTCGTGGCTTATAACGCCCCGTTTGATTGCCGGTTCATGGTGGCGGCCCTTTGCAAGGCCGGACGCGAAGACCTCGCCAAATCGTTTGACGTCACAAGAGTTATTGACCCTCTCGTCTGGATTCGCAATGTTGACCGTTTCGTCAAGGGAGCGAAACGCCACACGCTCGCCGTGACATGCGAGCGATGGGGCATCCCTTTTGAGGGGGCGCACCGCGCGGCTAGCGACGCCGAAGCGACCGGCCGCTTGCTGGTCAAGATGAGCCGACGGGGCGTGTTCCCTTCGGGCGGAATCGAGAAAATCCTGAAGAGACAAGGAGATTTGCGGGCATGGCAGGACGCCGATTATCAGAAATATGCGGCGCGTATGGCGGCTGAAAAGGGTGTTGCCGGCGAGTCCTCAGCCAAAGGAAATCATGAATGAGTTGGCTCTTTTCGCTGGCGCTGGCGGCGGAATACTCGGAGGGCATCTACTCGGATGGCGCACCGTGTGCGCTGTGGAGTCCGACCCCTACGCCGCGAGCGTCTTGGTTGCCCGTCAAAACGACGGCTGTCTTGCGCCTTTCCCGATCTGGGATGACGTGTGTACTTGACTTTTCTATGTATCAGTCTAGGATGAGTGCATGGATAAAAAATACAGTTACGGCACCCCGATTCAATGCGTTATTTGTCGAGCCGTATTCAAAACTCGGGACAAGACAACGACACAGAGTTGCTGCTCAAACGCTTGCCGTGGCGCACTACAGACTCAGCGAGCCACAAAGGCTTGCGTCACATGTGGGAAATCTTTTGTGAGCAGCAGGCCCAGTTACCAATCATGTTCCCGTGTGTGCGGCACGGCGTGGCGCTTGTCTAGGCACACGCAAGACCCCCTTACACTCGTGAGGAAGAAGCTCGCACAGTTCTGTTGTGGCACCATTCATCGTTGCTTGCGTTCTAAGACAGATAGAACATGGAAACTATTAGGTTACACCGTTGAGGACCTGAGAGCACATCTTGAAGCGTATTTCAAAACCGGTATGGGCTGGCATAACTACGGGAAAAAGGTTGGGCAATGGAGCATAGACCACACAAAACCAATATCGGCCTTCAGCCCGCTGGATTCGGTGTTGACGATAAACGCGTTGGAAAACCTGCGGCCGATGTGGCACGCGGAGAATTGTTCCAAAAGGAACACATGGGAGGGCCATTAAATTGCAGCGACTTAGAACTCTCCACCTATTTGCAGGCGCTGGAGGCGGGATTCTTGCCGACCTACTACTCGGACACCAGCCTGTCTGTGCGGTTGAAAACAATCAGTATTGCCAGCAGGTCTTATCTGAACGGCAAAAAGACGGTTGTCTTCCATGGTTTCCCATCTTTGGGGATGTCTGCACCTTCGACGGCCGCCCATGGCGAGGCCGTGTCGACGTCATTTCTGGCGGATTCCCGTGCCAAGACATCAGCGCCGCCGGGACCGGAAAAGGGCTCGCCGGAGCCCGCAGTGGACTGTGGCGAGAGTTCGCCCGAATCGTCGGGGAGGTACGCCCCCGATTCGCCCTCATCGAAAATAGCCCCCTACTCCGCACCCGCGGCCTCGGCGTTGTCCTTGAAGACATGGACGGCATGGGGCGCCACACGGAACGGGGAGTCCTATCCGCGGCCGATGTGGGTGCGCCCCACCTTCGCAAGCGAATGTGGATTGTGGCCCACGCCGACAGTCCACGGGAACCACAACCGGAAGGGCTTGAGCCCATCGAGCGGGGACGGTCTGTCGACGGCGGTCAAGAACTGGCCCACACCGACGAGTTCGACTGGAGGACCAGAGTCGGACCGATGCAAGAGCCGCCAGCGCGGCCCGAAGCTCGTGACGGCGGTCGAGCAATGCGAAGCCGGTGGTTTGCCAGTGACCCCGCAGACGAAGCCCCCGGCTCTAAATCCTTCGTGGGTCGAGTGGCTGATGGGGTGGCCAATCGGATGGACCGACTTAAGTGTCTCGGCAACGGACAGGTTCCAGCAGTGGAAGTACTCGCATTCAGCGAGCTCTGTCGACGAGGCGGATGGGCCTAGCGCGCCACCGCCCCGTTGACGCCTGAAATAAATCGACATGCGCACGCAAAATAAACGTGCAAAAGTCTTGCAATGCCCGCGCCCGTGAGTACAATACAGGAGTCAGGCAGGGACGCCGGACAACACCAAAGGAAAACGACATGAACACCAACGAAACTGAAATCGCCGCCCTCGTTGCCGAACTCGACAACATGCCGACCGAACTCGAGACCCATGTAGATGCGCAGTTGGCCATTGCCGAAGCCTACAACTTGTCGAAGCGCGGTTTTCGCACGGTCTTTGCCTCCGTCGGTGACCTTCGCGCCGTCTTCCAGAGCGGGCGAACGGGCGCAAACACACACCGCGCGCAGGCTTACTACAGCGCCGCCGGCAAGAAAGGCTCTAAGGGGGCCGTTGAGGCCGGGTTCGCGGCGGCTGGCGCCGAGCAAGCGACCTTGCGCTACTCGAATGACGAAGCCCGCCAACGGGTAATCAAGAGCCTTCGCGCGCTTGGCTTCTGCGGCTACCTTGGGTAAGGGCGGGGCGCCCCGCCCGGGGCGCCTTGGGCCTCTCATCGCCAATCAAGGCCGATGGTTCTGGTTCGAGCACTTGACGCTCGGAACAGACATCGGCCTGATACTCCGCATCGGGCGGCGTGGTCGGCTTTATCAAACCGACTTCTGCGAGCCTTATAGGTTTTTTACATTCAAGAGAAAGGCCTAGCGCGCCACAGCAACCGCCACCGCGACGCCAGCCCCGACCAGCACGCCGACGACGACCCCCCAGCCGATAGCGCCCCAGTCCGTTTCTACGACGACTGCGGGCGCTGTCCTAGCGCGCTCGCGTTCGACGGCAAGAGCGGCCTCAAGCGCCGCGATCGTCAGCCGCCAGCCGGCTTCGGCCGCGCCCCGCTTGTCGATCTCGCCCGCTAGCCTCAGCCCGCAAGCGTCGAGAAGATCCGCGTCGGCGACGCACTGCGCCCCGCGTG
>Ga0209702_10008445_pt1 | contig 11971 bp, 13 predicted proteins | sample FRY01_FD_187210 | JGI IMG/M metagenome (GOLD analysis project Ga0209702, IMG submission 187210) | Freshwater microbial communities from Lake Fryxell liftoff mats and glacier meltwater in Antarctica - FRY-01 (SPAdes) (version 2) | ecosystem: Environmental > Aquatic > Freshwater > Ice > Glacier... | reverse complement strand
ACGTTGGACTACGTCAGTCCCATGACGTTTGAGCAACGCTGGATCGCGGCCCAGCAGCAAGACAGGAAGTCTGCATAATGGGCAGCTCATGGAGTCCGGAAAACAGGGGCAAGGTCATTACGACTTTGCGCTGTCACGCAAAAACTTCTTCTTGCCAGACTGATCAACAGGCAACATAATTTAATCTGTCCATCAACCTAACCTTCAACTACAGTCGGGACACCGCCGAAACCTGGGATCGATGCGCCGATTAATCCCGAGGAGTTTGAAATATTGACCACGAACGCCAATTCGGCGTTGGAAGTCAGGTTGTAGGGCAGCTTTTGGATTATGAAGTCGATCATGTCGGGCTCACCTGCAGGGCTACCGACATGAGCACTAAGTGTTTGATTTCAATAGGAAAAATGGAATTTCTATGGAGATTACTCACGAATTCAGGAACATGAGAGTGAATCGAGAGGAGAGTCTATGAAAGTTACAAAGATTGAAGCGATTCCGTTTGGTATTCCTTACGGGAAAAAATTAAGCTGGGCGACAGGGGCAGCCGATTCAGCAGATCATGTTTTAGTTAAAATTTACACCGATGAGGGAATCACAGGAATTTCCGAAGCGATTCCACGCCCAACCATATACGGTGAATCTCAAGTTTCCGTCTGTTATGCAATTCAATATTGGTTCGCCCCGATCCTTATAAACCAAAGTCCCTTTTCCATTAACTTGTTCCAAAAAGAGATGAATAAGATTTATGGCAACCATACAGCTAAAGCTGCCTTGGATATGGCTCTATTCGATATACAGTCCCAATTTGCCAAACTGCCACTTTTCCAATTTCTTGGCGGCGATTATCCGACAGGCGGAATTCCTTTAACCTGGATGGCGCATTTAGCAGAAATGAAGATCATGGTTCAACAAGTAGAAGATAAATATGAACAGGGATACCGCAGCTTCAAACTGAAAGGGGGAATTAATCACCTTCAAGATGTGGAACTTGTCCGAACGATCAGAAAGGAACTTGGCGAGGATGTAATGCTTTACTTGGATGCCAATCAAGGGTATTCATTAACCACTGCGGCTTATGTTGTTAAGGCATTGTCGGAATACGGTGTACGCATTATTGAAGAGCCGATCGCTGCGAATCAGTATGTGGCAAGACGGGATTTTAAATTGAGATATATGAGCGGTTTTAATGAAGTGAATATATTGGGTGATGACAGCACCTATACATCATCCGATGTAGCTCGTGAATTGTTTGATAAAACGATTGATATGGTTAGCGTCAAAACAGCCAGAACCGGGGTCACGGAGAGCCGCAAAATAATGACTCTCGCCGAAAAATTCGGTGCTGGTGTACTTATCGGCACACAAGGAGACTCGGCGATCGGCACGATGTTAAGCGCGCATATCGCCGCTGGTCTGGATATACTTCAGTTTCCAGCGGAATTAAGTTTTTTCACAATGCTGCCTGATGATTTATTGCTACACCCACCCTTGGTTAAGGAAGGAAGCTTATTTCTCCCGTTATCCATCGGCAGCGGAATAGAGATCAATGAGAAGGCCTTTGTCAAATACAGGAAGGACCTATGACAGCAACCCCAAAACAGGAAATTCAACATTGGAAGACACATGAATGAAGCGCAAAACCGGATTCTTGAAGTGAAAAATCTTCATGCTGTGTTTCATACGAAAAAGGGCGTGATTCAAAACGGGGAATACTTTTTCGGGCGGCCTTCGATTGAGTCATAGGCAAACCGCCTAAAAGTCACCTTGCCGATGTTACCCAAAAACGGCACTTTTTAAATCACGACCCTCTTGCACGCTATTGCGACAGAGCCAATTGGGACTCAATGAAAAATGTTATCCGGTTTTATAACTCACGTCGGAATTTTTCATCCTCACGGTCAGCGGCAAGCCACGAAATAACGCCACCAGATCCAGAATGCACGTGACGTACTTGCCTGAGATGCGTCCAGTCCACATGTTGCGGCAATGCTAGACTTTACGTGTTAATCCCGCATGCCTTCTAATAGCGCGCATAGTAATGCCGTCCGTTTCAAAATACTCCCCCAGAATTCCGAAATGGTCATGGCCTTCGAGGACGTGCACCTCCGGGTTAAATCCGTGGCTCCGCAGATGGTGAAAATAGCGAAAAGACTGGTCAATCCATTGGCTCGGCTCAAGTCCACCGGCGATCAAGGCTGTCGGGCACCGGACCAGTGGCGCGCGACGCTCAACATCATGCCGACGCGCCATCTCTGCTGTGAGGCGAAGCTGCTCATTCACCGAGGTTGATATCGAGGGGGTGGCGTCGAAAATACCGCTGATCAGTGTTGCGCCGGTAACCACGGAGGGGTCCACGCCACGTGCGGACCAATCGGTGGCCATGATCTCCGCTACCAGATGAGCACCGGCCGAATGCCCTGACACGCTTATGCGTCGTGGGTCTGCTCCATAAGTACCAATATTGTGGCAAGTCCATTCGAAAGCCGCTAGCGCCGAGTCGACGACGCCATCAAGTGTCGAATCAGGGCACAATTCATAATTAGCAATAACGGTCGTAATGCCGAGTGGCACCAGTGCTCCAGCTATGAAAGCGAAGTTCTGCTTGTCTTGGCCGCGCCAATAGCCTCCATGCAGAAAAATATGCACAGGGCTTTTGTCGCCCCGCTGCTCAGCCGGGAAGATATCGAGTGTACGTAACTTGTGATCTCCGTATCGGACATCGAAGTGCGCCTTCAGCCCAGAGCGGGCTTGGTCATTGAAAGGCGCGCGCGCGGTCTGATGTTTACCAAAATCGGGAAACGCCTTTTGTGGGTTGTATTGAACCTCATGTTCCTCGGCGGATAGCGAGAACCATATCGGTAAGGGGGGTTGCATCGCAGTTTCCATTTTTGGTGTGATAGGTGGAGTCAGAGAGAAAGACCCGAAGATACTCAGGCCGGTCGGGGCTGTCGTCAGCGCCTGTCAAGGCGGCGTTGTAAGGCGCGCCCGACCAGCATAAGGGCGAGCGCCGAGACCAAGATCGCTAGGCCGGGAAAGGCCGACATCCAGGGAGCCAGCACAATGTAGTCCTTGCTTTGTTGGAGGATTGCTCCCCAATCTGGGGTGGGGGGCTGCACCCCCAGACCCAGGAATCCCAACGCCGCCTGAATCTGCAGGACGAGCGGGAAAAGGATGACATACTGAACAAGAATGAGCGGCATAACGTTTCGCAGGACATGACGGAACAGTATCCTGTGCTCTGCAAGGCCAATACTCCGGGCCGCCTCCACATAGGTTTGCCCAACTTCGGAAAGGGCGCCCGACCGGGCAATGCGGAAGAAAACCGGCATGTAGACCGTGGCGAGAGCAAAGACCAGGTTGATGGTCTTCGGGCCCAGAATGCCAGTCACCATGATGCCGAGGATCACGGGAGGAAAGCTCAGGATAACGTCGACGACCCGCCCCAGCAAAAGATCTCCTCGACCTCCAGCAAAGCCGGAAATCAGCCCAAGGCCTCCTCCAGCGATTGCCGAGATGATTAGCGCGCCGGCGCAGATCGAAAGGGTGACGCGCGCCCCATGGATCACGCGAGCAAAGACGTCACGCCCTACGTCGTCAGTACCGAACAGGTGCGCAGCTGACGGAGGCTCTAGGGCCTTGTCGATATTGATGGAAAGCGGGGACTGGCCTGCAAACAGGCTAGGGAATAGGGCGACCATCGCCACGGCGACGAGCAGTACGATCCCGATCACGAGGTCAGGCTCGCGTTTCAATCTCTGCATGAGTCCGACTGGGCTCACCTGTAGTTTCGCGCTTGGATGGACTATTGTGGTCATCATCGGTCTCAAGTCAGACGGACACGTGGGTCGATGACCCGGTAGAGCAGATCGACGGCCAGGTTGACCGTCATGGCGATGAGCACAACCACGAGCAGCCCCCCCTGAAGCACGGGGTAGTCGCGCGCTTCGATCGACGAAAGTAGGAGACGGCCAAGTCCTGGCAGCGCAAATAGGCTCTCGATGATCACGGTGCCGCCGAGAATCTGGATCAGGATCAGGCCCATGAAGGTGACGAGTGGAATTCCGATGTTGCGCAGTATGTGTCGAAAAAACACGATCCGGGTCGGAACCCCTTTGGCGATCGCCGTGCGCACGTAATCCTGATGGAAGGCCGAAACGACGTTTTGACGAACGAACTGGCTGTAGGCCGCCGCCTGCAGGAGTCCGAGGCTCACTATCGGCAGGGCGAGAATGGCGAGATTTTCGCTCAGGGACTGGCTTGGCGGGACGTAGAGTAATGGTGGAGACCACCCGAACAGCGACGACACGCCAACGAGCAGCATCAGTCCTACCCAGAAGACCGGGGCGGCCAACCCGATCAGGTTGAACGATTGAATGAATCGATCCAGCCAGCGCCCTTCATAGATGCCGGCGATGACACCAAGCGGAACTCCGACGAGAGTTCCCACCAGAAGAGTCATGAATCCGACCTGTAGCGTAACAAAAAGGGCGTCGCGGATCATTTGCCAAACAGGATGCCCTCTTGTCCAGCTCACCCCAAGATCTCCCGCCAGAACACTCGACAGCCAATTCAGGTATTGCCGGTACATCGGCCGATCCAGGCCGAAAAATTCGCGCAACGCCCGCTCGGCGGTCGGATCGCTTGTCTGTCCAAGCATCTGCGCGACGACGTCTCCCGGCACGCTTCGCACGAGCACAAAAACGATGAGTGATGCCAAGATCGCTGTGACAGCAGCGGCCGCCAGTCTTTTTACAAGATAAAGAGCCATAGTTTTCCCTTCCGCCGGGCGACTTTCCATCACGAGACCGAAGACTGTTCAGCCCCCGATCTCGTGGACATCATTGCGCCAGATAGGTTCGAGCGAGCCCGTAAAACCAGCCAGTCGGATGCTGCACGTAGTTCTGCACCTTGTCACTGCGCACGGTTACGTGGTCGGCGCTGAACAGCATGATCGTCGGTACCGTTGTAGCCAGTTCTTTCTGGAATCTCGCGTAGATTTCCTTGCGTTTCGCGGGATCGCTTTCAGCACGCCCGTCACCCAGAAGCTTGCTCGCCGCCTCGTTCTTCCAGTTCCGGAAATCTGCACCCTTCGGGGTCATGTGGAAATGCCGGTAGAACAGGAGACTCGGGTCCGGCTGTGTCGCCCAGTCGTTGAAGGTGAGTCCCATCTGTTTGGACTGGAAATTCTTGATCCAGACGCCCAGATCAATGCGCTGGATGTTCAGCCTGATGCCGGCCTTCGCCAGTTGTTCGCGCAGGGTCACTGCGGCGGGATCCATCCAGTCGTAGCCGATGATCGTCGTCAGGTTCAGATCGAGTCCATTGGGATGCCCAGCATCAGCAAGAAGCTTCTTCGCCTTCACGATATCCAGCTTCTGGTTGGGCAGATCGGTCACGGGAACCCCCCAGCGATCCTGCATCGCGGCGACCATCGTCCCGATGGTCTGGCCGAATCCACCGATCGACGCGCGCATGATCTCGTCCTTGTCCACCGCAAGTGCGATGGCCTGGCGCACGCCCACATTGGAGAGCGGGCCGTATTCGCTGCCAAGATCCAGCGCCTTCTGATTCAGCGAGGGCCACCGTTCGATCTTCAATCCGGGCACGCGCTCGACCTGCCTCACGTCCTGCGGTCGGGTGAGTGCGGCAAGATCGACCCGCTTGTTGGTGAGGGCGACCAGCATGCTGGCGCTGTTGGGCAGAAAGATGAAATTGATCTGGTCCAGGTACGGTGCGCCTTTCTCCCAGTAATCCGCGTTCCTGGCCAGGAGGAGATTGCTGTTCGGCTTAAACTCGGCAAGCTTGAAGGGGCCCGTGCCCACGCTCACCTGGTTCAGTTTGGTCTTGGCATCGGGCGCATCGAAATACCCAGCCGGAATCACCGCACCATACTTGTTTCCGAGCGTCAGCGGCAACGTCACATTGGGCTCGGAGAGCGTGATCTTCACCGTATGATCATCAACAACAGTGACCGCCGTCACCATGCCAAAATCCCCCGCCCCGGGCGATCCGTTCTTCGGATCGCGGATATGGTTGTAGCTATAGGCCACATCCTTCGCCGTCATGGTCTGACCGGTATGGAATTTCACGCCCTTGCGAAGCTTGATCGTATAGTCAAGCTTGTTGGGCGAGAGCGTATAGCTCTCCGCGAGCAACGGCGTTGCATCGCCGTTCGGACTTTCGTAGAAAAGTCCCTGGTACATCAACACGGTGACGCGAATTCGCGCGTCGGCGCCCTGGTGGAACGGGTCCAGACCCGGAGGTTCCAGCAGCGACCCCATGGTCAGCGTTCCGCCGGTACGGGGACTCTTGGCCAGTGGTCCGTAAAGGTCCTGCGCATGGGCCGCGTATGATCCGGCGAAAGTTGCAAGACAAAAGAGCGAGGCCGCCATCCGCCTGCCCAATCGTTTAAGCCAAGTAGCATCCAACATAGTAGTCTCCTTTATCGGCCCGGAAAATGCAGAGTATTCGTTCTCGAGAGGCGGGCCATCTCTTCCAAGAACTCTGTGGTTCGACATCATTGTACGGATTTCCGCTGTTTACTCACGAAAGGAAACGGTCATTTCGATCTCGACGGATGCGTTACGCGGCAGCTCCGCAACGCCGACAGCGGCGCGGGCGTGGCGGCCGCGGTCACCGAGAATTTCGACGAGCAGGTCGGACGCCGCATCGAGGACCTTCGGCTGATCGTTGAAACCGGGCGCCGAGGCAACATAGCCGTTGATCCTGAGAATTTGCTCAACCCTGTCCAGCGATCCGAGCGCGCTGTGCAAACAGGCGAGCCCTTGCAGGATGCACACTCTAGCTTGTTCGCGCGCCGTTGCAAGGTCCACCTCGGCGCCGACCTTCCCCGTAACTCTCACCTCGCCATCGACCTTCGGCAACTGACCTGCGACGTAGGCGACGCCGCGATGAAGCGTAACCGGGACGTAATTGAAGGAAGGATTCGCGGCCTCCGGCAGCCGAATGCCTAGCATTTTGAGTCGTTCTTCTATCATATTTTGTTTCCTTAAGCGAGCATGGCCCTAGTGAAGGCCGACAGATCATAAATCGCCTCGAACCCCGTGTCATCATGAAACTTGGCCCCGGACACAAGAGGAAAGAGCATCGATGGTGCCGCCAGTTCCAGCACGATCTGGGCGCGGGGCCTTTGCCGGTTTACCGCGGCGACGAGATCGGAAGCGCATGCCTTGAAACCCTCGAGGTTATAGATGTGGCCAAGCTGGCCACCCTGCTGTAGCGCACGGAGCACCGCCAGGCCGACATCGCTCACATGCATGAGATCGATCATTTCGTCGTGGGAGTTCAGGCAATACGGTGTCCCCGTCCTCGCCGCCTCGTAGAGCTGCACAAGACCTGCGGCGGCCCCTGCGTACCAAAGACCCGGGCCAAGGATCAGGGGGAGCCGCAACCCGACCACGGACATGCCGTGGCGACGCGCGTAGTATGCGGCGACTTCCTCCGCCAGGGACTTCGTCAGGCCATAGACGGTCGTGGGCGCCAGGGGCGCCTGTTCGTCGACCGGCTGCGAGGCGTAGGAGGCGGACGACCCGTAGACGACCGTCGAGCTCGTCCAAACCACCCGGCGGACATTTGCTGCGCGGGCGCTGTCGAGCAGCTTGTGCAGTCCCATCACGTTGATCTCCATCGCCGCGTCGGCGTCGGTTTCTCCGGACTTCATAAGTCCAAGACGGCCGACGCCATGTGCCGCGCACGAGACGATGGCCTGGGCTTCTGAGGCAAGCAATGCGTCGCGCAGCGAATTGCGGGATTCGATCGAACCTTCGTATTCATCAAAAGCACCAGAGATATCCGCCAGACGGTCTTCGGCCATCGGGGGGCCGAACAGCTGCGGCCGCGCGCCAGCGGCGGCGAGCGCACGCACAATGTGCGAGCCGACGAAACCGCGGCCACCAACGACGAGAATCCGTTCCCCCGCGAGCTCACGGGGAAGAACTTCAGAGTGCGAGGTCATCGCGAATGCACGCCGTGAAATGGCCCTCACCCACCTTGCGGAGTGGCGGACGGCCGTCTGCGCAGTCCTTGATGGCAAATGGGCATCTGGTTCGAAAGACGCATCCGGAAGGCGGATTGCGCGGACTTGGAATTTCTCCCGAAAGTATGAGTCGATTGCCACTCCGGCTTGCGCCGGGAGCCGCCTGCATGAGCGCGACGGTATAAGGATGCGCCGGTCGGGCGTAGAGCGTATCCGTCGGCGCGATCTCCATCACGCGGCCGAGATAAAGCACCATGACCCGGTCCGCCAGGATCTCGACTACCGAGAGATCGTGGCTGATGAACAGCAGCGAGAGCTGGAGGTCGCGCTGAAGGTCCTGGAGCAGATTGATGACTTCCGCCTGGATCGACACGTCCAGCGAAGATACAGGCTCGTCGGCGACAATGAATCGGGGCTGAGAGGCTAGCGCACGAGCGATCGCGACTCGCTGACGCTGGCCGCCAGAGAACGCACGGGGATAACGACGCAGATGTTCCCGCGTCAGACCCACCTGTTCGAGCAACGCGGCCGCCGCCTCTTCCGCATCGGCCATCGACAAACCTTGATGAAGACAAATGGGCTCCATCAAGGCATCGCCGATCGTCATCCGCGGGTTCAGGCTCGCGTACGGGTCCTGGAAAATCATTTGCATGTGCCGCCGAAACTTCCGTAATTCGCGCGGTGGCATGCCAGACAGATCCTGCCCGTCGAATCGGACCTCCCCGGCCGTCGGCTCGATGAGGCGCAGCAGGAGTCGGCCGAGCGTCGACTTTCCGGATCCGGATTCACCGACCACGCCGAGGACTTCTCCCTGCTGGATCTCGAGAGAAACATTGGCGATCGCTCGGAGCGGTTTGCCTGATCCCTTGAGGAACCCACCACCGATATCAAAATCCTTGATCAGGTCTTTGGCCGTGACCAGGGGCGGTGCCATCATGGATGGAAGTACCTCGCCGGTATGGTTCATGGCGTGATTTCTCGCCACCGCAGGCAGCGCGCGACATGATCCGGCTCGACCGCTTCGAGTTCCGGCTCGACGGTCTCGCAACGCGGGGCTGAGAATCGGCATCGGGGCTGAAATCGGCATCCGGGCGGCTGCGCAAGCGGGTTGGGGAGACTCCCCGGGATTGGACGGAGCCTCCGGTTGCCCCCTCCCCCACGCGGCGTGCAATCCAGCAGAGCCCGCGTATAAGGATGACGCGGCCGGACCAGGACTGTGGCTGCGGGCCCCTGCTCCACGATCTGACCGGCATACATCACAGCGACATGATCCGCAATTTCCTCGACCAGTTTAAGGTCATGGGTCACAAAGATCATGGCCATGTTGCGCTCCTTCTGGAGCCGCTTGAGCAGACCGGTGATCTGCGCCTGGATGGTCACGTCCAGCGCGGTGGTTGGTTCATCGGCAATGAGGAGCCTGGGGTCGCAGGCAAGGGCGATCGCAATCATTGCGCGCTGGCGCATGCCACCCGAAAGCTGATGCGGGTAGCTATCAACCAGTATCTCGGGATCCCCGATCCCGACCTGCCGCAACAGTTCGACAGCCTCGCGCGCGGATTGCTGGCGGCTAGCGCGGCGGTGAATCCGGATCGGCTCGGCGATCTGCTCGCCGATGGAGAAAACGGGGTTCAGGCTTGACATCGGATCCTGGAAGATCATGGCAATTTCGCGGCCGCGAATCTTGGCCATCTCGGAGTCTGAGAGCGATAGGAGATCGATTATTTTGCCGCTTCGCTCACGAAACCGGATTATGCCGCCCTCAACACGTCCCGGGGTTCGCCCGAGTAGGCGCATTATCGTCAGACCGGTCACCGATTTCCCCGATCCAGATTCTCCGACTATGGCCAGCGTTTCACCTTCACGGATGTTCAGTGTCACGCCATTCACGGCGCGGACGATCCCCGCGTCCGTGTGGAAGTAGGTCTTGAGATCCTTGACCTCCAGCAAGGGCGCCTGCCCAGCTTGATCACGCAAAAGCGAACCTGCACCAGTGCTAGCGCATTGCATAGCGGTCCACGGCATCCCAGTCGATTTCGATTCCCAGCCCCGGCTCGTCGGAAACCGCGATCGAGCCATCGATCGGTCTTAACGGGTTCTTCAGAAGCGCCTCGCGCAACGGGTTCGCGCCGACGTCATATTCGACGAGCGGAGCCTTCGGCACATTGTCGGCATGCGGATAGCCGGGAAGGGCGGCGACGTAGTGAACCGCCGCCGCAAGACCGATCCCGCTGCCCCAGACATGCGGCGACACGCGCAGATGCTCCAGCGTCGCCAACAGCGAGATCGCCCTGCCCTGCCAGAAGCCGCCGCAAAGCGATAGATCCGGCTGGAGCACATCGACAGCGCGCCGATCAACCAGCCGTTTGAAATCGTAAGCCGTGTAGAGCGCTTCCCCCGTGGCGATCGGGATGGGACTCCATCGCTGCAATTGTTCGTATCCTGCGAAATCCTGCGGCGCGAGCGGTTCCTCGACCCAGCCGATTTCATACTCCGCGAGGCGGGAGATGCTTTCGCGGGCGAGATCGTAGGTGTAGTTCGAATTGATATCGACCATCAGGTCGATATCCCGGCCGAGAATCTTGCGCGCGAGAGCCGTGCGGACTTCATCCGATTTTGGCGATAGCCCAATCTTGATCTTTACCGCGCGGTGCCCCGCCTCGGCCATGCTGACGATTTGTGGCTCGAAGTCACGGTCGGTGTTCTCGGTGATGTACCCGCCGGACGCATAGACCTGGACGCGGTCCGATCGCTTGCCGCCGATAAGACGATGCACCGGAACGCCAAGCAACTTTCCGGTCGCGTCCTTGGCCGCCATATCAATGCCTGACAGGCACGCCATGAGCGGACCCTGCATCCCGAAATGATAATGCCGCGCCAAAATCCGCGAAAACGATTGCTCTACGTCAAGCACATTGGTTCCGACCAGATAACCTTTGATGAAAGGCAGGTAGGCCTGATTGACTGGCGGCATTCCCCAGGCTTCGCCATACCCTTCTATGCCGTCGTCGAGAATGAGGCGAACCAGTGTGGTCTGGCGCGCCGTGGCGAGCGCCTTCGACATACCGTAGGCTTTACCTTCCGGCAATGGCGCCGACAGCTGGAAAAAGATGATGTCTCTGATCTGCAAAAGGTCCTCCACCGGCACCGAATTAGGATGCATTTAGGTATCACTAGCAAACGACTATAAACCAATTCGGCTTGCCCAACTCCTGGTGTGCTGAAAATTTGCGTAGTGCGCCAAGCATCGCTCACTACGACAAAACCGTCCCCGGCCGCTGGCCGAACCACGGCCGCGCCTCTTCGAGCTGCGCGGCAAGGCGCAGCAGCAGGCCTTCTTCGCCATGGCGCGCAGCGATCTGGCAGCCGATTGGCACGTTGTCCCCGGTCCAGTACAACGGCACGGACGCCGCCGGGGCTCCGGTCACGTTGAACAGGTAGATGAACGGAATATAGGCCGCGAGTTGCGCGAGCCAGAGAGTGAACAAAACTGTGGGAGGCATCCCAGATGCGACCCGAGGTGAGGTCTGGACATTGCTGGTGGTAGCCAGCTTCGGCAAGGCAATGGCAGCATTGCCATACTGCTGGAGTTGCCATGCGACTGATCATCGAAGCCCGCCTTAAGGATGTGGAAATGGGCGCCACTAGGGGGTTGTTTTGTTTTTGCTGCAATTTGTGACAGTCACTTGATGACAGATTGCTCGCCTTCAAAGTGCCACCACTGGCTTCACACGACGGTCGTTGTCAAGAGACCGGTCTATGGCGCATTGCTGACCTTCGGACCTGATTGCGGGAGCACCCGCATTTGGCACCCTGCCGGTATTGGCGGTCCATCTGGGAGCACCCGCTATGTGCCATTTCCAGACAGTGAGTTAGTGCGCCGTATTGCCGGAAATTGGAAGAATTGGTTCCTAGATTGCCCGACTACGATACGTTATAAAAATTTGCTCACGCGCTCCCCCATCGTTTCCACGATGT
>Ga0209702_10008443_pt1 | contig 11973 bp, 9 predicted proteins | sample FRY01_FD_187210 | JGI IMG/M metagenome (GOLD analysis project Ga0209702, IMG submission 187210) | Freshwater microbial communities from Lake Fryxell liftoff mats and glacier meltwater in Antarctica - FRY-01 (SPAdes) (version 2) | ecosystem: Environmental > Aquatic > Freshwater > Ice > Glacier... | reverse complement strand
ACGCCACCAGCTGGAGCAGGAGAATGTGCAGCACCCAAGCTACTGCAATACGCCTACCAGCACAACCTCACACCACTGGCCATAGCAGAATTCTGGTGGGGAGCACCGCCTAGCAGTGCTATAACTACCCGCTCTCATGGTGCCTACTACCCTGCCTGCGAGGATAAATGTAGAACCGTTTTGGGTTGGATGTTGGGGTGAAGGGAAGCATAGGAAGCACTATGTGCCGTAAACTAAGGTAAGAAAGAATTTGATATTATAAAATCCGAACAGAGTACTCTTGCTTATGCCTAGAGTCTGGAAATTCCAAGAGCCAATCCACCTAGAATAATATCCGGTAATTTCACATCAGAATTAACTATAAACCTAGGTTTGACTATTCACTTTCCACAGTTTCTAAAATCATATTTAAAAATGATGTCGGTTGAAGGAAGTAGTTTGGGTTTTCTTCCAATTTCTCCTTTATCAAAATTAGTCCACCGTTGGTGTAAGATTCCATAGTTTTAATAAGATCTTTCACAGCATCATCTTCGTCCAATTCTCCTTTTTCAAGAGCGACTAGGTCGATGTCAGTTTTTGCTAAAAGTGCAATAAACATATTTTCCTGTAAGTTGATAAAATCTTTCCGAGTTAATACTGTTGTTTTGCTACCCCAATGCTGTAAGTGGTGGCTAAAATCTGTTTTCATTTTACCGTCAGGAATGGGCGTAAATTTATTATAGTATGAACAAATGAAAAACCTACGGAAAAATCTCATATTCAGCCTAAAAAATTCCCTTAGTAATCTATCATTATAGTTACACTTCTACCATTTAATTTGTTTTTGTGTTAGTTTTTAATAAAAAATTTAAAGGCGCCTCCATTGAACTAATAAAATAATTTTCATTTAATTCCAATTTGTCCTTTATTAACTGTAATCCCCCATTAGTATAAGATTCCATTAAATCAATAAGTTTTGAAACTGCTTTCTTTGTTTCGTTTTCGTCTGAACTTCGCTCTAATTCAATGAAATTTACATCTGAGTTAGTTATTAATGAAATAAACATAAAATCTTGTATTTCAAGGAATGAATCACGACCTGATTTTCTATTTTTCTTTCCCCATTCCGAAATTTTATGACCGAAAGTAGCTTTGGTAGTACTTTCCTGTTGCTCGGGTGCATATAAGCCAATAAAGAATGCGTAAATATACATTTCATATTGCGTAGCAAAAATTTTACCTGTTTCTATAGCTCTTTCTTCATTGTCACCGCCTTCGTTCCCTTTGTTTGCCAACTTATCGAAAATTGACTGATATTCTTTATCATAGCTGGGTGTTCTATCTGCCCATATACTTTTTAGATACTTCATTCGTCTGATTTTTAATTTAAAGATTCTATTTCAGTGTTAATTGTTTCTGGCTTGTCTATCTCAAATGGACGAACTCTTTTTATAAAAAAGGCTTTGTCTTTTTCAATATTTTGAAATAAATCTTTGTTTACAAATGGCGTATTAGTTTTGTCTGCACCAAGAAAACGCAACGTTACAACGATTCGCTGTTTATTTGTTGATTTTAAGACTTTGAAAAATTCCTGTTCTCTGTCTGGTGAAAAACGACCTGTCGGTGCATCGAAAATCATTGGATAAGTTTCGTTATCGGCAGTTTCGGAAGCAATGTCTGCAATAGCAAACAAAATACTCAACGGTTTTGAAATCTGCAACGCCCCAGAATCTTCCAAACTTGAACGAACTGAATTGTCTTCATTCAAAGATTTGTAAGTTACTTCCTTATCGTTTTTCCTGTAAAGTTCAATTTTCCCTGTTATTTCCCCAACATTTATTTGTTTTAGGTATTTTGAAGCTCTTTCACTTAAAATCTCTAAAAACTTTTTATATTCGTCTTGTTTTACAGATTTAGCAATTTTTGAAAGCATACTCAACACTTCAACGGTAGATCGCTTAAAATCAGACTCTTTAAATTGTGAGTAAGTATTCCTTTGGGTGATGTTTAGCTCTTCCAAATAAGCTTTCTTGCTATCAAGTTTTGTTTCATTCTCGCCAATTTTACCTACCAAAATATCCTTTTCTTTGCTATATTCTTCGTGTTTAAGGCGAATGTTTTTTAACTCATTTTCAGAAATATTCGGAATTTTGTGCAATAAATCCTTTTTCTCTATTTCCAAATCACTAATCTTATTATTATTTTCTGTTATTTGATTATTATTTTCAGTAATTCGTTTAATACCAAACTCAATTTCTTCTGTAATTCTATCTGATGCGTATTTTTCTGGTTTTAGTTGAATTGTACGATCAATAATTTGAAATTCGTCAATAAAGTTATTCGGAAAAATCATCGGCATTTCCAATTGCTTTTCTTTCTTTTTGCTTTCCTCGTACAATTTTATACTCTTATTAATATACTCTTTTGAACTATCTTCAAGTTCGGCACTACAAATTTTGCAAATATTGTCTTTTAAAATTTCATTCAGAATATCTAATGAAGGAAAACCAGGCGGAAATGGCGTTGCACCATTCTCTAATTGCAGTTTTTCCACAGCGAACTTATTCCTTTCTTCGTTGTCAATTCTATTTTTTTCTTGGCGGAAATTGTTAACTTTATCCGAAAAGGCGGAAATTATTTTGTCAAACCCATTGAGAAGATAAAAGTTATCGAAAATCTTGTCAGTAAAACGATTTCGACTTTTATTTTCGCTCCTCGCTTTATTTATTTCAATGGTTAATTTATCAATTTGTTCTTCAATCTTCTTATAGTCATCAGATATTGTTGCGTTTTTTAGCAATTCGTTGATTTTTTCTGTGTAAAAATCTCTACCATTTTCGTCTTCTTCAACACGTTTTTTGAGATTCTTAATTTCCACAGTAGTAACTTCAATTTTCCGATCAATATCATCCATTTTATCTTGTGCTGCTTGATCGGCTGTAGCTTCCCTTCGAAATTGTTTATCAGCCCTTTTTTCAAAAATTTCTAGTACATCGTCTAATTTTTCATAATGCTTTGCATTTGAGAAATTTTTCACTAATTCAGCAAGCTTTTCACCCTCCACAATTTTTAAGGCATCCGTTTCTGTTTCAAACATTGAAAAATTGCGAAAGGCCTCGGGAAATACTTGTTGTGATAGCTTCGCAATTGTCCTCCCATCCAACGACTTTTCGCCCGTGCTCAAATCTTTTCGCCAAATTTCTTCCTTTGTGTGAGAAATATTGGTATTGTTTGCGTTTTTAGTAACAGTAAAGGATTTTGTGATTTTATATTCTTCATTGTATTGCGTTACAATACATTCAACGTAGACATCAAAACTCTCATTTTCCAAAATTTCAGAATATTTCTTTTTTGAATATACTTCCGATAATTCTAGTTGTGAATATTGGTCAAAAATCCAATTAAAAGCCGTGAAAATAGTAGATTTCCCATCTCCATTATGACCAAGAATAATGTTAAGACCGTCTGCAAATTCAAATGGCTTGTGGTCGTAATAACACATAAAATTATATAATGATAGTTTATTGATAATCATAATTTTTCATTTAGTAAGTTAATAACTTGTTGATACAAAGGCGTTGTGTTATCATCTTCGTACTTATCAATAATTTTGGCCAAGGCTACTAATGCAAGTGAGTCCGATCTCTGTGCTTGAAAAATTGTTACATCTAGAGTTACTGCAATATTATATTTATTGCAAAATTCTTCGTTTTTTAAAAATGCCTTTAGCATATCGTCCTTTCGTGCCATATTCTTATAATGTTAATTTATAATATTTTAATATAGGTTCTAAGACCTGTCTTGTATAATGTTTATTCTCTGACATTTCCGCAAAATCTTTTACCCTTCTTAATTCTTTTGCTACTTCGCCTTGCTCTGTTTTAAATAATGATGCATCACCGCTTGGGTCTGGAACTACAACTAAATCGTAAATAACTGCTTCGTCTTTTCCTTCCGATAATCTTAAAACTCTACCTCTTCGTTGAATGAATTGTCTTGGATTTCCTGTACTTGCACAAAAAATTGCCAATTCAGAGCGAGGCACATCAATACCTTCATCCAAACATTTCATTGAAGTAATAACTTGTAAATTACCTTTTGCAAAATCATTCAAAATATTTTTACGATCATCTGATGAAGTAGCACCAATAAATTGTTTTACAGGAACATTTTCGAATAACTCACCTATTGTTCTTGTATAATGATTTAATAAATTGCGATCAGCATCAGTTTCTTCTAAAATGTCCGTTTTAGTTGCATCAAAAATTACATCTTCGTTTGCCAATCCTTCGGGCACATATACAAGTGTGTATTTCAAATTCTTTCTTTTTGAATATTCTTCCTGCAAAATAGATTTGAACACATCTAATTTATTTTCTGCCTTGTGAATAATGCGTTGTCGTGCGATACAAAGACGATTGAAAATTTCTTTCTCTTCTGCACTTTTGGGGTGCATTGCAACAATTCGTTTTGTATAATAAACATATTCTTGAAATTCTGAATCAGTTAATCGAACAATTTGCGGATAATATCTGTATGGGCATAATGCTTTCGGCTCTTTTTTTATTGCATCTTCCATCGAATAAGAAAAAACGTATTCATTTTCTGTTTTTTCCCCAAAAAATTCTTGGATTGTCTTGTTTATTTCTTCTTGATATTGTCTTTCAGGAGTTGCCGATAAACCTATTCTTTTTTGCAGATGAATTGACTTTAACTTTCTTAAAATACTTTGTGAACCCATATTATGACATTCGTCCGCAATCAATAAGGTGTTTTCATTTAATTCATTGAGTTGAATTTGAAATTTCTTTGTAAGAAATGAAGCGTAAGTTGAAATAATTATAAATGAAAAATCTTTGTTCAGGAGTTTCAGAGTTTCTAAACGTGACAATTCAGATTGCCAATTATTTAAACTATAAACTTTTATAATATTCTCAGTAAAATTGAATTTGCCACATTCTTTTTCCCATTGTTCAACTAGCGACATTGTTGGCACGAGTATTAACGCTTTGTAATAACCCGTATCCTTATAAATTTCGAACAGGCAATTTAGTGAAGTAATCGTTTTTCCTGTCCCTGTTGCCATTGCAAACATTCCTTTATAACCGTTCGCAACCCATTTAACATAAGCTTCTTTTTGATAAGGTCTTGGTCCTTCAGCATAAGGAAATCTCGGACTTCTTCTAATTATTTCAATATCATTAAAAAGCTTTGCAATCGTTTTTTTGAGTTTCGGATTTGAAATCAAACTCATTTTCTTTTTGAGCAATTGTTCTTCCTGAACGAGTAATTCGTTGATGTCTTTTTTGCCAAACCTATCTTTGAGAACAACTTCAATTTCACTTACTGGAATATATTCAACATCTTCATCTTTTTCAGTGAAATAGTCATCAATGAGTTGTAGTTGTCTCTTAATCAATTTGTTTGACCTGCCATTTTCCCAGCTCAAAAATGCTTCAAGTTGCTCTATGTTTTCTGACAGACCATAATAGGTAAAATTGCAAGAGGCTTGATAACCAACAGAATCTTGACCGTCGCTGAAAACACCTGATTTATAATGTGCTATTCCTTTTCCGTTTTTTGGTTTGATGACTTTTATTTCAATTCTTTTTTCAGAAATCAAATAAGCCAAACACTCAAAAAAATGAGTATCGTATTCATCAAGAACTTGACTAAGTTCAACAATGTCTGTTAAATCAAATGGTTTTGGAATTCGATCTGGCTCGCTAGCAATTAAAATAGAGTTTTTGTCCTTTTCCGAAAGCAAATGATTAATGACCATTTTCATTTTTCCGCCCTTGCTTATAAAAGTGGCAAAGCCAACAGAAAGCAGATTTATAGCCGAAGAACTGAAATAACCTAACAACAAACTGAACTCAGTACTATTGGCTAATCCATCCAAATAGAATTGCATAGGTTCGTTTTCTGAACCTGTTTTATAATCTCTATCCAATGACCAATCGCAATCTTTAAGCATAGTTAAAACCGTTTAGAGTAGATTCTTTTACATTCCTTTTGAATACTTGCCAAAATAGTAGTGCTATTTAGATCGGCAAAGTTGTTCTTTAAAAAACTTGACATAGCATCAAGCCTCCTTAGATCTATTAGTGGGGCGGGATTATAGTGTAGGTATATGCAATTATTCTCTTTCATTACACTTGATTTATGCATTTAACTAGCCATTAATTAATGCAATTTATAAAATTTTCGCACCTTAATTAATTTTCTTGTGTAATTTATTTTTAAAAAGTTTTTCAGAATTTAGAATTGATTCCATCTCAAAAACTGAATAAAACTCCTTAATAATATTAAATATCCCCGCACACTTCGTTTTGGCAAATACTTCCCTGACTAAAATTGTTTAAATAATATTCAAATACTTCTATCATTTATATAAAGCAAGTAGCACAGCCCTCACCTTCGGCTTCAAGTATTTCGTCTTGCCAAGTAGTGGTGGTTCTTGAGTTATTTTTTGCTCTATGTGTTCTTAGGTAGTGTTCTCTTTTTATAGCAGCCACACGTTCTGGTTTTGCCAGTGTCTCTAGTGGTTCTTCTGCCCAAGTGTAGCCTTCTTTTTCATAACCCATTGCTTCTTCGTACAGTTTAGGATGCTGCTCTAACAACCACACCCATTCTATCTTTTGCTGGTAAAAACAGAAGAAGCAACCTGATCTGCTGCGAGCATAGGTTCCTTTCTTTAATTCTCCCTTTATCTCTACTTCGTACTCTATTGGCTTATAATAAGCTGGTATACCAACGCCTGATTTTTCTAAAATATCGAATACTCCTTCTAGATCTACTAACTCATCATCATCTACGAGTGGGAAGTGATCTAGCTTACCTACTGGATAATCAGTAGTTTTCAGGAACTCAAAGACCACTTTATTGAATAATTTCACGTCTACATCTAAGAGTGCATTAATCTTCTGAGTCTGAGTAAACTTAATAGAGACGGGCTGCTCTAAGTAACCTTTTAGTACGGTATACTTGCTTTCTGTGGCAAGCGTTTTATAGTATCCATTGATCTGCTCCATTGTGGCATTAGACATAAACTTACGCATTACATCCTCACTCCAAATATTTTTTCTAAACGGGAATATGGACTGCAGATTCTCCTTATTTGATATATGCCCTTCTCTGTGCTCATCACCACGTATTCCTACATAAGATATAGTAGGCGTATCTCCTATTTCTTTTTCAAAAGGCACAATCTTCATCTTCTTAGTACACCAACGAGCCTGTGGTGATGGTAAGTAACCGCCGTAAAGCTCTAGAAAATGATCAAAAGGATTATCCTTTGGAGAGCTCTCCTCATCCATAGACTTGTAAAGCTTTATTTCTTTACCTAGAACCGAGTTTAGTCTACCAATAAGATCATATGTTTCCTTAAGCTCTCTTCCAGTATCACAGGTATAGTAATCAATATCCAAACTTGGATATTTTGAAGCCATGTATATTGATAGTGCCGCACTATCCTTACCTCCTGATATACCTAATACGTGTTTTATCTCACTCATAACTAACTTTCAATAAATTCTTTTTCTAATAATTCTAAAAGGATCCCTCTTCTTTCCTCAGATTCATACTTACTCAATTCTCTTATTAAAACGTCCTTTGTGCTTTTCTGCTTTTTAATCGATCTATTATTCAGTATCACCTTATCTGTGAACACTTCTCCATTGGGATTAAATAGCTGATACGAGATCATTCGTTCATTGTTAGATACCTTATTAAACTCATGTATCTCCCCAGCTTTCAGTAATCCGATAGCCAGGTCTTCTATGGCCTTGTACAACACAGCTTCTTCCTCGTCAGATAGATTGTCTACACCTTTATTGATAGCTGAATCAGCTACAGACTTCACCCAACTTTCTTTATCGTCTAACGGTGATACAAGCCGTTTATAAAACACAGTATGGATTGTACTAAGCAGTTTCACATCCACACTTGCCAGTTTAAGATTAATCTCTTCTTTATAATCCTCAAAAACAGCCTCTTCATTACAGAAAAAAGCTTCTTTTAAGACCTTTTCTATGCGTTCTAAGAGTCCGTCATATGACGTTCTGATTTCCCGAATAGCACCTTGCAATTGATAGATATAACTCTCTAGTAGCTTAGAATCGCTCGTATGTGATATAGAATGGAAACCCAAAGCTGCAGGAAAAGAAATAAACAAAGCCTCTTCAGGATCTTTAGCCCTTAATATTGCTTCTCTTAGTCTAATTGAAGCCTCCGAGAGGTTCTGCGTATTAACAGAGTAAGGTTTAAGACCTCTTTGAAATCTTAGGAAATTTCCGAATATTGTCAGAAATGTAGACTTGTTTCCTTCTTCTTTAGTTCCATTTACTTGAACAAGCTCTTTATAAACTTCTAATAAGTTCACTTTTACTCCTTCCACGTTATAGCTTTTAATAAGAAAACTATCAGGCTTTTTATGAATTAAGGCTAAATTATCTTCATCTAAAAACGGTATAAATCCACTTGCCGTATGGAATAGTGCAAAATCTTCTTTTTTGGCTAAAAGAAAAATCGGAATCCAAAACTCTAAGAACCCTTTCTTTAGCTTAAATGGAGCTTCTGAGAGCTTTTCATACAATTCACTCAAATTTCGTTTAGCCCCTGATGCACCTAACAGAAAATCTTCACTTGCTGTCCAAAGTTCATAAAGCTCTGACTTCTGCGGTGGTTTTGATAGTTCATAATATCCAAGCTCATTATTTTTTTTATGTATTCCTGATTTTGCTAAGAAACTCAAGTAGATTGCCTTGTCTGGCGGAAATTTATCTTCACTATAACTCAAGTCTTTTTCCGTCTCGGAAGATAGTATTTGCCTAATCAGATTACGTCTAGCAGTATTAATAGGTATACTTATATGTTCTTTATTAATTAGTTCATTCAGGAGTTTAGGAGACTTGTGATAAATGACATCACACACTGTACTGAGCAATAAATTCAAATCTAATTTAGAGGTCACTACAAATTCTTTCCCTTCGAAAAACCATCGATTTGTATCTGCATTAAAGAGATTGTCAACCACGAGCTCATTAAGTTTTGTCAGATGAAAAGATCTTTCATCTTTTAATAATTTTACTGCAGCAACATCTTCTCTATGTTTAATAAGTAGCAGATCAAACTTCTTTAAACTAAATATCTCTGTTCTAATCTCACTAGAGTCCTTATATACTACAAAAATATTTGCTCCTGATTCCTTTGAGGTATTTATAATATCATTGACTTTGAAATCTCTGAAGAGCAAATTAATATATCCATCTAAAGAACCTTTTGGCAACTCAACTTCTTTCGAGGACTGAAGGATTTTAAACTCAAAAAATCTAGGAATTCCTGTATTGAAGCTATGTCGTTTAGCCATCATTAATGAAAACTCAATTAACTCAGGCAGCTCCTCTGTTATTTCAAAATTTGGATTAATCTCCTTACTGACTGTTAGGAGCTCTTGCTCAAGATCTATATCTGTCCCTTCAAGGAAATTCAGCTTATTACTAAATAGGTAAAATCTAACAATTCCAGATTTCTCCAGCTTATCTAGTATAGAAGAAACATCCTCACCACACGTGTATTTGAAGTACTCTTTAACAAACTTCTTATCAAATACGCCTCCGGCTTTCGAAAAAATATTCGTTAGTCCTATTGTCTTTATTACTTGGCTCGCCAGATGATAATCTTCTTTAAAAATAAGTTCAGCTCTTTCTAATGCTCTAAAAGTAGAATACCATTGTGGTTTATGAGGATTTAGTGGGCCCATCACTTCACTCGGCATGGTATTTACCAAATAGTCAAACACTCTAGACACCGTGTAGAATGTAGTCTCTAAATTTTTAACTGAATACTTTGAATTATCATTTAAAAAACTGAACAACGAACGTTCATTTTGTCCATAACGTTGCAAAGAATTTACTAGAATATTAGCGGACAACCAATCCAATGGAAATAAAGCTTCAGCTACATCTCTTGTTACTGTTTTGTTAAGACTTATTAGATTAGATTTCTCGACTATACTGACAAGCTTGTTAAAAGCAGTCTGTTCCTTTGTAGGCAATTCAAAATGAGATAGAGAATTACTTGCAAAATAGATCAACTGTTCTACAGGCTCGTTAAAAACCATATCCGTGAAACGTCCTTTTACCTTTTCCCACTCTAAGCGATCCTGACTACTTAGCGTTTGGCCATAGTTAGAGAAGTTTTGATGCAATGTGACAACTAAGTAGCTATTATAGTCTGCATCATTGACCCACTCTGCTATCAGCTGCACTATGTAGAGATCTTCAAGAGAATTACTTTTAGATGCATGCTCTAAAAACTTGCCAAATTCGTCTACCATTAGAACCATTCCTAATGATCTCTTTGCTAAATTAGCTCTAAGCCTTTGCAGATGATCAATTACATATTTTGCTGTGAGAGGCTCCTTAAGATTCAAAGTTTCCGCAAGACTATCTAGTAACGAACTGTTGTCTCCAATTACTTTGATAATTTCAAACCCTTTATTTGAACCTATCAAATAATCATCTGAGAAGTAAATTTTCTCTCCTAGTAGATTCCTCTCAACTGCCCATAGAAAAGTTGATTTTCCTGTACCGTAATTACCAATAAGATTAAAAGATCTACTCGACGGATTCTCATTTAAAAATATCCTCTCAAACAACTCTTTCGTATTAGGAGTAACAATATAGTTGAGCTCCTTATTACTATCTCTTAATATATTTGTCGATACACTATTTCCTTTCATAATGAGTAGTTAAAAGCTTCTTACCCAATTCTATTTTATTCTCTACCTTTATTTGCAATTGTCTAATACCTCCATCCTCTTTGAACACAAATTCTGAATAAGCTTCAGTAAGTCCTTGAATAGCATCCAAAAGCCCCTCATTCGTAAGACAGAAAAAAGCTCCTAGAGTTCCCTTTAATCTGTCTAGATTAATGACATCTCCTTCTTGAAACTCAATCAATAAACAAAAACCAAATATTTCTACACTTAGATCTCTTTGAATATCTTTTCTATTAATCTGATAAATCTTCTCATTAGTTTCCGCTCTTCTTTCTAAGGGAATTATTAAATTGAGTGATTGAAGTGGAGCACTAAAGTCATCCTCCAGTGTTTTTTCATTCATTTTGTCACCTCTTTTAGGTGTAATATAGGTTTTCAGTAAAACCTTCAAGTCTGCAACAAGGGTGGTTTCAGTAACTATCCGTTCATTCGTCTCTTGTAATTTTCTGGTGATGTAACTCACTATTTTACCTTCAGAAAACTCTAAAGTTGCCTTTTCAAGAAAGTAGTCACAAAATAGTAGTCCATATATTGAAGCATAGTTCTTGCTGCATAACTTGTACTGAAGTAGCCAAAGTGTTCCCTGATTCTCCAAATAAGGATCGAATCCATTGGCTCCAAAAACATCCTTTGCGAAGGGAGTGAGTATGTTTTCTTCATTAATAATATCAAAAGATTTCATCCAGTGAGATATAGCTCTCACCATATTCTTACCAACACCAAGGTCCACAAGAGCACTATCACTGCCAAATCCAGCCTTATATCCTTGATTATCAATCTTTTGAAATCCTTTTAATAACCATTGTTCCTTACAATGAAAAGTATCGTGTCCTGAAAACCTGAGCATTAAATTATCTAACTATTTTAACGCAAAATAATCATAATGGCGGCTTTCATCCATTACACTAATGTAAATCTTTGAGCATTTTATCCAATATGTATACAACTACCTGTATGTCAATAATTTAACCGATAACTATTTATAAATACGGCATATAGAATAATTTTACGTTCAAACCATAACTCGCTCCAAAAGTCAATATCATTATTCCTGATCTAAACTATTCCCTTAATACCATATATTCCCCATCTTCGCACACCAAAATGACCAAATACCAAGCCACCGTATATTCACCTACCGAAGAACGATTTAATATCTGGTCTCACGGACTAGGTTTTGTGCTCAGTGTAGTGGGTACTGTGCTCTTGCT
>Ga0209702_10008441_pt1 | contig 11974 bp, 10 predicted proteins | sample FRY01_FD_187210 | JGI IMG/M metagenome (GOLD analysis project Ga0209702, IMG submission 187210) | Freshwater microbial communities from Lake Fryxell liftoff mats and glacier meltwater in Antarctica - FRY-01 (SPAdes) (version 2) | ecosystem: Environmental > Aquatic > Freshwater > Ice > Glacier... | reverse complement strand
TTTGCTATCGAATTAATCGTTCTCAAAGCAAAGAAAACATCTTTAATAATTTGATAGTAAGAATGGTCAAATCAGAAAAAATTTATCAGGCTGAAATTATATGCTCGTAGCTACTGACCTCAAAAATATAAATAGCAATTTTAGTCTAATAAGTAAAGTTTGATTTCATATTGATTTGTTTTAAATCGTTATAAATTGACATGATGTATAGTGCAAATTTTATATCTAAAAATTGATGCTTTTGACGTACAAATAGCAAAGAATACTTTTTGGTATTATTGAAGTATTTTGGTATCCATCTATTTATATATTTAAGGTTTCATGATTAAAGGCTAGATTAATTACGTCTGTTTAAATTATGTTTGCTAATTTAACTATTATGAATAAAATCGAAGTTTTTTTTCTACGAATAACCTAAATACTCGTTAAAAGGACGTTTATTGCTCTCAAAAACTTGATTATTTGATAAATCTAACTAATTTTTATATTTTTTTTAATTTATTAAATTTATTTTAAACTTCAATATTTATTTTCTAAAACTATTTTTTTTTAACTGTTCAAATCTATGCAAAACATTATTAAAAAAATCGATTAAGTGCTAATATGTCGGTTTAAATACATTTTTATATTAATTATAAATAAAATATTACAATAAAATAATAGATTTATATAATAAAGATGTTAAAATAGTATTAATTAAAAATTAAATAATACTATAGCATTGAAAATAGTTTTATTAAAATCATAAATTACAGATTTTAAATAAATTTATGTGATTATTATGTTGAATAAATATGTTAATCGAAATATATTTTGTAATTTGTAAACTGTTTATTAATTTATGGCATGCAAATTGTCAAATAAATTTTTCTTAATATGAAAAACTTAATACTAATTAGACACGCAAAATCCAGTTGGGAAGCACCTTTAAAAGATATTGATAGACCATTAGATCGCAGAGGTATAAAAGATGCACATCTTGTCGCGACAAATGGTTTAAAATATATTCCATCCATTTTTGTAATGTGGTGTAGCACTGCCAAAAGAGCTTCGGAAACAGCCTTTATTTTTGCCCAAAATTTTTTATATCCAGTGGAAAGTATCGTTTTTAAAAAGGAACTTTATACTTTTGACGAAAAACAATTGGAAAATGTCATCAAATCTAGTAGTGACATTTTTGAAAATGTTATTCTTTTTGGACATAATGATGCAATTACAAATTTTGTTAATAAATTTGGAGACATTTATATTGATAATGTTCCTACATCTGGTTTTGTGTCACTAGAATTCGAAACAGATTATTGGGAAAAAATAGGTAAAGGCAAAACAAAAAAAACAATATTCCCTAAAAAAATAAAATAAACGATAGTGCTGAAATACAAATATATAGACAGAGAGAAAAGTTGGTTAACCTTTAACGCCAGAGTCTTACAAGAAGCATCAGATGAAACGGTTCCACTTTTAGATAGATTACGTTTTTTAGGCATTTTTTCCAATAATTTAGACGAGTTTTTCAGGGTGCGTTTTGCTGCCATCAGAAGATTGAGTTTGTCCGGAAAATCCGGCGAGAAAATATTGGGAGGAATCTCAGCGCAACAATCAGTTAAAGACATTACTGAAATTGTTATAGAGCAACAATCCGAAAGTTTAAGAATATTAAACAGTATTGAGGCCAAAATGGAGACGGAAAATATTTTTATGGTCCATGAAAATGATATCTCAAGAGAACAAGAAATTTTTTTAAAAGACTTTTTTATCCAAAAACTAAGTCCTGAATTAGTGACCATCATCCTGAATGATTTAGCTGAATTCCCTATATTAAAAGATACCGTTGGTTATTTAGCGATAAAATTGGTAATGAAAAAAAAGGCCGAAGTTCGTTATGCAATTATCGAAATCCCAATCACAATCAACCGATTTTTAGTATTACCTTCCTCGGACAATAAAAAATATGTTATTCTTCTTGATGATGTCATCAGACACAATTTGGGCAGTATTTTCAATATTTTTGATTACGAAAGTGTTTCAGCCCACATGATAAAAATCACTCGAGATGCCCAGTTGGAAATTGATAGCGATTTGAGCAAAAGTATGCTGGAAAAAATTGCCTCTAGTGTAAAAGACCGAAGAATTGGGGAACCCGTTCGCTTCATATACGATCAATTGATTGCCGAAGACACCCTTCAATTTTTTCTGGACAAGATGAAAATCGTTTCTACAGACAGCATTATTCCTGGGGGCAGATACCACAACAGACGGGATTATATGAATTTCCCAAATCTTGGACGATTCGATTTATTATACCAAACCAATGTCCCATTGCCTATTCCAGGGTTGAGCCTTGAAGGAAGTTTGTTGGAAAAAATCAGTAAAAAAGATTATTTGTTAAATGCTCCTTACCAATCATTTTCATACCTCACCAAGTTTTTGCGTGAAGCTGCATTAGATCCAAAAGTCACTACCATAAAAATTACATTATATCGATTAGCCAAAAATTCACAAATCATAAGTTCCCTTATAAATGCAGCCAAGAACGGAAAAAAAGTTACTGTCCAAATTGAATTGCAAGCACGTTTCGATGAAGCTTCTAATATTTCTTATGCAGAACAAATGCAGACTGAAGGAATCGAACTTATTTTTGGTATAAAAGGACTAAAAGTGCATAGTAAAGCATGTGTTATCGAAAGAATTGAAGACGACAAAATAAAACGTTACGGCTTCATTTCAACAGGAAATTTCAACGAGCAAACAGCAAAAATTTATACTGATGTCACTCTTTTTACGTGTCACCAACAAATATTAAAAGATGTTTCCAGAATTTTTGAGTTTTTTGATATTAATTTTATATTATATCGATACAAACATCTTATCGTTTCGCCACATTACACCCGATCTCGGTTAAACAAATTAATTGATAGAGAAATCACGAATGCATTAGAAGGTAAAAAAACATTCATAAAATTAAAAATGAATAGTTTGTCTGATTTTAAGATGATAGACAAGTTATATGATGCCAGTAATGCGGGTGTAAAAATACAACTCGTAGTCAGAGGCATTTGCTCCTTAATTCCTGGAGTTCCAGGTATGAGCGAAAATATCGAAGCCATAAGTATAGTAGATAATTACTTGGAACATTCCCGAATATATATCTTTGGCAATGCAGGTGCAACCGAAGTTTTCATTTCATCAGCTGATTTTATGACCAGAAACCTTGACGTTAGGGTAGAAGTGACCTGTCCTATTTATGATCCCGAAATTAAAAAAGAGTTGATTGATAATTTTGATCTAGGCTGGAAAGGAAATGTAAAAGCGCGCTACCACTCAGAAAAGTTAGATAATAAATACAAAGTTCGCAAGGAAAATGAACCTGTTTTCAGGGCACAATTAGAAACCTATAAATATTATCAAAACAAGATAGAGGTAAAAACCAATATTGTTTAATCATCATCAGCTCCCAAGTTTACAAATACCCAAATTAATGACTATCCCATCGAATAATAAAATTCTCAGAATACGAAAATATGCCGCGATTGATATAGGTTCAAACGCTATGCGTCTTTTGATTACAAATATCGTTGAGCAGGACGGAAAAGAATCTCAATTCAACAAGAGTTCCTTGATTCGTGTTCCAATTCGTTTAGGTCAAGACTCTTTTACAGTAGGCGAAATTTCTGAAGAAAGTATTTCCAGAATGGTTGATGCTTTGCAAGCATTTCGGCTTTTGATGAAAGTAAACAAAGTCGAAAAGTACTCGGCTTTTGCCACATCGGCAATGCGAGAGGCTTATAATGGCAAAGAAGTTGTTGATATTATTAAAGAAAAAGCAGGAATTAATATTGAAATAATCGATGGAAAAAAAGAAGCTTTAATAATCGCTTCAACAGATTTACACCATCTTTTAAAAACCGACAAAACCTATCTTTATGTAGATGTTGGTGGTGGTAGCACCGAATTTTCTCTTTTTTCCAATGGCAGAATTGTCGTCTCCAAATCTTTCAAGGCGGGAACGGTTCGTTTATTGAACGAAATGGTGCAAGATGTACTTTGGCAAGAAATGAAAAAATGGGTGACCAAAAACACTAAAGATTATGACGAAGTTACCCTTATAGGTTCTGGTGGAAACATCAATAAATTGTTCAAAATGTCAGGAAAATTACAAGATAAACCCTTGTCATTTATTTATTTGAATTCCCAATATGCTTTCTTGAATTCGCTTACTTACGAGCAAAGAATCACGGAATTAGGTCTGAATCCCGATCGTGCCGACGTAATTATTCCTGCAACCCAAATATATCTAAATGCTATGAAATGGAGTGGAGCCAGAAATATTTATGTTCCAAAAATTGGACTTTCAGATGGAATAGTGAAGGCAATGTATTACGGAAAAATTTAGTCCAGTAGATCATAATTCGGAAAGTATAAAGTAATCATACCGCAGATTCGCGGATTTTATATCAATTGTAAAATCGGCAAATCTGCGGTATTTTTTTTGAAAAGAAAAAGAATTAGAAATAAATACAGCGGTTAAATATCCAAGTCAAAAGTCTTTTTCAACAACTCTAAATTGGGATTTATTTCGTTCAATCTATTGTATTTGTCTAAAGCCGTGAAAGCAAATTTATTTTCCACACTTTCATTTACAACGACCTCAATCATAATCTCGTGATTGTGAAGTTTGCCTCTCAAATAGCCCAAAAGTTCATTTTTTTCAGTCTCAAATTCTATCTTCGAACCATCATTGGGTAATTCGTGGGTTATGATTGTGCCAGCTAATTTTGGGTCACCTATTAGCAACAGCGCTTCCATTATTTTATGACCTTTATCTCCCAATCGTTGTGCATATTTACTCCACTGCAACAACATTTCGGTTTCAGTAAAAGTTTCCGTAGGAAGATGAACTACTTCTTTTACAAAAGATTTATTGGTTTCCAATAGTTCTCTTTTAGCACGAATACTCGAAAGAGACAATGCCGAAATTTTAGGCCCTTCAGAAAGGTTTGTAGTTTGTGGTTTTGGGATTATAGCTTCTGTAGAAACTGATAATGTAGGATTCTTAATTTCAGCTACTGCATTAAATTCTGCATTTTGCAAACTGTTATCTGCAACCTGCTTACTGCTTTCTGTTGTCTGTTTTGCTTCGACTATCGAATAATCAGTTCTCCTAAAATAAGTGGGTGGAATTATAAATTGCTCAACTTTTTTTTTTCTCCATCAAAGGTGATAGAGGCTAGTTGCATAAGACAAAGTTCAACAAGCAGTCGCTGATTTTGACTCACTTTGTATTTCAAATCGCAGTCATTTGCAATTTCAATTCCTTTCAACAAGAAATCTTGTGAAGCTTTTTGGCATTGAATGGCATATAATTTTTGAGCTTGTTCACCAACTTCTAACAGCGATAAAGTAGCAGGAGTTTTCGAAACCAATAAATCTCTAAAATGCGAAGCCAAACCGGATACAAAATGATGTGCGTCGAATCCTTTAGCAAGAATATCATTAAAAGCTATCAATAAATCTGGAATTTTGTTTTCCAATATCAAGTCGGTTACTGTGATATAAGTTTCATAATCCAGTACATTCAAGTTTTCGGTTACGGCTTGACGTGTTAAATTATTGCCACAATACGAAACTACACGGTCAAAAATAGACAAAGCATCACGCATAGCACCATCTGCTTTTTGGGCAATAATATGCAAAGCATCGTCTTCACAATTTACGCCTTGGCTAAAAGCGACTTCAGCAAGATGTTCTTTGGCATCTTTTACAGTAATTCTTTTGAAATCAAATATTTGACAACGAGAAAGTATCGTTGGAATAATTTTGTGTTTTTCGGTCGTAGCCAATATAAAAACGGCGTGCTTTGGTGGTTCTTCTAACGTTTTTAAGAAAGCATTAAAAGCTGCCGAAGACAACATGTGCACCTCGTCTATAATATAAACCTTGTATTGTCCGGTTTGTGGCGGAATCCGAACTTGATCAATCAAATTCCGAATATCATCTACTGAATTATTTGAAGCAGCATCTAATTCGAAAACATTGAAAGCAAAATCTTCAGTCGGATCGTCATAACCAGGTTGATTGATTTTTCGAGCAAGAATTCTGGCGCAAGTAGTTTTTCCAACACCACGAGGGCCCGTAAACAATAGGGCAGAAGCCAAGTGATTGCTTTCTATGGCGTGCAACAAAGTGCTGGTAATGGCTTTTTGTCCCACAACATCATTAAATGTTTGCGGACGATATTTGCGAGCCGATACTACAAATTGTTCCATAGATTTTTATTGGTTAGCAAATATAGATTTAAAAAGTCAAATGTCAAAAAGCAAATTCCAAATTCCAAAAAAAAAATAATTTCAATGGCAAAGTCAATGACAAATTAAATATCGCAATGACCATTTCTTTTGACACAGATATTCGTCAAAACGCGAATAGCTTCACTATTAGAATTTGCAGAATAACCCGCTACAAAAACGCCTTTTTTTCCTGAAGTTGATTTTATTCCGTAAACAATGGCTGAATCACTTGGATTTGAATCTCCTTCATATCTATAAACATGTTCTACCTCATACAAATGAGGATTTTTCAAAATCTCTTCTTCATAAATGTTGTAATCATAAGAAAACCCCATTTTAGTTAAATTTTCTAAAGCTTCTAAAACAGACGAATAGTGGTAAATAGGTTTCATAATTACTGCGTTTTATAAACTTTTTTAAAGATAAGTAATTAATTTTTTGCTTATTGCAAAAATGGTGTTAAAACCATTAATCAAAAATTTTAAATCAATAGTAATTTCAATGGCAATATAAAAATAGTTAATCTTAAATCAAATTTTCCATTCCAATTTAATCTGCAATCTGCAATCAAAAATCATTAATTAAAAACCTTCAATCTTAAATCTAAAATCTCTATTTTTGCGCCGCAGACCGCCTTATCGTCCCGATTCATCGGGAAGGAAAGTCCGGACACCACAGAGAAGCATAGCGGGTAACACCCGTCGGTTCAGTCCCGATAGCTATCGGGATCGGATTAGGACAAGTGCAACAGAAAGTATGTACAGGTAATGCTGTAGTGAAACCAGGTAAACTCTATGCGGTGAAATTTCAAGTATATCGACTCCCAATAATTATCGGGATAAAAAGGGTGCTCGCCCGTTGTCGAAGGGTAGAAAGATGGAGCACGTGAGCAATTGCGTGCCTAGATAAATGATAAGGCTCTAATTTATTGGAGACAGAATCCGGCTTATAGGTCTGCTTTTTTTTAAACCGCAAATTCGAAAATTTAAAAAAAAATTAAAATCTGCGAATTTGTGGTCTTAATTTTTTTGGAATATATTGTTCAGATGGAGTTAATTATTTCTCTTCTGAATCTTCGAATAAATCTTCTTCATTAATATCTTCATCATTTGATTTTCCAATTTCAAAGAAACTAAAAATCGAACCACCATAACTTTTTTTAAATGAAAAATGAATCAAATGGTCGAGTTTCGTGTATTTAGAATGTTCAATTACCATCATTCCATCTTCTTGAAGCGTTTTTTTTTCGAAAATTAATAAGACAATCTTTTCAAAGGTTTTTTGGTCTAAAGCATAAGGTGGATCGGCAAAAATAATATCGTATGTTGCTTTGTTTCGTTCCAAAAATTGAAAAACATCACTCTTGGTTGCCGCAATATTAAAATCATACTCACTTGCTACTTGCTTGATGAATTTCACGCAACCAAAATCAGCATCGACAGATGTGATTGGTGTGCTGCCACGAGAAGCAAATTCGAAACTGATATTTCCGGTTCCTGCAAATAAATCCAGTATTTTCAAGCCTTCAAAACTAAAATGGTTATTCAAAACATTGAATAATGCTTCTTTGCTCATATCGGTTGTGGGGCGAACAGGAAGTCCTTTGGGTGGAAAAATACGTCTTCCTTTATATTTACCTGAAATGATTCTCACGATTGAAATAAAATAAAATGTTTCTGATTTTCGACAGTTGAAAAGGAATTGTTTTGCTGTAAATTCGATACATCAAACAAGGATATATTTCGAATGTATTTAAAAGCCAATTGATAAAAATCGTCTTCCTCGATAATGGTTCCTAGTAATTCCAATTTGAAATTCTCAGGATTCATACTTAATTGTTCGGCAGTAAAAAGCAAATAATACAGAAAATCTTCCGGAGTTTGATACTCGAAAGAATTGAACAGCAATAATTTCTGATTTTGAACCACAACAATCTCAAAATGACCGGGATTGAAATTCACAATCATCTTTTTATCGTCATTGTTTTTGGATGCATCCAAAAGTTTGCTAACCAAAATACTGTTGGCATGTTTGTAATCGAAAGAACCAAATTGGTCAACAAAAAAATTATTAATATTGACATACGGAATGTAAACCGTGTTCATTTGGTAATTCGAAATTTCGTCGAAAGCAAAAAAATCAGTATCAAAAACTTTCGTATTGTATTGTAGATAACTTCCTAAAAAGTTCTCGTCAAAAAGCGGTTCTGGTACAAATGTCGAAAGATTGTTGTTGTGAATCACCAATATTTCATCATAAGAATCCTTTAATTCAGGATATTCTCGGAAAGCATCACCAAACAATTCTTCTATTTTTGTGGCTTTGTGAAAGGTATCAAAATGAATTTCCTTCACAGAAAGTATGCTGTTGTTTAAAGTATCAAAAACACAAAACGAAAGCCCGGTCAAAGAAACTTGAAGCGAGAGTTTTTTGTATTTTTTATCGGTAATAGTAGTGTTCATTGACATAATTGCAAACTTACAAATTAAAAATTCAATAGCAATGGCAAAAATCAATATCAATGGCAATAGCAATGTCAAAAATCAATTTCAATTTCAATAGCAATGAAAATATCAAATTCAACAATTGAAAATTGCCATTGAAATTGCTATTGCCATTGAAAAAACATTCCTTACTTTGCAGTCAAATCACACCAAATGAATTCCTCTCTCTTTTATAGTCTTTTACAGAAAAAATTTCCTTTTAAACCTACTTATAAACAGGATATTTTTTTTCAAAAAATTGCTATTTTCCTGACCGAAAATGATAACAACACGATTTTTGTCTTGAAAGGATATGCCGGAACGGGAAAAACGACCGTGATTTCGACCATTGTGAACAACTTGATTGACATCAATAAAAAATATGTTTTGCTGGCGCCAACAGGTCGCGCGGCTAAGGTAATTGCGAATTATTCGAACAAACCCGCTTTTACAATTCATAAGAAAATCTACTTTCCAAAGAAATCTTCCGGCGGTGGAGTTTCGTTTACCTTGCAACAAAACAAACACACAAATACTATTTTTATTGTCGATGAAGCTTCTATGATTTCGGACACGAATTCTGATTCTAAATTATACGAAAATGGTTCTCTGCTCGATGATTTGATTTCGTATGTATATTCAGGAACCAATTGCAAAATGATTCTTTTGGGAGATACAGCGCAGTTGCCGCCGGTTAATTTGGATATAAGTCCCGCTTTGGACATTCAAACTTTGGGTATGAATTACAACAAAGAAGTCGAACATATCGAATTAGACGAAGTAATGCGTCAGGAAGAAAACTCTGGAATTTTGCATAATGCCACGGAACTTCGGGAATTGTTGAAGGATTCTTTTATTACCGAATTCAAATTTGATTTGAAAAAATTCAAGGACATTGTTCGTTTGACCGATGGGTATGACATTCAGGATGCGATCAATTCGGCTTACAGCAATTACAGCATCGAAGACACGGCCTTTATCGTTCGGTCGAATAAAAGAGCCAATCAATACAATGAGCAAATTCGCTCCAAGATTTTGGACAAAGAAAACGAATTGTCAACAGGAGATTTTTTGATGGTCGTGAAAAACAATTATTTTTGGTTAAAAGATTCTGATGAAGCTGGTTTTATTGCCAATGGTGATATTATAGAGGTTTTAGAGATTTTCAATATCAAAGAGTTGTATGGATTTAATTTTGCCAAAGTAAAAATAAGAATGGTCGATTATCCCAACCAAATTCCATTTGAAACGGTTCTATTATTGGACACGATAAAAAGCGAATCGCCTTCCTTGTCTTACGAAGAATCGAATAGATTGTATCAAGAAGTGCTGAAAGATTATGAAGGCGAAACCAAGTTCAAGCAATTCCAAAAAGTGAAAGCCAACGAATATTTCAACGGTTTACAAGTCAAGTTTTCGTATGCCATTACGTGTCACAAATCGCAAGGAGGGCAGTGGAATACAGTTTTTATCGAACAACCGTATTTGCCAGACGGAATCAACCGAGATTACATTCGCTGGTTGTATACGGCAATGACGAGAGCAAAAAACAAGCTATATTTGATTGGGTTTAAAGACGAGAGTTTTGTGGAGTAATGTACAGTAGAGACGCGATTTATCGCGTCTAACACAAGTTGGAAATTATTATTACGATAGACGCGATTTATCGCGTCTAACACAAGTTGGAAATTATTATTACATAGATGCGATTTATCGTGTCTAATACAAGGTGGGAATTGATATTACGATAGATGCGATTTATCGCGTCTAACACAAGTTGGAAATTATTATTACGATAGATGCGATTTATCGCGTCTAATACAAGTTGGGAATTGATATTATATTAAAGCGATTTATCGCGTCTAAAATTAGTTGGGAAATTAATATAAATATATTTTATTTGTAGAGATGCGGTTTATGCGTTTACTATTTTAAAAATATTCTTATTTAGTGTTGTGTGAGACGCAATAAATCGCGTCTGTACCCATAAATCATCATCATAATCCTCCTTTTTTTTCGAAAATAAAATAAATTATGGCAGAAAAATTCCGAAATAGGTATAGAGTTCCATCAGCAAGATTGAAAAATTGGAATTATGGCGCTAATGGTGTCTATTTTATAACGATTTGCACCAAAGAAATGCAGCATCTTTTTGGAAAAGTGGTGGATAAAAAGATGATTTTAAATTCGGTAGGAAAATTGGCAGAAGAGTTTTGGATAGAAATAGTAAACCAATTTCCGTATGTTGAATTGGGTAATTTTCAGATAATGCCAAATCATATGCACGGTATATTGATTATTGATAAATCCGTTGTTGCCCCCGTAGAGACGCGATTTATCGCGTCTAAATTTGATGATATCGATAGCGGTGAAAAGCGATTTATCGCGTCTAAATTGGATGATATCGATAGCGGTGAGACGCGATTAATCGCGTCTGTACAGCAATGCGAATCAAAATTGCGAGAAATTGGAGGATTTGCGGGAGAAAATAATCCTATGTTAGCGGATAATATATCTAGAATAATACGATGGTATAAAGGGAGATGTGCTTTTGAAATTCGAAAAATAAATCCAAGTTTCGCTTGGCATGTGCGATTCCACGACCATATAATTAGAAATTCGGAATCATTTGAAAGAATTCAAAATTATATAGAAGATAATCCATCAAGGTGGGAAGAGGATAAGTTTTACAGGTAGAGACGCGATTTATCGCGTCTCACATTAGTTGAGAAATTAATTTAAATGTTATGTGTTTGTATAGATGCGATTTATCGCGTCTCACATTAGCTGAGAAATTAATTTAAATGTTATGTGTTTGTATTGATGCGGTTTATCGCGTCTCACATTAGTCGAGAAAGTAATTTAAATGTTATGTGTTTGTATAGATGCGATTTATCGCGTCTCACATTAGTTGAGAAATTAATACAAATGTTATGTGTTTGTATTGATGCGATTTATCGCGTCTCACATTAGTTGAGAAATTAATATAAATTTAACCCGTTGGGTGCAATTATTTAAAGTAAAAAATATTGAATAAATATTGGTCAAGATACTGAAATTCAGTATCTTGAAGTCGACAAACAAACCAATATTTATGTCAAATATAGTAAAAAATTATTTAAGAGTTTTAGAAGTTATAAGTTCTTTGAATTGTGAATTAGAGTTTAAATCAGATGTTGGTCGAAAATATAAAATGACTGATTT
>Ga0209702_10008439_pt1 | contig 11982 bp, 14 predicted proteins | sample FRY01_FD_187210 | JGI IMG/M metagenome (GOLD analysis project Ga0209702, IMG submission 187210) | Freshwater microbial communities from Lake Fryxell liftoff mats and glacier meltwater in Antarctica - FRY-01 (SPAdes) (version 2) | ecosystem: Environmental > Aquatic > Freshwater > Ice > Glacier... | reverse complement strand
GCATTAAACTTATTGAAAAATGAAACAACAGTAAAGCAGGGTATTAAAGGAAAGAGGTTAAAAGCTGGCTGGAATGATGAATATTTACTGAAATTGCTAAATATTAAAAAAGTATGAGTTTGCCCTGACTGCTTTAGAATACAAAGATATAAACATAAAATAAAATAACTATTTTACTAGGATATTAACACAGAATCTGAAGGGCATTAATTCATTATCGATGGGTGTAACCCATCGATAGTGATAACACCAACTAATAAGCTCTGAAGGAGCGCAATAAAATCTTTTGTGGTGAAGTTCCCGATATAGACTACATAATTGTATTATTGTTTAAATTATAATTGGATTAAGTTGACTAATTATCTACTTTTGAATTCAATTGATTTTTCATGTAATGGTCAAATATATTCTCTTTTTGTTATTGTTTATTTTTTCTTGTTCTGAAGAGAAAGTAAAAACAATTGATTTAAGTGAAATTACAACTAGTTCTAAACGTTATAAAGAAGGTAAGCAAAAAGAAAAAGAGTTGAAAAGTGAGAAGTATGATTCGCTCCCTCAAATAATCGAATTTCTTTTAGATACATTAAAAATAAATTCTTCAGAAATTAAGAAGATTCAAAATTCACACTTTTTAGATAGGTTTACTACAAATGTCCCTACTAAATTAATATTTGAATTAAAAAAAGATAGTGTTTTATTAGAATATTGGACTTTTAAAGATACTTTACAGGCTACAAATGCTTTTTACAATTGGTTGGATTTTGTAAAGATTGAATTAAATGAAGTTTCGTTTTATAAAAAGGAGCTGTTTTTAATGATACTTGATAGCAATGAAATTTTTAAGATTTCTAATTCTAAAAAAATCAAAGTGACAGAGTGGACAGGTTATTTATTGGTTTCTAATCCTCTATTTGTAATTGATAATTTTCAAAAAAACAAGTTGAGATGGAGTTATATTAAAGAAGGTGTAATTAGCGAATTTAAAAAAGAATAAGATGAACATTGTAAACAGAGGATATTTTTTAGTGCAACCAAAACAAGCTTATATTGACTGGGTAAACACATTTGAAAATGACATCGAGCTTTCATTAAAATACGATGATGAACCTTCAGTATATATGATAACAGAAGATTTTATTGATGATGAACCATTAATAAAGCAGCATTTTAAAAATGTTTTTGCAAATGAACTAAATGCAATTACAGAAAATGAGGAAGATTGGCCAGAAGTTAGAACCTTAGAAGTGTTTTTAGAATGGTTTAATGTTCGTTTAGGCTCAATGGTTTTTGATTTAGAAAAAGGTAACATTGTAAGAGAGCAGTGCTAACTGGGGAGTTATAACTGATTAATAAGGTTCGAGTTATAATAATAAGGGTCGTTTGAAACTTCTTCATCAACCCAATTAGGCAAATCAAAAACTTCATTCTCTGATGCTAGTTCTATCTCAGCAATTATTAATCCTTCCAGTTTTCCTTGAAATTCATCGACTTCCCAAATGTGGTTACCAACTTCAATTTCATATCTGTTTTTAGACAAAACTTTCGGGTCAAATTGAGTTATCATTGACTGAAAATCCTCTAATGGGATTTCATATTCAAATTCAGAGCGTGTAATGTTTTGAGTTTCTCCTTTTATTGTTAAGTATCCTTTATTGTTTTTAACTCGAATTCTAATGGTGCATTCTTTGTTTTTTGAAAGGTAAGATTGCTGAATGAGCTGAGGGTCAGGTTTAATTAATTGATTCCAGATTTCTTTTTTGACTTTAAATTTTCGTTCTATTTCAATCATCGTTTTTTCTTTTTAATCAACTTTCAAAAATACTTATAATTTATTATCAAAAATAATGGGTAAATATTTTTTGATGTGCTGGGTATATAACAAAATTAATTCCAAACTATCAGGATCATTTCTTTTTTAGAGTTAAGTAATTGATAATGATGCAGATGAAAAGACATTTTATTTGATTTAGATTATTTAGTCCTACCGATAGCTATCGGTATTAATGTTCCTTAACAATTGACAAAGTCAAGCCTTATTAATTGTAATATGTCTATCCTTAATTTCTAAATGATAAAAAAAAGGTTGGTATGTAAGTGTTTGCCCTAATAATTAAATAGTGTCAGGTCGTAAATTGACTATTTTTTCAATGAAATATATGGATTTACCTTTGATTCGTTCAATATCTATCACAATAGTTGTAATAATTTAAGTTCTTATTGCACATCAAAATAAAATAAACCCAAAATAATTTCGACCCTTTTTATAATTTGGTGGAAGATAATTCTTTAAATTAATTAAATTTGTATATGTTTTTACCTAAAGATAATTCCCCAAGATGGTTAATTAGTCTGATAGATATCTTTCTGTCACTGATTGGATTGCTTTTTGCTTATTTAATTCGTTTTGATTTAAAAGCTGATGAGGATTTAATTTCGACTGAATTAGACATTCTATCAAAGTCAATTATATTTTTTATTCTTGTTAAATATAGTGTGCTTAATCAATTCAAAGTTCATAAAGGTTTAGTGCGGCATACTTCGATCGAAGATTTAAGAAGAATCTTTTTTGCATCATGTGTTTCTTCTTTAGTTTTTGTAGTATTAGGAGTTGTTCGATTCTACTTTTTTGATGGTTTTTATTTATTGCCAACTTCTGTTTTATTGATTGAGTTTTTAGCTTCTTTTCTCCTTTTAACAGGTATGCGATTTGGAGTTAAATTATTGTACCTTGAATCTATTAAACCAAAAGACTCAACAGAAAGGGTTGTTATTTATGGAGCTGGAGTATCTGGTTTAATAACTAAACGTACAATAGAAAAAGATGCTTTGCTAACCTATAAATTAATATGTTTTTTAGATGATAATGTAAAGTTGAACGGCTCTATTTTACAGGGTTTAACAATATTCAATCCTACAAAGTTGGAGCAGATAATCCAAGAGGAGGGAGTGACACAATTAATTATGGCTATCCAAGAGCCTAATGAACAAAATCGCAAAAAAATCGTAGAAATTTGCTTAAATAATAATGTCTCAATTACTAAAGTTCCAAAATCAAGTAGCTGGATTAATGGAGAGTTTACGACGAAACAAATTGCTAAAATTAGAATAGAAGACTTGTTGGGGAGAAAGCCGATTACGTTGGATGAAAAGAAAATATCTGATGAATTAGAAGGAAAAGTTGTTTTGGTAACAGGAGCTGCTGGCTCTATAGGGAGTGGAATGGTAAGGCAAATTGCTAAATATAATCCCAAAATACTTATTCTATTAGACCAAGCAGAATCACCTCTTTATGAGCTGCAAAATGAATTGATTTATAGTTTTCCAGATTTAATCTTTGAAGTAGTAGTTGGAGATATCAGAAATAAAGAGAGAATGTTGCGTGTGTTCGATCATTTTCATCCGAAATTTGTTTTCCATGCTGCTGCCTATAAACATGTGCCGCTAATGGAAGACAATCCTTCTGAAGCTATTTTTACTAATATTAAAGGGACTAAAAATTTAGTTGATTTATCAGTTCAATACAAGGTCGAAAAATTTGTAATGATTTCTACAGATAAAGCTGTGAACCCAACAAATGTTATGGGAGCATCTAAAAGAATTGCAGAAATTTATGCTCAAACTGTTAATCAAACTGTAGCTACAAAATTTGTCACAACTCGTTTTGGAAATGTTTTAGGTTCAAATGGTTCTGTAATTCCATTATTCCAAAAGCAAATAGATCAAGGAGGTCCAATTACGCTTACTGATGAAAGGATTACTCGTTTTTTTATGACTATTCCTGAAGCTTGTCAGTTGGTATTAGAAGCTGGCTCTATGGGAGAAGGTGGTGAGATTTTTGTGTTTGACATGGGAGAATCTGTTAAAATCATTGATCTTGCTAAAAAAATGATCAAATTGAGTGGACTAGAAATAGGAAAAGATATTGAAATTAAAGTCACAGGATTAAGACCTGGGGAGAAATTGTATGAGGAGCTTTTAGCAAAAGATGAAAACACCTTGCCAACGCATAATCCTCAAATTTTAAAAGCTAAAACAAGTATCGAAAATTTAGATAATATTCCCTTAATTGATGAATTGATCTCTTTATTCGAAAAACAAGAAAATATTAATATAGTAGCTAAAATGAAACAAATAGTCCCTGAATATATTAGTAATAATTCACTCTTTGAATCGTTGGACAAAAAATGAAAAAAGGAATCAAAATACAAGTTCGATTTTCAGATATTGATGTAATGGGGCATGTTAATAATGCGGTTTATTTAAGTTATTTCGAAATGGCACGTGTAGTTTTTTTCTCAGAATTAATGGGCGGAGAATGGGATTGGAAGAAGAACGGAGTGTTGCTTAGAAAAAATGAAATTGAATATATTAAACCCGTTTTATTAAATGAAGTCCCTGAAATATTTATCTATACAGAAAAAGTGGGCTCTAAAAGTTTTGTTTTGGGGTATGATTTAAAAGTGAATAATGAAATTAGAACTACTGGTTCTTCTGTATTGGTTAGCTTTGACAGTCTTAATAATCAATCGATTGAAATACCAGGAAAAATGAAAGCTATTTTAATTCAATTGTTTAGGAACGATAATTGATTGGTAGTTATTATAATAATATTTTAAAATAAACAAGTACGTATGAACAAATCTATTTTTACTTTTTTAGCAATGATAATGTCTGTTATGACATTTAATGCTCAGATAGGGATTCCAAAAAAGAAAAATTGTTACGATAAATCAGACAAGCGAAAAGTAAATATTAAATATGCTGAGTGGGAGTGCGGTAAGAGAGCAGGTATTATTGATTGTAATGAAAAGCTTTCCTTCAATCAAGACAATAACACTTTTACGGCAGGTATAGATGGTACTCCTTTCAATGGTAAATGTGAGACTTGCCATAATAATGGAATGTTAGAAAGAACAGTAGCTTTTGTGAATGGTAAAGAAGATGGGGTAGATACCACGACTTATTCAAACGGATGTGTTCAAGTGGTAAGGTCACATATTCAAGGTGTTAGAAATGGAACTTGGTCTTACTTATATGATTCTACTCAACAGATGGCATGGGAAATAAATTATTTTGTAGGGGAGCAACATGGTAGGGCAATTTTCTTTCGTAAAAATGGTGATACAACTTTATGGGAGAATTATAAAAATGGTTTACAGCATGGAGCACAACGAACTTATTTTACCGGTTCTAAATTAGAAAAATTAGCTAATTATACAGATGGGTATTTGAACGGTAAGTTTTTGATGTATAATTATAAAGGTGTTGTGATTCAGGATTTAACGTATAAAATGGGTAAAAAAGACGGTGAATTTAAATTTTATTATGATGATGGAACTTTGTTGAGAACTGAGCATTGGACATTAGACGTAAAAGATGGTGAGTTTAAAACATTCTATTATGGAGGTGCTGTTCAAGATCATGCGACTTATAAAAAAGGAAGGTTAGAAGGCGTGTCTGAAGAGTTTCATCACAATAGGAAATTAAAACATAAAACGATTTATAAAAAAGGTGTTGTGATCGAAGAATATCGATACGATGAACATGGAAAAGAGACCTATTCATTTGGTGCTGAGGAAAAAGAGGGAGGTGCAGAAGATGATGATGTAATGTCAGGTCAATCTAAATCAAAGAAAAAGAAAAAAAAGAAGTGATTTAGTAAGACGTCAAGAAAATATTTTATAAATTTGATAAAAAAATAACGGTTATGTCAGATAATTTCTTCGAAGGTTCAACAGTAGCAATTGGTACTATCTATACAATTATTATATTAGGTATACTTGCTTCTCTTATTATTTGGGGATAACTCCCTTTTACTTGATATTAATCCTGTTCTTAAATGGGCAGGATTTTTTTCTATTAAACACAAGCTTATAGAATGCCTTTCAATTCAATTTTTGCTTGGATTATAAAAAAAAGAATTCATCAGATTGACTTATTCAAAAAGTATCCAATTGATGTTCAGTGGGAGACATTTGATAAACTTATTCAATCGGGAAGATTAACTGTTTATGGTCAAAATCATCAATTTCAAACTATTTCTAGTTTTAATGACTTTAAAAGAATTCCACTTCAGGAATACGATGATGTAAAAGTCTGGATTGATAAATCGATTAAAGGCGAGCAAAATGTTCTGTGGCCAGAAGAAATTAAGTATTTCGCGAAATCATCTGGAACAACATCTGAAAGAAGTAAGATTATTCCTGTTACAAATGAAGCGCTTGAAGAATGCCATCAAAAAGGGGGTAAAGATTTATTAGCTTTGTATTATGCTAATTTCCCTAATGGTAAATTATATAAAGGCAAGCATTTAGTAATAGGAGGGAGCGCAGAAACTAACACACTATCTCATGATTCTTATTTAGGTGACTTGTCTGCAATTATTATGAAAACCTTGCCTTGGTGGGCTGAAATTAAAAGAACCCCAAATAGAGAGATTGCTTTAATGAACGAATGGGAGTCTAAGATTGATAAAATTGCCCGTCACACGATAAATGAAGATGTTTGTATTTTAGTTGGTGTTCCAAGTTGGACAATGGTTTTAGCGAATAAAGTATTGGAGATAACTGGTAAAAAAACATTGAAAGAAGTTTGGCCAAATTTAGAGTTATTCATGCATGGTGGAGTGAGTTTTGAACCATACAAACATGAGTTTAAAAAACTAGTTGGATTTCCGGAAATTAATTATGTGGAATCTTACAATGCCTCGGAAGGTTTTTTTGGAATACAGGATCAAATTAATTCGAACGATTTATTATTAATGCTCGATTATGGCATTTTCTATGAGTTTATTCCGATGGATTCTTTTGAAGGTGTAAATTCTAAAGTTGTTTATGATTTATCTCAAGTAGAATTAGGTGTAAATTATGCATTAGTTATAACTACAAACGGTGGTTTATGGCGTTATATTATTGGAGATACTATTAAATTCACCTCTTTAAGTCCTTTTCGTTTCAAGATAACTGGAAGAACTAAAAGCTTTATAAATGCGTTTGGGGAAGAGTTAATAGTTGATAATACTGAAATAGCAATTGCTAAGGTGTGTTCTCGATTAAATGCTCAAATTAGAGATTATACAGCCTGTCCTTTATTTATGAAAGAAAAGGAGACAGGAGCGCATCAATGGTTGATTGAATTTATAATTGCTCCTCAATCAATTGTTGAATTTAGGGATGAGTTAGATAATGAATTGAGGTCGTTAAATTCTGATTACGATGCTAAAAGGTATAACAATATGGTATTAGGACCATTGCAAATATGTGTTTTAGAAGCTGGAATTTTCGATAAATGGTTAAAGTCTAAAGGTAAATTAGGTGGGCAAAATAAAGTGCCTAGACTTTCAAATAGTCGTACAATTTATGAGGATGTTCTTGCAATTCAAATAGGAGGACACAATAAAGACTAATTAACGCTTAAAAAAACGAAGTTAAAATGAACTATACTTTATGTTTTCTGTTTTTTTTATTTTGCTCAAACTTGTCTTTAACACAAGAGCAGTTTGAGTGGGTGAAAGGTGTTGATTATAAAATAGATTCTCTTTCTAAGTGGAAAGCAGATGGCTTAGGGAATGTTTATGTTTTCAAAAACAATGTCATTAATAAATATGATTCATTAGGAGTTTTTAAATTTTCAGAAAGTCAAAAAAATGTTGGCTCAATAAAAGATGTTTTACCTGTTAACGCAATGAAAGTTCTTCTTTTCTCTGAAGAACAACAAATGATATGTAGTTCAGATAATACCTTAACAAATTATAGTGGTTGCATAGACTTGTCAAGTTTAGATATTGAGTATGCTACTATGGTTTCGTCTTCCTCTCAGCCTGATAAATTCTGGGTATTTGACCAAATTAATTACGATTTAGTTTTGTATTCTCTTCTGGGGACGCAATCTCAAAAAATCACAAATATCAAAAGAACAATAGGTTTTAATTCTATCGAATATTTAAAAGAACATGAGAATAAACTTTTCATTTATGATAAAACAATAGGCTTGTATTTATTTGATATTTATGGATCTGTTATAAATTTTTATCCGATTTTAGGAGCGACTTCAATTGCCGTTTCAAATAATTTGGTGCTTTTTCAGTTTGAAAACAGTATGCTTATTTGGGATTTTAAAACGAATAAGGAGTTAACATTACCCCTTCCAATTGTTGGTGTTAAAGAAATTCAAAAGCAGGAAGATGTTTATTATTTACAATCAAAAAATAAAATTTATAAATATCGTTTAGTTTTAAACTGATTATGTTGCAGAGTTCTTCAATTTTTGTAATTTAGTGACCCTGTTAGAATATCTCTTACAGATTGAAATATTTAGATTATGCACATTGCAATTGCTGGAAATATAGGTTCAGGTAAAACAACGCTTACAAATTTATTGGCGAAGCATTACGGTTGGGATATCCATTTAGAAGATGTAGAACAAAACCCGTATTTAAATGACTTTTATGAAGACATGCAACGTTGGTCATTCAATTTGCAGATTTACTATTTGAACAGTCGTTTCACTCAAATTCAAGAGATTAAAGAAAAAGGAAAAGATGTAATTCAGGATAGAACAATCTATGAAGATGCATTTATTTTCGCTCCTAATTTACATTCTATGGGGCTAATGACGACAAGAGATTTTGAAAATTACTTTTCACTTTTTAACTTAATGGATTCTTTTGTATCAGCTCCTGATTTGTTAATTTATTTAAGAGCAAGTGTTCCGACCTTGGTGGATCATATTCAGCAAAGAGGCAGGGAGTACGAAGAAAGTATTCGTTTGGATTACTTGAAGCGATTAAATGAGCGTTATGAAGCATGGATTTCAACTTATGATAAGGGGAAATTATTGATTATTGATATTGATAACAATCGTTTTCCGCAAAGCCAAGAAGATTTGGGGACGATTATCAATTCTATTGATGCGGAAATTAACGGTTTATTTTAAGAAAGAATGATTGTAGTTACAGGTGCTTTAGGATTCATCGGAAGTTGTTTGATTTCAAAGTTGAATAAAGAAGGTTTTGACAATATTGTTGCTGTTGATGATTTTTCTAAAATTGAAAAAGTTGATAATTTAGTTGGTAAAACTCTTCAATCAAAAATCGGTAGAAAAGATTTTATAGCTTGGCTTTCTGATTATGCAGATGAGGTAGATTTTATTTACCATATTGGAGCAAGAACGGATACTACGGAATTTGATAAAACTATTTTTGATGAATTAAATGTGGAATACACCAAAGCTATTTGGAAATTATGTACTCAGCACGCTATTCCTTTAGTTTACGCAAGCTCAGCAGCTACTTATGGTTTGGGAGAGTTTGGGTACAATGACGATCATTCTGTTGTTGAGCAATTAAAACCACTGAATCCTTATGGTGATTCTAAAAATGATTTCGATAAATGGGCATTGAAAGAAACGAAGCAACCTCCTTTTTGGGCAGGTTTGAAGTTTTTCAATGTGTATGGGCCAAATGAATTCCATAAAGGAAGAATGGCGAGTGTTATCTTTCATACTTTTAATCAAATTAATGAAAATGGGGGCATGAGATTGTTTAGGTCTCACAATCCAGATTATACAGATGGAGGGCAACTTCGTGATTTTATATATGTAAAAGATGTGGTGAATGTTTGCCTATTTTTAAAGAAAAGCACACCAGAAAGTGGGCTGTACAATTTAGGAACTGGTAAGGCTCGTACTTTTTTAGATTTAGCTAAAAACACATTTAAAGCGCTCGATAAAAAAGAAGAAATATCTTTTATAGATACTCCTGAAGACATAAGAGATAAGTATCAGTATTTTACTGAAGCGAATATGGTGAAGCTTTTAAAAGCAGGTTATTCGGGTGGTTTTCATACGCTTGAAGAAGGGGTGGAGGATTATGTCCAAAATTATTTATCAGAAGGGAAGTATTATTGATTTTCTTAATTATATAAAAACTTAAGACATAAAAAAAGCTGAAATTTTCATTTCAGCTTTTTTTATTAGTCTATTTCTTTCTTATTTCAACGCTGCTAAAAGCTCATTCACTAAACTTTCATTTACGTTACCATAAATAGCATCGTAATCAGCTCTAGAACGATTTATTACTTCAAAAGCTTCGTCTCTTCCATAAACATGTGTGATTTCAACATTTTTACCTGCTCCATCTAAATCTTTATATGTTAAAAAGAAATGACGAACACGGTCAATTACTAATTGAGGCATTTCTGAAATGTCTTCAATGTTTCCATATGCTTGATCTCCTTTTAAAACAGCAATAATTTTATCGTCTGCTTCACCGCCGTCTAACATTCTAAATCCACCAATAACTTTAGCTTCGCATAAAATATTTCCATGATTAAATGTACGTTCGCTTAGCACACAAATATCTAAAGGATCATTATCACCTTCAATATCTGCTCTTCCTGTTTTTTCTCTTGAAAATTCAGCTACTTTATCAGCGCAATAAGTTTTTGGAACAAAACCATAAAGGCAAGGCATATGGTTCGATAATTTTTGAGGTCTATCAACCATTATATGCCCACTTTTTTTGTCGATTTCATATTTAATCGCATCAGAAGGAATGATTTCAATGTAAGCGTTTACAATTGCTGGACTTTTTTCTCCAACTTCAATTCCATGCCAAGGATGAGATACAAAGCGTTGACTCATTATGTCAACTATTTTTTGAACATCATTTTTCATTTATTCTAATTTTTAAACATTAAAGTACGCTAATATATAAATGCGTAGGGAACAAAGTTAATAAATTCCCATTGAGTTTTATTTTTAGTAAAGCCTTTATTTGTTTTTGGATAAAATGAAGTAACTTTATCATAAATAAATTCATAGTCATGAAGAATTATTCAAAATCTTTTATTCGTTTTAACTGGATTACACTAGTTTTAATCTACTTAGTCGTAATTGCCGGAAGTTTTGTTAGGATTACAGGAAGTGGAATGGGGTGTCCTGACTGGCCTAAATGTTTTGGGCAATGGATACCACCTACAGAAAAAGCAGAGTTACCTTCTGATTATAAAGATATATACGCTTCTAAAAGAGCTGTGAAAATTGATAAATTCACCAAATTGCTTTCGGCAATTGGAATGAAATCTATAAGCGAAAAGATAAAAGAAGATAAAACGCTTTTGCTTGAGGAGGATTTTAACGCTCAAAAAACATGGACCGAATACGGGAATAGGTTAGTAGGATTTCTTTCAGGTAATGCTGTATTAGTAGTTTTTATTTGGATATTACTTTATTATAGAAGTCCATCTATGATATTGCTTTCAGGTTTTAATTTGGTCTTTTTAGCTTTTGAAGCCTGGTTAGGTTCTATCGTTGTGGCTACGAACTTAGTTCCTTGGACAATTACAATTCACTTATTTTTTGCTTTAGTAATCATTTTTATACAGATTTTGATTATTAAGAAAATCAGTCGCAAGCAGCTTAAAAATCTTGAGTTTTCGTCTTCTCTTAGGGTTGCAATTTTATTTTGTTTAGGTGTGACTTTTTTTCAAATGTTTCTGGGAACGCAAGTGAGAGAATATATTGATGTTTTAACAAAGCAAGGTTATGGACGAGATAGTTGGTCAGAAATGTTAGGTGTTTCATTTCTTGTTCATAGAAGTTTTTCATGGCTAGTCTTAATTGTTATCATATTTATTACTTGGAAAAATGAACAGCTTAATAAATACAGTATTGTTAGAACATCTTTTATTATTCTTTCAATAGAGTTGCTTTCAGGAGTGTTGTTGGCTTACGCTAACATGCCTGGATTGGTTCAAACGAGTCATTTAATCTTTGCTACTATACTGCTCGGGACTTTGTCTATGACCGCTTTAAGGATGAAAACGAAAATAGATTAAGGAATTATTAAAATTATTGGGTTAAAATTATTTTGAGGTGCTGGGCTTAAATGACTATTGAAATCCTATAATGAAAAAAGTCTAAATCTCGGCATCCTTTATTCTGGCGAATAGCTTCTTTGATTTTAGCATTTACACTTTCGGC
>Ga0209702_10008435_pt1 | contig 11987 bp, 8 predicted proteins | sample FRY01_FD_187210 | JGI IMG/M metagenome (GOLD analysis project Ga0209702, IMG submission 187210) | Freshwater microbial communities from Lake Fryxell liftoff mats and glacier meltwater in Antarctica - FRY-01 (SPAdes) (version 2) | ecosystem: Environmental > Aquatic > Freshwater > Ice > Glacier... | reverse complement strand
AATTTTCTGGCATCGGCTCGCATACCTTAAACCTCGAAGGTCTAGCTCAAGGCATTTACTATTGCAGAATTATGCAAGGTAATGAGGTGGTGGTGGTTGAGAAGGTGGTTAAGGTCCAATGACCCCCAATCCCTGCCTGCTGTCAGGCAGGTAAATCTCTCCCTTCCGCTTTGGCATGCTCAGTGGGAGGGAATTTAAACTCATGCTTCAGTAGAAATACATTTTTCAAATCTTGCCCAAGGCATTTACTAGTGTTTAATTATTCTAGGGCCCACTTAAAAACACCTAAATTATTGATTGTGTAAATGTTATAAGGTTTAGTTTTTGATTTGGTGTCCGTTATTTGACGAAATTAATCAGATTGTATGCATCACCAATTACCATTTTTATGGTTTTCTAGAATTTGGCTTAGCCAGCAACACGCCAGCTGCTTCGTTAAGAGTATTTTGAAGTACTATTTGTACGTCATAAAATCCTCTCGTCTCGCATCTGACGTGTTTCTGACTTTTTAAGTGAGCCCTATTCTAGGCAATGAGGTGATTATCCCGATTTGAAAATTTGGTATACAATACAAAAATGGTCTTTACCACTTCGTATCGAATTCTCCATATACAACTCGTAATCAGTTTTAAATCAGCGGATTGCTGCTAATCGATTTTTCTTTATTCTGACTATACCAGTCATACGTCCTGCGAATCCCGTCTAAAAGATTCACCGCAGGAGTATATCCAAGTGCTGCAATTTTTGAAATATCAGGGCAGCGACGAGTAACCGATCCAAAGGTAACAGGCTGATGCACAAATTCGAATGGGCGTCCTAAGCAGGTAAATACTTGTCTAGCAACTTCTGCAATAGTCACTTCTTCTGGATTTCCAAGATGATAAATTTCCCGGTGACCTCCTTTGTGGTACATTGTCCAAAAGGCTTCAATAAGGTCATCAACATAACAAAACGCACGTGTTTCTGAACCATCTCCTTGCATAGGGAATTGAATAGTTCCTTCGGTTTGTTCAGCAAGTTCTATCGCACGCATAATGAATTGCGGAATAACGTGCTTGGTACCCATATCGCCAGCGTAAATATTATGAGGACGGAATATTTGCAGTTTTGTAAAATGATCGCGGTAAAAATTCATCGCAATAACCTCAGAAATAAGCTTACTAGCACCGTATGAATACCTTGGATTGGAAGGATCTGGTACTTTTAGTGTTTCAGTTTCAGGAGTTGGAATGTTATCTGGCGCTTGGTAAGCTTCTGCGCTAGATGCAATGACTAATTCTTTAATTCCATTCGCGAAACAAGCATCCATTACGTTGAACATTCCCTTTACCCCTACTTCAAGAATTTTGTCGGGGATGGAATAGAAATTCTCTGTTCCGTTAATGGCAGCTAGATGAAATACTGCTTTGCAACCAACTAATGCATTCTTAAGATCTTCCGGTTTTAAAATATCAACCGCTTGAAGTTCAACATTTTCCAAATTGGCAAGCCGTTCGGGTACTCCGCGAACAAAATTATCAATTACGAGCACTTGATACCCTGCTGAAGCAAATCGTTTAGTAAGGTATGCCCCAATAAATCCGGCCCCACCGGTAATTGCAATTTTTCCGCTCATTTTATACAGAATGATTTACATGCTTAAGATAGGCAGTGTGATTTCCAAGCACAATGTATCTATTGTTAAGTTCTTCGGCGTCGAAAGAATTATAATTATTCCAGAAATCGTACACTAGCAAGCTTTCATTTCCACGATCAAAAATCTCGAACCATGAGAGTTTTTTAAAAGAAGGATGATTATTTGATATGATGATTAAATCGGTTTCTAAATCGGTCTTTGTAATATCTGGAACATAGCCTAAATTAAGACTTTCAATGGTTTGTTGCTCCAACTGAGGATCGTATCCTGAGAACTTCGCATCTGGAAATTCTTTTCTCAAATACTCCAACACCACCAAAGACATAGATCCACGAAGATCGTCCGTTTCTGGATATCCTTTAAAGGTAAGTCCTGCCAAAATAATGTTAGTAGGTTTGCGGTTGTTTCGCAAATAAAAGGCTTGTGAGATAAACTTTACTGCCTCAGCTGGCTGACGCTCATTCACTTTTCGCGCAGCAACTGTAACATCCAATCCATCCAACCCAAATAAAATAGCACTTTGGTTAAGGATATGCGGATCTTTTTCAAGACATGGTCCACCTACAAGTCCAGGAAGTGCAACATTGGTGCGTGGATAACCCAGTTTCCCGCCGTTAATCACCTCGAAGGCATTAATTCCCGAAGCATCACAAATGCGCGCTACTTCATTTCCAAAAGAGAAAATAACATCACGGTAAGTATTATCAACCAATTTAATCATTTCGGCTGCCTCGAGCGACGAAACTTTAATAGTCGTTGGTGTTAATCGTCCAAACAAGGTAGCACAGCGCTCGCGCGTGTCTAAATCATCTGAACCAATTACCTGAGGTAAGTAATGTAATTCCTTTAGGGCCGAACCTTCGAGCGTGCGCTCCGGACAAACGGCAATTTTATAATTCACGCCAGTTTCATCCAAAACGGGACAAATCACATTTCGAGCAGTCCCTAATCTAACGGTAGATCGAACTATAACTAAATCGCCATCGCTCATGAGCGTACCAATTTCTCGCGTGGCATTTTCAATCATATCAAGTCGAATACTTCCGTCTTTCCCAAGTGGAGTGCCAACAGTAATTATATAAATACTGGGTTTAAATGGGATGTCAGAAATGGAATTTGAAAAAGTAAATGCTCCCTTTTTAAGCGCATTTCTAATTTCAGAGGCTAAACCTTCCTCATAAAAGGTTGGTTCTGCTTTCGCAAGCTTGGCCAAAATTTCATTTCGCACTTCAAGTCCGTGTACTTTATAACCTGCATTAGCAAGACTTACAGCAAGTGTAAGACCTACATATCCAAGTCCAAGCACACAAATATTCTCATTATTCACCATACCCGCTATTTATTTTGCAAAGAAACAATAGAATAATGAATTTCCTATTTTACTTCAATGACTTGCGGCAAAGATGACTTTGAGAGACAAAACCTGATCGCTTTAAGTATTTATATGTGGTTCACGCAAAATTCAGAAATGGAATGGATTCATGAAACAGTCATGGAAGGTGTGTTCTACTACTTCAAAATGGCTGTAACATACTGATTCACCTATAATTCTGTATCCAATACGATACTGTTATGTCGATGGAATAGCTATTTAGGGTTCACTCAAAAGCACTTAATGCCTTTTAAATGGGTTATCTCTTGCTTAGTAATTCATTTTTAATGCATCAATTTATTGAGTATCATCAAAAATCCTTGCACCAAGATTGCACTAATTTTTCCTTATTTACTATTTAAGCTAGCCAGAAATACGGCATTTGCTTCGTTACAGCCATTTCGAAGTATTAAATATACATCTTCAATGTATATGCCTTGCATCTGCCCCATTTATGACTTTTTGAGTGAACCCTATTTAATTGAAATAATTTCAACGAATACAAATACGCTCTCGGTATATGACAAAGCAAACGCAGCATTTCTGGATAGTTTTTAATAAAACAAGTTCCGTTGCTAGGTTAATCTTGTTAAAAAGATTTCGGCCATTGATAAGATAAACCCATGGTTGAGCAATGAATTTTCTTACGACCAAACTCGTCATTTATAAGGCAATAAACGTTTTAGGCAAAACATAAATACTACCGAAACTCAGTAAATGACATTATCATCTAAATATCAAAAAATAAAACCTAAGCACCTAACAAACAATGACTTAATACTTGCTACCTAATACTTATTACCTATTACTTTTTACTTAATACTTGTTACCTATTACTTTTTACTTAATACTTGTTACTTGTTACCCAATACTTGCTACTTAAATCTCAATAGCCAGATTACTGATTCTGCAAATCGAACCACTGACGGCGGCGGTTTACCTTTAAATCTTGAAGCATCGACGATTTCACGCGAATGGTGAAGTTATAGCTTTGACGGAAGCCAAAAGGAATCCAGTTAAAGTGCATTTCCCAACAATGTAAATCGCGGAAAATATCAACTGTAGTAAAAGAAAAGTCTTTTTGCACAAAATCGTAACCAGTACTAAATCCGATTTTCCATTTCGAAGTTAGGTTCACGTCGCCACTTACATTCAAAACCTGACTTCTTACAACCGTTTTTCCTGTGTTTCTTGAGCTTAATACAAAGCCTCCATTGATCGACCAAGGAATAGTAAAATCTACATAATCGATTGGATTGTTAGCAAATTCTCGTCGCTCTGCATCATTTCCTCCCGAACTTTTTAAAGTTTCTTTTCTAGCGGAGGCGATGGTAGTTGTTAAAGCTAAATTATTTGAAACGGAACGTAATATTTTTCCTGTTCTGTCAAATTCAAACGTATTAATTCGAAAACCTGAAACTGTATCTATTGCATAAAAATCATAAGAGCTACTGTAAACAATATCAAGCTTCTTGAACAATTTAGTACGCGCGCTTACACTTAATGGTTGCCAATGTAGTGAGTCGGCGGCAATGTTATAGGATGTAGCAAAATTAAAGGCATCCAACAAGACAACTTTAGATAAACCAGTACCTGTTGTATCTCGTTTGGATTTGATTTTTGCTTCAATGTTATTGTTGATTGAAATGCCCACCGTTCCTTGCCTGCCGACGGATGGTTGCCCATAAATTCCGATATCAAATGGAGAATAAAAACCATCAGTACCGCCTGCTCCGTAAGGACCTTCGACCCGAGTGCTAAAATCGGGCTGGTAGCGATACGATATTTGAGGTGTCATAACGTTTCGGATGGTGTTTTTTCCAAGCTTCAGGAAACTGTATAAACGGGTGCTAAAATTTGCATTGGCATTCCATTCGCGTGCCGATCGAAATCCTTGAAGTGTATCAGTAATCACTTCCCCCGAGAGGGAATCAAAGCGCTTATTGATTGATGCAAAATACCAGCGCTCGGTGTAATTAATACCGGGAGAAAAAGTGAAATATTTTAAAAACTGAACGGAGGTTTGCAAGGGAATTTGATGCTGCACGCCATTACTGAATTTAGATGTCCATCCAGGTCTACCAAAAAGCGAATCGGGTTGTGTAATTGTGTTTCGACCTTGCATGGTATACGTAAGTCCAATCTTCTCGTACCAGCGCTGCGCTCCTATTGCCACTTTGCGCTTTAAAGGATAGATACGATTCATGTTGAACTGAAGTTCTGGAGCCGAAACACTGATGATTTTTGTTGCTGTATTTTGGCTATGTCCAGCACTCACAACCATGTTAAACGGCGTGTTTGCAAAGGTTTTGGAATATGAAATACTCGACTGAAAAGTATTGGCTACTATGTTATTTGTGTTGAAAGAGTTTAGCGCGTTGAAATTGCTCGATCCGGCTTGCACAGATGCCGAGAATCGTGAATTAGGCCGCGATTTAGGATCTTGACTATGTCGCCAAGTGATAAAAAAATCTCTGTTTACTGAAGATCCGAATAACTCAGGATCTCCTTGAAGGATTTTCGAGAATCTTAAATCGAGATTTCCATTGAAATGATAGCGATAATTGTAGGATGTTCCGCCAGACAAACCCCAGCTTCCACGAGAATAAATTGTTCCGCGAAGCGAGGCGTCTATATAGTCGTTGATGCCGAAATAATAGCCGCCTTCTTGCAGGAAAAAGCCCAATCCGGGAGATTCTCCATAGGTTGGAAAAATAACACCAGAAGTACGTTTTGTTGTATTGGGGAAAATTCCGAAAGGAACTGCAAGCGGAGTTGGAACATCTTCAATAACGAGGTTAGCAGGCCCTGAGATAATTTTATCGTTTGGAATAACCTTGATCTTACTCGCGTTGATGTAAAAATGCGGGTGGTCGGGAAGATTGCACGTGGTGTACTTTCCGTTTTTCACAAACATCTCGTCTTTGTCGTTCTTTTTTACTTGATCGCCGTGCAAATAGCCATCGCCCTGCCTGGTGAACACGCCAGAAATTCTTCCTTTCTTGGATTTGAAGTTATAATCCATTTCTTGGGCATCGAAGGTTTGCGTACCTTCTGAAAAAATCGGACTTCCAATAATTTCGCCAGTCGAATCGGGCATTCCTTCGGCATGAACGCGGTTGGTTGCCCAATCAATTTCGATGTATTCAGCTTTCAGATTAATCTTTTCGTAGCTCACATCGGCTGCGCCATAGAGATAAATCTTTTTGGCTTTAAGGTCGAAACGCATTGAATCTCGCGCTTTATACTCAACCTTAGAATCGAGTGCATCGCTGGATTCACGCAGTAAGGGCACGGTTAGTGAGTCGGTGCGACTTGAATCTGGCGGGGTTTGGGATAACAACAATGAATCATTCGCCAAACCGTTTGTAGTTTGAGCAAAAGCAGATGCCTTCCAGAGCAAAAGCAATGTGAATAAAACTGTTGTTAAGTGTCGCGACCTCACTCGTAATCTCAATGTAAGTCCCGATTAGTTTTGTAGTGTCTGTTTCGAAACGTTTGCAAAACTAAGTTTTTTCCCTGCAATCGTTGCCTAATGAACTGAAGAGAACCATGAAATTCAAAATTATTCATCGTATTTTATTTGTCGGACTCCCGATTTTACTGCTGTTGACGGTGTTTTTACTGCTGCCTGAAACTAAAGCAGAATCTAATATTCGCAAAGGGGAAGGATTAAAAACGGTGGTCATTGATGCCGGACATGGAGGCCATGATAGTGGTTGCCATGGAGCTGCTTCCTTCGAAAAGCACGTCGCACTTTCGGTTTCTTTAAAGTTGGGGAAGCTCATTGAACAGTTTTTTCCTGATGTAAAAGTTGTTTACACACGCAAAACGGATGTTTTTGTAGAATTGTATAGACGAGCTCAAATTGCCAACGAGAATAAAGCTGATTTATTCATTTGTATTCACTGTAATTCTGGACCTAAAACAGCTTATGGAACAGAAACTTTCGTGATGGGATTGCACAAAAGCGAGGACAACCTTAGTGTTGCAAAGCGTGAGAATGCAGTTATTTTGCAGGAAGATAATTATGAGCGCCAGTATGATGGCTTTGATCCGAATAGTGCAGAAGCGAATATTATTTTCTCGCTGTATCAAAATGCTTTTTTGGATCAGAGTTTATATTTCGCTGGTAGTGTTCAAGAAGAACTCACAGGATTTGCAAAACGCCATAATCGTGGAGTTAAACAAGCAGGATTCTTGGTTCTTTTTAAAACAACGATGCCTTCGGTATTGATCGAAACTGGATTCTTAACGAATGGCGAGGAAGAGCGCTACTTGAAATCTGATGCTGGACAAGACCAAATTGCGGAAGGAATTCTTCGTGCATTTAGGAGCTATAAAGCTTGGATTGATGGAGCAGCTTACAAACGTGAAAAGTCTTTGGAAGGCCCAATTGTGAAGCCTCAGGACCAACCGATTGTAAAAGTTAAAGAACCCATTGAACCGCAAAAAACAGAAATGGCTGATGTTTCAGGAACTATTTTCAGAGTTCAAATATTTAGTTCTTCCGTGAAATACACTAAATCCCATTCGAAATTCAAAGGGCGTTCAGATATTTGGATGTATTTTGCCGACGGAATTTGGAAGTACACGGCAGGCTCTTTTAATAAACTTGAAGAAGCGCTTAATTTGCAATCGCAATTAAAAGCTGATGGATTTACAGATGCCTTTGTTGTGGCTTTCAAGAATGGAGAACGAATCTCTGTGAAGGATGCTCTAGTAATTCAACATTAATTATAAATTAGACTATGACAATATCCCGAGAAATACGCATTGGTATACTTGTAACCACGGGTATCATTTTGCTTTATTTCGGCCTAAACTTTTTAAAGGGGAAGAATATTTTTTCAAGCTCTAATTCTTATTACGCCGTTTTCGATAATGTAGATATGCTCATGCCTTCGGCGCGCGTTCTAATAAATGGCTTCCAGGTTGGGATTGTGGATGAGGTAAAATTTGAATCCTCAACTTCTAGAAAAGTCTTGGTTAAATTTCTCATTACCGAGAAGAACGTAAATTTACCAGAAGACTCTGAAGCTCATATCGTTAGTGATTTACTAGGAACGAGAACGCTTGGTATTAAAGTTGGCACATCCACTCGATTGGCTGAGCATGGAGACACTTTACTATCTTTTATGGACCTTGGAATTACAGACGAAATTAAGAGAGCATTAATGCCGCTGAAAGCTCAGATTGAGTCATTGGCGGGTTCTGTAGATACTGTTTTAACAGGTTTAAATAATGTGTTCAATAAGAAAACCCAAGATGGATTGGTCAGTAGTTTCGAAAGTGTCAATAATTCAATCCAACGTTTTGAGCATACGGTTGTTGAGTTTGATTTATTGGTTACCAATGAAAGAGCTAAGATGTCACGCATCTTTTCAAATGTTGAGTCGATTACTGATAACCTCAAGAACAACAACGAGAAGTTAAGTAATGTCTTCGCCAACTTAGATAAGATTAGCGACGATGTTGCCAAATCGAATGTTAAGAAAACAATGGAAGACCTTCAATCTTCGATGGCTAGCTTTAGAGATTTAATGGCTAAAGCCGAGCGTGGCGAAGGAAGTTTAGGCAAATTGATGCATGACGATTCCTTGTATCTGCATCTTGATTCAAGCTCTAAAAACTTGAGTTTGCTATTGGAAGACATGAAAGCGCATCCTAAGCGCTACGTAAGCTTTTCGGTTTTCGGAAAGAAAGACAAGTAAGAAAAACATTATCGGGCAATAGGTGCAAAACCCTTTGCCATTATATTTGTTGATATTGTGATTAGCTATGGGAATTGAAAATATACTCTTCATTATTGCCTTGCTCGCTGGCGGCGGACTGTTCTTCGTTAATGTTCGAAAAATAATCCGAAACATCACTCTTGGAAAAAAGCTCGACAGAAGCGACAATAAAGCAGAACGTTGGAAAATAATGGCCAAGGTTGCTTTAGGTCAAAGCAAAATGGTGGTTCGTCCAATTGCTGGAATTCTTCACATTTTCGTTTATGTTGGATTCGTTATCATAAACATTGAAGTTTTAGAAATTGTATTGGACGGAATTTTCGGAACGCATCGTTTGTTTGCGCCGTTTTTAGGGAGTTTTTACGATGTCCTTATTGCCTCTTTTGAGATTCTAGCGTTTCTAGTGCTCTTCGCAGTTGTCGTTTTTTACATCCGCAGAAACATCATCTACATAAAGCGTTTCCGACAAAAAGAATTGAACGGTTGGCCAAAGAATGATGCGAATTTAATTTTGTTGATTGAGACATTATTAATGACTGCCTTTTTAACAATGAATGCAGCTGATCAAGTGCTTCAGTCTCGCGCTGTTGAGCATTATACGCAGGCAGGAAGTTTTCCAATAAGCTCATTGATTACAGGTTTATTTGACTCCTGGTCGACAGGTTCTTTGATCATGTATGAGCGTATTGCTTGGTGGTTTCACATTTTAGGAATTTTGGCTTTCCTGAACTATTTACCTTATTCGAAGCATTTCCATATTATTTTGGCATTTCCAAACGTGTTTTATGCGAACCTTGAGAAGAAAGGTCGATTTACAAATATGACAGCCGTTACGAATGAGGTTAAAATGATGCTCGATCCTTCTGCAATTCCAGTAGAAATTGAAGGTCCCGTAAAATTTGGTGCTAAAGACGTAGCTGATTTGCCCTGGAAAAGCCTACTCGATTCATATACATGTACTGAGTGTGGAAGGTGCACTGACGAATGTCCTGCCAATCAAACAGGGAAATTATTGAGTCCAAGAACTATCATGATGAAAACTCGTGATCGACTCGAAGAAGTTGGGAAAAACATGGATGCCAACAAAGGCGTTTTTGTGGATGATGGCAAAAGTTTGTTGCACGATTATATCACACCTGAAGAATTATGGGCATGTACAACCTGCAATGCTTGTGTTGAAGCTTGTCCAGTACTGATTGATCCATTGTCAATAATTATTGATTTACGTCGCCAATTGGTCATGGAAGAAAGTGCTCCTCCGTCTTCCTTGAACACGATGTTTAGCAATATGGAGAATAATGGAGCTCCTTGGCAATTCTCACCTGCAGACAGATTAAACTGGGCAGAAAACGAATAATAATCGCCTGAAAAATTCATTATTAAGATTAAACGCATGGAATTGAACGTTCGAACATTTGCTAGTTATGTTGCTGCAGGCGAAACACCAGAAATTTTATTTTGGGTAGGTTGTGCTGGAAGTTTTGACGATCGGGCAAAAAAAGTAACCAAAGCAGTAGCTAAGATTCTTCAGGCTGCGGATGTGAAATTCGCGGTTTTAGGAACGGAAGAAAGCTGTACCGGCGACCCTGCCAAGCGTGCTGGAAATGAATTCTTGTTTCAGATGCAGGCCATGCAGAATATCGCAGTGATGAATGAATACAAGGTGAATAAGATAGTAACTGCTTGTCCACACTGCTTCAATACTCTAAAAAACGAATATCCTGAATTAGGCGGAAACTATGATGTAGTTCATCATTCTCAATTGATAAAATCGCTTTTAGAGGAAGGTAGAATTCGTGTTGAAGGAGGTGAGTTCAAAGGGAAGAAAATTACGTTTCACGACCCTTGTTATTTGGGAAGAGCCAATGGTGAATATGAGGCTCCGCGCGATGTCTTAAGTAAACTTGATGCTGAATTGGTGGAAATGAAACGTTGCAAAGCCAATGGTTTATGTTGCGGTGCAGGAGGAGCTCAGATGTTTAAGGAGGCCGAACCCGGGGATAAAGAAGTAAACATTGAACGAACGGAAGAGGCGCTTTCCATCAAGCCAAATATTATTGCAGTTGGTTGTCCATTCTGCAATACAATGATGACCGATGGCGTTAAACATGCAGAAAAAGAAAATGAGGTGCAAGTGTTGGACATTGCTGAAATGATTGCCCAGGCTGCAGATTTATAACATTAAAAACACATACAGGTATGAAACCACTTTTCGAAACAATTCAAGACGCGGATCGAGTTTGGGTTTATCAGTCGAACCGTCCATTAACAAGCGACGAAGCAAGCTACATAGAAAGCTTTGGAGAAAAATTTACGTCAAGCTGGGCAACACATGGAACGCCACTTAGAGCGCAAGTTCAAGTGATTCACGATTTATTTATTGTGGTAAACGTGGATGAAAAACAAGCCAAAGCAAGTGGCTGTTCTATAGATAAATCGGTACACTGGGTTGGCGCTATCGGGAAAGAATTAGGTATAGATTTCTTCGATCGATTGAAGATTGCCTACATTGAACGTAATGATACGATTGAATTGGTAGATGCCGCTGAATTTGAGCACTTGGCGCAATCTGGAATTATCGAATCTGATGTTTCTGTCTTTAACAACATGGTATTCAGCGGAAAAGATGTTCGCAGTTCTTGGTTAGTCCCGGCAAATGAAAGTTGGCATTCACGCTACTTTGAGATGGTTGAATAAGAGAATTAAATGGATAAAATAAGATGATTTAATAAAATCATTTTAAACACGCAATGGTCTATTAGCAGACTATTGCGTGTTTTTTTTATATGAATTAAACCCTCATTAAACAAGACAAACAAGTTGAATTACAGACAATTATTATCAAGATTAATTTACTATCTGCAAGTAATTTGCTTCCTCCAATGAAAGGATTTGCACTAAACCTAAGCGGAAGCACAACAATTAGTTTGACAGGGATTCCTTCAAATGGCACAGTTACTCCAATTGCGATATCCAATACACCTTCTTCAAATCCAACGAGTGATGGTTTTAATTTGATCGGAAATCCATATCCATCTCCTATCAGCTGGAATGCTTTAAGAGGTCTAGCAGCTAATACCGGTCAATTCAGTAATATTATCAAGTATTGGTCAAACAGTGGTCAATATTCAGGTCAATATGCTGATTACAATGGAATTGTGGGCACAAATGGTGGTGGTGATATCATTCCGCTTGGCCAAGCCGTTATGATTCGTAAAACAACGGCAGGAATAGGAAGCTTCAA